>Ga0209347_1001841_pt1 | contig 31124 bp, 23 predicted proteins | sample AutmiccommuBRH23_FD_187382 | JGI IMG/M metagenome (GOLD analysis project Ga0209347, IMG submission 187382) | Deep subsurface microbial communities from Mt. Terri, Switzerland - Autotrophic microbial communities BRH/23 (SPAdes) (version 2) | ecosystem: Environmental > Aquatic > Deep subsurface >...
ATTCGATTCCCAACGAGCGGCATAAGGTTTACTTTGACCATATCCCAGTCTGGCCCCGGTTACGCTGGCTCGCGGATATCTTTGCCGCACATGATACCCTAGTAGTTGCCTCTCAGTATACACATGCTTGGGCAATGAATTTTGACCCAGCTCGCCCGCTAGAAAGCTTAGCGGAACTGTATCCCCGGCAATTTGTCAATTGGGGGTTTGACTATCGCATTAAGCTAAAAATGGATTTTATGAAACACTACAATTGTGATGGTTTTGTCTTATTCTCTAACCGGAGTTGCAAGCCTTCTTCGTTAGGGCTTTATGACAAAAGTAAAATGATCACTGAGAAGACCGGTCTACCGGGGGTAATTTTTGAGGCCGATATGTCAGATGTGCGATATTTTGCGGAGGGACAGGTCAAAACCTTACTGGAGACCTTCTTTGAACGTATGGGGTAAACTATTCATTAGTTTCATAAAACAAATTTTCCACGTATGCAAACTCTAATATGCAATTCTTTCAGACGTACGATATGAAAGGATGTGAAAAATATGGAGGAAGAGAACTTTGAACTTCGGGAAACTTTGACTGACGTTATTAATATCAAAGAAATAGAATCACTTACAATGCAAAAAGTAGAAGAACAATTCTACAAAGCTTTTTCACTTTACGGCCACCGTCGTTCTTATGTCAAGGGAAACAATGTTTTTCAGATTAATGATCCTGCAGATGAGATATATTTTGTTGAAAAAGGAAGGATTAGGACTTATAACTTAACACCAGAGGGAAAAGAAATAACTTTTGAAATCCATAACCCTGGCGAAAGTTTAGGCTGGGCGGAAGTGCTTGTAAATTCTCCAAGAACGCGTTATGCAGAGGGAGTATGTAATAAAAACACCTTATGGGTAATGAATAAGGATCAGTTATTCTATTTGATGTATTCAAATAAAGAATTCAATTTTCAACTTATATGGTCCCTGACTCATTACGTACTAAGATATAAAAGTTTAGTTGAAAATTTGGCTATTCTTCCTGTTCATGACAGGGTAATCCAACTACTTGTAAGAATGTCTAAGGATCGAGGCCTGCAGATCGGAGATTGTATTGTTATAGACTTTCCGATCTCTAATGATGATATTGCTAAAATGGTTGGAAGCTCTCGTCAAACCATTACACTTATTATTAACGAGCTGCGTGAACGGGGAATTATAAACTGGGAACAAAAGAAGATTAAAATCCTTCGTTTGAACGATTTATGTAATCTAACTTAGATTTGACCATATTTTATACGCATATTGGTAATTGTAAATAAGCTCTACATCAAGGGCTTATTTTGTTTTGATGGCAAAACAAACCCTTAAAAAACGCCTAGGGCAAACAATAATCGCTAATTACAAAAATTTCAGAATTGTAAGATAAATTACATATTTCAATCTTAAGCTATGCTAGACTAAACTAAATCATCAAGGACATTATTTTTTCATAACCGCACAGGTCGAGTAGTTTTAATATTAAGGAGGTGTAATTATATTTCGAGTTAGTCCCTAAAAAGAGTTTTCAGAAAATAAAAAATTATGAGAATACTAATTAATAATTACTAAATATTAATTATATTCTTGAGCGACGAAGGCTAAAATGCTTCATGTATTAAATTGGGAGGGATATTAATGGTTCAGGAAATTGAGCGGGAGAGAGTAATGCATAAGCTTCTTGAGGCGCAGGCAGCAAAATACGGCGGACGTACCTTTATGTATTACAAAGATAAAGAGTTCAGTTTTGAGGAAGTAAATAACCTAGGCAACAGGGTCGCGAGCGGCCTACAGAAATTGGGAATCACCAAAGGGGATAAAGTGGCGGTGGTGTTGGATAACTGCCCTGAGACGGTTTTTCTGGTGTTCGGGCTGTCCAAACTAGGCGCCATCCAGGTACCGATCAATACCGCACACAAAGGCGATATAATGACCTATATGCTGGCTCAATCGGATTCTCAAATGATGGTTACGCACAACCACTACCTTGATCGATTGAGGTCGGCATTGGCAAGCATTCCAAAGATCCAGTCCGTAGTGCTGTTGGAAGGAAGCGGCTCTGATCAGAAGCTAGCTAGCGGTGAAGCGAACGTAGCAATGGTTGGAAGCCAGATCGGGGCGCTTGGTAAGCAAGTGCTAGAATGGTCAGGGTTCATCGATAATGATGGTAAATACCGGCCGGCGGACGTCATCTGGTCCGATCCGTTTATGATTTTGTACACCTCAGGAACCACCGGATTGCCGAAGGGTGTTGTGCTTCCGCAAAACCTTTTATATGCAGCGGCAGAACGCTTTAGTAATGGTACGCTGGATGTGGGTGAAAACGATTGTATCCATAATTCCTTGCCACTTTTCCATGCCCACGCCTGGCACTCCGCCGTTAACCTAGCTTTAATCAGTGGTGCACGTTTTGTGCTAATAGAGAGGTTCTCGGCGAGTAAGTTCTGGGAAGAAAATAAACAATATGGCTGTAGCTATGCTGTTACCATCAGGGGGATGATTTCGATCCTGAATGCGGCTAATCCCAGACCCGATGATACGGATAATCCAGTGAAAATTTTCATGGGAGGGCCTGCGCCCCAGGAGTACTGCGAAGCGTTTGAGCAGCGGTTCGGAGTTCGTATCGTAGATTTTTACGGTTCGACTGAGCTTAGTGCTCCAATAATTAATCAAATCGGGAATCGCAAGATCGGCTCCTGCGGAAGGGTACATCCAGACTTTGCCGTCAAGATCGTCAACGACAATGGGGTGGACGTCGAAATCAACACGCCTGGTGAGATTCTTATTCGTCCCATTAAACCGTACGAAGTAATGCTCGAATATTATAAAATGCCGGAGGAGACTGTCGAGGCTTGGAGGGATGCATGGTTTCACACCGGTGATAACGGTTTCTTTGACGAGGACGGTTTCCTCATTTATACAGATCGAAAAAAGGACGTTATAAGGCGTCGCGGGGAGAACATCTCCTCCTTCGTGTTGGAGAATGTCATCAACTCTCATCCGGATGTATTGGAAGCGGCTGTATTTGGAGTGAAATCTGAATTAGGAGAAGAAGATGTCATGGTGTGTCTGGCATTTGTGCAGGGACATAGAATCACGCCTGAGGATATTACTGCCTTTTGTGAGGAACGAATGGCCAAATTTATGATTCCAAGATATATGCGCTTTGTTGATGAACTTCCCAAGACCCCTGTTCATCGGGTGGAGAAGTATAAGTTGCGTACCGAAGGGGTCACGGCTGACACCTGGGACCGGGAAAGGTCTGGCAACACTCTTAAGCGTTAACAGTTTAAGATAAAAAGCTCCTGTTAAACATCCCTCGAATTTGTATTATAAGGGAAAATATTTGATTTCTGAAAATTATAAAGGGGGGTTCAAAAAAATGAGCGTGCAACTAAACCCACGTGTAAGTATATCAAATCGGTTAGAGCGTCTTCAAGATACAACATACCTAATGAAATTGTGCGGGTTAATCTATGTAGCAGCTATCTTGGAAATTGTTGATATGACTGGGATCGCATTTCTATTGCCCGTATTGGGGAAATTTTGGAGTTTGCAGCCGACTGCTTTAGGATACTTGGCATCCACAACTTTTGTAGGTATGTTTTTTGGTTCTTTTGTGTGTGGAATGTTGGCAGATAGATTTGGCAGAAAGCCCGTTATTATTGCGGCTATGTTGATATGGGGAGTCGCCGGTGTCATATTTGCATTTTCTTGGAATGTCGAAACCTTGTATATATCTCGATTCTTCATTGGCATAGGATTTGGGGCACAGGTACCGTTGGCTGTAACTTTGTTGAGTGAAATGGTTCCTTCCCATTTACGTGGCAAGTATATTACCTTTTTTATGATGTTATTACCCTTAGGCGTATCAATCACAGGATTGATTACCTATCTCTTATTGCCTTATTGGGGCTGGCGGGGTATGTTCCTGTTAGAAGCGCTTTTTTCAGTATGGGCGTTAGTTGTTTGGAAGTATTTCCCAGAATCGGCTTTGTGGCTTGAATCGAGATCCAGATATTCTGAAGCCGACAGTACAATGAGCAAAATCGAGGAAGCGATTGTAAAAAGCACCGGGCGGCCTTTGTTACCGATAGAGGATAAACCTGTTAGCGCATCTAAAAAAGAAACGGTTAATAAAAGTTTTTCTGAACTTTTTACTAAATCTTACATCAAAATCACAATTATGAACGCAATCTGGATGATTACAAATATGATGGGGTTTTACGGAATAGGTATATGGTTAAATTCCTTGCTGGTTGCCAAAGGCTTTTCGATAATAAAATCCACGGGTTACGTATCTTTAATCGCTCTTGGCGGGGTACCGGCCTACTTTTTAATAAGGTACCTAGTGGATAAAATCGGTAGAAAATGGCCTGTTGTATTAATGGCTTTTATGACGGCTGGTACAGCGTATTTCTATGGTCAAGCAACAACCTTAGCCATGGTAATTGCTACAGGGCTGCTGTTTATGTTTGCACAGTACGGCTATAACATGGTGACCATGGTCTATATACCGGAGTTGTTTCCAACGCACATGCGGGTTACTGGAACAGGGTTTACCATGGCGTGCGGCCGGATAGGAGCTACTCTGGGACCTGTTGTCATAGGATACATTATAGCTATGTACGGTAGTCAGACAGTAATGATATTTGCATTTGCCATTAATCTCCTTGGGGGTCTTGTAGTTGCAGTATTAGGACCTGAAACAAAGGGAAAAGTTTTCTAAGCACTATTATACGTACTGAAGGGTAGAGGACCTCCCTTAGGGCTAGTCGCGCATTGTTTTAGGAATGCTCCGACTCAGCTATAGTTATAGGGGCGAGAAAACAGACGGAGGGAATATCGATTGAGTACTTATACAGAAAAAATGTTGGAAAATGTATTGAGCACGAGTTTTGAAAATTTTGATCAAGCAAAATTGGAAAATGCCAAATATCGTATTATTGATGTATTAGGATGTGTGGTAAGTGGTGCAAATGCTACCGGCAATTTGGCTATAATTGATCAAGTCAAGGCTTGGGGTGGGCGGGAAGAAGCTACTATTTTCGTTCATGGCGGCAAGGCGCTAGCCCACAATGTTGCTATGATAAATAGTATTATGGCAAGATCTTTCGATTTTGAAGCAACTCAGGCTGGTGTTAATGGTTTATACATCCCATCACATATTAGTGGAACAACAGTAACGACAGCCATGACCTTAGGTGAAGCTAAAGATATTAGTGGTAAAGAATTGATTTCTGCTTTATTAGTTGGAGATGACGTTGCCTGTAGGATATTAGCAGCTTCCGGTTTTGGATTCGCCTTGGGCTGGGACAACGTAGGAACGGTAAATGCCTTTGGAGCCACAGCGATTGCGGGACGGTTGTTGGGTTTATCCAAAACACAACTCCAAAATGCCTTTGGCATTGTCTTAAATCAATTAGCCGGCAGTTTGGAAACAATATGGGATGGGGCTACTGCATTTAAACTCGTTCAGGGATTATCAGCCAGAAACGGTATATTTTCAGCAGAGTTAGCAAAAGCGGGATGGACCGGGCCCAAAGATGCATTACTCGGTAAATTTGGCTATTTTAATCTCTATACTGAAGGGTGCATTAATCCTGATATTTTAATCGAGGATCTCGGTAAAAAATATCATACTGAGGTTACGTATAAACCATATCCCGGCTGTCGTGTCAATCATACTGCTGTGGATTGCGCCCTTAAATTCGTCAAAAACTATGATATAGAAAATGATCAAATTGACCAAATAATTCTTAAAGTACCTGCGGTGTTTCGTGATATGTTTGCTTGTCAGCCTTTTAAAATTCGGGATATTCCGCAAATAGATGCAGCGTTTAACATGCGTTTTTGTGTTGCAAATGTATTATTAAGAAAAACTCTAATTATAGAGCACTTTCAAGAGGATTATATAAGAGACCCCCGCATTACGAAGCTTACTAATAAAATCGAGATTAAAGAATTAGATGATACTGATACCCGAGCATGGGGAGCTAGTTTAATATTAAAGCTGAAGGATGGCCAAGAATATTCTTCGGATGTAAGCTATCCTAAAGGTGACCCGGTTTTAGGCCCTCTTTCCAAAGAGGAAGTAACACAAAAGTTTATGAACAATATCGCTTTTTCCCCAAAAATTACTGAAGTAAGTGCCGAAAAAATCCTTAGCTTAATTGAGAACCTTGAAGAAGTTGATAAGATTAGTGAGATAATAAGGCTATTGTAATTTAAGTCATTTTCGTAAACTTGCATACGAAGTGAAGAAATTAATGACCGATCGTTCGTGCGATAAGATTATATTTTATACCTGTGTTTAACATCTAGAACGACTGTACCTAAGGTTCTTCTGTCTGTTAGGTGATTATTTGTGGGAGGTTGTAAGATGAAAAAGTTACTTACCGGAAATGAGGCTTTTGCGTATGGTGCGTACCTTGCTGGGGTCAAAGTGGCTGCGGCTTATCCTGGTACCCCTAGCACCGAAGTCATCCAAAATTGTGCCAAGTACGATACCATTTATGCTGAATGGTCACCGAATGAAAAAGTTGCCTTAGATGTAGCCATCGGTGCAGCATATGCCGGTGGACGGGCCTTGTGTGCCATGAAACACGTTGGACTGAACGTGGCAGCCGATTCTCTCTTTTATTCTTCCTTCACCGGTCAAAAAGCTGGTTTGGTCGTAGTGAACGCCGATGATCCAGGCATGCACAGTTCCCAGAATGAGCAAGATAATCGCAACTATGCAAAATTTGCCAAACTGCCGATGCTGGAGCCAGCGGACAGTGAAGAAGCCAAACAATTTATCCTCCTAGCTTATGAAATTAGCGAAATGTTTGATACCCCAGTCATTGTCCGTACTACGACCCGTTTGTCTCACTCAAGGACTATCGTGGATATGGATGATAGCCAGAGGATAGTAGCCAGTACTGAAAAAGTAGAATTTGAACGTAACCCAGGTAAATATCATATGGTTCCGGGCAATGCCCGCCGCCGTCATACGGTTGTTGAGGAGAAAATACGCAAGCTGGCTGAATATGCCGAAACCTTTGCATACAACGTCATTGAGACCGGTAATTATGAAATCGGGATCGTCACTAGTGGCGTGGCATATCAGTATGCCCGGGAAGTATTCCCTGATGCCACTTACCTTAAGTTAGGTATGGTATATCCTCTACCTAAACAGTTAATTTTAGACTTTGCCAAACGAGTGAAAAAAGTAGTAATTATCGAAGAACTAGACCCGTTCTTTGAAGAGTACTTTAAGACGCTGGGTATTGAAATTATTGGGAAGGATATATTTCCCATCGAGGGCGAGTTTAGCCCCTATCTGATCCGAGAATTGGCTTCCAAAGCCGGCCTAGTTTCAGCTCCGGCTACCGAGCAACCGATGAATTTGGAATTGCCTATTAGGCCGCCAATGCTTTGTCCAGGTTGCGCTCACAGGGGAATCTTCTATGCCTTAAAACGTCTTAATGTGGTAGTTAACGGCGACATCGGATGTTATGCCTTGGGTGGGTCGCCCCCATTGTCCACCATGCATACCAGTGGATGTATGGGGGCTAGTATCGGGGTAGTTCACGGGGTAGACAAGGTCGGAGTCAAAGACCGGACCGTGGCGGTTCTAGGAGACTCTACCTTCTTCCATAGCGGTATTCATCCGCTCATTAACGTGCTCTACAATAAAGGCGTCAGCACGGTGATCATCTCAGATAACCGAATCACGGCCATGACAGGGCATCAAAATAATCCTGGTTCCGGTAAGACGCTCCTAGGAGAACCGACCGAGCAAATAGACCTAGAGAAACTGGTGCGGGGCTTGGGTGCTCAAAAAGTGGCAGTAGTCAATCCTTACGAACTGGACGTGATGATTAAGACACTTAAGGAATTCATGGAATATGAGGAACCGTCAGTGATTATTGCCCGCTATCCTTGCGTCCTTCATGTTAAGGAAAAACATCCTGTTCCCGAAGTTGACCTCGAACTCTGTACGAATTGCGGAACCTGCCTGAAGATAGGTTGCCCACCGTTGGTTAAAGTTGAAAACGGAGTCGTAATCGATGCTTTGCAATGTAACGGTTGTGGCTTATGTGCTAAAATTTGTCCGTTCGATGCGATTAAAAAACCTGGGGAGCAACAGTAGAAAGGAGGCCGTAGAAAGTGCAAAATTATGATTTTATTATTGCAGGAGTAGGAGGCCAAGGTACCATTTTAGTCAGTGATATTATGGTAGAGGTTGGTTTAAAAGTGGGTTATGATGTCAAAAAATCTGAAGTTCATGGCATGTCCCAGCGGGGTGGTGGCGTTGAAAGCCATGTGCGCTGGGGAAAAAAGGTATATTCTCCAGTTGTGGAAAAAGGCAAAGTGGACTATTTAATAGGCTTAGAAATGCTGGAAGCAGCACGTTGGGCCACCTATCTTAAGCCGGAATCTAAAGTATATGTTAATCAGCAAAAAATCTTTCCGCCCACTGTCAACACTGGTGAGGCTAGATATCCAGAAGAAACAGAGATAGAAGAACAGCTTTCTAAGAGGGCAAGCTCTTTTGAGTGGATAGATGCGCATGAGAGGGCCAAAGAACTTGGCAATCAAGCTTTGGCTGGAGTTATTATGTTGGGTCGGCTTGCCAAGAACTTTGAAATAGCTTCGGAGATTTGGCTGGAGGTGATCGCGGAACTGGTTCCAGCAAAATTTACCGAGTTGAACAAACAGGCTTTTTTGGTTGGTCGAGATTGAAAATTGAAGACTAGATTAACCCGTCTGCTTCACGATAAATCAGCACTCATAATAGTCCGGAATAGCCCAGTTTAGGGGTTTTCTGGACTGTTTTACTTAAAAACAAGTCATATCAAGGGTTACAGGTTTTTTTCCTCCTTAAAGAACAGATAAAAGTACCAATAGAGAGATGGAGGGTGAAAGTAACTTTGAATGAAATAAAGTCTTCTAGTGCAAATGTTGAGGAAAGACGTTACATCAGCCTTACAGTAAATGATCAGCAATACCAATTAGAGGCAGGGACAGGGGCCGGAAAGGTTGATCCAAGCGACACCCTTTCCTTTACGCTTAGGGACACCCTAGGGCTCACTGGAACGAAGGTGTCTTGCGACGGCGGCGCCTGTGGGGGTTGCACCGTACACATGGATGGTCAAGCAGTGCTTTCGTGTATGCTACTGACCATTGAATGCGACGGAAAAGCGTTTACCACGATCGAAGGTCTGAAGAATCCAAGAACAGGGAAACTAGATCCTCTTCAGCAGTCTTTTATCGACCATACGGCCTTTCAGTGCGGCTTCTGCACCCCAGGTATGATCATGAGCGCTAAGGCACTTCTTAACGAGAACCCCTCGGCAACTGAAGAAGAGGTGAAAGAGGCTCTTTCGGGCAATTTTTGCAGGTGTATCAGCCACTATCAGGTTGTAAGGGCCGTCATGGCAGTATCCGGAAAAGGAAGGTGATGACAATGGCAGTGACTTATAGGTACATCGGCAAGGTAATACCCAGAAGGGATGGGCCGGACATTGTGACTGGTCAATCAGCCTTCCTCAACGACCTTAAATTTCGCGATCTTCTTTACGGAAAGGTTCTGAGAAGCCCTCATCCCCATGCCCTTATCAAAAGCATTGATACGTGGAAGGCAGAGCAGGTCAAGGGGGTTAAAGCGATTATTACGTATGAAACAGTCCCGGACTGGAAGTCAGGCAACCCGCCGATCCACCTTCTTGATAAGAAAGTCCGGTACGTGGGGGATGCCGTAGCCTTAGTTGCCGCAGAAACAGAAGCAATCGCTGATCAGGCAACGCGACTTATTGAGGTGGAGTACGAAGTCCTCCCTGCAGTCTTCGATGATTATGAGGCCATGAAACCAGGTGCCCCTCAACTCTATGACGATTTGCCAGGAAATCTCCTGCCTCTCGGTCTCAGCCCTACATGGGCAAACGAAATCGTAATGGGAGATGTGGAAAAGGGGTTCGCTGAGGCCGATGCCATTGTGGATGGGAGCTTCGGCTACGACAATATCCCGAACCCGATTCCCATGGAGTCGCCCGCGGCCGTGGCACTATGGAAAGAGCCTGACATGGTAACGGTGTGGGTTTCCAATCATAAGATATGGGGTGCCAAGCGTATCCTCTCAGCTATCTTTGGTGATAAAGTCCAGGTAAGGATCATTGGAGGGGCCTGTGGTGGAAGCTATGGGTCAAAGTCCGTGTCTTGGCAGGTGCAATGCTATGCTGCTGCCTTAAGCAAGGCCACTGGGCAGCCAGTGAAGGTTTCCTTTTCAAAGGAAGAACATCTTGCTTCATTTGTGTTGCGCCCTGCTACACGGCTTGATGCAAAGATCGGCATGAAAAAGGACGGTACAGTGACAGCGATAGCAGGATCATGGCTTATGGGCACGGGTTACTATTCAATAACGACTCAGATCCAGGTGTCTGTTGGGTGTGGCGAAGCTATGATCGCTGTGCAGTGCAAAAACTGGAATCTGAAGCCGACGATTATATGCACAAACAGGAATGCTTCCGGTATTGTCAGGGGTTTTGGCGGTCAGGAACTAAAATGTGCCCTCATACCCCTTTTAAGCCTCGCTATGGAAAAGCTCTCGCTTGACCCTTTTGATGTCTTGAAAAAGAACTTCGTCAAACCCGGTGACGGCTACTTTTGGCGGGATGCCATCTGGTACAACTATCGAGGTATCGATTACTCACGGGCTATGGACGAGGGAGCCTCGGTCTTCGGCTGGAAACAGAAATGGAAGGGATGGCTCAAACCTACTTCAGTAAAAGGTACCAAACGCATCGGTATAGGTGTCGGTGTCCACGGAAATGCGGACGTCGGAGAAGATATGTCGGAGGCGTATGTACGCATTGACAATGACGGAAGAGTCGTAATTGGCTCTGGACTTGCCGAGCATGGAACGGGGCAGGTAAGCAACGTTTTGAAAGTAGTTGCCGAGGTGCTTCAGTTACCGCTCGAAGCGATCTCTATTACTCCAGGGGATACTTTGGTTACGCCAATTGAGTGGGGACCGGCCGGATCAAGAGGGACGTATGCAATATTAAGTGCTGTGATCTCGGCAGCAGATGATGCAAAGAAAAAACTCTTCGAGCTTGCCGCTCCGATGCTGGATGCCAGCAGCCCCGAGGACCTCGAAACGGCGGACAGCATGATATGGCTGAGAAGTGATCCGAAAAAACGTGTCCATTGGAAACAGGTCCTAAACCTTCGAAATGTCATGGGTAACGGTCGTTTTGAACCGGACTACACATTAGCTAACTGCATGATTAGCTTCGTAGAGTTACAAGTCGACACCGAAACAGGTAAAGTCGATCTACTCCGGGTAGTTAACGCCACCGACGCAGGCCAGGTGATAGATCCTCATGGCCTGGAAGGCCAGTTCAACGGCTGCCTCGGCTCTGCAGGTATTGACAGCGCCATCTTTGAAGAGACAATTCTCGATCCTACAACAGGCTACATGCTTAACGCAAATTTAATAGATTACAAGTGGCGGACCAGCGCTGAACTGCCAGTGATTGAGAATGTTGTTTTAGAGACTCCTATCGACAGTCACTGCTTTCATGCTCTTGGGGTCGGTGAGATTACTACCTCTCCCGGACCTTCAGCAGTGCTGATGGCTGCCTCGAATGCCATCGGCCAATGGCTTTATGAGTATCCAGTCACCCCAGAACGGATACTACAGGCCCTAGGCAAAAGCACGGAAAAGAAAAAAGGAGGGGTTCTATGAAATCCTTCACACACTTGGATACTTTTAGCATAAACGATGCTTACAAGGCACTCGGTGAGTATGAGGGTAAGGCTCGGCTTAACGCGGGTGGCAGTGATCTTCTTGCGATCCTTAAGGGAGATGTTCTGAATGATTATCCTGAAACAATAATCAATATAAAAACCATACCCGGCCTCGATTATATTAGGGAAGACGGAGATTATCTCAGGATCGGCGCACTTGCACGTCTTTCCGATATAGTACGTTCTCCACTTCTCAACGAGAAATACCGTCTCCTAGCAGAAGCCGCCCATACTATTGCAAGTCCACAGATACGAAACGTCGCAACGCTGGGAGGTAATATATGCCAGGATACACGCTGCTGGTACTACCGATATCCTAGGAAAATTGGTGGGCCCATCCAGTGTTTACGCAAGGGTAGAGGCGCTTGCCTTGCTGTTAGGGGTGACAATCGTTACCACGCGATCATGGGCGGGAAAAAATGTTTTGCTGTTTGCCCCTCAGATATGGCAGTTGCCCTGGCAGCCTTAGACGGGAGGCTCAAAATTGCCGGTCCAAAGGGAGAACGAAGTGTGGCAGTGGCCGAATTCTTCCACCCCCTTGGTAAAGATCTGGCTAGAGACGAGATCGTTCGGGAAATTGAAATTCCGGCCCGCAGAGTTCCTTCACAGCAGACCTTTCTCAAGTTTACCCTTCGTAAACCCATTGATTTTGCCATCGTGAGCGTTGCCTCAGTTGTTACAATCGAACAAGGGGTTTGCACAGACGCCCGTATTATCCTCGGTGCAGTAGCACCTTTTCCTGTCAGAGCGAAGGTAGCCGAGGAACTTTTGATAGGCAAACCTATCAGCGAAGAGATTGCTATAGCGTCCGCCGAAGAGGCTCTAACAGGCTCAAAGCCACTCAGCAAGAACTCGTATAAAATTCAAATAGCAAAGACGCTGGTTAAACAAGCAGTTTTTAGTTCAATGGAAGCGGGAGAGATGCTCCATCCTTTCCAGAACTTTTAGATTTATTACCACCCACTGGCAACACCGGTGAGTTATCCAGAAGGAACAGAGATTGAATTGAAACAACGAAATCGAAACTCCGAGGTTATCTATCTCGGAGTTTCTTGTGCGCATTTTACAAACAATCTACTTCAGAGTAACCTCATCTATCCCTATCCCTACTTGTAGCGGTGGAGACAACCCAGAAATAGTAATTATGGATCAACTAGGGGCCCAATAAATTGATAACAGTATTGAAATAAGCTTCTAAGGGAATTTTATAAAGAAACCCAATCAAATTGGTGTTGAAGAAATTGTGGCATAAATTTAGCATTAGCCCAGGAGGGAGATGATGTTATATAATTTGCGAAAGGGAAAGAGGGTTATAAAGCAAAGCAGGTATGCCCACTTTCCAAATAAAAACTCCTTCAAATAGCAGGAATTTAAGAAACCAGTAGAGAACTCCTTGTTGGAACATTCTTGTCTCAAAAAACACTTAGTTGAGGACATTCCTGTCCCGAAAAACAGCATTAACTTCAGCAGGTGTGTCCCCTTCCGAACACGCTTTTTAGGAGGTACTTGGTATGAAAGTTAAACTGGCGGCCAAAGCTGGTTTCTGTTTTGGTGTTAAGCGTGCCTTGGATATGGCAGAACGGACAGTGGAAACTTCATCGGCAGTATCCCTTGGGCCACTTATTCATAATCAGCAGGTTGTAAAACGCTTGGCAGAGCGAGGAATTCACGTCGTTGATGATTTGGAAGAGGTATTAGCCGAACAAGCCCTGATTATCCGGTCTCATGGTGTAGGACCCAGTGTCTATCAAGGAGCAGAGAATAAAGGAATTGAAGTGGTGGATGCCACGTGCCCTTTTGTTCAGAAAGCACAACGACTGGCTGCGGGGTCTGCTCAGATGGGGGAACAAGTGATTGTCATGGGAGACAAACTTCATCCTGAAGTGCAGGGAATTCTGGGTTGGGCCGGAAAAAATGCCATACCTATTCAAACACTTGAGGAAGCCAAAAAAATTCCGTTTTACCCTAAACTAGCCGTTTTAGCCCAGACAACACAACTCTCGGAAAGTTTTGAAAGAATTGTTGAAGAGCTAAAACTCCATACAGAAGACCTTACCGTTCACAACACGATTTGTAACGCAACGGCAGAACGACAAAAGGCAGCTAGCGAGTTAGCACAAACAGTTGACGTTATGGTGGTTGTGGGTGGGCGTAATAGTGCAAATACTCAAAAATTAGCAAGTATCTGCGCTGAACTCACGAAGACACATCTAATCGAAACAGCGAAGGAATTAGAAGTCGACTGGTTTAAAGGATCTGCAAGTGCGGGCTTAACCGCAGGAGCGTCAACACCAGATTGGATAATTGAGGAGGTTTATCAGAAAATGTCCGAAATCAAAGAGAATGAAATGGATATGGCCAATTGGTTTGAGAGTTTTCAAGATCTTCATCTTGGAGCTAAAGTAACTGGTAAGGTCGTTAAAATAACAAATGAGGAGATATTTGTTGATATCGGCTGGAAATCAGAGGGTATTATCCCATTTGTCGACGAAAAAGGTGTCCGCCAGATACTCTCTAAGGATCTTTTATCCATCGGAGATGAAATTACCGCAGTGGTAATCCGTGTTGAAAATGAAGAAGGACATACGGTCCTTTCCAAACGGCAAGCAGATGAGGAAAAAGCGCAGGAACGACTGGAAAAATTGGCGGAGAGCAAAGAAGAGCTTCAGGCAAAAGTTATCGAGGTTGTCAAGGGCGGTTTGCTGGTGGATGTGGGACTACGCGGTTTTGTTCCTGCCTCACAAATCCAACTTGGTTATGTCGAAGACCTAAACCAGTTTTTGGCTCAAACTCTTCGTCTTCGGATCATTGAATTTGATCCCACCAAGCGAAAAGTTGTTCTTTCCCAAAAGATTATTTTGGAAGAGGAGCAGGCTAATAAACGAAGAAATTTGCTTGATACCGTTAAAGTGGGCGATGTTGTGACTGGGGTCGTGCGACGCTTGACCGACTTTGGTGCATTTATCGACATCGGTGGGATTGATGGACTGCTACATGTCTCGGAAATGTCTTACGCCCGAATCCAGCATCCCTCGGAGATCCTGAAAACGGGGGATGAAGTGGAAGTCCAAGTATTAAAACTTGAACCTCAGACTGGAAAACTATCCTTAGGGCTTAAACAACTAAAAGTTAGCCCATGGGTACAGGTAGCTGAAAAATATCCAATCGGATCTTTAGTTAAAGGGGTCGTGGTGCGAATCGTTACGTTTGGTGCCTTTGTGGAGCTTGAAGACGGGGTCGATGGATTAGTTCATATTTCTCAATTAGCGGATCATCGTGTCAATAAGGTGAGTGAAGTGCTGAAAGTTGGGGATATGGTTAGTGCAAAGGTCATTGAGTGTAAGCCGGAGACGAAAAGGATAAGTCTTAGTATGCGCGAGATGCTCAAAGATGCTGCCCAAGCAAGTGATGAGGAAGCGATTGTCTCGCAACCCGAAAGCCAACCAGTAACCATCGGCGATGTCTTGGGCAAGATTACCTTGACGGACACAGATGGCTAAACTAAAACCAACTCAGCCAATTGATTTTCCCATCTTGTTTCTAACTCTCGCACTTATAGCTTTTGGATTAATTATGGTGTTGAGTGCTGGGGCAGTGAGTGGGTTTAACGCTACGCAAAACACATATTTCTATGTTTCCCAACAAATGAAGTGGACGCTTATAGGTTCTCTTTTCGCTTTTGTAGCCATTAAAATCCCATACGTGGTTTGGCGTCGGTTCGCTGGTGTTGGTATCCTTATCAGCATAGGACTTCTCATTGCGGTTATATCTTCGGACTCAGGGATTGCGGCGTTAGGCTCAGCTCGCTGGATCAAAATTATGGGAGTTAATGTTCAGCCTTCAGAAATAACTAAACTGGCCTTAGTGTTATTTTACGCACACATTCTTGACCGCTATCCGATTAAACACGGGAAAAATTGGGGCATTCCGCTCGGTATATTGATTCCTGTTTCGATTATCGTTTTGGGCCTCGTTTACAAACAGCCGGATTTAGGGACGACGATGGTCTTAGCAATGACTAGTGCAGTTATGTTATTTCAGACGGAGATTCCGACGATTTGGTTTATTGCAGCTATCCCAACATTTGGATTCCCTCTTGTTTATTTTATCCATGGCTATCAATGGAAGCGGATTGTTGTCTGGCTAGACCCCTGGAAATATGCCTTAGATGCAGGATACCAGATTACTAACGCCGAGATTGCCTTTGGATCGGGGGGCTTATTTGGTGTCGGCCTAGGTCGAAGTTTGCAAAAATACGGTTTTCTGCCGGAAAACCATACGGATATGATTTTTGCCATAGTCGGGGAAGAACTAGGCTTAGTGGGCACCGTATTATTGTTATTACTTCTGATCTCATTGTATGCCCGAGCCTACCAAGTAATTCGTGAATGCTCGGATCGCTTTGGACGGCTATTAGGCTTTGGACTGATATCCTCGTTAGCGATTCAGACAACAGTAAACCTCTCAGTTGTGACTGGGGTATTACCGGTAACTGGGATTACGCTACCCCTAATCTCGTATGGTGGGAGTTCCCTTGTTATTACATTGATCGAACTTGGTTTGATCTTAAATATCTCCCGTTATCGTCATAAAGCTCCATCAAGCCTTACTGCAACTAACCTCCCAGACATCTCGGTGTAAACTCCACTTAAACGGGAATAATATAAGTAGTGGTCCGTTTAAGGAGGGGTTAATTTGGATTTACCTTATGGAGAATGGGTAATCTTTTTCTTAGCACTTGCAACTTGGACTGAAAAACGAGCCTCTCAACGGTTTTTTCTGATCCTGCTGATCGCCTGGCTAATAGGAAAATGTTTAGAGGTACTTTTCCCTGCGCCGATGCCTTGGCATTGGCACTACGCGCGTCTGTCAGTTATGCTGGTTTTTTGGGGGTGGGCTTGGGGTCATGCTGAACAGCGAATCTTACCGCTACTAATTACTAGTTTCGCCTTAAGCCTGGAAACGCTTTTTCTGGTGAATGAACCTGGGGTGATTCCCCATGAAGCGTGGATTTTTGCGGTTGTGCTGTTTTTTGTCGCACGATTGACAGCTAATTCCTATTGGGGAACGGCCGCCACTTTCACCGGAAGCATTCTTTTGAACCAAGTTTTCAGGCGTTTTACTTATGAGGGGCTTGTTAGAAGTGCGGACTTCCCTGATCCTTTTATTTGGAATTTCGGTGTGGGCTTGTTTACAGTCTGGGCAGGACTTCGTCTAGGATGGTTTTATTATTCTGCAAGAGAAAGGGAACTCCAGATCGTCGAACCTCTGTCGTCTGCGAGTGAACTTGTTCAACTAAAGTTGAACATCGAGACTTCGGTGACGAAAGCCTCCAGTGGAGGGTTTCGCCAAAGCCGCATATCCCATGAGGAACACTTAGCGGCGAAGGCGGAGTCTACCTCCTTCGCGCCAAGTGTTACTATCGGGAATGGCGCTCGGCGATACTATCCACTGGAGAGTATCGTCACCGAAGCAGAGTACGAGGTACTACTCCCACTTGTAGAAGTGGGAGTCTCACGATTGAATGGAGTAAAGGCTTATGAACCCTCGGAAGAACAAGAACTCCTGTAGCAGGTGGGTGAGTTTTGTAGTATACTTATAAAACGATTGAGGCTGGATAATATGCCCTGATCTGGAATGTCAGGAGGATGAAATAATTTGCCTAGAGGGCTAGTGGTCGCTGCGGTTAACCCAGGGAGTATTGCGGAAGAAATGGAGATTCAAGTCGGAGATCGCGTTCTCTCGGTTGATGAAGAAGAACTCAACGATATCATTGACTTTCAGTTTGGCATATCAGAAGAAGAATTTACCTTGTTTATTGAAAAACCAAATGGTGAACTATGGGAAATTGAGATAGAGAAGGATCCTGGGGAATTCTTAGGTTTAGAGGTCGAGACAATAAGTGCTAAGGGTCTAAAGGTATGTCGAAATAATTGTACGTTTTGTTTTATTGCCCAGATGCCTAAAGGGATGAGGGCAACGCTTTATGATAAAGATGACGATTACCGCTTATCGCTGACGCAGGGGAGTTTCATTACCCTGTCTAATTTGAATGAGCAAGAAATAGAGCGAATTCTCCGCATGCATCTTAGTCCACTATATATTTCTGTCCATGCCTGGAACCCAGAAGTTCGTGCTCGCCTTATGAAAAACCCGCACGCTGGAAAGCTACCGGAACAAATCAAACGGTTTGCCGAGGCTGGAATTGTGGTACATGCTCAAGTTGTTTTAGTTCCAGATCATAACGATGGAGACGTATTGAGGGAAACAATCGAACGGTTAGCTGAACTCTATCCTTCTGTACAATCAATTGCGGTAGTGCCGGTGGGGTTAACTCGTTATCGTGAACACCTTACGCCACTGCGTGGATTCTCGTCAACTGAAGCGAACGGCATATTAGATCAGGCAGAGAGGTGGCAAAAGGAATTTTTTGAGCGGGTGGGTCGACGTCTTGTTTATTTTGCCGATGAATTTTATGTTTTGGCCGGCCGAGAGTTTCCTGAGGTGGCAGTCTATGATGACTTTCCACAATTAGAAAACGGTGTGGGAATGGCACGAAAATTTATCACTGAGATCGAAGATGGCTGGAAGCAATTGCCTGAAACGATTTCCGAACGCCATGTGCATCTTATTACCGGAACATCTGCGCAAGAACTGTTTGAATTGTGGTGTGGCCGTTTAATGGAGCAAGTAAGTGGCTTGAAGCTCACGGTACATGCGATACACAATGATTTTTTTGGTTCCTCCGTCACTGCTGCGGGCTTAGTTACGGCTCAGGATGTCGCCCATCAATTGGGAGATTTGTTCGGTGAGGAGTTTCTTCTCCCGCGGGTTATGCTTAAGGCAGATGAAGACATCTTTCTCGACGATCTGAGCGTGAAATGGTTAGAAGAAAAGGTTAATGGAAAGGCGAGAATTGTCGAAAACGATGGTCTCTCATTTTTAGAACAAGTGATCGGATATTCTTGGGAGGTGAAACGCTTTGAGTAAACCCGTTGTAGCTATCGTGGGACGTCCGAATGTCGGAAAATCAACGCTATTTAATCGCATCGCTGGTGGTCTGGTGGCCATTGTGGAAAATATGCCTGGGGTGACGAGAGATCGACTTTATCGAGATGCGGAGTGGCTTGGACAGAAGTTTGCCTTGATCGATACTGGGGGAATCGAATTTAAAGATGAAAGTACGCCAATCGCTGCCCAGATGCGTCGGCAGGCGGAAATTGCCATGGAAGAAGCAGATGTCGTTATTTTTGTCGTGGATTCCCAACTATCTCCTACGCCGGATGATGAGCTAATTGCTCGAACTTTGCGTCGCTCTGGAAAACCAGTCTTACTCGCCGCGAATAAAGTAGAAAATTTTGAGCAAGTTGAAGGACAACTCTACGACTTCTTAAGTTTAGGCTTAGGAGAAGCAATTCCCATTTCTGCAGTGCACGGAATGAATACTGGTGATTTGCTCGACTTGGTGATTTCAAATTTGCCGGAGAATACCGAAGAAGAGTATAATCCTGATGTGGTACGCATTTCTGTAATCGGGCGTCCGAATGTCGGAAAATCGTCCTTGGTTAATACGATGCTCGGGAAAACCAGGGTCATAGTCAGTAACATTCCGGGAACAACCCGGGATGCAATCGATACACCGTTTGAACAAGATGGAAAGCATTATATCCTTATCGATACGGCAGGGATGAGGCGTAAAGCTCGTATAGATGAACTAACGGAGCAATATAGTGTAGTACGTTCTCTTCGTGCTGTGGATCGCTCTGATGTGATTCTTATGCTTATCGATGCAGTCGATGGAGTTACAGAACAGGACAAAAAGATTGCTGGGTATGCCCATGAAGCGGGTAAAGCAGTAATTCTGGTAGTCAACAAATGGGATCTCGTTGAAAAGGATGAGAAGACCATTAACAAATTCGAAAAGACTATTCGCGAAGAATTAGGTTTTATGCAGTATGCACCCACGATGTTCATTTCAGCTTTAACTGGACAGCGGGTCACCAAAATTATTGATCTTGTGGATTTTGTGGCGGAACAAAACTCAACCCGTGTAACCACGGCTACGTTGAACACTTTACTGAGAGAATGGCTCCATCTTAACCCACCTCCGTCCGACAAAGGGCGACGCTTAAAGGTCCGCTACCTTACTCAAGTGAGTGTTAAGCCTCCAACGTTCGTTTTTTTTGTCAATGACCCAGAATTAATGCACTTTTCGTATAAACGATATTTAGAGAATCAGATGCGGAAACACTTCGGGTTTGAGGGTACTCCGATTCGAATTGTTGTTCGCCAAAAAGATGAAGAGAAAGAGAAGGATTAAACCATGCCACGCTACTTAATTTTTATCTTGGCGTATTGCTTGGGGGCTATTCCTTTTGCCTATTTGGCCGGACAACTGAAAGGGATCGACGTACGTCGTCATGGTAGTGGAAATATCGGCACGACGAATGCTTTTCGCCTTTTAGGAGTTAAATTAGGTATCTTAGTACTGCTCGGAGATTTTTTGAAAGGAGCTATCGCTGCTGCTTTAGGCTTTTGGGCTTATGGTGCCTGGGGAGGAATCATTGGGGGATTTCTCGCCATGGCTGGTCATAGCTGGAATCCTCTTTTTGGCTTTCGACCCAGTGGAAAAGGGGTGGCTGCAGGATTCGGGATTATTACAGTCTTGATGCCGAAAGTTATGATTTTAGCAATTGCTTTGTTTATATTGGTAGTATTGTTTACACGCTATGTATCTATGGGCTCGGTTGTCGGAGCTCTCGCAGTTGCCATCTTGGTCTTTGTTTTTCCGGAACCGTTGGCCTACCAGGTTTTTGGATTGGTTGGCGCCTCAGCCGTGATAGCACTTCATCGGGGGAATATTAAACGTGTATGGCAAGGAACGGAATCTCGATTTGGCGAAAAAAAGGAGTGAAAGTATGCCTAACGTAGCGGTCTATGGGGCTGGTAGCTGGGGGAGCGCTTTGGCTGTTGTTTTAGCGAATGCAGGTCATCAGGTTGCGCTTATTGGTCGTCATGCGGATGAACTGGGGCTTATGAGGACACTTCGCGAAAATGTACGCTATTTGCCGGGCGTTGTTTTGCCTCCAGGAGTACTACCAACAACTGATCTTGCCCACTTAAACGCCGATCTAGTTGTTTTAAGTGTACCGTCCCATAGTGTTAGACAAGCTGCCCGTTTGGTTAAGGCCTACCTAAAGCCGGGTTGCATTGTGGTCAATACGGCTAAGGGAATGGAAGAAGAATCACACCTTCGCCTTTCTGAAGTATTGACTATGGAGCTTCCTCAAAATCCGATTGCCGTTTTGTCCGGTCCCAGTCATGCAGAAGAAGTCGGACGGAATATGCCGACTACTGTAGTGATTGCTTCAGATGAAGGAACGGCAAAAGCAGTTCAAGACCTGATGATGACACCGGAATTTAGAGTGTATACTAACCCAGATGTCATCGGGGTTGAACTAGGTGGGGCTTTAAAAAATGTTATTGCTGTGTGCACTGGGATTGCAGAGGGGTTAGGCTTTGGTGACAACACCAAAGCGGCTCTAATGACTAGGGGCTTAGCGGAGATTGCTCGCTTAGGAGTTGCACTAGGAGGACATTCGTTAACGTTTGCCGGGTTATCAGGCGTTGGTGACCTCATTGTTACATGCACTAGCCCTCATAGCCGGAATCGCCGGGCAGGAGTCGCACTCGGGCAGGGTAAACCTTTAGAAACGGTGCTCAAAGACGTTGGAATGGTGGTGGAAGGGGTTAGGGCTGCTCGAATTGCCTATCAGCTTAGTATAGAGAAACATATTTCGATGCCTATTACTGAGCAAGCCTATAAAGTGCTGTTTGAAGGTGCTGATCCAAAAGTTGCCGTGGCGGATTTAATGAGGCGAGGGAAACGCCATGAACTTGAAGAAGTTGTGGAAATGAACTGGTTTAAGTAAAATTTATACATATTTTTACACTTTGTTTCATAGACGTAGAAGAGGTAATTTAAAAAACCTTTTCTGCGTTTTTTATCGTGATGTCATATTTGCCCAAAAGAATCAATATACTTATATTGCTTAAGGTGCTAGTCCGGTTATCGGGAAGCCACGTTGTACTAGGAGGTGGAAGGGGAGAAAAGGTGGAGGCCCTTCCCCAAATTGGGGACAGCACTCAAAAGGGAGGGAAAAGACTAATGGAAAAAGTAGACATTTTTAGAGATATCGCTGAACGTACTGGGGGCGATATCTACCTCGGAGTCGTCGGGCCAGTCCGCACGGGAAAGTCCACCTTTATCAAACGATTCATGGACCTCCTAGTCCTGCCCAACATTCAAGATGCCTTTGAGCGGGAGCGGGCCAAAGATGAACTTCCACAAAGTGGGACTGGAAGAATAATCACGACGACGGAACCTAAGTTTATTCCATCAGAATCCGTAGAAATTATTGTTAAAGACTCGATTCACATGAATGTACGGTTGGTCGACTGTGTTGGATACACAGTAGAAGGTGCTTTAGGATACGAGACAGAAGACAGTGAAGAGCCTCGTATGATGAAAACATCCTGGAGTGACGAACCTATGTCGTTTCAGGCTGCTGCTGAAATGGGTACCCGTAAAGTTATTAGCGATCATGCCACGATCGGCATTGTGGTTACGACAGATGGATCTATTACTGATATTCCAAGAGATGCTTATCTGGATGCAGAGGAACGAGTTATTTCTGAGCTCCGTCAGTTAGGAAAACCATATGTAGTGATCTTAAATACAACTCGTCCCTATGCAGAAAATACTATGGAATTAAGTCGTTCTCTCGAGGAAAAATATGGCATCCCAGTAATTGCAGTGAATTGTCTAGAAATGAATCAGGATGACATCACTCAAATTCTTGAAGAAGTACTCTATGAGTTCCCCGTTGCTGAAGTCAATATTGACCTGCCAAAATGGGTTGAGGAACTCGATCCCAATCATCTAGTTCGGGCTGCTTTTGAAGAAACTGTGCGTAAAGCGATTGAAGGGGTACGGCGTTTGCGAGATATTGATCAGGCCCTAGACGCTTTGACAGAATGTGAATATGCTCAAGATGTTCTCCTTAAAGAGATGGACTTAGGAAGCGGAGTAGCCAATGTTGAAATTACTGCAGTTGAAGGACTCTTTAAAACTGTTCTGCAAGATCTCACGGGGATTGACATTGAAGGGGATCATACTTTACTTCGTTTAGTGTTAGATTATAGTAAGGCCAAGAAAGAATGGGATAAACTGTCAGCTGCTATTGAGGAAGTGCGTGTCAATGGCTATGGTGTAGTAACGCCTCAACTTGAAGAAATGTTCCTTGAAGAACCTGAACTAGTGAAACAAGGGGGGCATTATGGGATCAAGCTCAAAGCAAGCGCTCCGTCGTTGCATATTATTAGGGCGGATGTTACGACTGAAATTACGCCCTTGATCGGTACAGAAAAGCAAGCAGAAGAACTTGTTAAATATATGCTCGATGAATTCGAAAGTGATCCGAAGAAGGTTTGGGAATCAAATATTTTTGGCAAATCTTTGCATAATTTGGTACGTGAAGGTATCCAGAATAAACTCTATAAGATGCCGGAAAATGCTCAACACAAGCTTCAGGACACTTTGCAGAGAATTGTAAATGATGGTAGCGGAGGCCTTATCTGTATCATTATCTAGCTGATAGAACGAAGAACGAGGAAAGCATAAGCATAGTCAAAGGACGTTGGAACGCGGTCGCGGTATCCAGCGTTCTTTTTTTACTTATCAGACCTACATGCCGCTCACTCAAAATATTTTGCATAAATGCATAAAAGAGTATTGAAATTTTCTGATAAATGATATAGTGTAAGAGCACGGAGATAAGAATATGCAGAAATGCCGAAGTACTTCGACTTAATTAATTCAGGAAAGTAGCTGTATTTAAAGAATATACTAGGAATAATGAGCCGAAATGAATAAAATAGCAGCAGAGTTATTCAGGCATATGCAGGGAAGGATTAATATGCAAATATGCATAGTAAGTAATTAGTCTTGGCAAGAATGTAGCAGGAGAGCGAATAAGAGTGGGTGAAATCACAAAACGTAGTTGCTTCGTTGCCTGTGGTCTTATACATTTCCAGTGAAAGTGAGAAAAATTATAAGGAGATGTTCAATATGGGAAGATGCGAATGTTTGCAGTTAAGAAAACTCTCTCGTGAGGATAAGAATAGCCATTTGCTTTATCAGAAGGACGGCTATTTAGCTAGAATTATTCTAAACAGACCTGAGAAGTATAATGCCTTTTCTCTGCCGATGATTCGGAAATGGGCTGAAGCACTACAAGACGCACAAGAGGATCAAAACATAAGGGTTATCGTCGTGACTGCCAAGGGCAAGGCCTTTTCAGCCGGTGGGGATATAGAAGCCATGTTAGCTGGAAAAGGATTTGTCGGGTGTGATGATCAAGGCGAATTATGGGGCGATAAAGGCATTGATCGTAAACGGTCGTTAACAAACCATATCCATAAAATTGCTTTGACACTAGAAATGGTTGATAAACCAGTAATTTGTGGTATTAATGGAATCGCTATTGGAGCGGGCTTAGATATGGCTTTAATGTGCGATATTAGGGTTGCTGCAGAAGATGCTCAGCTTTCAACCGGCTATGTGAAAGCAGGTATTGTGCCGGGTGATGGTGGTGCCTTCTATCTTCCACGCTTGGTCGGAGTTGCCAAGGCTTTAGAAATCTTATGGACTGGGGATTTTATCTCGGCGAATGAGGCTGAAAGAGTCGGTATGGTCAACAAGGTGGTCCCCGCTCTAGAACTAGAACAAGCCACCTTAGAGATGGCGAGAAAAATAGCCGACTCCCCTCCGGTATGCGTGCAAATGATTAAACGGGCAGTTTATTCCGCGCAACGAACTAACGATTTACGGACGGCCTTAGATCTTATTTCTTCCCAGATGGCTATTGTTTCCGAAATGTCCGACCATAAAGAAGGACTAAAGGCGCTTAAAGAGAAGCGTAAACCGGTTTTTACTGGCCGTTAATTATTGCTAACATCGAACTTGTTTATCAGCTAAATAGGTAGTAGTTGGGAGGAGAAAAGTTTGTTGCGAGTCGGCCAAGTGATGTCACGCCTTTCCGTATGCCTTTATAGTTATCATTCTATTGGAGATGCTCTGAGCTTGATGATGGAAAAAAAGGTGACTGGCTTGCCTTTACTCAACGAACAGGGTCATTTACTGGGTATGGTCACCAAAGACCAGGTTAACGAAAAGGGTTTAAAAAACTTTGCTGCGACAAAGAAGGCCACTGACTATCTAACGACTCGCTTCCTATCCTTAAACGAAGAGGCCTCATTAGAAGATGTTTGGAATTTACCGTTCGATATTTACCCGGTGTTCAATAACCAGGAAGAGATTACTGGCGTAGTATCTAAATATTCGTTATTACAGGCCTATTTACATGAGGTTCAAGCACGTAGTTGTGAACTGGAGGCGGTCTTTGATTCGGCGCACAATGGAATTCTAGCGATTAACAGGCAGGGGATAATTACATCTCTTAACCCAGCAGCTGAAAGACCAACTTGTTCAACCAAAGAGGAAGCTGTCGGACGATTTTTGACGGATGTTATTGTTCCCACGGGTTTACTTGAGGTTGTTCGCAGCGGAATACCTGAATTCGGTATAAAGTTTCAAGTGGGTCGAAGACAGTACATTACCAATCGGACACCGATTATAAAAGATGGAGAAGTTGTAGGGGCCGTAGGGGTTTTCCAAGAAGTCTCTGAGATTGAAAAGATTTTACAAGAGCTGCAAAGTGAAAAACAACTGAATGAGGAACTCCAGACAATCGTAGTTTCTTCTTATCAGCTTTCCGAAAAATATCAGTCTAAGATAGCTCAGATGAAAAATAACTGGGAAAAGGGTGCCGATTTAAAATCGCGTTCAGTCGTTATGAATAATGTCTTGGATCTGGCATTTAGAGTAAGTCAAGTCGATTCGCCAGTGGTATTAGTCGGGGAACAAGGTGTAGGCAAGGAAAATATTGCCAAATTAATCCATTCCCAGAGTAAACGCAGTGATGGGCCTTTTTACAATCTAAATTGCGGCTCACTACCAGCTCAACTTTTGGAAATCGAGCTATTTGGACAAGGAATATCAATAGGTAATGGCGATAAAGGGAAAACTGGAGTGTTAGAGTTAGCTAATCAAGGGAGTGTTTATCTTGAAGAGATAGGCAAGATGCCCCTAAACTTACAAGGACGCCTAGTGCGCGTGCTTCAGGATAAGATGTTGCAGGCAACGGGCGAGAAAGAGACGACTTTTGTTGATCCCAGAATAATGGCAGGTACAGATAGACCTTTAAAAGAGTTAGTTGAAAAAGGTCTCTTCCGCTCCGACCTCTTCTATACCCTCAATGTCGTGCCTATTAAAGTCCCGGCCCTACGAGAACGGAAAGAGGACCTAATTCCACTAGCTCTTTTTTACCTTGAGAAAAACAATAAACGCCATGGGTTTAAGAAGATTTTTTCACCGGAAGCGGTTCAGTTGTTGTTGGATTATCCTTGGTTTGATAATGCTCGGGAGATGGCAAACGTAATCGAGAGGTTGGTAGTTACAGCAAATCAAAAGGTTATTTCTGCCCAAGAAGTCGACATCGTACTTTATGAAAAAGAACAGAGCCCTTTTAAGGCAGTTACAGTGACCGGAGTGGTTCCCCTTAAGGAAGCTATCGATGATCTGGAACATCAACTTGTCACCTTAGCTATGAAACTTCATGGAACCACAGTTAAAGCTGCACAGGCGTTAGGGGTTAATCAGTCCACCGTAGTGCGGAAGTTGCATAAATCAAAAGATACTAATGGGGGTAAATGTGACGGAGGATATGGTGAAGTTAAGCGTGTTGTTTGGGAAAGGAGGTGAAAATTGTTAATTATAGTCTAGGTGCTAATGATCGCATTATAGAAGTAAAGGAGGAAATAGAATGCAGGCATACAGCGCGATTATCATTTTTCTCATTGTTTATGCCTTAATTCTCTCAGAGAAGGTTCATCGAACGATTGCCTCCTTGATTGGGGGTATGTTGCTCATTCTGTTGGGGGTATTGTCCCAAGAAAAGGCGATTGAACATATTGATTTCAATACTTTGGGATTACTGGTGGGCATGATGATTGTGGTAGGTATCACGCGTAAAACGGGAGTTTTTGAGTATCTAGGGCTAAAGGCAGTCCGAATGGCCAAAGGGGAACCGATTCGAATCCTGATAGCCTTGGCTACCGTCACGGCCATACTTTCTGCGTTCCTGGATAATGTTACGACGGTTTTACTGATTGTTCCGATCGTCTTTAGTATTACGGATAAACTTGATCTCAGACCAATGCCTTTTTTAATAGCTATGATATTCGCTAGTAATATTGGCGGAACGGCTACTTTAATTGGAGACCCCCCCAATATTATGATTGGAAGTCAAACACATTTAGGATTTATGGATTTCATAATTAACTTAACACCGGTGATTATTGTTATTCATGTCGCAACCATGGCAGTTTTCTATTTTTTATACCAGCATAAAATGCAAATTTCCAAGGAGCTTAAAGCAGATCTAATGAAGATCGATCCTCGTTCGGCGATCAAAGATTCTGCTCTGTTGAAAAGATGTTCGTTTGTACTCAGTCTCATTCTAATCGGCTTTTTCACGCATCAAGCCTTACATTTAGAGTCAGCGACGATTGCCTTATCGGGTGGAGTCCTCTTAATGTTTATTACTAAGGAGGAGCCGGAAGATATTTTATTATCGGTGGAATGGACGACGATCTTCTTCTTCATTGGACTTTTCATAGTGGTCGGTGGACTGATTGAGACAGGCATAATCGACAGTATGGCCCAGTGGGCAATGACAGCTACCGCTGGCAACCGAACCCTTACAGGGATGCTGATTTTATGGTTTTCTGCTATTGCCTCGGCCTTTGTAGATAATATTCCCTTTGTTGCCACAATGATTCCCCTTATTCATACTATGGGCACCTTAGGCGGAATTTCACCAACTGGCTTAGAACCGTTCTTTTGGGCGTTATCTTTGGGAGCCTGTTTAGGAGGGAATGGAACACTGATTGGTGCTTCTGCGAATGTGATTGTCGCGGGTATGGCCGAGAAGAACGGGACCCACATTCGTTTTATACCCTATTTGAAATTTGCGTTTCCCTTGATGTTGCTTTCAGTTATCATTTCTATGTTTTATCTTCTAATTTTCTATTTTTAAGTAACTTGAGAAGTATTAACCCTTGTACCAACTGGCCCTGGAATGTTGGGGCCTAGGAATAGAAAGGAAGTCAAAAGTACGATTATTTAACTAATCTCGGTCTATTCCAGTAATACGAAAGGAGGTGAAGGACAGATATTTAACTAAGCTTAGTATTCTTTGCGTGTTAGGTATTAAACGAAATATATTAACTCTAAAATTTGAAGGAGGAATATTAATATGTCTATTAAAGCGCCTATGGCCGGCAAAATAATCACCGTTCTTGTTCAGGAGGGCGAAAAGGTAGAATTGAATCAGCCCGTTTTGGTTTTGGAAGCGATGAAAATGGAGAATGATATTGTGGCGCAACAAGATGGTACGGTTAAAAATATCCTAGTTAAGGAAGGGCAGATGGTCAAGGCAGGCGAGGAACTTGCTGAAATTGCTTAGGTGTTAAAACCTAGCTGGCAAAAGAGGACACTTAAGAAGGGATGGTAAGGTAATGCTATCAATCAAAACAGCGCTTATGGTGTATTTTATGGGATCGGTCATCTCTATGTTAGTTGCCTTAATGATTAATATTATTTACAAAATAATTAAACGTAGTGATCAGTCAGCGACTAAGAGTGCTTAGAGCATTCCATTCGGAGATCAAAACAAAACAAGTAGCTTGAAGCAATGAGAGGTTGGAATGCAAGGATGTTCAATTTTAACTTTTTTCAAATATTTCAAGGAATAGGGACTTTATTCGAAACTGATCTGAAGACGACAATCGCTAGAATTGTTTTGATATTCTTGGGAATATTTCTCGTTTATATGGGAACAAAAGGCACATTAGAGCCGTTAATCATGATTCCCATGGGCTTTGGCATGTCTACAGTTAATGCTGCAGTTCTATATTTATCTGCATCTAAAGTTGGAACAATTATTATTGATCCTAATGTGTCTGAGATGACGCAACTTATCAATGTTTTACAGATTGATTTTCTCCAACCAATTTATACATTTATGTTTAGCAACGGTTTAGTTGCCTGCTTTGTATTTATGGGTATTGGTGTCCTTTCAGATATTAGCTTTTTAGTGGCTAAACCTTTTAGTAGTATGTTTATCGCACTCTGCGCTGAGTTTGGAACAATTGCAACTTTCCCGATTGCGGTGGCTATGGGGCTGAATTTTGGTCAAGCCGCCTCCGTAGCAATGGTGGGTGGAGCTGATGGGCCAATGGTGCTCTACACCTCTTTGATTCTAGCCAAAGAATATTTTGTGCCAATCACGATCGTGGCCTATCTATATCTCAGTTTGACTTACGGGGGATATCCATATCTTATTAAGCTCCTTGTTCCCAAACGCCTGCGAGCAATAAAAATGGATTTAAGTGTTTTCCCAGAGGTAAAATCCGGCCAAAAAATTGCCTTTTCCATCGTCGTCTGTACAGTTTTGTCGCTGTTATTCCCTATGGCTGCGCCGCTATTCTTATCCTTCTTCTTGGGAGTAGCCATCAGAGAATCGGGTATCAAGCAGTATGTTGCTTTCCTAGAAAATACTTTACTTTATAGTTCAACATTCTTTCTCGGACTTGTCCTGGGGGTGTTGACTGAAGCTAATACTATTATGAATCCCACAGTGCTTAAAATCTTGGTTTTAGGAATTCTCTCCTTGCTTCTTTCAGGAATAGGAGGCCTTGTAGGCGGTTATATAATGTACTTTATTACAGGTGGCAAGTACAACCCTACTATAGGAATAGCGGGCGTTTCCTGTGTTCCTACCACGGCTAAGGTAGCTCAGAAGTTATGTTCTCAAGCCAATCCGCAAGCTTTTATTCTTCCCTATGCTATGGGGGCAAACATTAGTGGCGTAATCACAACAGCTATCCTGGCTGGTGTGTATGTCTCGATGATCCCTTATCTCAAGTGATAATACTGTGGGGTCTGAAGTATGTCTCCCCGCAATGTTCGGAGAAATTTACAAGAGAGTCTTTCGTGCGGGAAGGGCTCTCTTCTAAAATTATTGAAGCTTCAAGGGGGAATCAAGCTCAAAGCAAGTGGCCTGTCGTTTTCATATTATTAGAGATGTTGCGACAGAAATCAGGTCCTTGATCGTTAAAGAAAGTAGGCCAATAAAATATGAATTTATGCACTAAGAAATTTTATTGCACGAATGCATAAATTGTATTGAAATTTTCTGAAAGATGATATATTCTTAGATAAGGAAGATAATGAATAGGCATATTTGCAAAGGAATATGATGCAGACAATCAAGGATTATGGCCACATTGGAGACTTAACTAGATGTCTAAAGCCAATACGGTTATAATGCGCCAAGATTAATTTGCATATCCGAAGACAAAAGATATATATGCATTGATGCATAGCGATTAATCTTGCAAGGGTGTAGGGGAAATATACTCAGGAGAGGGGGCGATATCACAGGGTAAACTTATTCTCCGTTAGAAGGTAATGCATAAAAGATATATATGGCAGTTAGAGATGTAGTGGAGATAGACGATGAGATTATAATTCTTATAGCTTTAAAAATGTAGACCCCTATTTTGCTTCGACTAATGTACAGTCGTTAATCGCAGTTAAAGAAGGGGTAAGGTAAATGAAAATTGTGAAAGCTCATTAAGCGTATGGGGGCAAAACTATAGGTGATGATGAGGATGAGAAGGGGGATAATTTAGTGGCTAGAAAGCAAACAGCCTTGCGGCCTTACTTTGAAAAAATGGCCGATATCGGGAAACCCTTGAGTGCCGGAGAAATAAAGCGTACCGAAGAAAACATCAAATTTATTCAAGAGCAAGAGGATATTATATTAAGTGCTGTAGAAAAGGTTAAGAATGCTGGTACTTCTGCTGACGTAATCAGGAAAAGAGGCCAGATGACCGTTTGGGATAGGTTAGATTATTTGGTTGACGCTGGAACATGGTGTTCGTTACATACACTTTATAACCCAGAAACAAACGAAGAAGGATGTACGGGTGTCGTTGACGGTCTGGGCAAAATAGATGGAAAATGGGCAGTAATAATTGCTTTCGATAATAAGGTCATGGCAGGGGCTTGGATTTCAGGCCAATCTGCGAATATTTTAAGAGTAACTGACTTGGCCAAAA
>Ga0209347_1001842_pt1 | contig 31120 bp, 30 predicted proteins | sample AutmiccommuBRH23_FD_187382 | JGI IMG/M metagenome (GOLD analysis project Ga0209347, IMG submission 187382) | Deep subsurface microbial communities from Mt. Terri, Switzerland - Autotrophic microbial communities BRH/23 (SPAdes) (version 2) | ecosystem: Environmental > Aquatic > Deep subsurface >...
ATGTTTCCATTAACGACCGGCAGATAGAAACCGTCCTGCTAACGCTGACAGGCGACATAGACCTTACCAAAATAGGATCGCTGACCAAGAAGATGAACCTGCCCGAAGAATTAAACAAGGCAGAGAAAAAGGGTCAATAACAGAACCGGAGGAAGCGGAAGCAGTAGGGGGTTGTAGCCCCCCGAACTTCCGCTCTTCCGTTTTAACAACATTTAAAACAACCGGAAAATGAAAAAAGCCACTCCCATTATCGGCCTTTTAACGGCTTTGCTGTTTATGGCCTGCTCTTCAACACAGAGCCTTCAGGAATATTACGTTGACAATGCAGAGAACCCCGATTTTATTTCACTCGACCTGCCTGCGAGCATCCTGAACCTCGAGGCGGCGAACCTGACACCCACCCAGCGTGAAGCCTTGCAATCCCTGCGAAAACTCAATGTGCTGGCATTTAAGAAAACCACTTCCAATGCCGCATCCTATAAAGTTGAAAAAGCCAAAGTAAACGAGATTTTAAAGGATGATGACTTTGTGGAACTTATCAAACTCAACTCAGAATATGGGAAAGGCGTAATCAAGTACCTGGGCGATGATGATGCCATAGACGAAGTGGTGATATTCGGGAACAGCGACGACAAGGGGTTTGCCCTGATCAGGGTACTGGGCAGCAATATGAACCCCGCTCATATCATGCAGTTGCTGCAGGCCATTCAACAGTCCGATTACCAGGCTGAAGGCTTGGGAGACATAGGCCAGTTTCTAAAAGGCTGAACCTGTGCCAGACAGGAAAGGATGCTGTTGCCAGAAAGCAACGGCATTTTTTTATGGCAGCCCGGGCACCTCAGATCCCGGTATAATTATGGGGGCTCACCTGCCTTAGTTCTTCCTTTAAGGCTTCCGTAATTTTCAGGCTGTCGATAAAGCGCCCCAAAGATTCCCGGGTAATTGCCTCGTTGGTACGGGTAAGCCCCTTCAGCGCCTCATAGGGATCCGGATATCCTTCCCGTCTTAAGATGGTTTGGATGGCTTCGGCCACTACTGCCCAATTGGCCTCGAGGTCTGCGGCAAGCTTATCGGGGTTCAGCAAAAGTTTATCAAGGCCTTTCAGGGTCGATTTAAATGCCAGCAGGGTATGGGCGATGGGCACCCCGATATTCCTTAACACCGTACTGTCTGTGAGGTCCCGTTGCAGGCGCGAAACCGGGAGCTTTGCCGACAAATGTTCAAAGATGGCATTTGCCAGCCCCAAATTCCCTTCCGAATTTTCAAAATCAATTGGATTGACTTTATGGGGCATGGCAGAAGAACCCACTTCGCCTTTAACGATCTTTTGCTTGAAATAATCCATCGAAACATAGGTCCAGAGGTCACGGTTGAGGTCTGTGACAATGGTATTGATTCGCTTTAATGCATCGAACAGGGCCGCCAGATGGTCATAATGTTCTATCTGTGTAGTGGGGAATGAATGGTGCAATCCCAGCTTCCCTTCCAAAAAACCGGTTCCGAAAGCTTTCCAGTCGATCCCCGGATAAGCGACATTATGCGCGTTGTAATTCCCGGTAGCACCACCGAATTTGGCGGCATGGGGAATGGTCAGCAGGTTGTTGAACTGGGCTTCCAGGCGGGTAACGAAAACCATAAGTTCTTTTCCGAGGCGGGTGGGCGAAGCCGGTTGCCCATGAGTACGTGCCAGCATGGGTACGTCGGCCCAGGTATCGGCCATGCCCTTCAGGCTTGCCGTTAATTCCCGGTAAACCGGAATGTATTCATGGGTAATGGCATCCCTGACAGACAGAGGGATGGCGGTGTTGTTTATATCCTGGGAAGTGAGCCCGAAATGGATAAATTCTTTGTAAGCCTCCATCCCAAGGGCATCAAACCGCTGTTTTATGAAGTATTCAACCGCTTTTACATCGTGGTTGGTTGTTTGCTCTATTTCCTTAACGGCCAGGGCGTCGGCCATCCCGAATTTCAGGTATATATCCCGGAGCTCCTGTGTCCTGGAAGCATGGAAGTCAGCCAATTGGGGCAGGGGGATCGCGCAAAGGGCAAGGAAGTATTCGATTTCCACCTTTACCCTGTATTTGATGAGCGCTTCTTCGGAAAAGTAGGCCGCAAGGGATTGCACTTTGTCCCTGTAACGCCCGTCGAGCGGGGAAATGGCATTCAACTGGTTTAATCCCATTGCATTTTCAATTGGTTATTTCCGGAAAAAGGCAAAGATAGCTATAAGTTCATCAGATTAAAAGTCCGGGGGGCGATGATTTATGACACTTTCCCATGCGGGTCAGATGCCTTTTTACCTTTGCGGATGCTCCCTGGCAATGAGTTCTTCCACCAGGGCTGGGACGCCGGTAACCGCCTTTTCCGCAATAACCCGGAGGTTTTTACCGGCCGAAGCCGATATACTGGGTTTTGGGTCGATAAAATAAACCGGGACCCCTTCGGGAGCATAGTGCATGAGGCCTGCTGCGGGGTATACCTGCATGGAGGTACCGATAATGAGCAGGATGTCGGCCCATGCGGTAATTTCTGCAGCCTTTTGCAGCAGGGGAACTTCCTCGCCGAACCATACGATATGCGGTCGCAATTGAAAGCCCTTTTTGCAGGTGTCTCCGGGCAGCAGGTCACCCGTCCAGTCGAGAACCAGTTCCGGGTCGCCGGTACTCCTCACTTTCAGCAGTTCCCCATGAAGGTGCAAAACCTTGCTGCTGCCTGCCCTTTCGTGCAGGTCATCTACGTTTTGGGTGATGATGTTCACCTCAAAATATTCCTCCAGCCGCACCAGGGCGCTATGGGCTTTATTTGGCAGGGCTTTCAGGAGTTGCCTGCGCCTTTGATTATAAAAATCGAGCACCAGTTCGGGATTCCTGGCAAAACCCTCGGGGGAAGCCACGCTCAGCACGTCGTGGCCCTCCCACAGGCCGTCTGCATCCCTGAAGGTTTTCAGGCCGCTGTCTGCGCTCATTCCCGCCCCGCTTAGTATTACGATCCTTTGCATCATGGCTGTGCGTTCAACTTTAAAGATACGTTTTTTCTTATCTTCGGGCTATGACGGACGAAGCATTGCTTGAGTACCTGGAAGGTTTTATATCCCCTGAGCGCAGCCGGCGCTTCCTGCAGGTCTTACAGGCCCGTACAAGGTATTTGACCATTGCGATCGAAGATGTGTTCCAGCTACACAATACCAGCGCCGTGCTCCGCAGCTGTGAAGTATTCGGGGTACAGGACCTGCACCTTATCGAAGCGCGTTTTTCCAGGCGTGTCGACAGCAAGATCGCCATGGGCGCGCAGCAATGGGTTGATGTTCACCGGTATGCTGATTCCGCCGAATGTATACAGGTCCTCCGTAAAAAGGGCTACCGCATCGTAGCCACCACCCCGGCAGACCATGCCTGCCCCCTCGAAGAACTGGAATTGACGCAGGCCTCTGCCATCTTTTTTGGAACGGAAAAAGAAGGACTCAGCCAGGAGGTATTGCAGGCTGCTGATGTGCTGTTGCGCATTCCCATGAACGGGTTCACGGAAAGCCTGAATATCTCTGCAGCTGCTGCCATTATCCTTTATAAACTTACTGCCGGTTTACGAAATTCCGGGGTCGACTGGCAGCTGAGTGAGGCGGAAATCCTTGAGAAAAGGATCGACTGGACGAAAAAATCCATCAGAAGCGTGGATGGCATCCTTCAACGTCTTCGTAAGGGACACTGATTCATTCCCGTTCTTCTGCTTCCGGGCAGCGATTTTCACCATTCCATACACGGAATGTTGATTGACCAAAGCAAGCACTCTCTTTCCCCTGATTAACAGTCGTTTATTTCAGCAAATTTCTTATTTTTAATCGACCTGAAACAAATATCAATTTAGCTATGACCGTCTTTTTCTATATCCTGGCCGGGGTGTTCCTCCTGATACTGATCCTGGCATTTCTTGCGCCCAAAACCTATAATGTATCCCGTTCCATAGAAATCAGGAAGCCAAAGGACAAGGTCTTTGAATATCTGAGGTTTCTAAAAAACCAGGAAGCCTGGTCGCCCTGGGAGAAAAAAGACCCCAACATGGTTAAGCAGTTCAGGGGAACCGATGGCGAAGTTGGGGCCATAAGCTCCTGGCAGGGGAACAAGGAAGTTGGGGAGGGTGAACAGGAGCTCACTAATATTATTCCGGCGGAACGGGTGGAAAGCGAGCTTCGATTTTTTAAACCGTGGAAATCAACATCCTCCGCCTATCTGGTTGTTGAGGAGACTAAAGACAATGGCAGCAGGGTTCGCTGGGGTTTTTCCGGCAGGAATAAATTCCCCATGAGCATCATGATGCTTTTTATGAATATGGACAAAATGGTGGGCAAGGATTTTGAGGAAGGCCTGGCCGCCTTAAAAGCAAAGCTGGAGCGAGAAGGAAAAGATTGAGAGCCCGGCATAAAAAGGGCGGTCGTTCCGGGAAGGGCCGTAAGATCCCCTAAAACTGTTTTACAAATAATAAATTCTTTTGCCATGGAAGAAAATATGGTTGGCTGGTTCGAAATCCCGGTGAACGATATGGACCGCGCCAAAAAATTCTATGAAGAGGTCTTTGAAATCGAGGTGGCACTACACCCCATGAACGAACTCGTAATGGGCTGGTTCCCCTTTGCGCACAACAAACCGGGAGCTTCCGGATCCCTTGTGAAACATGCCGCCTGGTACAAACCGAGCGATACCCATGGGCCCCTGGTCTATTTTTCCTCCCGCGATGTACAGAATGAACTTAACAGGGTGGAAAAGGCGGGTGGAAGAATCGTAAAACACAAGACGCTTATTGCTCCGGACGTGGGCTATATGGCGGTTTTTATCGATCCTGAAGGCAACCGGATCGCCCTGCATTCCAGGGCTTAGGATTAACGTTGGGCGAGTTCCAGCAAGGCAATGTCATATTCGTTATTGAGCATAACCTGTCCGTTTTTAACTTCAACCCGGGTACCGGAATAGGTATCGTACAAGAGCGTGCCATCCCCGAAAAACCCTTTTACCCACAGATACTTTTGACCTTTTGGCAAATCGAGGCCAACTACCACTTTATCCTTAAAATCCCCTTTTATAAAGGTCCGGCTAAAGACGTAAGGCGATTTGGCCAATCGTTTGTGTCGTCCGGCGCCGATAGCAGGGTGCTCTTTCCTGAAACGGCCCAGTTTCTGCCAATGGGTAAGGACTTTCCTGGTACCGGCCAGGCTGTCGATTTCGTTCCAGTTCATGAATGAACGCAGGGTGGCATCGCCCACAGTGCCTTCAATGGTCAGGTTCCTGGCAGTTTCATCCCCGTAATATATCTGGGAGGTGCCCGGCGTAAGCAATAAAACGTTGGCAGCCCGTATGGAGTCCTTGCGCTCTTTGTCATACGGGGTAGGATCGTCGTGGGAGGACAAATAGTTCAAAACCCCTTTGTCACTCAATTCGGCATGGAGCAATTTGTTGTACTTGCTAAAAATGGCGTCATAGTCTTTTTCCCGGGCATCTTCCACCAGTTCAAAATTTATCAGGCTTTTGAAGCCGTGGTTGAAGTAATCTACCTTCCTGTCGCCAAAATCGTAGTCCCTTCCTGATGAGATACCATAATCATAGACTTCCCCGACCATAAAGAAGGGGTTGTCGTCCAGGACATCATCCGGATGTTTCTTCTTCCAGGTTTCAAAGGCATAGGAGGATTCCTTGTAAAGGTCTGTCCAGGCGGCTTCATTAACATGCTTTGCAGTATCCACCCGGAAACCGTCGATCCCCAGGTCGTGGATATAGTCCGTAAGCCATTTGATAATATAGAACCTCGGTGCCCTCGGGTAACCGGTGCGGTCGAAAAATCGCTGCAGTTCATCGAGTTCGTTGCTCAGGCGCCCTTCTTCTTTCCATTTTGCCAGCAAGGCGTCAGGCAATTCTACCGGCTCATCCGTTTCCGTAAAGATGTCCGGGAGATTCTCCACCAGGGTGCAGGCGGTGGTGGTTTCATAGGAGTCAAAATCGCATACAGGTCCGGTGCGTACCCATTCTTCCGGCCATACCGGGTCTTTCTCGGTTACCGGTCCTGTGTGGTTTAATACCACATCCATCAGGATTCGTATCCCATGGTCGTGGGCGGTTTTAACCAGTCTTTCCAGATCTTTGCGCTGCCCGAAATTGGGATCCAGGGCTGTCCAGTCTTTTGTCCAGTACCCGTGATATCCATAAGTGTTGCCGGTACCCTCGTCCACAGAACCATGGATCTGTTCCACAACTGGGGTGAACCAAATAGCATTAACCCCCAGCATGTCAAAATATCCCGCTTCGATTTTATGGGTAATGCCTTCCAGGTCACCCCCCATAAAACCCCTTAGCGGTCCGGTAGGGCTGTCCCTTTCAAAATTGATGTCGTTTTCGGGATTGCCATTGTAAAAACGGTCGGTGATCATAAAATACACGTTAGCCCCCTCCCAGACAAATGGGACCTTGTTCTCTGCCTTCTGCGGAATGCTATCCTGCGCCGCGGTGCCGGCTTCTTCCCGTTTTTCGCTTGAGGTTTGGCAGGCCATAAAAAGCAGGGAAATCACCACGGCAAACAGCAGGTACTTCATATCTAGGATTTTGGTTAAAACTATAAAATGCCGGCCGAATACTAAAATTTATTTGTTGAGGGGAAGTGGGAATTTCGGAAGGAGGCCGGGAGGCCCCAGCCATAACAAAATCAGTGCCTGATTGTGGATATGCCGGGACGGGGTTTTATTTTTCGCGGTTAAGGACTTTATATTCCTCATAACAACTGCTGATGGCGTCCAGAATTTGCAGATCGTTTGCGGTGGTAATAAACGATTTGGAATAATTGCAGTTAGAGAGGATATCTTCGATGTCAACCTTTTCGAGTTGTAATAATTCGGTCAGGGTTTCGCGGTCGAACTTGGCGGCGAGGAGGTCGCGTATGCGGTCATCTTCCTTCATCTGCCGCAATTTGCGCATTTGCTGTGGCTTCTTGCCAAAAAGGTTCCGTAACAGGTCAGCGGGGTTCAGGATGGCGCCGAGTACCTTGGTGACCGCACCCGGGCTTTTGTTCCCGCCCTCATAGCTCTTGGAAAGCCCTGATATGCTGTACTGATAGGCAGAATTTACAGGGAGGTTTTTTACGTCTATCTCCAGAAAGCCCGTTAACTGGTAGGGTTGCACAATTACTTCTTCCAGGGCATAGGCGAGTTCGGTGAGGGCAATCCTGGTGTCCCTGTACCGGAACATATCATTGGTAACACGGATCTTCTGGGACTTAAAACCCAGATAAGAAAAATACAGGGTATCGTTAACTGATGCGGTAAGTGAAAATTCACCCTTGTTGTTGGTGATGGTACCTACCACCTTATTCAGGTTTATTACGTGGACACTTTCAAGGGGAAGATCTGTCTGTGCATTCACCACGACGGCTTCAAATGTCCGCTCCCTGCTGGTTTCCTCCTTTTCCTGCCCAAAGGCGGCAAAGCAGCTACAGGCAAGCAAGAGGGCAAAAAATCTTCTCATATATAGCAATCGGCTGTAAAAGTACGAATAAAACGAAAATAAGGTCGTTGCCGTACTTTTTAATATACAATTAACTAAAAGAATCCGTCCCTTTTTTTACTTCTCCTTTTCCCGGGTTTGCTACCCTGCCTTTTGGAGAAACCGCGTTCCTGAGGCTGCTTCCAGCTTTTGTCCTTGCTTTTTCGACGGCCTTTGTCCTTTTGCTTCCTGCCCGGGGCCGTATCGGGGCTTTTGGAGATTTCCACATTTACAAAGCGCCCATCCACTTTGAAATCTGTGAAGGTCGACAGGATATGGCCGCTTAGTTCGGCAACCGAATTAAAGAAGGAAAAACTTTCCTTTACATCCACTTTCTGGATATCGTCTTTCTCCAGTTCGAGCGTATCGCGAAGGAAATCCTTGAGGGACATCCAGTCATAGCCGTCTTTTTCACCCACATTGATGAAGTACCGCACCGAACCGTCGCGGGAGAAATCTTCGCTGCCCCCGGAACTCTCCCTTTTGGCCCTGCTCCCGGAATCTTCCGTATTCAGGTCTTTCGCGCTGCTGTAGTAATTATAAAACCTTGAAAATTCAACGGCGACCATTTTTTTTATGATCTCCTCGCGGTCCATGCCCTGGAGGACATCGTGGATGGCCGGCAAATAATCTTCTATTTCCTTACTAACCTTGGTATTCTTGATCTTGCTGGCAAGATGGTATAACTGTATCTCACAGATTTCCATACCGGTAGGGATCTGCTTCTGAATGAATTGTTGCTTGATCTTACCCTCAATGGCTTTAATTTTCCGCAGTTCGCTCCGGCTTAAGATGACCATGGAAATACCAGATTTTCCCGCCCGCCCGGTACGTCCGCTGCGGTGGGTATAGGTTTCTATTTCGTCAGGAAGCTGGTAATTGATCACGTGGGTTATATCTTCCACATCGATTCCGCGGGCGGCTACATCCGTGGCCACGAGCAACTGCAACTGGCCTTTACGGAAAGAATTCATCACCATATCTCTCTGATTCTGGCTCAGGTCGCCGTGAAGTGCCCCGGCATTATAGCCGTCTTCAATAAGCTTCTCAGCCACTTTCTGGGTATCGCGTTTGGTACGGCAGAAAACTACGGAGAAAATGTCGGGATTGGCATCGGTGAGCCGTTTCAGCGCCGAATACCGGTCGCGGCCACTCACTACATAATATTCATGACGAACGGTGTCTACCCCGGAATTCTTTGTACCCACGGTAATTTCCCTGGGTTGGTGCATAAATTTTTTAGCAATGGTTGCTACTTCCTGTGGCATGGTTGCCGAAAACAACCAGGTTGATTTATCGCCGGGGGTATTGGAAAGGATATCCTTAATATCCTCATAAAAACCCATATTCAGCATTTCATCGGCCTCGTCGAGGATGCAATACGATATCTTCGATATATCCACGATCCCACGACCTATCATATCCTTCATCCGCCCCGGCGTGGCAACCACTATCTGCGCACCTTTTTTTATCTGCTTGGCCTGTTCGGTAATACTGGCGCCACCATAAATGGCCACCACATTAAGGCCTTTTATATATTTGGAGTACAACTGTAGTTCATTGGTAATCTGCAGGCATAGCTCCCGGGTGGGGGAGAGGATAAGCCCCTGTGTGGTGCGGCTCTCCCTGTCGATTTTCTGGATGAGCGGAAAGCCAAATGCGGCCGTTTTTCCAGTACCCGTTTGTGCGAGGGCGACCAGGTCGGTCTCCCCTTCCAGTAAAATTGGGATTGCTTTTTGCTGTACCTCGGTAGGGGTATCAAACCCCAGGTCTGTAATAGCGTCTAATAGGAACTGTTCAAGCCCCAGTGCTTCAAATTTTGTCATAATAGGATTATACGTTTAAATCGCAAATAAGAATGTTGCCAGAGCGAGTAACGTTATAATCTCCTTATGCCCGTTGCAACACATGCTATACCAGCGGCCTTAATTAAGTCGGCAAAGGTACGCTATTTCTGTTGACGGAAATGGTAAAGCTTCGCTAATTTTTGGGATACGGGGATACATGAGTCCTTAACATCCGGTAATATCAGTAAAATAAGGAGTTCCGGTGATAATTAGCTAGTAGCACGGAGGCTGCCCAGATAGTTTTGGAGCTGCTCCAGGGCCTTTGCCCGGTGACTGATGCGGTTCTTCTCCTCCAGGCTAAGGGCTGCAAATGTTCTGTTATAGCCTTCCGGGACAAAGATGGGGTCGTAACCAAAGCCCGCGTTGCCGGATCGTTCCATCGTAATTTTACCATGTACCACCCCCCGGAAGATTCGGGTTTCTCCTTCCAGGATGAGGGCTATCACGGTTTCGAACCGCGCGCTGCGGCAGGGGTTTTCCCCCAGCTCACCTAAAAGTTTTTCCATATTGGCCTCCGCATTCCTTTGGTCTCCGGCATAGCGGGCGGAGTGCACCCCAGGCGCTTCGTTTAAGGCGTCTACCATCAGGCCGGTGTCGTCTGCAAAGCAGTCGTAGCCATATCGTTCCCTGACAAATTTTGCCTTTTGAAGGGCATTTTCCTCCAGGGATGCACCGGTTTCCGGGATCTCCTCATGGCAGCCAATACTTTGGAGGGTACGTAAACGGATAGAAGGCGGGAGCAGCTGGGCGGCTTCCTTTATCTTGTTCAGGTTGTTCGTGGCAAACACCAAATCCATGGGTGCTGGGGTTTTGGCCTTCCTCTGGCGGCTTTGTTTGTGCCAAAAATAGTAATTTTAAGGCCTGAACAAACCTTTTCTTATATGAGGCTAAAAATCCCGCCGGGCCTAGTGGTTTTGATTTTCGCTGGTTTAATGTACCTGCTCGACCGTTTCCTCCCATTTGGGGAATTTGATTTTTTTGGCCGGGAAGTGCTCATCTGGATCCTCGCCATTGCCGCCGTATTAGTTGTTATTGTTGCCATCCGGCAGTTTCTTAAGGCCCGGACCACTATAAACCCCCTTTTTCCGGGAAGGGCCGCGGTCCTGGTTAGCGGGGGGATCTATGCCTATTCGCGCAACCCGATGTACCTGGCGATGCTGATGCTATTGCTGGCCTGGGGCCTCTGGCTGGGAAATGCCTTCAATACGCTGGTGGCCGCACTTTTTGTGGCTTATATGAACCGTTTTCAGATTGGTCCCGAGGAGGAAGTGCTTAGCCGGACTTTTGGCAGGCAATTCCAAAAATATTGCACGGAGGTTCGCCGTTGGTTTTAAATAAGCGTTTAAAGTTATATATTAAAATATAAGTTATTTCGTTTATATTATAAAACATTACTATATTAGCTTATATTATAAAATATTACTATATTAGCTTATATTTAAATATAGCAGTTTGTAGACTTATGTCGGAAATAGCCATCCTTACAGGAGACATTATCAATTCCAGGGAAGACACCTCTGCCAGCTGGATAGCGCTGCTCAAGCCTTTTTTTAACCAATATGGGGAATCTCCGGGGGATTGGGAAATTTACCGCGGCGACGAATTCCAGCTCAGGGTCCCACAAGCTGATGCCCTGAAAGCCGCCATCCATATCAAGGCCCTGGTCAGGCAAATAAAAAACCTCGACGTCCGGTTGAGCATCGGCTTAGGGGATGAGAGCGTAAGGAACCCGAAAATAGGGGAGTCTAACGGAACAGCCTACCAGCGCTCCGGGAAAACCTTCGAAACACTCAGGCAGCACCATTACAGCATGCGTCTTGCATCGGGGAGGTCATCTTATGACAGGATGATGAACCTGATGCTGGCACTGGCGCTCGATTTCATGGATTCCTGGAGCCAGTTATCAGCGGAAGTAATGGCCCTGGTACTCGCCCGCCCCGAAGCACAGCAGGAAGAGTTGGCACAGCAGCTGAATATCCGTCAATCAGCAGTGAGCCAGCGGTTAAAACGGGCACGAAAAGACTTGGTCCTGGACCTGCTCGATTACTACGCACAAACCTATAAAGCTCCCGCCCCATGATAGTATTCATAAAGTTACTGCTTGCCCACCTGCTGGGCGATTTCCTGTTGCAACCTGGCCGCTGGGTTATTCACAAGGAAGCTAAAAAGGCCGCATCCCCGTATTTATATCTTCATATCCTGGTCCATTTTGGGCTTACCATGTTCCTGTTATGGGATCCGGCTTACTGGAAAATTGCACTGGTCATTGCGGTGTCGCATTACTTTATAGACCTGGCCAAGCTCTATGTGAATCCGCTTTTCCGCTACAGGGGGATCCCCTTTTTTATCGATCAGTTCCTGCACCTGCTTGTGCTCTATCTCTGCGCCTATTACCCCCATTTATGGGAACACAGCCTCTGGCTGCTGAACCAGGTAAACTGGGGCCTTGTAACCGCAGTGGTGTTTGTGAGTTTCCCTTCGGCCTTTATTATGAACCATTTGCTGGAACGGATGTCGGACCAGATTGAACTCGACCATAAATCCCTTCCCAATGCCGGAAAATATATAGGGATGATCGAACGCCTCTTTGTCTTGCTGTTCATCATCATGGGCCGTTGGGACGCCATCGGCCTCCTGATCACGGCAAAATCGGTCTTCCGTTTTAACGACCTGAAGGCCAGCAACAACAGGAAACTAACCGAATACATCCTGATTGGTACCTTTTTAAGCTTTGGGATTGCAATACTAACAGGTCTTGTGTATCTTTCTTTCTGAATTACAAGCCTTCTGACATATGAAATACCTCATCCTGCCCTTTCTTGTTTGTGTGCTGATTTGTTGTGGCGACAAAAAGACCACTACCCAACCGGAAACATTAGCCGCCGTGCGCTGGAGCAAGGAGAAGGCCTGGCAATGGTACGACGGGCAGCCCTGGCTGGTGGGCGCCAATTTTAATCCCAGTACCTCTGTGAACCAATTGGAATTCTGGCAGGAAGATACCTTTGACCCGGAAACAATAGACCGGGAACTGGGCTGGTCTGCAGAAATAGGCATGAACCTTCACAGGGTGTACCTGCACAACCTCCTCTGGGAACAGGACCCCGAAGGATTACTCCGGCGGATGGATACATATCTCGGGCTTGCGGATGCCCATGGCATTAAAACCATGTTCGTGCTCCTGGACGATGTATGGCACCCGGTACCGCAACCCGGCAAGCAGCCGGATCCGGTTCCCCATGTACATAATTCGGGCTGGGTACAGGCGCCCGGGGCCGCAATCCTGGGCGACACTACCCGGCACGACGAGCTCGAAGGGTATATAAAAGGGGTCCTGGAACATTTTAAGGATGACCCCCGGGTACTGGTGTGGGACGTTTATAATGAACCGGACAATGTGGCCGGGCAGGAAGGCAGGGCAGAACTTGAAGTGCCGAACAAGCACGACTTTTCCCTGGCCCTGCTGAAGAAAGTGATGAAATGGGCCCGTGAAGTTGACCCAAAACAGCCCCTTACCAGCGGGATCTGGAGGGGAAATATTGACCACTGGGGCATCCCCGACAGCCTACCACCCCTGGACCGTTATATGATAGAGCATTCCGACGTGATCTCCTTTCATGCCTATGACGGCGATATGGAGGACGTAAGGAAAAAGATCGCCGCCCTTAAAACCTATGGCAGACCGCTTTTATGCACCGAATACCTCGCCCGGGCCAGCGGCAATACCTTTCAGAACGTCCTCCCCATCCTGAAGGCCGAACACATAGCGGCCATCAACTGGGGGCTGGTATCGGGTAAAACAAATACCATCTATCCATGGATCAGCTGGGATTCTGCCTTTACTTCCGAACCGGAGGTATGGCACCACGATATCTTCCGGAAAGACGGCACTCCCTTTTCCGAAGAGGAAGTAGCGTTCCTGAAGGAAGTCATCACAGCAAATCCGCAGGACCCATGAACTTCGCAGCCTTAATTACGGAAACCACAAGCCCGAAATCCGTAACATTCGGAATGATTCTGTTATAATTCCGCAAAGCATTTACTTTTCCCAGGGCAGGGTGCCCGGAGACGGATTTAATGATTAATTTTACAGCCTAATTTTTTAAAGCATGATTGAGGTGGGCAGAAAGTATGTTTTTGATTTCGACAGTACCCTTACCCGGGTGGAAGCGTTGGATGTTCTGGCAGACATGACCCTGAAGGGGAAATCCAACCGCGATGAGATCGTCAAGGAAATCCAGAAGATCACCAACCTGGGGATCGACGGGGATATTTCTTTTACGGAGTCGCTGGAGCGCCGCATCCGCCTGCTTCACGCCCATAAAGACGACCTGGGGCCTCTGGTGGATGAGCTTCGGCAGAAAATCTCCAAATCCATTTCCGCAAACAAGGAGTTTTTTGAAAAATACTCAGATGACATTTATGTTATTTCCTGTGGGTTTAAGGAATTTATAGACCCCATTGTAGCGGATTATAATATTCCTTCGGAAAGGGTTTTTGCCAATACGTTCGAATTCGATATCGATGGCAATATTGTGGGGTTTGATGAAAATAATGTCCTGGCCACGCATAACGGGAAGATTGAATGCCTGAAGAGCCTTAACCTGGAAGGGGAGGTGCAGGTAATAGGAGATGGGTACAGTGATTATGTGATGCGGGAAGCGGGGATAGCCGATAAGTTTTTTGCCTATACCGAAAACGTACACCGGGAAAAGGCAGCCCGGAAGGCAGACCACGTTGCCCCGAACCTTGATGAATTCCTGTTCGTAAACGACCTGCCCAGGAGCCTTTCATATCCGAAAAACAGGATAAAGATCCTGCTGCTTGAGAATGTTCACCCCGCGGCCTTCGATAACCTTTCAGAAGACGGATTTTCGGTTGAACTGGTCAAGCACAGCATGCCGGAGGAGGAACTTATCCGCAAGATCCGCGGAGTCCATGTCCTGGGCATCAGGTCTAAAACACAGGTAACCCAGAAGGTGCTCGACGCCGCCAACAAGTTACTTGTGGTGGGCGCCTTCTGTATAGGCACTACCCAGATCGACCTTGACTACTGTAAACGGAAAGGGGTAGTGGTCTTTAATGCACCATACAGCAATACCCGTTCTGTGGTGGAGCTCGCCATAGGGGAGATCATTATGCTGATGCGCAATATCTTTCCCCGAAGCACCGAGATCCACAATGGCCTCTGGAATAAAACAGCATCCAATTCCAGGGAAGTAAGGGGGAAAAACCTGGGGATTGTAGGCTACGGAAATATCGGGAAACAATTATCTGTTCTGGCCGAGGCAATGGGCATGCGCGTTTATTATTACGATATTGAGGATACCCTCGCCCTTGGTAACGCCGTTCAGTGCACCACGCTTGAAGACCTGCTCAACGTTTCCGATGTGGTTTCCCTGCACATAGATGACAACCCGGCGAACCGGAATTTCATAGGCGAACGCGAAATAGGGCAGATGCGCGACGGTGCCATGCTGATTAATCTTTCCCGGGGTTTTGTGGTAGACATCCAGGCCCTGGTAAGCAACCTCAAAAACGGAAAGCTTGGCGGGGCTGCCATAGACGTTTACCCGGAAGAACCGGCTGCCAATGGTGAGTTTATCACGGAACTCCAGGGGCTCGACAATGTGATACTTACCCCGCATATCGGGGGCAGTACAGAGGAAGCCCAGCGCAATATCGCCGATTTTGTACCCAACAAGATCATGGATTATATGAATTCCGGCAGTACGGTAGATGCAGTCAATTTCCCGAACATACGCCTCCCCAAACAGCTGAATTCCCATCGTTTTCTGCATATTCACAGGAACGTACCGGGCATTATGGCCAAGATCAACGAGGTACTGGCCAAATACGAGATGAATATTTCCGGGCAGTACCTGTCTACCGACAGTGAGGTAGGCTATGTTATCACGGACCTTGATAAAGATTATCCTAAAGAGCTTATCCAGGCCCTTAAAAAAGTGGAGAATACCATTAAGTTCAGGGTGCTGTACTAAGGCAGACCGGGCATTATTTCCCGAGCCTTCCCATTTTTCCGAAAAGAGGGAAGACCGCAATCTTTTCAGCCTCTCCTTTCCAGTGCCTGCCAAGGGTTTCGATAAAGGGATCTACCGGATTGTGCCTTTGTTTTCGGATATAATTCTGTACAGATGACCAGGATGTCAGGTAACCGCGCAAGGATTCGAGGTTCATGGCCTTTTCAATACGGTGGTTGCCCAGGTCCGCTTCCTCGTTCAGATTGAAGTCTATATCTGCGTAGGCTGAATCTATATGGGCCCGTTCCCCAGCCCAGTAAGGCCCTACCACTTCCCTGTAAAAGTGTTCGATATGGTCATCCAGTACCCCGCCGAACCGGACCTGGCCATAGCCCCACACGGCCAGCGTACAGCCTGCCCGCCCAACCCGCCGGGCCTCTTCCAGGAATGCCGTAATATCAAACCAGTGAATGGCCTGGGCCACAGTGATTAAATCGAAGGTGTTAGCTTCAAAGCCGGTATCTTCCGCCCTTGAAACCTTATAGGTGAGGTTGGCCATCACCGGGGCTTTTTCCAGTTGGTTTTTGCTGATATCCGTTGCGCAGGCCTGCTTAAAATGCCCCGCAAGTACCCGGGCTACCTGCCCGTTCCCCGTTGCACAGTCCCAGTACTTCCCGCGCCCCGGGGTATATTGCAGGATAGCCTGGTACAGAGAAGGCGGATAATCAGGCCGGTATTTTTCGTATACATCCGAATGTCCGGAAAAAAGGTCACGGATAGGTTTCACGGGCAAAAGAGTTACTGATGGTGGTAGGGTTCATTGCGCAGGATGGTAAAAGCCCTGTACAACTGCTCCACAATAAACAACCGCACCATCTGGTGGGAAAAAGTCATCTTCGACAAACTGATCATACCTGCCGCCCTGGCATAAACATCGGGGCTGAAGCCATAGGGCCCGCCGATAAGCAGTACAAAATTCCGAACCCCGGCATTCATCTGTTTCTGGAGGAATTCGGCGAATTCCGGCGAACTGTAAGCCTTCCCTTTTTCATCGAGCAGGTAAACCAGGTCTGCCGGACCAATTTTACTCAGGAGGGCGTCACCTTCCAACTGCAATTGCCGTGCCTGGGGAAGCCTGCCGGCATTCCTGATCCCGGGGAGGGTTTCCATTTCAAAATTCACATAATGTGCCAGCCGTTTTGTGTAAACAGCTACTAATTCCCCGAGTTCCCTGCTGTCTGTTTTCCCTGTGGCTAGTAGTTTAACGGTCATGCACCAAAGATAAAATATTCACCAGACTCCCGCCCCGGATTGGGTTTTGTTTTTAGTATTTTAGCAGGTAATTCAAGATGGATGATCTCAAAAGAACAGTTTGATCAGGAAATTCAGCTCATCATTGCCAATGCGGTCCGGGAGGACGTGGGGGAGGGAGACCACAGCTCCCTGGCTTGTATCCCTGAGCTAGCCACAGGCCGGGCCCGGTTACTGGTGAAGGACAGGGGAATAATTGCAGGGGTTGCCTTTGCGGAGCGGGTTTTTAGCTATATAGACAGCAACCTGCAGACGGAGATCCTCATTCAGGATGGGGAAGCGGTAAAATACGGAGACGTAGTTTTCTACGTGAGCGGAAGTTCGCAAAGTATCCTCAAGGCAGAGCGCCTGGTATTGAATGCCATGCAGAGAATGAGCGCCATTGCCACCAAGACAGGGTCTTACGTAAAATTGCTGGAGGGCACAGGGGCAAAACTGCTCGACACCCGCAAGACCACGCCCGGGATACGTGCCCTCGAGAAATGGGCGGTTAAAATCGGAGGGGGGGAGAACCACAGGTTTGCGCTCTACGACATGGTAATGCTGAAGGATAACCATATAGATTTTGCCGGGGGGATCACAAATGCCATCCGCAAGACCAAAAAGTACCTTGGTGAACTGAACAAGCCCCTGAAAATAATTGTCGAGGCCAGGAATCTGGAGGAAGTACGGGAAATCCTTGATGCCGGGGGTATTTACCGCATCCTGCTGGATAATTTCAACTATGAAGATACCCGGAAGGCCGTGCAACTGGTGGCCGGCCGCTGCCAGACTGAATCATCCGGCGGCATCAATGAAAGTACCCTGCGGAAATACGCAGGGTGCGGGGTAGATTATATTTCCTCAGGAGCCCTGACCCATTCCGTGCACAATATGGATCTAAGTCTAAAAGCTGTGTAAATGTCTACGGAACTGGAGGAAAAACTAGAAAGGATTCCCGTTATTAACAAGATCATCAGGCTGATGAAGGATGTGAAGCTGAAAGCTTTTGAGGGGCTTTCATTTTATGACCTGATGCGAATGTACATTGTGGGGATTTTTCTGGGGACGCTGTCGGCAAGGGCCAGTTCTATAGCATTCAGCCTCTTTATGGCCCTGTTCCCCTTACTTATCTTCCTGATCACCCTCATCCCGTTTGTGATCCCCTATGTTAGTGTGGGGAACGAGAACTTTGACGCCCAGTTTCTTATCTTCCTCGAATCCTTCCTCCCCACAGCCACCAGTGAGTATTTTGCCGAAATTTTTAACCAGCTCAGGGACCAGAAAAGCGGGGGTTTGCTGTCTTCCGCATTCCTGATTTCTATTTTTCTGATGGCCAATGGGGTGCATTCCATTTTCGGAGGCTTTGAGAATTCGTACCACATAGAACTTACCAGGAATTTTTTCAAACAATATGCCTATGCCCTGATGGTGGGAGTCATCTTGTCTGTCCTGTTGCTGATAGGGGCAGTGATCTATGCGTATTTTGAATTTTATATCCTTGATTACCTGAGTGTATGGGCGGCCAAAACAAGGGGATATGACCTTACGGAGAACGATATTGTGGGGGCCAGGATAGGCAAAGTGCTTTTCTTTGTTGTTTTTTCATACCTCACCACCGCCATCCTCTATTATTTTGGAACGGCCGAAGGCAAAGAGGCAAAGTTTTTTTCGTATGGGGCATTGATGACCACCCTATTGTTCCTTCTTACATCCTATCTTTTTGGGGTGTATGTTGAAAAATTTGCACGGTATAATGAACTGTATGGCGCCCTGGGCGGGCTTATGATACTCATGGTCTACATCTGGCTTAACTGCAATATCCTCCTCCTCGGTTTTGAATTAAATGCAACCTTGAATTACCTGCGTAGAAGCATGGGAAAAAATGAAAAAAATACTTAGAACCATTATACTTGTAACCTGGCTTATCACCGGCCTGCCTATGGCGGCCCAAACGGTAACAGGCGCCTGGAAGACCATAGATGACCGGAATGGCATCACAAAAGCAATCATTAACATCTACGAAGAAGATGGCCTGCTTTATGGCAACGTGAAGGAGATCCTTGAAAAAGGGAAGGAAAACGCTTTATGCACCGCCTGCGACGGCTCCCGCAAAAATCAGCCCGTTGTAGGGATGAGGATCCTGGATGGCCTCCGGAAAAAAGGCGATCATAATTGGGAAGGCGGTAAACATTCCCTCTTCGACCCGGAGCAGGGGCGTTACTTCCGGGCCAAGGTATGGCTTGATCCTAAAGACCCCGATAAACTGAAAGTAAGAGGCTATTTGATGTTCCTTTTCCGTACTCAGACCTGGCTGCGCGTAACCGATTGAATGTCATGTATTATGGCCCATTACATTGATGTAATTCTTCCTGTTCCCCTTGAAAAAATGTTCACCTACCGTATCACGAAAGAGGAGGCGGCAATCCTATGCCCGGGAACACGGGTCGCGGTACCTTTTGGCAGGTCGGGGATCTATACGGCCCTGGTATACAGCCTCCACACGGATGCCCCGGAAGCCTATGAGGCGAAGGAGATCCACCAGGTACTCGACGATTCGCCGCTGGTAACGCCCCTACAGCTGAAGCATTGGGAATGGATAGCCTCTTATTATATGTGCACCCTGGGGGAAGTGTTCCGCTCGGCCGTGCCCGGGGCCCTGCTGCTGGAAAGCGAAACCTTTATAGTAAAGAACAGGGAAACGGCGGTTGACGAAGATGGATTGAAAGACGATGAGTTCCTGGTTTACGAGGCTTTGGAACACCAGGAAAGCCTGAGCGTACAGGATATCAGCGCTATTGTCGACCGGAAGCAGGTATTACGCTTGCTGAACCGCCTTCTTGATAAGGGCGTCATCCGGATCAGGGAAGTGCTGCAGGAGCAATACAGGCCAAAGATGGTACCCCATATCAGAATGGGCAGCGCCTATACCGAAGGGAAAGAACTTGAAGTCCTGATCGGGGAGTTGGCAAGGGCTCCGAAACAGCGCATGGCAGTTATGGCCCTCTTCCAGTTACAGGCAGAGGGTGGCGGGAAACCGGTTAAGCGAAGCGCCCTTGAAAAGGCAAGCGGCGTTTCCAGGGCTGTTATCAGGGCATTGACGGAGAAAGGGGTTTTTGAGGAATACACCCTCCGAACGGACCGGGTGGTGTACGATGCCGAAGCTGAGGCACTGCCGCCTAAAACGCTGAACGAATACCAGGAGGCGGCGCTTGCAAAAATCCGTGGGTACTTTGATGAAGGGAAAGTAAGCCTGCTGCACGGCGTAACGGCCTCCGGAAAGACGGAAGTTTATGTAAAACTGATAGAGGAAGTGCTGGCATCAGGCAGGGAGGTACTTTACCTGTTGCCCGAAATTGCCCTTACCGCCCAACTGATCGACCGTTTACGGACGTATTTCGGGAGCGGGGTCACCGTGTATCATTCGCGCTATAACCTTCAGGAGCGGGTGGAAGCCTGGAACAATGTTAGGGCGGGTAAAGACAAGGCAAGGATAGTCCTGGGGGCACGATCGGCACTTTTCCTGCCCTTTGCGAACCTAGGTCTTATCCTGGTGGACGAGGAACATGAGCATACCTTCAAGCAATACGACCCGGCACCGCGTTATCATGCCAGGGATGCGGCCATTGTGCTTGCCGACCTTCATCAGGCCAGGGTACTACTGGGGTCGGCTACCCCAAGCATAGAGAGCTATTACAACGCAATCAACGGGAAATACGGCCTGGCCGAAATCCCCAGACGCCACGGCAATGTGCTCATGCCCGATATGGAACTCGTAGACCTCAGGGAACAATATCGCAGGAAACTTATGCAGGGACATTTTTCATCCCGCCTTATGGAAGCCATCTCGGAGGCGCTTGAGGCCGGGGAGCAGGTTATCCTGTTTCAGAACCGCCGCGGTTTTGCCCCCATTACGGAGTGCCTCAGTTGCGGGCACTCCCCCCAATGCCCGAATTGCGACGTGAGCCTCACCTATCACCAGTACAGGAACCAGTTGAGGTGCCACTATTGCGGTCATCATCTGCCTTTGCCAGAAAGCTGTCCGGCATGCGGGAATCAAACCCTGGATACCAAAGGTTTTGGGACGGAACAGGTGGAGCAGGAAGTACAGGCATTGTTCCCCGGGGCTGTAACGGGGAGAATGGACCTGGACACCACCAGGGGAAAACACGGGTACAGCAAGATCATCCATGCTTTTGAGGAAGAAAAGCTGGATATTCTGGTAGGCACCCAAATGGTAACAAAGGGGCTCGATTTCAGGAACGTGGGGCTTGTGGGGATCATGAATGCCGATTCGCTGCTGAATTTCCCTGATTTCAGGGCGCATGAAAGGAGTTTCCAGCTGCTGACCCAGGTAGCCGGCAGGGCCGGCCGCACCAATAAGCGCGGGAAAGTGATCATACAAACCTATAACCCCTATCACCAGATCCTGAAACAGGTTAGTACGGGTGATTACGAACAGATGTTCAGGGAACAGTTATATGAAAGGGAACAATACCGGTATCCGCCCGTCAACCGCATTATAAGGATTACCTTTAAACACCGGGATTACAATAAGGTAAATGAGGGCGCCGCCTGGTTTGGACGCGGCTTGCGGAATATTTTCGAAACGGGGGTCCTGGGGCCTGAATTTCCACCGGTGTCCCGTATCAGGAACCAGTATATAAAGAATATCTTGCTTAAGATCCCCAGGGAACGATCACTGGCCAAAACCAAAAATAGCATTAAGAGGATGGAAACTTCCTTTAATGCTATTTCACAATTTAGATCGGTAAGGGTTATTTATAACGTGGATTATATGTAATCAGACGTTACTGAGCGCTTCAGCCAATTCGGATTTCTTGTTGCGGCTCAATGGGATAGACCTCCCGCTGACTTCGACGTTCTTACTGTTGAATTTTTCAATTTTTTCAAGGTTCACAATGTAGGATTTGTGGATCCTGAGAAATTTCTCTGCAGGCAATTGCTTCTCAAAGGCTTTCATGGTGGAAAGGATAACGATATTCGCCTCGTCTGTGACCAGTTTAATGTAATCACCCAAAGCCTCTATCCACTTGATGTCGTTAAGGATTACCTTGCGCTTTTTCAGATTGCTTTTGACAAAAATATGCTCCTCATCCTCATTCACCTGGTGCATTTGCTCGTACTTGGCAACGGCTCTTTTTACAGAGGCGTCGAAGCGGGCCATGGTAATAGGTTTGTGGAGGTAATCGGTAACATCGTAATCAAAGGCCTTCAGCGCATAATCGGGCTTTCCGGTAATGAGGATTACCTGAGGTGAATTTTCAAGCGATTCGAGCAGGTCAAATCCACTGATAATCGGCATTTCAACATCAAGGAAAATAAGATCAATTTCATTGTTCTTGAGGCCGTTCTTTGCTTCGATAGCATTACTGTACTCGGCAACCAGGGCTAGATTTGGATGATTGTTCACCAATTTCGCAACCGCCATTCGCTGCATTGATGAATCATCAACAACAATACTTCTTAATTTCATAAATGGGTTGATTTGTGGGGTTAAATCATTAACAAATTACTGAAAAAACACGCTCAGGTACAACTAAAGTTGTAAACATTGTATGAATAACTGTATACTTGGTAATGAACCCGGATTTACGTTTTAGGTTAAGTTTACTTCTTATGTTTATTTAGCTATAACGAAGATTTTTTTGATTTCTTGTGATTCGACGGAATTATTGTTACTTTTGCGCTCCTTAAAAAATCAATTTAATATGAATCATTACGAAACTGTTTTCATTTTAAATCCCGTTCTATCTGATACGCAGATAGAGGAAACAGTAAAGAAATTTGAAGATTTCTTAACCAAGAATGGAGCCAAAATGGTCTCCAAAGAAGATTGGGGCCTTAAAAAGCTCGCGTATGCCATACAACACAAGAAAAGCGGCTTTTACCATTTGTTTGAGTTCACAGCTCCGGGCGAGGCCATCGGCCCGTTTGAACAGGAGTTCAAGAGGGATGAGCGCATCATGCGTTTCCTGACGGTAAAACTGGACAAGCACGCCATTGAATGGGCAGAGAAAAGAAGAACAAGATTAAAAGCTAAAGCGTAAGAAATGGCAACATTACAACAACAGGCGAAAGGAAAGAAAGACGGGGAGATCAGGTATCTTACCCCGCTGAATATCGAAACCGGTACCCAAAAGAAATATTGCAGGTTCAAGAAATCAGGGATCAAGTATATAGATTACAAGGATCCGGATTTTCTAATGAAACTTGTAAACGAACAGGGTAAAATACTTCCCCGCAGGCTTACAGGTACTTCCCTGAAATACCAGAGGAAAGTGGCCCAGGCCATCAAGCGGTCGCGCCACCTGGCATTAATGCCTTACGTAGGTGATTTATTAAAATAAAAAGTAGCGGAACATGGAACTTATTTTAAAAGAAGATGTACAGAACCTCGGATTCAAGGATGATGTGGTAACTGTTAAGAGCGGCTACGGAAGAAATTACCTTATCCCGCAGGGCCTGGCAACAATGGCCACTCCCTCCGCCAAAAAAGTACTGGCAGAAAACCTCCGCCAGAAAGCACATAAGGAAAAACAGGTGGTTGAAGCGTCAAAGAAAACGGCCGAAGCCATAAAAAAACTTGAAATAAAGATCCCTGCCAAAGTTGGGGCCGCGGATAAGCTTTTTGGTTCAATTACCAATATAGACCTTGCCGCCGCGCTTGAGGCGGAAGGGCATACGATCGATAAGAAATATATCAGCATCAAAGGCGGCGCTATAAAAAGGGCCGGCCCTTATGATGCCGAAATAAGGCTTCACAGGGAAGTTATTTTCGAATTCCCATTTGAGGTAGTGGCGGAAAAGAAATAGCAGGGAAAATCCCGGTTAATAAAATGTTAAGAGCTATGCGTGCATAGCTCTTTTTTTGTTTTATATTTAAGCGACTGCTAGCAACTAACTTAATTCGCTCCATATGAAACCCAATTTCCTGATTCCCTTTCTCCTGTTGTGCCTTGTAACGGTATCGTACGGCCAGGTGACCACCTCAAACATTCGCGGAACGGTCACCGACGAGGAAGCGCAACCCCTGCTGGGGGCCAACATTGTAGCCATCCATACCCCCACGGGAACGCGGTACGGGGCCATAAGCAATGAAGACGGCCGCTTTAACCTGTTAAACCTCAGGGTTGGTGGCCCTTATGAAGTAACAATTTCCTATGTGGGTTATTCCACTGAAAAGCAAGACGACATCTTCCTGGTTCTGGGTACTACCTATAATATGGAAGCCTCCCTTGTGGCCCAAAGCCAGGAGCTGGAAGAAGTAGTGGTGGTTTCAGACAGGGGTGGCACTTTCGGGAGCGACCGCACCGGGGCCGAAACCAGCGTCGGCCGCCGCGAGCTGACACGCCTCCCCACTATCTCGCGCTCGGCTGAAGACTTTACCCGACTGGAACCTTCCGCATCTTCCGGGGTATCCGGGACTTCCTTCGGGGGGAGGAATGATCAGTACAATAATTTTTCGCTGGACGGGGCCATCTTCAACAACCCCTTTGGCCTGGATGCCGCCACCCCCGGAGGGCAAACCAGCGCACAGCCCATTTCGCTCGATGCCATAGACCAGATCCAGGTTACAACGGCGCCCTATGACGTAACCGAATCGGGCTTTACGGGCGCCTCCGTCAATGCGGTCACCAAAAGCGGGACCAACGAATTCTACGGTACCGCATACGGCTTCTTCCGCAATGACGACCTCACAGGCGGAAAAATCAACGGCGACGACGTTTTTAAGACAGGTCTCGAGCAATACCAGTACGGTTTCAGTATTGGCGGGCCCATCGTAAAAAACAAATTATTCTTTTTTGTCAATTTTGAGAAGGACGATCTCACGGAACTGGGTACCGCCGGATTTGTTCCGAACAGGGGTAGCGGGGCTATCAATGAATCAAGGGTTCTTGCATCCGACTTCGAACTGGTTGACAACCTCCTCAGGCAGGTGGTCATAGGCCAGGATGCCCAGGGTAATGACATCTTCTATAACCCTGGCAGTTATGAGGATTTTAATTTTGACCAGGAATCCAATAAAGGGATCGTTAAGCTCGACTGGAACATCAACGACAATAACCGCCTGGCCATTATCTACAATTTCCTGAATGCCTCCAAGGAAAAACCAGCCCACCCTTCCGCACTCGGTTTCCGGGGGCCTAACGTTTCCACCCTCCAATTCGAGAATACAGGTTATGAAATAAACAACAATATCCGTTCCCTGCAGCTCGAACTTAACAGTACCCTTTCAGACAAGGCTACCAACAAGCTGCAGCTAGGCTATACCCATTTTGACGATTTCAGGAACCCGCTTTCTTCGCCTGCGCCTACCATCACCATACTGGATGCGAGCGGCAGTTCCAATTATATCATCGCCGGACATGAGCCATTTTCCATCAACAACCTCCTCGACCAGAAGGTTTTCCAGCTCACGAATAACCTGAATTTTTTCCAGGGAGACCATACCTACACAGTAGGTTTTTCGTTTGAAAAATTCCAGTTCGACAATTCCTTTAACCTGGGCGCCTTCGGGGCACAGGGGGTATTCTTCCCCACAACAACCATTGCCGATTTTCCCGCTTTTGCCAGTTCAGGCGCCCTGCAGGAGGCTTTTAACCAGGCCATCGCAACAGACAGGGCGTTCGATGCCGAAGGTGTTGGTGAGCCGGGAGGCTGGGCGCTTGCAGAGACCAATGTGGGGCAGATAGCCTTTTATGTACAGGACGAATGGAACCTTACCGAAAATTTCAAGCTTACCTACGGCATCCGTTTTGATAAACCGCTCTATTTTGACACGGCCGACAAAGTCCGTGAAAATATAGCGCGCAAAGGCGGTGCCAGCGGGACGTATATCCCATCCATCGAATACTTTGACCCCGAAACAGGTGAGCCTGTTACCCTGGATTCAGAGACCATGCCGGGCAACGATTTCCTTATTTCGCCCCGGCTCGGGTTCAACTGGGATGTACACGACGACAACAGCCTGCAGATCCGGGGGGGAACCGGGGTGTTCACCGGCCGCTTTCCTTTTGTATGGCTGGGCAACCAGGTACAGGGGGTTGATTTCTTTTTCTACCAGGTAGTAGACCCCGATTTCAAATGGCCGCAGGTATGGCGGACCAATGTGGGGGCGGACAAGAGGCTGGAGAATGGGGTAATCCTTACCGCAGACCTTTCCTATACCAGGGATATCAATGCGGCACATGTGCAGAACTGGGGGCTCGACGAACCTTCACTTACCCTCAACGGTGTGGATAACCGCCCGGTATATGCCACGGAGGACAAGTCTTCCATTTTCGGGGGCCCTACCAATGCTTATGTGTTCACCAATTCAGACAAGGGCCGGATCTGGAACGCTTCTGCAAAGGCGCAGAAAACCTGGGATGACGGGTTTTATGCCATGCTGGCCTACAATTACCTGAACGCCAAGGAGGTGAATTCCATCGAGGCCGAGATCACCGGGGATGCCTTTGCAGGGAATGCGATTACCGGCAATGCCAACAACGATGTGCTGGCCTTCTCCCGCTACGGCGACACCCACCGTTTTATCGGGGTGCTCTCCAAGCAGTTTTCTTTCGGGACCACTATCTCCACCTTTTTTGAATACGCCAGCGGCAACCGCTTTAATTATATTTACGGGGGTGATGTGAACAATGACGGTTCCAGTATCAACGACCTGATCTATATCCCAACCTCCTCCGAAGTAAGCCAGATGAGTTTTAGCGGGCCCGGGCAGGCCGAAGCATTCGAAGCATTTATCCAGCAGGATGACTACCTGAGTGAGAACCGCGGGGAGTATGCAGAAAGATACGGTGCCCTGGCGCCCTGGAAGGGCCGCTGGGATGTGAAAATCCTGCAGGATATCAAAGTTGCCGAAAAGAACGTGATCCAGTTAAGTGTGGATGTGCTCAATATTGGTAACCTGATCAGTTCCGATTGGGGCATTGTAGAGGAGCCGGGCTTTAACCAGTTGCTGGGGGTCTCGGTAGATGCAGACAACAACCCAACCTATACCTTCGACCCCGACAGGCAAAGCACCTTTACCGCCGCTACTGATGCCCGTTCACGCTGGAGGGCGCAGCTGGGATTGCGCTATATCTTTAATTAAGAATTATATCTTATTTTTGCACCGCCCCTCAGGGGCGGTTTTTTTTAGTATGAAGTACAGGAGGCTTACAAAGGAACAACTGGAGGAAATGCATCGGGAGTTTATCAACTTCCTGGCCACCCAGTCTGTTACCGCAGAAGAATGGACCCGGCTGAAGGAAGAAAAACCCAGGGTGGCCGAGGAAGAGCTTGATGTTTTCAGCGACCTGGTCTGGGAAGGGGTGCTTTCCAAAGTGGAATACCTGGAAAATATCTCAGCAGGGCAAATGCATTTGTTCCACCTTGCAGAGAAGGAGATGAAACTCATTTCCGTGAAGGTGATGAACCCGGACGCAGACCTGACCACGGTCCAGGGGTTTGCCTGGTTCCGCAAGAACTGGCAGTCTGATTTCGTCGAATACCTGGTGGCGTCCAAGGCGTATTCGCCCGACAGGAACCTGGATAAGTTCCGGTTGATTGAGCAGGGTGCGGTAATCACCAGGGGCGAACTGTACCGCTGGTTTGATGCCCTTGTGGAACATTAATTGCCAAGGCCTGCGGGAAGCATTTCCCAATAAATTATATTTACGGAAGTAAACCATACCATGGCACAAAAACCATCCATCCCCAAAGGAACAAGAGATTTTTCACCTGCGGAAATAGCCCGCAGAAACTACATTACCGGGGCAATCAAACGGCAGTTCGAAACCTTTGGCTTCCAGCCCATAGAAACGCCGTCTTTTGAAAACCTGGAAACCCTGCTTGGGAAATACGGGGATGAAGGAGACCGTTTGATCTTCAAGATATTGAACTCCGGGGACTATTTGGAGAAGGTAGGCACGGAGCTTTATAATTCCAGGGATTCGTCTGCCATGGTGCCCTTTATCTCGGAAAAGGCGTTGCGTTATGACCTTACCGTACCTTTCGCGCGTTATGTGGTGATGCACCAGCACGAACTCAGCTTTCCGTTTAAACGCTATCAGATACAGCCGGTCTGGCGCGCCGACAGGCCGCAGAAGGGCCGGTTCAGGGAATTTTACCAGTGCGATGCCGACGTGGTAGGGGCGCAATCGCTGTTACAGGAAGCGGAGTTTATTCAATTGTATGATGCGGTATTTGCAGATCTTGGACTGAAGGGGGTAGTGCTGAAACTTAATCACCGCAAAATACTTTCGGGCATAGCAGAAGTCATCGGGGCAGGGGACAGGCTGGTCGATTTTACGGTGGCTCTGGATAAGATCGACAAGATAGGACTGGAAGGGGTTGTAAGCGAAATGCGGCAGAAAGGCATCCCGGAACAGGCCATAGAAAAAGCCAGGCCTTTGTTTTCCCTTTCCGGAAGCAGTGCAGAAAAATTGGAGCAATTAAAAACCTTGCTGAAGGATTCGGAAGCCGGGCTACAGGGAGTGGCCGAATTGGAAGTGATCCTGACTATTACGGAGCATTTGGGACTGCAAACCGCCAATTGCCAACTGGACATTACCCTTGCCCGCGGGCTGAATTATTACACAGGGACGATCTTTGAAGTAGCCGCCCCGGACGGGGTGGATATGGGCTCCATCGGGGGCGGGGGGAGGTACGACGACCTCACCGGGATCTTTGGGCTGCAGGGCCTGAGCGGGGTGGGGGTTTCCTTTGGCCTGGACCGTATCTACCTGGTCATGGAAGAATTGGGTTTGTTCCCGGAATCCCTGGACCGTTCCCTGCAGCTGCTTTGCGTGAACTTTGGGGAAAGGGAAGCCATGGCCGCCATGCGCCTGGTGAAACTTTTCAGGAAACAGGGGATTAAGGCGGATATCTACCCTGCCGAAGCGAAATTGCAGAAGCAGTTTAAATATGCGAACAGCCGCAATGTACAATATGTAATCATCATAGGCGAAGCGGAACTTGCCAGCGGAACCTTTGTGGTAAAGGACATGCACAGCGGCAATCAGCAATCCTATTCCCTGGATCAGCCGCTGGAATTCATCAACACACTAAATCCTTGATTTTATTGCCTTAATGACCGCCTTGTAGTAGGAGGTATGATGGGGCACATATTTCCCGGGATTTGCCAGGCCCCACACTTCTTCGGCGAAGCGGGTCAATGGCGCCATTTTAAGCGCGTCTACTTCGCTTTCCTGTTTTTTAAGGGCGCTGAGCGGAAGGGTTAATTCACAGATAAAGGTGTGGTGGTATTCGCAGTCGGTAAGATCCTCGTTATGCCTGTGAACCGATTTGAAAACCCCTATTTTCTCCAGGTGTGCCTCCTTTATTTCCAGGCCAATTTCTTCCTGCACTTCCCTGACGGCCGCTTTCAGGATATCTTCCCCGGCCCCGATATGGCCGGCAACAGATACATCCCATAACAGCGGATGGGTTTCTTTATCCTTTCCCCGCCGTTGTAGCAGGACCTGCCCGGCGGGGGTAAAGAACCAGATGTGGACGGTTGGATGGAATAAACCCAGGCGGTGGGCTTCGGACTTTAAAGCCGTTTTCCCGGTATACTGCCCACGGGCATCCAGGATGTCGATTACTTCATCCATACCACAGTTTATCTTTCATTTTTTTGTACGCAAAACCCGCTTTGTCCCGCCCCGGAAACTAGTCGAAATAGCTAAAGGTTTCCCCGGCCTTGATAGTTTGCAGGGTCTCATAGATAAGGCGGATTACGTTTTCCACATCGTCCCGGTGAACGGTTTCTACAGTCGTATGCATATAGCGCAATGGCAGGGATATGAGGGCCGAGGCCACCCCTCCGTTGCTGTAGGCAAACGCGTCTGTATCCGTACCGGTAGAGCGGGAAGCAGCCATCCTCTGGAAAGGGATCTTTTTGGCCTCCGCGGTTTCTATTACCCTTTCGCGCAATTTGTTCTGAACTGCCGGGGCATAGGAGATTACCGGGCCGGCCCCTATTTCGGTATGGCCCTGCTGCTTTTTATCAATCATCGGGGTGGTGGTATCGTGGCACACATCGGTGATGATCGCAGCATTGGGGCGAATGGTCTGGGTGATCATTTCTGCCCCCCTGAGGCCGATCTCTTCCTGTACGGAATTGGTTACATAGAGCCCGAAAGGGAGTTTGACCTTATTTTCACTGAGCAGCCTGGCCACTTCGGCTATCATAAAGCCGCCCACCCGGTTGTCTATGGCACGGCCCACAAATTTATCCTTATTCAGGACCTGGAAGGTATCGGGATAGGTGATGACACAGCCCACATGGACCCCCATTTTTTCGACTTCTTTCTTGTCTTTGGCACCTATGTCTATAAAGATGTTGTCGAGCTTCGGAGGTTCTTCCTTGCTTTTATCGCGGGTATGTATGGCCGGCCATCCGAAAATTCCCTTGACAATCCCGTTTTTGGTATGGATGTTTACCCATTTGGAAGGGGCGATCTGGTGGTCGCTGCCCCCGTTGCGGATCACGTAAAGCAGGCCGTTGTCTGTTACGTAGTTCACATACCAGGAAATCTCGTCGGAATGGCCTTCGATCACCACCCTGTATTTGGCGTCGGGGTTTACCACACCCACAACGGAGCCATAGGTATCCGTGATAAATGTGTCTACATAGGGCTTTGTATATTTCATCCACATTTTCTGACCTTCCCATTCATAACCTGTCGGGGAGGCGTTATTGAGGTAGTTCTCTAAAAAGGCCAGTGATTTTTTGGTAAGGATTTTCTTTGGATTCATGTACATCGGTTTAAGCTACAAACTTAGCAATATTCACTTTTATTTAATAAGAGAGTGAAAACATTATCCTTACTTTTGGCAGGACTTTTGTTTAGGAAGCCGGATGAAGAGATTTTTGCTTGTGTTTATTGGTTTTACGGGCCTTAATGGAATTGCGCAGGTTGCGGAAATGCCTCTTGATTCGCTGGCAGAGAAGTTGATCATCATGGAAGGGGATTCCGTTGTGAGGGAATCGATTATGCTGGATGAGGTTTTTGTGTTCAGTCCGCTGAGCTTTGATTCCTATAATGACAAGTTACGGTATTATATCCTGAGGCGAAAAACCCTGAAGGTATATCCCTACGCGAAACTGGCATCGGAGCGCCTGCTGGCGTTGAACGAACGCCTTTCCAAAATTGAATCAAAACGCAAGCGGAAGAAGTACACCCGCATCGTGCAACGGTATATAGAGGAAGAATTTTCCGAAGAACTTAAAAAGCTCACCCGTACGGAGGGGCAGATCCTGGTAAAGCTGATCTACCGGCAGACCGGGGTGACGGCGTTCGACCTGGTAAAGGAGCTGCGCAGCGGCTGGCGGGCTTTCTGGTATAATACCACCGCCAGGCTTTTCAATATCAGCATCAAGGAAGAGTTCCATCCGGAGGAGATACATGAAGATTACCTGATAGAGGATATCCTGCAAAGGGCTTTCGCTGCCAATGCCTTGCCGCGGCAGGAGTCGGCA
>Ga0209347_1001843_pt1 | contig 31087 bp, 23 predicted proteins | sample AutmiccommuBRH23_FD_187382 | JGI IMG/M metagenome (GOLD analysis project Ga0209347, IMG submission 187382) | Deep subsurface microbial communities from Mt. Terri, Switzerland - Autotrophic microbial communities BRH/23 (SPAdes) (version 2) | ecosystem: Environmental > Aquatic > Deep subsurface >...
CGCCGCGTCGCGATCTTCTATACGCCTCATGGCGGCAGCCTTCACTTTCCTCCCCGCTCGCCACAGGGGATCATCTACATCGTCGTCGAGCGTTATCTCGCGCGCCACACGGACGGACTGATCTTCGAAAGCGACTTTGCCCGCCGCGTCTTCGATGAGCGGGTCGGCAAGAACCTCGCCGAGGAGCGCGTGATCACCAATGCGCTCCAGCCCAGCGATTTCATCACCCACGTTCCCGAGCCGGACGCTGCGGACTTTCTTTTCGTCGGCGAGCTCCGGCGCCTTAAAGGCGTTGATGTGCTCCTCAACGCCCTCGCAGCTATCGCGCAGCAGCGCCCCGTCAGCGCTCTGATCGTCGGTTCCGGCGCCGATCGCGAGGAGCTGGAGTTCCTCGCCGCCGACCTCGATCTGGAGAACAAGGTTACCTTCGCGGGCGCCATGCCGGCCCGGGAGGTCTTTCCGCGCGCACGCTGCATCGTTGTGCCATCCCGGGCCGAAAGCCTGCCCTATATTGTCCTGGAATCGGCAGCCGCGCGGATGCCCCTGCTGGCGACCAACGTCGGTGGTATCCCCGAGATCGTCACAGGATCTGATACGCCACTGCTCCCTCCGGGCGACATCCGCGCGCTCACGAGCGCGATGTCGCGCTTTCTCGATGCGCCCGAGGAAGCTAGGGCGAGAGCCAAGCGTTTGCAGGACGTCGTCTACGCGCGCTTTGCCATCGGCAGCACCACTGCCGCGGTGCTGAAGTTCTACGCCGACCGTCTCGGCCGCTAACCTTAACCAACAACCATAGCCCTGAGTTTGGCCCGCGTCCGCGCGATGGCACGAAGTATGCTCATGCGATCGGCACCATTCAAATCCGAACGCGTGACAGTCCTCCCATGCTCAACATCGGAAGCGCCCCCAGCCCCAAAGCGTCGGCCAGCGCGCTACGCTCCGTGCCGATCACGAGCCAGATACCCCGGCTCGCCGAATTCCGCCTCCACGACAAGTCGAGCCTCCTCTCCCTCGTCGTGATCCGAGGCGCGATGCGCGCCATCGACTTTACGCTCGTCGTCGCGCTTGGCCTGTTGATCGCCGTGCTCTACGTCAACGAGCCGAATGTGCTGACGCGTCCGACGTTCCTGTTCACGATTGCCTGCACCGGAACGGTTACGGTTGCCGCCTTCGAGCTCATGCAGCTCTATGCGCTGCCAGCACTCACCGCCTACATCCGCAACATGCCGCGTATCATTCTGGGCTGGACGGTTGCTTTCGCGCTGCTGCTGGCCGCGGTCTTCTTTTTCAAATCCGGCCACGAGTTTTCCCGCGTCTGGTTCGCGCTCTGGTACGCCGCGGGCGCCGTCGGTCTCATCGGCGCGCGCATCGCAGCCGGCACGATGGTGCACATGTGGACGCAGCAGGGTCGTCTCTATCGTCGTGCGGCCATCTACGGCGGCGGCCCCATCACCGAGACGCTCATTCAGGAGCTGGAATTCGACGTCGACAGCGACGTGCGCATCACCGGCATCTTCGACGATCGCGGCGATGATCGCGTCGATCGCGTCGTCGCCGGGTACCCGCGCCTTGGCGGCTCCGAGCAACTGGTCGAATTCGCGCGCAAGACCCGTCTGGACCTCATCATCGTGGCGCTGCCGATCACGGCAGAGAGCCGTCTCGTGACGCTGACACGCCTGCTCTCGGTGCTGCCCGCGGAGGTGAAGCTTCCGGCGGGAGCAACGCCCCTCCGGTTCACGCCGCAGACCTATTCCCACGTCGGCAACGTTGCGATGATCGATCTGCTCAACAAGCCGATCGCCGACTGGGGCACCGTTGTCAAATGGACCTTCGACAAGATCGTCAGCGCACTTGCACTCGTCCTGCTCGCGCCCGTCATGCTCGCCGTCGCCGCGGCCATCAAGCTTGAGAGCAAGGGGCCGGTCTTCTTCCGCCAGAAGCGTCACGGCTTCAACAACGAGTTGATCGAGGTCTACAAGTTCCGCTCGATGTACGTGGACCGCTGTGATGCGAATGCGTCCAAGCTGGTCACGAAGAACGACCCGCGCGTCACGCGCGTGGGCCGCTTCATCCGCAAGACGAGCCTCGACGAGCTGCCCCAGCTCGTCAATGTCCTCAACGGCAGCCTGTCGCTGGTCGGCCCGCGCCCGCACGCACTCGAGGCGAAAGCCGCCGGCCATCACTACGACAAGGTCGTTGACGGCTACTTCGGCCGCCACCGCGTGAAGCCCGGCATCACCGGCTGGGCTCAGATCCACGGCTGGCGCGGCGAGACCGACACGCCGGAGAAAATCCAGAAGCGCGTCGAGCACGACATCTACTACATCGAGAACTGGTCGCTGATGCTCGACGTCTACATCCTGCTCAAGACGCCGTTCTCTCTGCTGAAGTCAGAGAACGCGTACTGAGCTAGCGAGCCAGTCGCACATGTCCGCCACCGCCGCCATTGCAACGCCCTACCGGGCCGATCTCCCGCACAGCCAGCCCGGCGCGTTGCGAAGCTGGACGCACTGGCTCGCGCTCGCGTTTGTGGCGCTTACGTTCGCGCTGAGCTTCCTGGTCTTCTCCGAGCCTGCCCCGGTTGATGCCTTGACGATCGGGCTCATCGTTCTGTTGCCAACAGTCGGCCTCGTCGCCTTCAATCGGACGCTGTTGGGCTTCGGCGCACTTTGGCTGGTCGCTGGCGCCATGGCGATCGTCGCCGACACGCTGGCGCACGAGCTGCGCGACTCGCTCACGCACACGGGCGTGTCTCTTTATCTCTACCTAGCCACCATCGTTATCGCCGCCTTCGTCGCCAAGAACCCCGAAGGCCACACCGAGCTGATCTTCAAGGCCTGGACGTTTGCCGCGCTGGCCGCGGCTATGGCCGCGCTCATCGGCTACTTCGACCTCGTCCCCCGCACGTTCGATCTTTTCACCAAGTACGGCCGCGCCAGCGGCACCTTCAAGGACCCGAACGTGCTCGGCCCGTTCATCGTCGGGCCGTTCCTCTACATGGTGCACCTGAACCTGTACCGCTCCCGCTTTCGCGCCCTGCTCCCGCTCGCCGTTGCCGGCGTGCTCATGTTCGCGGTGCTGCTCACGTTCTCGCGGGGCGCCTGGTTCAACCTCGCGCTGTCGCTCATGATCTACGGCTACCTGACAATGCTGACCGCCAGACGCAATGCGACGCGGCTGAAAGTCATCGCGCTCATCACGGCCGGCGTCGCGTTCACGGCCGGCATGGTGGCGCTAGCGCTGGCGTCCCATCAGATCTCGGACCTGCTGCTGGAGCGTGCGTCTCTCACCCAGAGCTACGACACCGGACCCGAAGGACGCTTCGGCGGTCAGGAGAAGGCCGTCGGTATCATCACCGAGAACCCGCTGGGCATCGGTGCGCTGCAGTTCGCGCGCCACTACCACGACGAGGACGTCCACAACGTCTACCTGAGCATGATGCTCAACGCCGGCTGGCTCGGCGGCGGCATCTACTGGATCATGGTGGCGCTGACGGTGGTGCTGGGTTTGCGCCATTGCCTCAAGGACACCGAGACGCGGCCGCTGTTTCTCATCGCCTATGCCGCCTTCATCGGAACGGCGGCGGAAGGCTTCATCGTGGACACCGACCACTGGCGCCACTTCTATCTGCTGATGGCGATCATCTGGGGGCTCATCAGCGCAAGCAGGGCGACGGCTCCCGTGCCCGGGCCGGCCGAACTCCAGCCGCGCCGGCCCGCCATCACGCGGCGAGCGCCTCGATTGGCCTCAGGTTATGAGTCGGAGATGATTGTCAAACGCCCAGCCCGGGAAGTACGCCGTGGTCAGGTGCGTATGGTCGGGCTGCTCGGAACGCAGCATTCCCATACCTGAGCTCATCGCAAACTCCTTTTGCGAAATGCTCGTCAGGCCGCAACTGTCCATGAGTTGCGTGTCGCCGATGACGCGGCCCTGCTCGGTATCGACATAGACGATGCGGCCGGCACGCGGCGCGGAGGCTGCAAGCACGCGCTTGTCGCCGCTGATGGCCACGGCGCCGATATAGCCGGCGAGCGCAGCGCCCATCGGAATGTCGTTCTCCAGAATGCGCACGGGCGCGTCGAGACCGGCATAGCCCAACAGCTCCGGTGTTTCGGCGGCTTCGCCTTCCCACTGCGCACCGAACCAGACGCGCCCCCTGCCGTCGGCGGCGACGTGGCGGATGGAAAGCTTGTGCGCGTCGCGGGCCTGCTTGTGCTGGGCAAGCAGGTCGCCGGTGGTCGCATCCACGAACGCGAGCGATGGCTCCATGGTGTCGACGTTCAGCTTCTGGCGACCGGTCTCCACGTGGGTCTCGATGCCGCCGTTGGCGATGGCGAGCGTCTTGCCGTCGCCGAGCAGGATCGCCTCGTGCGGGCCTATGCCGTATGTCGGGATCTCGCCGATCCGCCTGAAGCCGCCGGTGGCATTGTAGACGCCGATGAGACCCGCCCGCGTGTCGTGATCGTGCTCGGTCGCATAGAGCAGGCGCCCATCGGTGGAGAACGTGCCGTGCCCATAAAAGTGCCGGTTGGACGGCGGCGCAAACAGGATCGGCTCATGGCGATTGTTGACGTCGAAGGCCAGCGCGAACGAGCCCGGCCGGCGCGCGAACACTACCGCCCAGCCGCTGGGCTTGTCGTAAGCGATGTCGTGACCGCGCCCCTTGAGCGCCAGCTCGCGCACGATCATGCCGTCGAGCGTCAACACGACGACGGAATAGGTGCCATCGGGGCGTCGGCATGCGGCGATGAGATCGCCGCGCAAGTCCTCGGCGCCATTGCCATCCGGAGCAAGCACGCCGGCAAAGGCACGCGTGTTGGCGCTGAGCGCCAAGGCCGTACCAATCAGAAAGTGTCTGCGGTCAATCGCCATCGAGCTCATTGAATCCTATCGTCACACCGGCCAGCGGAGCCAGCTCGCGTCCGACCAGCTTGCGAATGCCTTCGACGTGGAAGCGCAAGACGCGCATGGTGCGGGTGCGGTCGGGATCGTCGAAGCCGCCTGCATTGGTTTCTACAGCATTCGGCAGGTCATCGGCCAGCCGCACAAATGCCGCTTTGATCCATGTCGGCATCCATCGTTTCTCCTTCGGCGTGCTCTGCGCCAGATCGAGCGCCTCGTAGAGCGACTTGAGCGAGGCGACGGCCGAGGCCGTATAAGCGCCGCTCAAGCCCGAGCGCTCGAACGGTACGCGCACGGTCTTTCCCGGCTGCGCGGCAATCATCACCGCCAGTTCCTGATCTTGCAGCAACTGCAGGCCGGTCACCAATGCGCGCACCAAGTCAGCGGCAGGCTCGGTCGGGGATTTGTAGAGCGGGTTCTTCTGTCCAGGGCTTTGCATTGTGCCGCGCCAATCTTTGCCCGACGTCCACTCAGACGAAATGTCGCGCGCCAGATTGGAAAGGTTCTGAGCGATGGCGACAGCCAACGCACAACGATAGCGCACATCCTCGCTGTCGCCGTCGAGCGGGCGCTTCTCGTTCCACATCAGGATCTCGAGCGCCGGCAAGCCCTGCACGGCGACGCTCTTGTCAGCCAGAACCTTCGGGTTCAGCACCTCGGGATCGCGCTTTCCGGTCAGCCTCGCGAGCTGCCGGTTCACGACGCCGCGCGGATCCGGCCAGAAGAAGAAACGCTCCGGACGCCCGAGCGCCGACATCGGCCCAAATCGCATGTAGCCGATCTCGGCCCAAGCGCGCACGACCGCTTCGAAATCCTTGCGCGCGGACTTGAGTTGCGCCTTGTCGCCGCTACACGAGGCCTCGAGACTTCCCGCGAGCTTGCTGGTTGCCGACGCCAGCGCCGCATAGCGCGGGAGAACATGGCGATCGAGAACGCGCTGCGTCAGTGACGGCAGATCCTGCGCCGCTTGGACGCGAGGCAAACTATTGAAAAGAAGAGCTCCGACGAGTAGCCCTTCACATATCGCCCGTCTGAGCACTGCCGCTCCCCGTTGAACTTGCGCTATTCGTGCCCGCATCCGATTGCATCGTCGGTTCGCGCCCAGCACTCCTTGGAAGCATTCAAAATAGCATTCGTGTGGCGATCCTCCAGCACCATCGCGCAGACAAGATTTGAGTCAGAAAATTATTCTTGACTTGCCAAGTAATAAATCATTCTGATCGCCACAGTTTGCCGTTGCCAGGATTGCGGTCTATCGCTCGCGTGGCCGGATGATTTGAAGGGGACAATCCATATGTTGAGGACGCTCGCCGCCGCCTTGGCCACCACTGCGCTCGTCGCTACCGGCACGCTCGCGATTGCCGACGAAGCTCCTGATGCGGCCGCGGTCGTGAAGAATTACGCCGACATCGCGCAAGCCGGGTATGAGGATTCTCTCGAAGGCGCGCGCAAGCTTCAGACGGCTATCGACAAGTTCATCGCCGAGCCGACGGATGCAAGCCTGAAAGCTGCGCGCGAAGCCTGGCGCGCCGCTCGCGTCCCCTACATGCAGACGGAGGCATTCCGCTTCGGCAACCCGATCGTCGATGATTGGGAGGGCAAGGTGAATGCTTGGCCGCTCGACGAAGGCCTCATCGACTACGTGTCACCCGAGTATGGCGATGAGTCGCCCGAGAACGATCTCTACGTCGCCAATGTGATCGCAAATACCAAGGTCAAGATCGCAGGCGAGGAGGTCGATACCTCCAGCATCACCAAGGAGCTTCTCTCCGACAAGCTGCAGGAGGCCGGTGGCGTCGAGTCCAACGTCGCGACGGGCTATCACGCCGTCGAGTTTCTGCTGTGGGGCCAGGACCTCAACGGCACGGGCCCGGGCGCTGGCAGTCGCCCTGCGACCGATTTCGACCCGAAGAACTGCACCGGCGGCAATTGCGAACGCCGCGCGCAGTTCCTGAAGACGGCCACCGACCTGCTCGTCGATGACCTTGCCTGGATGGCCAAGCAGTGGGGACCCGACGGCGATGCGCGCAAGGCCGACATGGCAGATGGTGGCATGGTCGGCCTCGCCGCGCTCTTCAAGGGACTGGGCAGCCTCTCCTACGGCGAGCTGGCCGGCGAGCGCATGAAGCTCGGCCTCCTCATCCACGACCCGGAAGAGGAGCACGACTGCTTCTCCGACAATACCCACTACTCGCACTACTATGACGCTAAGGGCATGCAGAACGTCTATCTGGGCACCTACACGCGCACTGACGGCACCGTCATCAAAGGCCCGAGCGCCTCGGACCTCGTGCGTGCCAAGTCGCCCGATGCCGACAAGCGCACTCGCGAGGCGATCGACACCACCATGAAGCGCATGGACGCGATCGTGCAGCGCGCTGCAGCCGGCGAGGCCTACGATCAGATGATCGGCGAGGACAACGACGAGGGGAATGCCGTTGTCGACACTGCCATCAAGGCCCTGATCGCCCAAGCCAAGGAGTTCGAACGCGACATCGCCCTCCTGGACCTGAAGTCGATCGAGTTCGAGGGCTCCGACAGTCTCGATGCACCCGACAAGATCAAGTCGGAGAACTAGGGCGCCTCAGCGGCACGCCTCGGCGCTTCGATCCGCCGTCGCGTGCCCGCACCGCTTGGCCAATGCGGATGCGGCAAATCGCACTCTATGTCCGCAGGCCGCAACAATCGCATATGCTGACATCATGCCGCCTGCATCCACACCGCGATATCGACTCCCGCTGCTTCTCGTTCCCGGAGCCGCAGCGATCTGTGCGGTAGGCTTGCTCGTCACGGTCTCCGGTATGGATGGCTCTTACGTGGAGCCCGCTCATGCCACGCAAATCGAACCCATCGACGACCCGAGCGAGAACCTCCCCGGCGGCACCGCCACGACCAATGAAAGCATCAGCACGCGCGATGCGTTCTCGCATTTCTCGCGCGGCATCGGCTTCGAGGGCGAAGCTAACTTCAAGGTCGGCAACGCCATCTTCCGTAAGCTCTGGGTTTCTGCTCCGTCCTCGACCACGAGCTCGGACGGGCTAGGTCCGCTCTATAACTCCCGCTCCTGCCAGAGCTGCCACTTCAAGGACGGGCGCGGGCATCCACCCAAGGCGAACTATCCCGAGGACACCGCGGAATCGATGTTCCTCAGACTCTCGATCCCGCCGCAAACGGATGAGCAGAAGCGCCTTCTCGCCGAGCACAAGGTCGCCACCATCGACGATCCCACCTATGGCGGCCAGCTTCAGGACGTCGCCATCCAGGGTCACGACGGCGAAGGCCATATGTTCATCGCGTATTCGGATGAGCCCGTGAAGCTCGGCGACGGCAGCACCGTCACGCTACGCAAGCCGACCTACTCGGTCACGGACCTCAAGTACGGGCCGATGCACCCCGACATCATGCTGTCACCGCGCGTGGCCCCGCAGATGATCGGCCTCGGCCTCATCGAGGCCATCCCCGAGGAGCAGATCCGCGCCAACGCCGATCCCGACGACGAGGATGGCGACGGCATCTCCGGGCGCACCAACGAGGTGTGGTCGCTGGCAGAGAACAGGGTCATGCTCGGCCGCTTCGGCTGGAAAGCGGGCCAGGCAACGATTGCCGACCAGAGCGCGGGAGCGTTTGCCGGCGACATGGGATTGTCGACGCCGCTGGTGCGCAAGCCCTCCGGCGACTGCACCGCCGCCCAGACCTTCTGCCTCAATGCGCCCAACGGCAACTCCAAGCGCGACGGCGATCTGGAGGTCCGCAAAAAGCTGTTCGACCTCGTCGTGTTCTACGCCCAGAACCTCGCGGTGCCGCCGCGGCGCACACCCGGCGAAGCGCAGATCGTCCGCGGCAAGCAGATTTTCTACGCGCTCAACTGCCAGAGCTGTCACACGCCGACCTTCACCACCGGAAAGGTCGAGGGCCAGCCCCATCTCAGCGACCAGAAGATCTGGCCTTATTCCGACCTGCTTCTGCACGACATGGGCGAGGGCTTGGCGGACGACCGGCCGGAAGGCGTGGCGAACGGTCGCGAGTGGCGCACAGCACCGCTCTGGGGTATCGGTCTCACCGAGACGGTGAGCGGTCACACCTACCTCTTGCACGACGGCCGCGCGCGCAACGTTGAGGAAGCGATCCTTTGGCACGGCGGAGAAGCGCAGGCATCGCGCGATGGATATGCGTCGCTCTCGAAGGAGGAGCGCGAGGCTCTGGACGCCTACGTGAACTCGCTGTGATCGGCCGACCCGCGGCGAACGCTCGTACCGTTTGGGGGCTTTCGTTTGGCGCCGTGGCGGTCGCGCTCAGCGTCCTGCCCGCCCTCGCCTTCGACCACTCGGCCTTCGCCAAGCACGCACTCGAACAACACATCCTTCCCGGCTACACCCGCTTCGATACGGCCGCCAAGACGCTCGCCGAAAAGGCGCACGCTCTGTGCGAGGCGCCATCGAAGCCCGCCCTTGCCGCCACGCGCGCGGCGACACGCGACGCGCTCGATGCCTGGGGCCGCATGGAGCACATCCGCTTCGGCCCGATCACCGAGAACAAGCGCATCGATCGCCTGCTCTTCTATCCCGATCCGCGCGGCATCGCCCGCAAGCAGATCGACCGCGTCATTCGCACGAAAGACGCCGCCGACATCGACCCCGAGCGGCTGAGCCACGCGAGCGTCGCGGTGCAGGGCTTCACAGGCCTCGACCGCGCCTTGTTCGCCAAGGGATCGAAAAAGCTCAGTGTGCCGACTCCGACGCCCTCCTATCGCTGCCGCTACGTCGCTGCACTCGCCGACGACATCTCAGAAACGGCTAGCCGCACGCTCGGGGCCTGGTCGGGCCCTTACCGGAAGACCTGGCTCGAGCCCGGCCCGAAGAACCCCGCCTACCTCTCGGCGGAGGAGACCACGCAAGCGCTCCTGCGTGCTTATGCGACCGAGCTGGAGGCCGTGCGCCTGCAGCGTCTCGAGCCCGTGCTCGCCGATGAGAAGAGCGCGCTCGCGCACCCGCTGCTTCCCGACAGTGGCCTCGCGGTGCCATTCATCGGCGCCAACGTCGAAGGCGTTCGCAACCTGCTGACCGATGGCGGCTTCACCAGTCCGGACTTTGCCACCGACGAGAAAGAGCAGTCGGCCGTCGTCATTCTGGAAAGCGTCGTAACCGATCTCGGATTTGCGCTGCGGGCCGGCGACAACGCAGTTGCCGTTACGCCCGACGTGTTCGCGAGCGCCGAGGCACGCGGCAAGCTCGCCCCCATGTCTTATTCATTGAAGAACGCCGAGGAGACCGGGAGGTCTGCACTCGGCGTTCTCACAGGCCAGACCCTAGGCTTCAACTCGCTCGACGGCGACTGAAGCCAGGACGACCGGGTTACTGGGCGTTTGCCTGTCGCTTGAACGACTGGGCGGTACCCGACATGTCGAGCACGGTCTGCTCGCCCTCGGTCGAGATCTCCTTCACGACCTTGGCATCGAGATCGAACTTGTTGAGGTCGATCACGCGCACCGTCTGATCATCATGGGTCTTGAAGTAGAGCCGCAGGTTCTGAGGGTCCCGCATCGTGGTCAGCAGCGTCTCGTCGGCGCCTTCCTGACCGTCCTCCTTGGTGCGCGCCACGCCATACGGGATGTCGAAGTTGTTCAGGATATGGAAGCCTTTGAAGATGCCCTTCTGCGAATTGGGCGCCTTGTAAGCGGTGGCGCTGAACACTGCGGCACGCACGAAACGCGACGGCGCCGTGAAGTCCCCCGGCAGCCCGAGCATGCCGCTACCCATGCCGAAACTCTGGAACGTGGTGTCGTCGAAGGTAACCGGCGGGACGTCGCGCGGATTGAGCGCGATATAGTTGCGCAGGTTCGTCATGTGCCAATCGAAGGTCGGCGAGTTGGTGAAGACGCCGAGCGGATTGTCGGACAGAACGAGCTTGCCGTCGATGGGCTCGATCACCAGAGCCTTTCCGCTCTTGTCATAGACGATCCAATGGAACGGCTGCACCTGCTGCGGCCAGCCAGGCAGCAGCGTCGGCGCGACGACTGCCTCGCCAGACTCGATTGCTGCACGCACCTCATCGACGCTGGCAAAGCTCGTCAGGACCCAATTGGAAAAATCGACAGCCGAGAACGACTTCGCCCGGTTTTCCGGGGTCGTCGGCGTGTACTTCGCTTCCGTCGGGAAATAGAACGCGCCGATCGCAAGCCCCTTCTCGTTGATCCCGTCCATGATGCCGAGGTTGCCGAACACGATGACGCCGGCCGCACCATACTTCGAAGTCCAGGTCTTGCCGGAGCCAAGCGGCGTCTGGCCAACGAACTCATAGCCACGCGGGACGATGGCGTAGTCCATCTTGAGCGGGATGCCGAACTCCACGGTGCGGCCATGCACGACCGTGCCATCGGCGTTCTTCAACATGATACCGGTGCAGGCACTGGCGGATTCAGCGGCGGCAAATGTCGCGATGACCGCGGCCGCAACTCCGCGAAAAATCTTCGATGTGCGCTTCATGGGGTATGCTCCTTCTTTGCCGCGCAGGATCGCGGCCGGGGAGCCCTGCATAACCCTGTCTTGCTTTAGGGCGCGTGAGATCGAACGATCAAATTGCGCCAAACGCGCGCCAATAATGCCTCAAATCAAACGCCCCGGAAAATGCGAGCTGCATGCCACCACGTGCGTGATCGCCGCCGTGTCGTATTCATCTCCGGCGCGATAGGTCTCGAAGAAGGCATTGAGGCGCTGAACACGCTCGGGCATGGCGTCTATCGACTGCAAGCCGACGGAAACGCCGTAGTTGGTAAACGCGAACTTCATGCGCGGCAACGTCGGCTCGCGACAGAAGTAGCCGTCATTCACCCACATCCGGTCGAGCGTCGCCAGGCAGCGTGCACGCTGGGTCTGCGCCCACTCCTCCTGCGGGAAGAAGTGGGACATCCACAACATCATGCCGATGCCGAGATCCTGAGTGATCAGCAGGCTCGGCGACGTCTTCTCGATCAGCAGGCGCATGTCCGTGATCTCTCGCGCGAGCGCCTTTTCGTCGAGCAAGCGATAGGAGACGTAGCCGTCGAAGGCATCGAGCGCGCCCAGCCCATAGCCCGGATAAGGCCCGCTCAGGTCCTCGCGCATTTTCCAGACGACGCCTGTGCCGGGAAGTACGAAGGCGTCATGAATCTGATGCACGAGCGCGACGCCGGCCTCCCGATAGCGCGGAATATGGCGCCCCAGGATGGACAGCGCGAACAGCCATATAGCTAGGTAGTGGAAGTACTGTCCGTCGCGGTCGGCCTCCTCGCCGATGCGGATGCCGCGCTCCCGGCCCAGCACGCGGTCAACCTCGCCGACGACCCATTCCGCTTCGTCCAGCCAGCGCTTTTCGCCCAGCTCCTCGTAGAGCGAGACGAGCAACACCACGCCGAATGCGTCGGTCCATAAATAGCGAAGGCCATTGGGCCAGATGCGCTTCTGCCGCATCCAAGCCAGCTTTTTCAGAACGTAGGCGGTGTCCTTCAGCGCCATCACTGGGCATCTGCCGATTAATTGAGCAGAGAAGCATCGCATGTGGCGAATTTGCCACGCCAATCCGGTTTAGGATGCTCTCCGCCGGACTCAAACAATCACTCAATCAGGGCCGGCTTTCAAATATAGGGGAGAGTCATCATGGATCTGGTTACCGCTCTTGCGGTCAGCATCGGCCTACTCGGCGGCGTTGCTACCTATCTCTACCTGTCCGATTTCCTCGGCCTCGGGCTGCTCATCTGGGCAGCCTTTATTGCTTGGGCGAGCTTCTACCATTGCGGAGGCAAGGTGCAGGGCTTCGTCTCGAGCGTGCTCGCCAACATCTGGGGCATCATCTGGGCCGTCCTGACGTTCCTGGCGATCGCCAATCTCGGCGGCCTGGGTGAATCGCTACCGCCCAACGTCTGGCCCGCGATCTGCGTTGCCGTCGGCGTCGGCCTCATGATCCTCGGCTGCAAGATCCCGATCTTCTCGGCCATACCCGCAACCGTCTACGGCTTCGCTGCAGCGGTCGCGTTCGTCCTGTTGAAGACGGGCACCGACGGACTGCTGGAGCCGACGCTGGCCAATCCGGCCGTCGTCGTCGCGCTGTCGATGATCGGTGGCGCCATCTTCGGCCTGATCTCGGAAGCCTTCGCAGGCGTGCTGGCGAAGTCGTAAGCGGCTTTGTCGAACCGCCTGACAGGCGCCATCGGGTCAGTGGACCGGCCCGATGGCGTTTTTCGTTTCTGCGGCGCTCAGCCCTTGGCGCGATGCGCGCGGTAGCGCTCGATCAGCGCGTTGGTCGAGCTATCGTGTTTCAGATCCGGCTTCGACGCGCTCTGCAGCTCGGGGATAATGCGCTTGGCGAGCACCTTGCCGAGCTCCACGCCCCACTGATCAAACGAGTCGATGTCCCAGATCGCGCCCTGGGTGAAGACGCTGTGCTCATAGAGCGCAATGAGCGTTCCAAGCGTCCTCGGATCGAGACGCTCGGCCAGGATCATGTTGGTCGGGCGGTTGCCCTCAGTGACACGGAACGGCGTCTGGAAGGCGGGCGATCCTTCGGCGGCGAATTCCTCTGCCGTCTTGCCGAACGCCAACGCCTCGGCCTGCGCGAACAGGTTCGCCATCAACAGGTCGTGGTGCTCTTTGAGCGAGCTCAATGGCTCCAGGAAGCCGATCATATCGCAAGGGATGAGCTTGGTGCCCTGGTGGATCAACTGGTAGAACGAGTGCTGGCCGTCGGTGCCGGGCTCGCCCCAGATGATGGGCCCCGTCTGATAGTCGACGTGGCGGCCGGAGAGATCGACGTGCTTGCCGTTGCTCTCCATCTGCAGTTGCTGCAGGTAGGCGGGGAAACGCGCCAGATGCTCGGCGTACGGCATGATGCCCAACGTCTCGGCACCGAAGAAGTTGTTGTACCAGACCGTCAGCAGACCCATCAGGACGGGCAGGTTCTTTTCCAGCGGCGTCGCGCGGAAGTGCACGTCCATGGCGTGGAAGCCCGCCAGCATCTCGCGGAAGTTCTCCGGCCCGATCGCGATCATGGTGGACAGGCCGATCGCCGAATCCATCGAGTAGCGGCCGCCGACCCAATCCCAGAACTCGAACATGTGGGCGGTGTCGATGCCGAACTTCTCCACACCTTCGGTGTTGGTGGAATCGGCAACGAAGTGCTTGGCAACCGCCTTTTCGTCGCCGAGCCTGTCGACGATCCAGGTGCGCGCCGTGGCGGCGTTCGTCATTGTCTCGAGCGTGGTGAAGGTCTTGGACGAGATGATGAACAGGGTCTCGGCGGGGTCGAGATCGTGCGTCGCCTCGGTGAAGGCCGCGCCATCGACGTTGGAGATGAAGCGGAACGTCATCGAGCGATCAGAGAACGTGGCGAGCGCCTTGTACGCCATCTCGGGCCCGAGATAAGAGCCGCCGATGCCGACGTTGATTACGTTCTTGATGCGCTTGCCGGTATGTCCGGTCCAGGCACCGGAGCGGATCTTGTCGGCGAATTCCGCCATCCGATCGAGCACCGCGTGCACGTCGGGTACCACGTCACGGCCGTCGACCTTGATCACCTCGCCGCGCGGTGCGCGCAACGCCACGTGAAGCACGGCGCGCTTCTCCGTGGTGTTGATCTTCTCACCCCGGAACATGGCATCGCGCCGCTTGGCGACGCCGCGCTCGGCCGCCAGATGCAGTAGCATCTGCATCGTCTCGTCCGTAATCCGGTTCTTCGAATAGTCGAGCGTGAGCCCTGCACCGTCCACCGTGAAGCGCTCGGCCCGCTTCGGGTCTTTGGCGAACAGATCGCGCAGATGCGCGTCCTTGATCTTGGCCTGATGCTCGACAAGCGCCTGCCAGATGGCGGTTCCGATGAGCGGCGTCTCACCCATTCCTCGTCTCCTATTTCAGCGCTTTCGACTTGGTCTCGATCGACTTCAACAGATCCTGCCAGGACTGCACGAACGCCTTGGCGCCCTCGACCTGGAGCTGGCGGCCGAGCGCATCGACATCGACGCCGGCACCCGGATACTCATCCAGGATCTTGTCGCAATCGCCGCCGTCGGCGGCCAGCATCGCGTTGACCGCGCCGTGATCGGCGAAGGCGAGCAGCGTCTCGTCCGGCATGGTGTTGACGGTGTTGGGAGCCGCAAGCCCGTTGATGTACATGGTGTCGGGCGCTTTCGGATCCTTGGTGCTGGTGCTCGCAAACAGCAGGCGCTGCGGGCGCGCACCCAGCGATTCGAGCCGCTGCCAGCGATCGGACGCGATGGTCTCGCGATAGGCGCGGTAGGCCTTCTTCGCCACCGCGATGCCAAGCTTGTCGCGCAAACGATCGGCGACCTTGTCCATCACCGCTTTGTCCCAGCGGCTGATGAAGACCGATGCGACAGAGCGCACGTCGGGATTGAGACCGGCTGCAACGCGTCGCTCCAAGCCCTTCATGTAGGCATCGGCGGCGGCCAGATAATCGTCGGCGGAGAACAGCAGCGTCACGTTGACCGTCACGCCGCAGAAGATCGCCTCCTCGATCGCCGGCAGACCTTCCTTGGTGCCCGGGATCTTGATGAAGAGGTTCTTCTTGCCGGTCTTCTTGTAGAGGCGCTTGGCCTCGTCGATCGTCGCCTTGGTATCGTAGGCGAGCAGCGGCGAGACCTCGAGCGACACCCAGCCATCGACGGTCGCCGTGCGCTCGTGGACGGGCGCGAACATGTCGGCGGCGCGCGACAGGTCCTCGATCGCGAGCTCGAAGAACAGCTCCTCGCCGCTCAGCCCCTTCTTCATGAGGCCGCGGATCGCCTCGTCATAGAAGGTGCTCTTGGAGATGGCCTTGTCGAAGATCGTCGGATTGGAGGTGAGCCCCGTCACCGACAGGTCCTTGATGTAATGCGCGAGCGTGCCGCTATCGAGCATGTTGCGCGTGATGTCGTCGATCCAGAGGCTCTGGCCGGCATCATGCAGCTTTTGGGTCGCCTTCACGTTTCTGTCCTCCCTCACACGGGCGCGAGTGCTGAGAATTCCTGAAGCATCAAGCTCGCGATCCTGTCGAGCGTGATGTCCGCCGGAGCGTAGTCTGTGGCAGCAAGGGCCTCATGCGCGTAGTGCCCTTGCCTGACAAATATGGTCGTAACCCGGCTACCCCACGCCTTCTTGACCGCATCGAGGATGCTGAGCTTGTCATCGATTACCACATAGTGGGTCGCGGGATAGTTGCGCGCGACCGCGGCAAGCTCGTCCTGCTTGTGCACGTAGTCCAGGATGCGGCTGTCGAAGGCCTGCCAAAGCCCGGAGCGCTGCAGCTTATAGGGCTGGAACACGCCGTCGCCGTCGGTCAGAACCACGGGCAAACCCCAGTCGGTGACGTGCCGCACCACCGCCAGCGCGTCCGGATAGAGGCGCTCGGCGAAGGGATACGACATCAGCCAGCTCGCCAGATTGAGCGCATCTGGGTTCTCGATGTGCTCCAGGCGGAAGCGCTCGAGCGTGCCGAGGAAATCGGCATAGCCGTGTTTCTTGCGCTGCTCCTCGTAGATGGCCCAGAAGCGCTCGCAGCCGAGTGTCCCGAAACCCGCACGCACCTCTTCGGCGAGGTCGGCCTTCACCGCGTCGTTGTCGAGCAGCGTGTTGTCGACATCGAAGAAGAAGACGACCTCGCGGGGCTCACCCATCAGGATTTGCCCCCTGCCGGCGCCGCCGGATTGATCCACGGTCCATCGGAGCCGACGAGCTCGACGGCTTCGTCGGGACCCCAGGTGTCCGGCTTGTAGCTGTAGAGCGGCGTCACGTCGTCGAGGATGTCGTTGACGATGCGCCACTCGGCATCGACGATATCCTCGCGCGTGAAGAGTTCGCTGTTGCCTTCCATCGCGTCACCGAGCAATCGCTGATAGGGCGGCACGTCGGCTGCCGGTTGGCGCGTCAGCACCAGCTCCACGTCCTCGCCGACCATGCGATCGCCCGGAACCTTGACGCGTGCGCCCATCGCGACTGTCACGTCCGGCTGGATCCTGAAGCGCATATGGGCCGAGGACGGCGCCACGAGTTCACCGAACGTCTCGCGCGGCGGACGCTTGAACTCGACGATGGCCTCCGCCGTCGTGACGGGAAGCACCTTGCCCGCGCGGATGAAGATCGGCACGCCTGCCCAGCGCCAGTTGTCGATTTCGAATCGGGCGGCCGCATACGTCTCCACGGTGGAGGCGGGAGCGACGCCCGGCACCTTGTGGTAGCCGTCATACTGGCCGCGCACCACGTCCTTCGGCGCTAGCGCGCGCACGGCCTTCAAAAGGCTCGCCTTGGCGTCGCGCATCGCCTCGTGCTTCTGGCCCGTCGGCGGATCCATGGTCAGCGTCGCCAGCACCTGCAGCATGTGGTTCTGGATGACGTCGCGGATGGCACCGGTCTGGTCGTAGAAGCGGCCACGATCCTGCACGCCGAAGTTCTCGGCCATGGTGATCTGGATCGAGCGCACGTAGTTGCGGTTGAAGAGCGGCTCGAACATCGGGTTGGCAAAGCGCGTGTAGAGGATGTTCTGTACAGGCTCCTTGCCGAGGTAGTGGTCGATGCGGAACACGTTGCCTTCGGCGAAGTACTGATCGATGCAGCGGCTCAGGGCTGCGGCCGAGGCGCGGTCGTGTCCGAACGGCTTCTCGACGACGAGACGCGCGTTGTCGGCGCAGCCCGAGTTGGCGAGCTGGGCCGTCACGGTCCCAAACAGGACCGGCGGGATCGCCAGATAGTGCAGCGGCTTCTTCGCCTTGCCGAGCTGCTTGCGCAGCTCCTGGAATGTCGCCGGATCGTTGTAGTCGCCGTCGACGTAGCGAAGCTGGCTCAGGAGCTGCACGAAGACTTCCGACTTCGTGTTGCCGCCGTGCGCCTCGACGCTTTCCTTGGCGCGCTGCTTGAGCTGGTCGAGCGTCCATCCCGACTTGGCCACGCCGATGATCGGCGTGGTTAGGCCTTCGTCGCGCACCAGCCCGAATAGGGCCGGAAAGATCTGTTTGTAGGCGAGATCGCCGGTGGCGCCGAAGAAGACCAGCGCGTCCGACTTGCCGTCCACCTTGGTGTTCGTCATGCCTTCTTCTCCAGGTGGCCGCCGAACTCGTAGCGCATGGCGGACATGATCTTGTCGGCGAACTCTGCATCCCCGCGCGAGGCGAAGCGCGAGAACAGTGCCGAGGAGATGACGGGAGCGGGTACGCCCTCGTCGATCGCGGCCTGAAGTGTCCAGCGGCCCTCGCCAGAGTCGGAGACGCGACCCTCGAAGTTGGACAGATCCGGGTTGTGGCGTAGAGCCGCCGCCGTCAGATCGAGCAGCCAGGAGCCGATGACGCTGCCGCGGCGCCAGACCTCGGCGACGTCGGGAAGGTTCAGGTCGTACTGGTAGAGCTCAGGATTGCGCAGCGGGGTGGTCTCCGCGTCGGTCTCCTGCTTCTTCTTGCCGACGTTGGCGTTCTTCAGGACGTTGAGGCCCTCGGCATAAGCGGCCATGACGCCGTACTCGATGCCGTTGTGCACCATCTTGACGAAGTGGCCGGCGCCGTTGGGCCCGCAATGCAGGTAGCCGTTCTCGGCAGGCGTCGCCTCTCCGGTGGCGCCCGGCGTACGCGGCGCCTCTTTGACGCCCGGTGCGAGCACTTTGAAAACCGGATCGAGATGCTGGACAATGTCGTCCTCGCCGCCGATCATCATGCAGTAGCCGCGCTCCAGGCCCCAGACGCCGCCGCTGACGCCGACGTCGACGTAGTGCAGCTTCTTCTCAGCCAGCATTTTCGCGCGGCGCAGGTCGTCGTGATAGTACGAGTTGCCGCCGTCGATGATGATGTCGCCAGGCGACAGGAGCGGCGTCACTTCGGCGAGGACCGCGTCGACCGCGCCGGCGGGAACCATCATCCAGACCGCGCGTGGCTTTGCGAGACCGTTGATGAAGGTCGTGAGGTCAGTGGAGCCCTTCGCACCTCGGGCGACGAGATCCTGCACGGCGGCCGCATGCGTGTCAAAGACGTGCAGTTCGTGGCCCTGACGCATGAGCCGAATGCACATATTGGCGCCCATGCGACCAAGACCGATCATCCCGAGTTGCATCATTCTACTCCGTACTCGCCAGTCGCCCGACCCGGACGACACCAAAGACAAACGCCCGGATGGGGCGTCACGATCCACGGCTTATTGCCTCCTTGGCCGCGGCAACCACACGCTCAGGCGTGAATCCAAAATGCTCGGTGACAACCTTGATCGGGGCCGACATGCCGAACGTTTGCATGCCGAGCACCACACCCTTGGACCCGGCGTAGCGGTCCCAGCCGATGGGCGAGGCTTCCTCGACAGTGACGCGCGCCGTGATCTCGGGTGGCAGAACCTTGTTCTTGTAAGCCTCGTCCTGCTCCTCGTAGAGCTCGCGGCAGGGCATGGAGACGACGCGCGCGGCAATCTTCTGCTTGGCGAGCAGATCGCGCGCTTCCAGACACAGCGACACCTCGCTGCCGGTTCCGATCAGGATGACGTCGGGCTTGCCCTTGGGCGCATCCACTAAGATGTAGGCCCCTTTCGCGACGCCGGCGGCGGGGGCGAGCTTCTTGCGATCGACGATCGGGAGCGCCTGGCGCGTGCAGATAAGCGCCACAGGGCGATGCTGGAACGGCAGGATCAGGCGATATGCTTCCGCCATCTCGTTGGCATCCGCCGGACGGATCACAGTCATGCCGGGGATTGCGCGCAAGGAGACGAGCTGCTCGATCGGTTGGTGGGTGGGGCCGTCCTGGCCGAGGCTAATGGAATCGTGCGTCCACACGTTGAGCACGGGCAGATCCATCAGCGAGGACAGACGGATCGCGCCGCGCGCATAGTCGGTGAAGATCAGGAAGCCGGAGCCATAGGCGCGGATGCCAGTCAGGGTCATGCCGTTGACGATGGCGCACATGGCGTGCTCGCGGATGCCGAAGTGCATGTTGCGACCCGAGTAGGCGCCGAGCCGGCCGTAAGGCTGGAAGTCGCCGGCGTCCTCAAAAAGCAGTCGCGTCTTGGTCGAAGGTGCGAGATCGGCCGCGCCGCCAACGACCCACGGCACCTGCTCGGCGATCGCATTCAGCACTTTGCCCGAGGCGTCGCGGGTCGACATGCCTTTGGCATCGGCTGCAAACGCCGGAAGCTTCTTGTCCCAGCCCTTGGGCAGCGTGCGCGCATCGATGTGCTCGATCTGCGCGGCAAGCTTGGGAAACTTCTTGGCGTAGCGCTTGAACAGTGCGTCCCAGGCGCGCCGGGCCTTGTCGCCGCGCTTGCCCATGGTGGCGGTGAAGTGCTCGCGCACACCCTTCGGGACCACGAAGCTCTTGTCGGGGTCGAAGCCGAAGAACTGCTTGGCCAGACGCGCCTCCTCATCGCCCAGCGGCTCGCCGTGAGCGGACGCGGTATCGTGCTTGTCGGGGGAGCCATAGCCGATGTGGCTGTGGACGATGATGAGGGTCGGGCGATCTTCGGTGTCGAGGAATTCCTGATACGCGCGCGAGAGCTGCTCGATGTCGTTGGCGTCGGTGACGCGCGTCACGTTCCAGCCGTAGCCCAGGAAGCGCGCGGCCACGTCCTCGGTAAAGGCAATGTCCGTATGGCCTTCGATAGTGACGTGGTTCTGATCGTAGATCCAGCACAGGTTCGACAGCTTCAGGTGACCCGCAAGCGAGGCCGCCTCGCTAGAGACGCCCTCCATCATGCAGCCGTCGCCGCACAGCGCGTAGACATTGAAGTCGAACAGGTCGAAGCCTGGCTTGTTGTAGGTCGCAGCCAACCACTCGCGCGCGACCGCCATGCCGATGCTGGTGGCGAGGCCCTGGCCGAGCGGACCGGTCGTCGTCTCGATGCCCGTCGTCCAGCCGTACTCGGGATGTCCGGGGCAGCGGCTGCCTTCCTCGCGGAACGTCTTGATGTCCTCTAGCGTAACCGCCTCGCCCCCCGCCTTCTGATGCGGCGTCGCCACTGCCTTGATGCCGGCCAGATGGATCAGGCTGTAGAGCAACATCGAGGCGTGACCGCTAGAGAGAACGAAGCGGTCGCGATTCATCCAGTCGGGATGCTTGGGGTCGTAGCTCAGGAAGCGCTGCCACAACGTGTAGGCGTTCGGCGCGGCACCCATCGGGGTGCCGGGATGACCGGATTGCGCCTTTTGAATGGCATCGATCGACAGCGTGCGAATGGTGTTGATCGCAAGCTGATCCAAATTCTGCTCGGTTCTCATTACGGCCCAGCCTTGGCAAACGTTCGAGTTGGCGCTACGCCGCCCCAATGAGGCCGGCTCGAATGTTGGTCGCCCTTCGCCGCAACGGCGAAGAGCTAATGCGTGTGCTCGGCAGCGAGCACGAAGGCGGCCGGCGGCTCCTCGAAGAGGTGGTCCATCCGCTCGTCCCAAGCTCTCACGCCACCCGTGATGCCTGCCTCGTTGGAGACGGTTCTCACGTTGGCGGGCAACGGCAGATCGATGAGCCGCGAGTTTCCACCACCAATGTACAGGGCGTCGTACATCACGACGGTTTCGAGAACCCCGATAATTTTACGTACCCGCTTGTTCCAGCGCTTGCGCCCGATCTTCTCCAGAGCCCTCTCGCCGACGTACTCGTCGTAGTCCTTGCCGCCCTTGATTGGGTGCTGGCTGAGCTCGAGGTGGGGCGCAAGCCTCCCATCGAGGAAATGCGCAAACCCCATGCCGGTTCCCATGGTGATGACGCATTCGGTGCCGCGGCCCTCGATGACGCCAAGACCCTGGACGCTCGCGTCATTCAAGATGCGCACGGGCTTGCCGAGCTTCTCGGCGATGACGGAGCCCAGCTTGAAACCCGTCCACAGCTTGTTGCCGAGATTGGGGGCGGTGAAGACCGTCTCGCGACGCACGACGCCGGGAAATCCGATGGTGATGCGGTCGAACTGCTTGAGCTGCTGAGCAAGGCTCACGAGCCCGTCGACGACGCCCTCGGGCTCGGCCGGCTTGGGCGTGACGATGCGCAGGCGATCGGTGATCATGTCGCCGCTCGGAGAGAGGACGCCTGCTTTCAGGTGGCTGCCACCAATGTCGAAAGCCAGCGTCAACGGCCCCTTCGCGTGCGAGCGATGGTCGGTGCTGCCCATGTTCGGCCCTTCCAGTTCCGCTTTGAGACGGCCGTTTGCAACGGCCTAATGAGTTCTACGCTCACAAGCAGGCTGGCCCAGCCAAACTCACCTGTGATGCGCGGACGCTAGTGCAAATGTGTAAATCTCAGACTGAAATCACCAGTCGCTTCCCGATTTATTGATCTGCGAAATGCTTTGTTATGGCGGCCCTCGCTCTAATGCGGAACCGGCACAAGGCCACGCGACTTCAGATGAGACCGGGAACGCCACGGGAGCGAGTCATGGGAGCTAGTCATGGGTGACCCAGTAGAGACGACCATCATGAAGCCCGCCTTCGGGACACTTCGGATCTATGACGACCTCGCCGCGCTCTCGCGGGCCGCTGCCGATTTCCTCTGCGACATGGCCGTGCGCAAGCAGGGTCCGGTGCGCATCGCGCTTTCGGGCGGGCACACGCCCAAGCCCATGTACGAGCTACTCGCGCAAGACCCCGTGCTGCATCAGCTCCCCTGGAACCGCGTCCATTGGATTCTCGGCGACGAGCGCTTCGTGCCGCCGACGAGTCCCGACAGCAACTACGGCATGGCGCGTGCCGCGTTCCTCCATCGCGTGCCGGCGCCAGCCGAGAACGTGCATCCCGTGGAGACCGAAGGGATCAGTCTCGACGAGGCGGCGACCAAATACGAGGCAATGCTGAAGTCGCTTTACGGCGGCGACAAGCTGCGCATCGATCGTCCCTTGCTCGATCTCACACTGCTCGGACTCGGGCCCGACGGGCACACCGCGTCGCTGCTTCCCGGCCAGCCGGTGCTCAAGGAACAGAAGCGTTGGGTCGCGCCGGTGCCGCACGGGCGCCCGCAGGAGCGCGTCAGCCTCACCTACCCGGCGCTCGATTCCAGTCGCGTCGTAGCCTTCCTCGTCTCGGGCGAGGAAAAGCGCGACATGCTCGACAGCATCCTGTCCGGCGACACGAGCACACCCGCCTCGCACATCCGCCCGATCGGCGACGTAATCTGGTTCGTCGACAAGGCCGCAGCCGGCCGCTGGAACTAAGCCGGCGTCTTCGCCGACCCTCGTGGGACTTCATCGGGATCAGGTTTGTCCCAGATGCGCTTCCAGACGCGTGAGCGTACGCTTCTGGAAACCCGTCTCCATGTCGAACAGGCGCCGCACGACGATGGCGACGAGGCTCTCGATCGGCAGCCAGGCAAGCGCATACGCCCAGATCGCGAGCGCGTAGGTCCAGCCGATGGGCGTCACCAGCAGACCGTAGACGGTGAACAAGGTGCCCACGACCTGCGTCGCCTCCAGCACCGCGAACATCTTCCAGCTCGGCCATGGCTTGGAGAAGAACCAGCGCTGGTTCCGCGTCACGTACAGCGTCAGGTGGCCCGCGACCAGAAGCTTAAGGAAGATCATGGTCTGGATCATCGAGCGGTCGATGTGCAGCACCGTGTCGAGATACCAGAACAGTAGGAATGTCTCGATCAGCCCCATGACGCCCAGCGACGTGGCGACGGTGAGCACGCGCGCCATGTTCCATCGCACGGGCTTCTCTGACGTCGGCGCGTTGTCGAACGCGATCATCATGATCGGCAGATCGTTGAGAATCGCCAGCAGCACGATCATGATCGCGGTCACGGGATAGAAGTTGAAGGCGAGGATCGACAGCGTCATGAACAAGAGAACGCGGATCGTCTCGGCGATACGGTAGGTGGCATAGCTCGACATGCGCTCGAAGATGCGCCGCGCCTCCGCAATCGCGTGCGTGATGACGCTGATGCCCGGTGCCGTCAGCACCAGATCGGCGGCCGCGCGCGCAGCATCGGTCGCCCCGCTCACGGCAATACCAACGTCCGCTTGCTTCAGCGCCGGGGCGTCGTTGACGCCGTCACCGGTCATGCCGACGATATGGTCGGCACCGCCCTGCAATGCCTCGACGATCTTGAACTTGTGCTCCGGAAAGACGCGCGCCACGCCGGCCGCGTGCTCGATCTTTTCGCGGATGCTGGCCTCTGTGGCGCCTTCCCCAAAGAGCTTGTCGGCGGACAGGATAGGTCCCACGAACCCGAGCTTGGCGGCTATCTGGCGAGCGATCGCCTCGTGGTCACCGGTCACCATCTTGATGTCGACGCCCATCTTGCGCGTCGTCGCCAGCGTCTCGGCGGCATCGTCGCGCGGCGGATCGAACAGCGGCAGAAGCCCCAGCATCTCCCAAGTGCCGCCGTTCTCGGCCACCGCTACGGCAAGCGCGCGATAGCCGTTGGTTCCGAGCTCATCGACTTTCTGCTCGTAGGCGGTGCGCGGGGCCCCCTTCAGCTTGCAGAGATCGAGAATGACCTGGGGAGCGCCCTTGGAGTAGCTGGCGGTCTTGCCGTCACGCTTGACGACGGCCTCGGTGCGCTTGCTGACCGGATCGAAGGGCGTGAACTTGATGACTTGCAGCAGCGCCTTGCCGCCATCCTTTTCCCAACCCGCAATCACCGCGTTGTCGATCGCATCGGGATCGTCATGGTCGCAGGCAAGCGCCGCGGCTTGCAGCAAGTCGCTTTCGTTCGTGCCACTCGCGGGCAGAGTATCGCCGAGGGTCAGTTGGTTCTTGGTCAGCGTCCCGGTCTTGTCGGCGCACAGGACATCGATACCGGCGAGCTCCTCGATCGAGACGAGCCGCGAGACCACCGCTTTCAAGCGCGCGATCCGTTCGGCACCGATCGCCATCGTCACCGACAGCACCGCCGGCAGCGCGACCGGAATGGCCGCGACCGTCAGGATCAGACAGAATTTGAGCGTGTCGAGGAAGGGCTCGGCGCGATAAATGGAGACGATCAGGATCAACAGCACCAGCGCGATGGTGCTCATGATCAAAAAGTTGCCGATACGCAGCACGGCCTTCTGGAAGTGGGAGCGCGTGGTCGCAGACTGGACGAGCTGCGCGGTGCGGCCGAAAAAGGTCTTGGTCCCCGTGGCGGTGACGATGCCGTCCATGGTCCCGAGCTTCACAATCGAGCCGGAATAAGCGTCGTCGCCGACCTTCTTGTCGACGGGCAGGGATTCTCCGGTGAGGGCGGATTCGTCGGTGGACAGGTAGTCCCCGCTGGCTAGCTTCAGGTCGGCCGGAACGACGTCGCCAATCTTCAACGCAACCACGTCGCCGGGCACCAGATCACGCGCTGCGATCGTCGCCCACACACCGTCGCGCAACACCCGCGCCACCGGCGCAAGCTGCTTCTTGAGGACGTTGATGGCATCCTCGGCTTTCGCCTCCTGCCAGTAGGAGATCCCGGCATTGATCAGCAGCATCAGGGAGATGATCGCGAAATCGTCCCAGTCCTTGAGGACGGCGGAGAGGATCGCGGCCGCCTCGATCATCCAGGGGATGGGACCCCAGAAGTAGCGGATCAGCCGCTGAAGCAGGGTTGTATGCTGTTCCTTGAGGGCATTTGGCCCGTATTCCTCGAGGCGCTTGGCCGCCTCCTCGGAGGTCAGGCCGCGAGCGAGATCGGTCTCGGTTGCCGATGCGTCCAAACCGGCCCGGTCCACACCTTCGTCGGTCACGCTCGGCTGAGGTTCGCCCACGCCGGCCTCCATCGCTGCTGGTGATCGGAAAGCCCGATCGCGCGAGATCTTTCGTCTGCGATATGCCGTGACTTGCGTTACCTTGAGGTTGATGGTGCGCGCTTTATGAACAAGGCGTTGAGACCATATTGCGCGAGTTGCGTTATCACTCCTGAAGCCCAATCTCATGTGACAGAAAATTGTCAGGTTCGATTGTGACGGACACCAAACCCTCGCTGCGAGAGCGCCTATCGCGCGCCACACGGACCGTGACGTCCGCACTGTTTCCGGTCAGGGCATCCGCGACGGACGCCGAGATCGCCGAGCGCGCGCGCGATCTCGCCCCCGTCGTGTGGCTGCTCGGCAAAGTGCAATCGGGCAAGAGCTCGATCGTGCGCGTCCTCACCCAATCCACCGCAGCGGAGGTCGGCAACGGCTTCAAGCCTTGCACGCGCACTGCACGCATATTCGAGTTTCCGCCCGAAGCGCCACTCGTGCGCTTTCTCGACACGCGCGGGCTTGGCGAGTCCGGCTACGATCCGTCGGAGGATCTCGCCGTCTGCGAGGCGCAGGCGCACACCATCATCGTCACCATGCGCGCGCTCGATCAGCAGCAGGAGGCGGTGATCGACGCGGTGCGGTCGATCCGCCGCCGGCACCCGGGATGGCCGATCCTAGTCGCGCAGACGACCTTGCACGAAGGCTATCGATCCGGCGCCGGCCACATCCTTCCCTACCCTTACAAGAACGATGATCCCGCCGCGCTCACCCGCGCCGGAGCCAGCCCCGATCTCGTGCGCAGCCTCGCCAATCAACGCGCGCTCTTCGCCGACATCCCCGGCCGCGGGCCCATCGCGTTCGTGCCCATCGACTTCACGCTCCCCGAGGACGGCTTCGAACCGGTCGCATACGGCTGCGACGCCTTGGCGGATGGCCTGCAGCACCTGGCGCCGACAGCGGTCTCCGCGCTCATTCGCAACCTGCACGGCGACAGCGCCGACCGGATGGCTGCGCGCGCGCATCCTCATATCCTCGGCTACGCGACCGCAGCCGCGGCCGCCGACATCTGGCCGATTGCCGGCGTCGCTCTCGTGCCCGCGATCCAGGCCAAGCTCATCCACGCCGTCGGTGCCATCTACGATGTCACGTGGAACCGGCGCACGCTCAGCGAGTTTGCCGGTGCGCTCGGTGCCACCACGCTTCTGCGCGTTGCTGGCGGCTTCGGCGCGCGCGAACTCGCCAAGCTCGTGCCGCTATACGGGCAGACAGCGGGCGCTGCCGCCGCGGCGGTGATGAGCTTTGCCACCACCTACGCACTCGGCAAGGCGGCATGCTACTTTCTGGAGCGACGCAAGGCCGGCACCAGCGATCCGGCCGGCGTTGCGCAAACCTATAAGACCGCGCTCGCCGCCGCGTTGCGTCTTGCGCGCGAGCGCGACCTGTCCAAGCCATCGCAGCGAAACAGCGAATGAAGCCAACACGCGCATCGACCTACCTACGCGCCGCGATGATCATCATCGCTCTGGCGCTGCCGCTGCTCTCGCTCATGGTTCTGGGCTCGCTCTGGCTATGGCAGAACGGCTACGTCATCTACTGGGCGATCGGCGCCTGCTCGATCACGCTGATCGCCTATGCCGTCGAGCGCTGGATCCTGCGCGATGCTGTCGCAAACGCGCCCAAGAACCTCGACCTCACGGCAGAGACCGATCCCGGCTGGAGCGAACGTGAGAAAGACGCCTGGCAAGCGGTGACCCGCATCGCCGAAGAGATCGATCCCGCCACGCTCACCAGCCGCGATGCCATCCTTGCACTCGGCACGCGCACCATAGATGCCGTCGCCCGCAACATGCATCCGGGCCAGAAAGACCCGCTGTGGCGCTTCACCGTGCCCGAGGCCCTGGCCCTCGTCGAGCGCGTGAGTGGCGAGCTCGGGCCCTTCGTGCGCGAGAACATTCCGCTCGGCGACCGTCTCACCGTCGGCCAGGTGCTGACCATCTATCGGTGGCGCTCGGTTCTGGGGCTGGCGGAGACAGCCTTCGATCTGTGGCGCATCGTGCGGCTGCTCAATCCTGCATCCGCCATCACGCAGGAGATGCGCGAGCAGGTCACGCGCCAGATTTACGATTGGGGCCGCGTGGAGCTGGGTCGCCGCCTCGCCGGCGCCTACGTCCGCGAGGTCGGGCGTGCCGCGATCGATCTTTACAGCGGCCGGCTCCGCGTCTCCCCAGAGGCGCTCTCGACTACGATCACCAATGCGACGCAGGAGGATCAGGCCGACCTAGACACGCAGGCGCTGGCTGAGCCGCTGCGCATCCTCGTTGCCGGGCAGACGGGCGCGGGCAAGTCGAGCCTCGTCAATGCGCTGTCACAGGAGGTGCGCGCCTCCGTCGACGTGCTTCCCGCGACTCCCGGCTTTACGGCTTATGCGCTGGAGCGCGAAGGAGTACCAGCCGCCCTGCTCGTCGACAGTAAGGGGCTCACCGACACCAGCACGGACATCACCGCACTTTCGACCGAAGCCGATGAGAGCGATCTCATCTTGTGGGTCATCTCCGCGACGCGCCCCGACCGCGAGACGGACCGAAAGGTGCTCACCGCATTGCGCGATCGCATGGCCGCACGGATCGACCGGAGGCCAGCGCCAATTCTGATGGTCTTCACCCACATCGACTTGTTGCGTCCGTTCCAGGAGTGGCAGCCGCCTTACGATCTGGAGCAAGGCGACGACGGAAAGACCACCTCGATCCGCGAGGCGATGCGCGCGACAGCAGCAGAGACCGACACCCCGATACAGTCTGTCGTGCCGGTCTGTCTCGATGCAACGCGCGGGCTCTATAATGTCGATGTGCTATGGGCGCGCGTTCTCGACGTCATGCCGGAAGCGCAGGGCGTGCGCCTCGCGCGCGTCCTGGAAGCGGGCAGTAAGGCGAGCTGGGGACGGGTGTGGTCGCAAGCCGTCAATGCCGGCCGCGTCATCACCCGCGCACTCAAATCCTGAACATCGGGCAGGCGTAGGCTGCTAGCGCCCGGGCACGGTGATGTCGACGAACGGCGCGCGAATGTGCGTGCGGCCGTTCCGGGTATCGACCTCGGTGAACGGCGCCTCCACGTGCGTGCCGCGTCTGCCGGTCTCGACATAAGCGCCCGGCGCATCGACGACGGTGTCGCCCGAATTCTTGACTTCGTCGCCGGCACTCGCCGTGGCGATGACCGCAAATGCCATGGCAGCGCTACCAATCGCCGTGAGGAGAAGCCTTTTCATTCCCGTCCGCTCCGGTTCTTCTGTTGGGCCGCCGACCCTAACGCGACAGTCTCGATCACGAAGCCAATCCTCCCCGTGACCCTAATGGCGAGTAAAAGGCTGCCGCGTGCTTGTCCAAATCAGCGCACCGACTCAACTATGGCCGTGCGCATGCAGCGCGACTTGGGATGGCTCCGCCGACCGAAGCAACGCCGTCATCGTCGTCTTGCGGCCCGACACAAGCCATCGTCTGAGCCGATCCGCGAGACGCCCCGGAAGTCGGTCGTTTCGGCCAAAACTCCGACCTGCGGAATCGGATCTAAGGCCCCAATCCGCTGCCAACCGGAAAGGCATAATGCTTAGTTTTTGCAAGGACATTGACTGAATCTTGGGCGCGACAAACCCCGCTCGTAGGTCTAGGCTTTTGCAATGCAACATGGCCGGAGCTTTACTCTGACCGTCGTCTAGACGAGGCCGTGAAATGGTATCTGCTGAGAGACCGGCTCGCGTCGGCGTGACGCCCGCGACACCGGCCGAGCCTAAGCAGCTCGATGAAATTGCCCTGATCGGCATCTACGAAGTCTCCAAGATCCTGGCGAAGCCCGCTCGGCTGGAAACGATGCTGTCGAACGTCCTCAACGTGCTCTCCTCGTTCCTGGAGATGCAGCACGGCACGATCGTGCTTCTGGATGATAACGACATTCCGGAAATCGTCGTCGGTGCCTGCTGGACGGCAGAGATCACCGCTAACGGACACGATCGGTTGCCCCGCAAGGCACTCGACCAGATCGCCGCCACCGCGATGCCGCTGATCGTGCACAACGCGGACAAGCATCCCTACTTCGAGAACACCGATACCGAGGATGCAGGCGGTGACGACGACCGGCATTCTCCGGTTTCGTTCATCGGCGTTCCCATCAAGATCGAGGATCGCGTCGTCGGCACCTTGTCCATCGATCGGATCTGGGATGAAGGCGCGATGTTCCGCGCCGACAACGACGTGCGCTTTCTGTCGATGATCGCCAACCTCATCGGCCAGACGATCCACCTGCATCGGGTCATCGCCCGCGACCGTGAGCGGCTGATGGATCAGAGCCGCAGGCTGGAGAAAGAGCTCACCAGCGTGAAGCCGCGGCGGGCCCGCGCGCAAATCTCAGGTATCATCGGCGACAGCCCCTCGATCCGCTCGCTGCTGTCGAAAATCGAGATCGTCGCCAAATCGAACGCGACCGTTCTTTTGCGCGGCGAGTCCGGCACCGGCAAGGAGCTGTTCGCCCGCGCCATCCACGAGCTGTCACCGCGCTCCAAGGGCCCGTTCGTCAAGGTCAACTGCGCCGCGCTGCCGGAAACCGTGCTGGAATCGGAGCTTTTCGGCCACGAGCGCGGCGCATTTACCGGTGCGATCAGCCAGCGCAAGGGGCGTTTCGAGCTTGCCGACGGCGGCACGATCTTCCTCGATGAGATCGGCGAGATCTCCGCTTCCTTCCAGGCCAAGCTCCTGCGCGTCCTACAGGAAGGTGAGTTCGATCGCGTCGGCAGCACCAAGACGCAGAAGGTCAATGTCCGCGTTGTTGCAGCGACCAACCGCGACCTGGAGGAGGCCGTCAGCCGCGGCACCTTCCGCGCCGATCTTTATTATCGCATCAGCGTGGTGCCGCTGATGCTGCCGGCGCTGCGCGACCGCAAGACCGACATTCCGTTGCTGGCCGAAACCTTCCTCGGCCGCTTCAACAAGGAGAACGAGCGCAATCTGCGTCTGTCCTCCGGTGCGATCGACGTGCTGCAGACCTGCTACTTCCCGGGAAACGTCCGCGAGCTGGAGAACTGCATCTTCCGCACGGCGACCCTCACCACGGGTGATGCCATCGCGGAGGACGACTTCGCTTGTCGCCACGATCAATGCCTGTCCGCACTTCTTTGGAAGAGCAACTCCGTTCCACCTTTGCCGAAGCGGCCGGCACCACAGTATCCTTTGCCGGTTATGCCATCTCGCAGCGAGTCCATGCGCGCACCTGTTGCGCGGTCGGCGTCGGCTGCCGATACGGCTGTCGCGGAGCCATCCGCCAGCTCATCGGCAGCCGGCGGCCTCTCTCCAAACGGCGACGTCGAACGCGATCGTCTGGTGGCCGCCATGGAGAAGGCTGGATGGGTGCAGGCCAAGGCCGCGCGTATCCTCGGTCTGACACCGCGTCAGATTGGCTATGCGCTAAAGAAGCACGGCATCGAAATCAGACGCTTCTAGCCGGCAGCGGTCGGGGCCCGTGAGATCGTCACGGCAACGTCCCGGGGCGGCGCGAGGTAGGGCGCCGACGTAACAAGAACGTCG
>Ga0209347_1001845_pt1 | contig 31053 bp, 20 predicted proteins | sample AutmiccommuBRH23_FD_187382 | JGI IMG/M metagenome (GOLD analysis project Ga0209347, IMG submission 187382) | Deep subsurface microbial communities from Mt. Terri, Switzerland - Autotrophic microbial communities BRH/23 (SPAdes) (version 2) | ecosystem: Environmental > Aquatic > Deep subsurface >...
AAATAGTTGAGACATACCAATATCGCAAAGAAGATGACAAAAAATACTCACGCCGTGTCTCCATGGAAGAAATTAAAAAGAGCGGATACAATCTGAATATATCAAGATATGTGAGCACAGCAGCAGCAGCAGAAATTGTTGACATTACCGAAGTCAACAAAAATCTGGCTGAAATTGAGGATACAATAAATAAAGCAAAGACTATCCATAATAAATTTTTGAAAGAACTTGGATTGTCAGAGCTACCTTGAATTTTGTATACTGAATAAACGCCAGTTGGAAGCTCCCAGGAATCGTATTGAGTATATTCATGCATGATTTTTAATTAATTAATCAACTAACTCACTCGTAGCAGTTTTATGGTTTCTGACTATGCTGATGCCTGACCGGAAAGAACGGTAAAAAGTTCTCGACTTGGTTGAGTTTATGGTCCATAATAGCTTTGCTTTTATTGATATAACAAGACAACACACACGCTATTCCCCCGGTAACACTTTGGCAACAAAAAATCAGATAACCCAGAAGATATGGATAATTGATGCAATTAGAATAGCATGAGCCACGAAATCTAAACAGAATTGTTTAGAAAACTGCTCCAAGTGAGTGAGAGAGGATAGATGTGAGTGAATTTAGAGGTAATAAAAAGTGGTCTGATAGAATCGGATACTGTTTCACATCGCATTAAATCCTTAATTTTCAAAATACCTTATATGGAGGATTGAATATGTCGAACTTAAATGCTGAGGAATATAAATCATTTGAAAGCATTAAGCATATTCGGGAAAGCGGAAACGAATTTTGGTTTGCTCGCGAGCTTGCAAATATCTTAGATTATACGGAAGTGCGCAATTTTCAGAAGGTTATTGATCGTCCCTACTTGCCTGTAAGAACAGTGGTTTCAGCGTTTTAGACCATTTTGTTGAGGTCAACAAAATGGTCAACATAGGCAGTTTAACTCAAAGGAAAGTCAAAGATTATGTACTTACACGCTATGCATGTTATTTGATTGTTCAAAACGGCGACCCGAGAAAAGAAATAATTGCTTTGGGCCAAACTTATTTCGCCTCTAAAGCCATTCAAGTTATAAGGTAGGATAAACTTACATTAAAACTTTCTGCGTTTCTTAGAGGTTGTTTTTATTGCGATTTCCAGTTTAAGCATGATGCTTTGAAAATGTTAATACATAAGGGATTTATGGAACTTGAGGTGGAACTGTGTAAGAGGTGGGTGATGATCTGAAGGGATAAGACCCCGAAAGTGAACCAGATTTTGAGTTAAAGGCTAGGGAAAAAGTGACCATTTGCATTCTGTTTTACACCGACAAATCAAGGTGTCTTCCCTCTGGAATTACAGTTGAAGAAAGTGTCGGAACAGGGTAAAATTGATTAGGTAAACGATAACTTCATAAACCTTAAATACGAAAACTTCTTAAACCTCAGAAGCAGATGCCATTATAATAGAAGAAATTCGTCGGGCAGGAATGTACCGTGAACTATGGCAAAGTTTCGCAGTCCTCCCTTCGATTAAAAGCGTTGGTGTAATGGGTGATGGCCGTACCTATGAGTATCCCATCATTCTAAGAGCTGTCACCAGCGAAGATGCCATGACCGCGGATTGGGCAAGGCTGCCGTATGAACTCTTAGAGAGTATATCCTCAAGGATAGTGAATGAGGTGCAGGGCGTCAACCGCGTGGTTTATGATATTACCTCGAAGCCGCCTGGAACGATTGAGTGGGAATAGTGTTTTGCAATGAATTTGGTCAATATTTACCTCTGCTCTTAGGCCGGTGGCAAGGTAACTATTTTTGTGAATTTGATGGTCCCCGCCCGACTGCCTTGAAAGCATCGGAGTTTCTGAATCATTCTGAAGAGGCTACAGCCTGGATGTTGGGAAGGTGTGCCATTTTTTTAAACGATTTGACGCTGAATAAGCGTCTTTTTTGTTGCTCAGGAAAGTATATATTTCGAAGCTGTTGATAACTTGGTAAAATATAAGTGGGCTCTCTATGGCACGAGGAATCATCAAACAGATATTCGCAGAGCAATGGAAAAAATTCAAAACGATGAATAAGGTTCGAGATGTCGTATCCAAAGAAGTTATAAAAATGCTAAAGTGCCGAGATTTAAGAGAAGGCTATAGTGAATATTGTTGTCCCACTTGTGGTGAACGTAAGTATGTAGCATTTACCTGTAAGAGCCGTTTTTGTACATCTTGCGGAAAAAAGGCTACAGATGATTGGGTAGAAAACTTATGTCAAGAGCTATTAGATGTACCCCACCGCCATATGGTCTTTAGCATACCTGAAAAGTTAAGAATTGTTTTTTTGAGAGATAGGAAACTATTAAAAGATTTATTGGACGCAGCAGCAGAAACAATTATTAACTACCTTTGGGAACGGAGTAAGAAGCAGAAACCAACACCCGAATAGTATGTGCGATTCACACTTTTGGACGAGATTTAAAATGGAACCCTCATGTTCATATGCTAGTTACTGAAGGGGTTTTGAGAGAAGATAAGCAGTGGAAAGTTGTTGACTATTTTCATTATGAAATGCTAAGGAAACGGTGGCAGCATATCTTACTTTCCAAGCTAAAGAAGAGTCTACCTAAAACGAAAGAAAATAAGCGTCTGATTAATGAAATGTACCGTCAACAAAAAGAAGGATTCTATGTTCATGCGAAGAATCGTATGCGTAATGCCAAAGGAGCAGCTAAGTACATAGGAAGATACGTGAGCCGACCGGCCATAGCAGAATCTAGGATAGAAAGCTATGATGGGCAAGAGGTTCATTTTTGGTATGAGCAGCATCAAGATGGCAAACGAGTTGATGTTAAACTTCCGGTCTTTGAATTTATGGGGAAGCTTATTAGACATATCCCTGAACGACAATTTAAAATGGTACGGTACTATGGTCTTTATGCACGGCGGAGGAAAAAGAAGGCCCAGGTCATCATGTCCGTATGGAAAAAGTTCAAGAAATTGAGGAATAAAAGAACCTATTGGCGAGAGAGAATTATGAAATCCTTCAATCATGATCCTTTAAAATGTCCAAAATGTGGGGATGAGATGAAACTAAATGATGTGGTTTTCAAAAAATACGGAAGCATGTTAGACCGGCTAAAAAGAAGGATGGACGAAGCGTATGAAAAGGAAGAAAAAAGACTCATCGAAGAGTATAAGTCCCAATTCCCAGGGAGAAGTGTTACCTATGCAAAGGTTGTGGGAAGAAAGAGATGATACCCGAAGATGTTCTTGAATACTTTGATATTGTGAATCCAAGAAATCCGTCCACTGGTCCTCATGTCTTTTCGTGTGAAACATGTAGTGCTGAAATGTACCCAGTATGGTGGTTAAATAAACAAGCGTGCGTGCCTGAGTAAGGCATGCTTGGTAGATAATTTTCAAATTGTGGATAATGCATACGCGTGCGATAGCACGCCTTTTTTATTTGTAAAATATTGGACTTGCCGAGTTGGAGGTATTTAGCAACAAATCGAGAATCATTGTATAAAGAGTCGAATAATAGAAAGAATTGGCGAGTTCATTCTTGAAGTACGAGCCGTGGCAAGGAGAATGCAAATGACTTGAAACGAGGCTATAAATAATTTAAGGGAGACTTACTTATTTATCCAAGTCGTAAGACTCCCACTTCTACAAGTGGGAGTGATACACCTTATTCTGCTTCGGGGTAGAGTCCCCCACCGAAGACTCGATGTTCAACTTTAGTTGAACGAGTTCACTACGCGTTAGCAGATACAATATGAAAGTGGGAGATATCGTGAGATTACTTAAAAATAGTAAAAATAAATTATTTCTTGTCAGTATAATTATAATGACTATCTTATTGTCTGGAGGTGGGACAGTCTATGGTGCGGTCATAGAGGTTAATAATAGCACAATTTTACCCAATCGATTGGCTGGGATGAACGGGTATCAAACGTCTGCTCAAATAGCTGATCAAGGATGGACTACATCCAGGGAGGCGGTACTTGCATCAGGCTTACAAAACAGCACTGTCGAAACACTCGCAGCCGGTGCTTTAGCAAGCAAAAAAAATATCCCAATGTTTTTAACTGATGGTGTATCTATAGATCCGTACGTTCTAAATGAAATAGTAAAATTGGGTGTTTTTAAGGTTTATGTTACTAGTGGAACGGCCGTTATTCAGCAATCCGTTCTCGATGTTCTCACAAGAAAGGGTATCGAGTGTATTTCTGTGTATGGTATTGACGCTGCATCTACCACAGTTGAAATTGCTAAACAAATGGCTCCTTTTACTGGAATCGTAGTGACGGGAGGGATCGGTCGAGATGCTTTGTCGGTAGCTTCTATAGCTGGAAGTAAAGGCTTCCCTATCCTTTATACCGATAGTAGTGGCGCTTTACCAACTAGTGTTGCCAATTATATTAAGGGTCTACATGATATTACTAATTCCTATATTATTGGTGGAACTGCAATTGTACAATCTCCGATTACCACCATGCTTCCAGGGATGATCGTCAGATATGCCGGTACCACCTCTTATGAAACTAACCTCAATGTATTAAGAGGGTTTGATTCAGACCTCAATTGGGGCCACGTATTTATTGCCAATGGTCAGACCTTAGCTGAAGCACTTGCTGGCGCGCCTTTGGCTGCGATGTTTAAGGCTCCTATAGTATTAACTGACGGAATTTCAATTGCTGGTGCAGATTATGTGGATAGCAAAATCACAACCAGGTCCATCGTGACAGCTCTGGGTGGAACGGCAATTGTTTCTGAAGCAGTCCTACATCAAATAGGCACAACAAATCCCCTTCAAAGCATAGACATCACTACCCCAGCCACCAAACTGAGTTATAGTATTGGTGACAAGTTGGATATTACAGGATTAGTAGTGACTGGAACTTACAATGATGGTAGTACGAAGAAGGAGATCATAACTGCCGAAAATGTAACGGGTTTCAACAGTTCAACTGCAGCAATAGATCAGGTCCTAACTATCAATGTAGGCGGTTTAATTGTTACGTATAAAGTGCAGATAGTACCACAATACGGGCCTTTTACTTACACTGTAACTGGTGGTAAAGCGCAAATTACGGGGTACACAGGGGCTGGCGGAGATGTTACAATACCAAGTACATTGGGTGGATATCCGGTAATAAGTATCGGCACTGGGGCTTTTGGAAATTGCTCAGGCCTAGCAAGTATAAGCATACCGAAAGGAGTAACTGATATCGGCGGCCAGGCTTTTATTGGTTGTACAGACCTAACAAGTATTAGCATTCCGCAAGAAGTAACAAGTATCGGTGAACAGGCTTTTAGGGATTGCTTCGGCTTAACGACTATCAAATTTAACTCTTCGACAACAGCAATATTTGATAGCGCAGAAACAATCCAAGCTACAACGAAAATTATAGGCTATGACCCATCTACCGCAAAAGATTACGCAACAAAATATAACATGGCGTTTGAAGTTGTTAGTTATTCCCCTGACACTAGTGGAGTGATCGAAATAAAACCAGCTTCATCGATTGTTAATTCGAGTAAAGTATGGACAATTAAACTAAACGGTCTGGTAAATGAAGCTAGCATCAAGGATAAGATTTATATAACCAATTCCCAAGGGATTAAACAAATGCCAACATGTACAGTTTCAACGGTAAACGGACTTTCACAAATAAAGGTTAAACCGGATCAAAACTATACTCCCGGCGATTATATGCTATGGGTAAGGGACATCGAGACCGTCAAAGGCACTAAACTCAAAAGCCAAGTTTATCTAAAATTTACAGTACTGTAATGGCAAAGATTGAACTAGCTTAGGGCCGGTTTCTACATATCTACATATCGAACATTCTTCTTCTTCTTTTTGGTAAAAATACGTTTTCTGGTTTTGTTAATTATTCTTATTAGCATTATTATTGTTGCGATAACAATAATAACTTTGATGATAAACGGAATACTACTTTTGGCTGGTTTTGGTTGACTAGAAGTAATAGTCTTTGACGATATTAGTGGTAAGGTATTTATTAGAGTTGAGTCATTATAGATATTAACTTTAGTAATCGGCTCACCTTGTGTTACCTGGGTTAAATTAGATGGTGGAGTTTCTACTTGAAGTTTGATTGGGGAGATTTGATCTTTATTATCGGTTGGTTCGGTAACATATATTGGTTTATCTAAAACTAAATCAACCGGTTTTGCGTCAACATTAATTGTATCAATGACGGTTCCTGCTGGTTTGTAGATTGTATTGCTGTATTCACTGAAACCATAATCTAAAAGGCTTGTCATATCTGACCATATGGTTCCAACAGGGGCTTTCAGAATAACTCCAATCTCGGTCCGGCCATCTTTGGTAGCTGATGCTACATAACAATTAAGTGCTTCGCTGGTATAACCGGTTTTGATACCATTTACATCTGGATTGTTCCAGAGTAATTTGTTTTCGTTAACCATTTCTGTTGGTTGAATGTTTTTTGAACGGTGAATTGTGTAATTCTTCGTATTAACGATTTGATCAAATAATGTGTTCGGATAAGCTTCTTTTGCGATTAGGGCTAAATCGTGAGCTGTTGTGTAGTGACCTGAATCTGTTAGGCCGCTAGGGTTAACAAAATGGGTATTGGTTGCCCCAATTTGCTTTGCCCTATCATTCATCATATTGACGAAATTAGGGACATTGCCTCCAACATACTCGGCTAGAGCAACTGCAGCATCATTTGCCGAGTTGAGTAGTGTAGCATATAGCAGATCGCGGACGGTTAACTGTTCACCAGGCTGAAGATTAATCCTCGTGCCATAAACCAGGTTGTTATCCAGTACAGTATTGGAAATTGTAACTTCATCATCTAGATGACCGTGTTCAATTGTTAGTAGTCCGGTTAATATTTTGGTTGTACTGGCAGGGAATAGTTTTTCGTCTGCATTATTATTATACAGTTCTTGTCCTGATTGATAATCTATTAAATAAGCAGATTCACCGCGTATCGAAGGCGATGTATTTGTTACAGCGTTTGCTTTAATTGGAAATATTAAACTTGACACAAATAATGCTATTGTAAGTATAGTTGTAGTTAAACGCAAAATGCTCCTCCTGAATGTATTATTGTAGTATAAGTTTAACACACGTGCGACAAGAAGTCTCCCGCCTCTAGGCTACATTTCTCACGCCAGTGAGTGCGTAGACGGGAGATGAATTGTTGCCTTTTTATCCCAGAAAAAAACTCAAAAGGAGGACAAGAAGAGTAGGAGGAACCATCCTCAGTTGTAGAAAGTATGGGAACATAGTAAAATTGATTAGGTAAACATACGAATGTGATGCGCCCTTCCTCATTTACTAGGGTAAAGGCGCTTAAATAACAAAAATATTAGAGGAAATTAAAGATATTTTGTCGAAAGGATTATTAACCATTAAAGAGTTGGGAGCAGCTGATAAGATGTCAATTAAAAATGAATCACTGTCAACCAAAAAGGACATTCAGGACTCTTGGTTGTCTACGGAATTTGATATGTTTAAAAGCGTTTTCGATAATTCTAGTTATGTATTTGTAATAATTTCTAGCGATGGTCGAATCAAATACATTAACTCAGTATTGCCTAAACTCTTAGGTCTAAGTCATGATAAACTTGTAAATCAACTGTCTGATAATGTGGTCACAAAATATGTCCATCCCGACGATAGACAATTAACAATTCAAGCAATTAGTGAAGCAATAAGAGGGCAAAGTATCTATGGCTTTGAAAATCGTTATCGTGTTCAAAATGGATCGTATATATGGTTATCGTGGATGTTTATACCATTTACTAATGAAAAAAAAATCTATGCTTTTGCTCATGAAATCACTGAACAAAGAGCTTTGAAGGAAAAGCTAGATAAGTCTGATATAAAGATTGAAAATATTTTAAATAATATTTCTGATTCTGTTTATGCACTTGATAAACAATGGGAATTCATTTACGTTAACAAATCTGCAGCTTCCGCATTTTCCAAGGTTACAGATCAAAATGTCTTAGGGAAAAAATATTGGGATATATTTCCTGGGAAGGATAATTTCTACTTTCTGAAATTTTCTGAGGCTGTATTATCGCAAAAGCCTGTTCAATTTGAAGCATTATCTGTCCTCACAGAGGGGTGGGTCACGGTAAATGTTTATCCATCCTCCGAAGGCATAACAGTTTATTTTAAAGATATCACTGAACAAAAGAAATTAGATAAGTCCTTAGAAGATGAACGAAAACGGCTTTATGCCTTATTGGACGGGTTGCCGGGTTTAGTTTATGTTCGAACAAGCGATGGAACCGTAATTTTTGCTAATCATAATTTTAAAGAAGTTCACGGAGAACCAGATGGTAAAAAGTGTTACAAAATTCTTTTTGATCAAGATAGAAATTGTATCGATTGTCGTACAAAACTTATAAGATCTACTTATCAGTTTAAGATTTTAATGCAATGGCAAATTGTAATTAAAGATACTATTTTCGAAGTATTTGAGCACCCCTTTCAAGATTCTGATGGAACACAATTATATCTAATGCAATTGCTTGATATTACAAAACGGAAGGTTGCTGAAGAGGAAATTGCCCGACTAGATCGATTAAATCTTGTTGGGGAATTAGCGGCGAGTATTGCCCACGAAGTACGCAACCCGATGACTACAGTTCGAGGTTTTTTACAGATTCTAAAAAGCAGAGATACTTTGCACGAAAACGAAGAGTATTTTGATTTGATGATTAGTGAATTAGATAGGGCTAACGGTATTCTAACTGAGTTCTTGTCTATAGCAAGAACAAAGTCAAAAAAAACAGAAATGTACTCTAAGGTGAAACTGAACAACTTAGTTAATTCCTTGTACCCATTAATTCTTGCGGATGCTACGAACCAGGATAAGCAAGTAATATTAGTTGCTGAAGAAGTAGCTGAATTGACTATGATTGAAAGAGAGATTCGGCAATTAATCCTGAACCTTACAAGAAATGGACTTGAGGCTATGTCTTCAGGGGGTATACTGAAAATTATGACGTATATGGAGGAAAACAGTATTGTCCTTGCTGTTGAAGACAAAGGTATAGGGATTAGTGAAGATAATATTGCGAGATTAGGTACGCCTTTTCTGACTACTAAAGAAGGTGGTACGGGATTGGGCTTAACAACGTGCTATAGTATTGCCGAAAGGCACAATGCGAAGATAAGTGTAGAATCTTCCGCTGCTGGTACAGTTTTTGTCGTTAAATTTAAGTTAAACTAGAAATATTTTTGGATTGTCCTTTTTACTTAATGTGTTTTTATGGATAATATGTGATTAAGCAGGAATATTCCAATTTGTGTTGAAGAAGTACCTATGGTTAGGGGGAGGTACCTTGGACATTTGGAATAAGTTTCGATGCTTGGGAACGGTAAAAACTACTCATATAGTAATAGCTACTTTCTTTATTTGCCTTACCTTGTTACTTTCAGTAGCGTTTTACTATACTGTTTTAGCATATAAAACTTACGAGCGACGTTTTGAAGTAATGTCGTTAACGGTACGTCTGAATATTGATCTGAAGAATCTATATAGCGAAGATATTGAGAAGGTAGATCTAGCTAATAGGTCTAATCAGGAAAAAGCTTTAGCCCTTAATGCAATTATCCAACCTTTGTTTGACGATTTTTCAAAACAATATCCGAATTATTGCCTTGGATATTATGACAACAGGTTTAAACTTATTGCGGCTCAGGCTCCCAATTTGAAGCCCTTTATACTTCAACCCATAACTGAAAGTGACATTTGTTTCGTATCCAATGAAAGTGATAAGCTAGAAATTGTAGAAAATACCAACTCTGTGGGGTGGAATCGCAAAGGAACTATTTCAGTTACCTTACCATTTAGTGTGGATAATATTCTGATCGGTCATATATGGGCAACCACTAAAACTGATGATGTTTATCAGAGTGTGTTCGAATATTCGATAGGTGTTTTAGGATTTTTAGCGGTTTTACTTTTTATCCCGTATAAGATAGCTATGTTCGTAATAAGAAAACTCAGAACACAATTGAGTTCTTTTGCTGAATCAATACTTCAAGATGATAGTGTACAGATTGATACTCAAATTCTTCCAGAATTGAATCCCTTGCTCACAGCAGCAAAAGTACATTCTCAACAATTTCGAACCTATGAAGCGATAGTGAGAAACTCTAACGATTCAATTACTAGCATTGATTTGGATTATAGAATTAAAAGTATCAATCCTGCAGGGCAAAAAATGTATGGCTACAACGCTACAGAAGCCTTGGGGCAAGAGATTTTTATTTTGGCGGTGCCAGGAGGTATTTCGGAATTGAAGGAAGTTCTTGACCGCGTAAAATCTGGTGAAGAAATTCTTGGCTATGATATGAAGCGTCGCAAGAAAGATGGTAAGGTAATTGACGTTTCGTCGAGTATTACGCCGATTAGAGATGATCAAGGTCAGATAATTGGTTTAATGGGTATCCACAGAGACATTACTGAGCGTAAACAGATGGAAGCAGAGATGAAAAGGCTTGACGGATTAAATCTTATAGGTAAAATGGCCGCGAGCATAGCGCATGAAATAAGAAATCCCATGACAACAGTACGAGGTTTCCTGCAGTTGTTGGGATCCAAGCCGAAGCTTCTAGATCATAAAAACTATTTTGAGTTAATGATCGAAGAATTAGACAGAGCAAACACAATCATAACAGAATTCTTATCTCTTAGTCGAAGCACCCCTATCGAGCTTAACATACATAACCTTAATACTATCTTAAGTAAGCTTTTACCTATGTTACAAGCTGATGCTTTAAAAAATGAACAGAACATTGTAGTTGAACTTGAGGAAATCCCCACCTTCGAACTGAATGAACAGGAAATTAGACAAGTTATTCTTAACTTAGTCCGTAATGGGTTTGAAGCTATGGTAGCTGGCGGAGTTTTAACAATTAAAACTTATCTTGAAAATAACCAAGCGGTAATAACTTTTCGTGATCAGGGGTCTGGGATAGCACCGGAAGTACTGCAAGACATTGGAAAACCATTTCTAACAACTAAGGAAAATGGAACTGGCTTAGGATTGACAGTATCTTATAATATTGTGCATCGCCATGGAGGAACGATTAACATCGAAACATCCAGTAAGGGAACAACGTTTGTTATCAAATTGCCTCTTAAACGCACTCTAGAAAGTTAGAGAGGTAGAGGGTAATGAGCCAAGGATACACGGGATTGAAAAAAACATTGTGAATTTCCAAATTCCGACAAATAATAGCCTATTTATGGATAATATATTCTTGATATTTCACTCAAAAAGCAATAAAATTCTCCTTAAGAATGACATTTCAGGAGGAATCCATGTGGAAAAGAAACTTTTGAAAAGAATAGAAGGACTACGTAAGAAACTAAATAAGTTTGGTCATACTCGTAATCTTATTGATAGCGAAGTTATCGAAGTAAGTCAGCAGTTAGATTGTTTGCTTAACGAATACCACAGGATTAGTACTTATCAACAGCTGAGTTTTTGGTGACCTGAGAATTGTTGTCAACCCTCTTACGGAAACTTCAAAGTGTTATGATTTTGTTAATTTTGCGAAATCATAACTTTTTTTTACCTAATAATTTGTAATAACCCAAAAGGCACTGTGCAGGAAGTTCTTGTTGAAATTATGCAAGACCTCGCTTTAAACATTGTTAATGGAGGTGTTCACGTGCGTTTATTTAAAGGAGGGATTATAATAGACCATGACATAGGAGGTTAAATGTTTATGAACTATATTGTGTTTGATTTGGAATTTAATATGTTCTTTAAATTCAAGGAAAGTGATTTGGCTAATCCGGAGCTAAAAAACGAGATTATCCAGATCGGAGCAGTCAAATTAAATGAGGCACTAGAGACAATCAGTAGCTTCGATTTAATCATAAAGCCGGTAATATATAGAAGAATGAATCCCTATGTAAAGAGAAAAACTCATATAAATACAAGTCGAGTTGTGCAAGGAACCCCTTTTCTTAAAGCAATTGAGAGCTTTCATTCATGGGTTGGAGATGATTCCGTCTTATGTTCTTGGGGGCACGATGATATTTTAGCCTTAAGAGATAATTGCCTGTTTTTTGGTTATAAGATGTTAGCCTTTGATAAATTCATTAATATTCAACAGATTTATATGAAGTATGGGAGCCTATCAAATCAACCGAGTTTAGAAAGTGCGGTGGAAGGACTAGAGATTGAAGTCAGTAATCCTTTTCACGATGCCTTAAGTGATGCCTTCTATACAGTTGATATTTTCAGAAAGGTCTACGATTTTTCTTGTGATGTAATTATAAATTGGGAAAAAGAGCAAAAAGAAAATGAGGAGAAAATAGAAGCGCTAAAACAAATGATAGATAAAGCCACCATCAGGTGTCCGCAATGTGATAGGCTAATTCAGAAAAATGGGGAATTCACGAAAGCGAAAAAGTACTTTGCTTACGGTTGCTGTCTTGAATGTAATATTCAAATAAGACATATTTCCAGAATCGCCCATAGGGACGGGGAGTATAGTATAGTTTCCAACAATACTATTTATAAATCAGATGAAATAGGACCATTAGCGAAGACAGCACAGGAATTGACAAATAGCGAATAAGCGGCATTGGGGTCTGACTAGTAAAAAAAGCTCTTGTCAAACACACGTCAATTGGTTATACTACGTTTAGAAAATTTAAAATTACAGGTGCCTCACTAAAGAGGAGAATAGGGAAGTCGGTGTAAGTCCGGCGCGGTCCCGCCACTGTAAACGGGGAGTAAGAAGTATAACCACGGGGTAGTCCCTGGAAGGTGCTTCAGATGTGTTGATCCGTTAGCCAGGAGACCTGCCTGTAGTTAAGCCAAGCCTACCTTGTCGAAGAACCAAGAGTAGTGTGGATGAGATTATGGAAAAGTCTCTAGTCACTTTGTGATTAGAGACTTTTTTTATTTTTTTAGCGCTGCTGGGTGTCTTTTCAAGGTGATGACTGCAAACCTAGAAAGGAGAGTAATGATGTTGACTTTAATGGAAATGGCCCAAAAGGGTCAGGAAATCCCGTTGTTTACCTTGATTGCCCAAAACGAACAGATGAATGTCCAACTCCTTATGGAGCGGGTTGCTAGCGGACGGATTGTTATTCCCTATAACAGCCATCACAAGCCCCAAAAACCCCAAGGGTTTGGGCTGGGATTAAGTACCAAGGTTAGTGCCAGTATCGGTCTAGCCGCAGATGAGGATAGTCTTACTGATGAACTATTCAAAGTGGATGAGGCAATCAGGGCAGGTACCAACGCTATCATGGATTTAAGTACAGCAGGCAATATGGACGAGGCAAGGCGGAGTATTATAAAAAGAGTACCGATGCCTTTGGGCACACTACCAGTTTATCAGGCCTTTGCAGAAGCTGTACATACTAAAGGTTCAGCCTTAGCACTTGAGCCAGAAGACTTTTTCAAGGTTATGGAACGCCAAGCAGCTGATGGCGTAGATTTTATGGCTTTGCATAGTGCCCTTCACTCCGGCTTATTTAAAACGGCTAAGGAAGATCACCGGGTCCTAAATCTGGTGAGCCGAGGCGGGTCCTTACTAATGGGCTGGATGCTTTATCACGATAAAGAAAATTTTTTGTATACTATGTTCGACCGCATCCTGGAAATTGCCAAAAAGTATGAAGTTACCTTAAGTTTAGCAGATGCTATGCGACCGGGTGCAGGAGCCGATTCATTATGTCGTTCACAAGCTGAAGAACTCGTTGTCTTGGGTGAGTTAGTCAAACGTAGTAGACAAGCAGGGGTTCAAATCATGATTAAGGGACCCGGTCACACACCGCCAAATCAAATTGCTACAACCGTTAAATTAGAAAAACAAGTATGTGAAGGTGCTCCGTATTTTGTCTTCGGTCCGGTATCGACGGATGTAGCCCCAGGGTATGACGAAATTACGGCTGCTATAGGGGGAGCCCTGGCTGGTGCTGCCGGGGCAGATATTCTCTGCTATGTCACACCCGCCGAACATATAGGCTATCCCGATGCGAAGGATGTCTATCGAGGAGTGGTGGCTTCACGTATTGCTGCTCATGTAGCTGATCTAGCTAAAGGGTACCCAGGAGCTGAAAATTGGGACCTTCAAATGAGTCAAGCACGAAGGGAGCAGAATCTAGAGGTCCAGAAAGCATTAGCCTTAGATAAGGAAAGGCTTACAGATTTTCACTCAAGCGAAAAACCTTTCTGCAGTAAATGTACAAATGGTTGCGCCATGGCTGTGGCTGGCGAGTTTTTTCAAGAACTGCCGTGGGAGTGCTAGAGCGAGGTTCGAGGTTCGAAAATTGCACATCGCAGATCGGACATTTGTCCCAGGATATGTTCAGTTACTTCAGTGTGGAGTTTAAACCCCACCTGAAGTAACTACATTATGAAGTAAGATAAAAATATAAAATTTGAATGGAGAGATTAAATTGACACAACTTATTAAAGCAAGACAAGGAATTATTACACCTGAGGTAGAAAGATTAGCAAAAGTAGAAGGACTTACCGCAGATGAGTTAAGTGAGAAGGTAGCTCTAGGTCGGGTCGTGATCTTAAAGAACAATCAACGCAAGAACTCGGTTGCGATCGCAGTAGGGGAAGGACTTCGCACCAAAGTAAATGCTAACGTCGGGACGTCACCGGACTGTGTGGACTTCTCGGATGAGCTTCATAAAATAAAGGTTGCCGTTGCGGCGGGTGCGGATGCCATTATGGAATTAAGTATTGGCGGAGATGTCGATGCCTTCCACCGTCAAGTACTCGATACCTTCACATTGCCTGTCGGTTCTGTACCAACCTATCAAACGGGAATGGAAAGTATTGCTAAGCACGGAAGTGTTGTAGATATGACGGCTGAGGATATGTTCGAAATGATTGAACGTCAGGCGAAGCGTGGCATTGATTTTATGGCTATTCATTCTGCTTTAAATATGTCTATTATTAAAAGATTAAAAAATCAAGGACGAATTACAGATATTGTGAGTCGTGGAGGGGCCTTTTTAACAGGCTGGATGTTTCACCACCAGCAAGAGAATCCTCTCTATGCTCAATTTGATCGTGTGCTTGAAATTTGTAAAAAATATGATGTAACGCTTAGTATAGGTGATGCAATCCGCCCCGGTTGTATCGAAGATTCTCTGGACCGCGCCCAAGTCCAAGGCTTGATTGTGGCGGGAGAATTGGTACAACGAGCTCTGGATGCTGGTGTACAAGTCATGGTAGAGGGGCCGGGTCACGTGCCATTGGACCAAATCCCAGCAACGATCCTGCTCCAAAAACAACTTTGTCATCACGTACCATACTATATACTTGGTAATTTGGTCACGGATATTGCGCCGGGCTATGACCATATCACAGGAGCCATCGGGGCAACAACTGCTGCAATATCAGGTGCAGACTTCATTTGCTATGTTACACCTGCTGAACATCTACGCTTACCAACCGCTGAAGATGTACATGCAGGGGTAATTGCTACGCGCATTGCCACGCATGCTGCAGATCTAGTTACTGGAGTTAAGGGTGCACGGGAATGGGACTTAGCCATGTCTCATGCTCGTAAAGCCTTAGATTGGGAAAAACAAATTGAACTCTCAATTGATCCTCCAACAGCTCGCCGGATCCGAGGAGAGCGTAACGAGGAAGGGGCTGAGGCCTGTTCAATGTGTGGCGGCTTCTGTGCCATGAAATTAGTTGGAGAACACCTAGGAAAAACCGGAGGAACATGTTAACAGTATTCAAGGAGGGTGAGGCAAATGAGCCAAATTAAGGTTAAAGACTATCGAACTCAGATAATGAAGGATATTGAGGCGAAGGGCGAAACGTTGCAGAAGCGTTTAGGTGAAGAAAATTGAGGGCCGATCTTGGCCCTCAGTATTTGGAAGACTTGGCAACAGGGTACTGGTTCTCCGAGGCATTGTTTACGGCCGTTGAACTGGAAGTCTTTACTTTGCTGGAGACTGAAGGTATGATGACTGAAGAAATCGCCGGAGTACTAGATATGCCTGTTTCAGGTCTGGGGCGTTTCCTCCAGGCCCTTTGCGCCATTAACCTGGTGGTTTGTGATGGTGAACGTTATTATAATACTAAACTTGCCAGCGACTTTCTTGTCCCAGGTAAGAGTAATTACCAAGGAGATTCGATCCTCTGGCGCAAAGGTCTTAGGCTAGGCTGGCAGGACCTTGCCGAGTGTCTTAAGGCCGGCGGCAGAGTGAATTATCCAGTTGAAGAAGAGGGTCCAGAGCAGTTTGCCCTGCGAATCCGTAAGTATATCAAGGCTATGGATAATGTGGCCAGAACTAAAGTGAAAGAAATTCTGCCCTTCTTCGAGGGGCTTGACCTGCAGGGGGAGATACTTGATGTAGGAACGGGTTCCGGGGCGATTGCCGGTGGTTTTCTGGAGAATTTTCCTTTTCTATCGGCAACTTTAGTGGATATTCAGGAGGTCCTCAACTATACTCGGGAATTGATGGATAAGAAGGGGTTTGGAAAACGGGTTTCCTACTTACCAACTAATATTTTGGAACCCTGGTCCGTAGCTAAGGAAGGGTTTGACCTTGTCATACTCTCAAATATTATCCACGCCTATTCAGAAGCAGAGATTCCTCTGATCTTTGACCGAGCTGCAAATTGTCTTAAACCTGGAGGAATCCTAGTCATTCATGATTTCTTCCCCGAGCACTTTTCTGCCAAGGCAGCTATGCTTGATTTAAATATGTTTATCAATACTTACAATGGCAGGATATTTTCTGGAAGATGGGTAAAAGAACAATTAGCCATGTCAAAACTGTACACAACCGAGCTCATTCCTTTAGAGACCGACACTGCTCTAATCTTCGCGGCTAAGGATAAAAAGAAACTGGAGAGCCTCCGCCTAGATGAGACTGATCACACGGGACTGATCTGATACTTTCCCGGCAGGGGTGAAGATTCACTCGGCTAGGAGTTATAAATGGGAGAATGAGTAAAGTTATAAAAAAATCCCACCTTAAAATTATGAAGGTGGGTACTTTTTTGTTACAAAACAAACTTTTCCGAGGCAAAAATATCAACAATAGCATGGCGCAAACCATGCTTTCCCAATATCTTTTTTATCGGTTTGGAAGGTATAATACTTATAGAAGGCAAGTCTGGAAGAATGGCTAAGTTTTACTAGCTTAAGCATAGGAACTAATTCAAATGATTGAGAAGAAGGAATTAATATGAGTACAAAAAGCATTCTTACTTTGTCAGAACTCTTTGAGCAGGTAGCTTTATTAGACATTATTGATTCCTTGCATAATGGCGTGATTGCAGTTAATGAGGATAGCAAAATTATTGTCTTCAACCAAGCTGCCAGCAGGATATTTGGTGTAGAAAAGGGCAATGCTTTTCGAAAAATTGATGAGGTTTTTCCAAACAGTCAATTGCCAAGTGTACTAGCCAGCGGTGAGGCTAGAAAAGGTGTTAAGATCAAATTGGGTGCTAGCATGGTTATATCAAATATAACTCCGGTGATTATCAAGGGCAAAACCGTTGGCGCAATCTCTGTCTTGCAGGATATTTCTGAGCTTGAGGCTTTAGTTCTTCAAGCAAAAACTGTTGAGGAATTGGCAGCAGAACTAAATGCAATATTTGAATCATCTTATGACGGTATATATGTTACCGATTCGAAGGGTTATACATTACGTGTTAATAGTGCCTATCAACGTATCACAGGTTTATCGCCTGAACAATTGAAGGGTAAGAACATTAAAGACATTGTTAAGCAAGGCTTAATCAGCGAGTCGATAACCTTTAAAGTATTGGAGCAGAAGAAAACAATTACGATAAAGCAAACAATAAGTACTGGTAAAAAGATTCTGGTTACCGGTAGTCCTATTTTTAATGAACAGGGCGAAATAATTAGGGTTGTTACCAATGTAAGAGATATGACTGAACTTAATAATCTACATAAGAAGTTAGAGCGTTCAATGGAGTTACAGGCCCATTATGAACGGGAAATCTCCCAACTTAAGAACAAGTATGAGGGGCAAAAGAAAATAATTGTCAAAAGCAGGCAGATGAAGAATGCAATTGAAATGGCAGAACGTCTTGCTAGAGTGGATACTACTGTTTTAATCTTGGGAGAATCCGGAGTAGGTAAAGAATTGATAGCCCAATTAATCCATGAAAATAGTTCCCGACCTTTAAGAGGTGCATTTATCAAAGTTAATTGCGGCGCGATACCGGGCGACTTGCTGGAATCCGAACTTTTTGGTTACGAGGAAGGAGCTTTTACAGGTGCTCGTAAAGGTGGAAAAGCCGGACTATTTGAAATTGCAGACGGGGGTACTATTTTTCTGGATGAAATTGCAGAGCTTCCTCTTAATCTCCAGGTCAAGTTATTAAGAGTACTCCAAGAGAAAGAGCTGACAAGATTAGGGGGCTCAAAACCAATTATGTCGGATGTCAGGATTATCTCCGCGACTAATAAGGATTTGTACAAGATGGTTAAATCAAAATTGTTTCGTGAAGACCTTTACTACCGACTTAATGTTGTTCCTCTATTAATCCCTCCTTTACGCGAAAGGGTTGACGATATTCTGCCTCTAACCCAATATCATCTGGAATATTTCGCCGAGAAGCATAAGATTACCAAAATACTTTCCCCTAAAACTATGGAATGCCTCATGGCTTATTCCTGGCCGGGGAATATAAGGGAATTAATTAATACTCTTGAGAGACTGGTAGTGACAGTTGATCATGATATTTTAGAGCCACAAGATTTGCCCCAGACTTTACTGTCAGAAATTCCAGAAATCCATGTAAATAACTCCTTAATAGATGCAGTAGCTAGTTTGGAAAAGAAATTAATCTCGAAAGCATTGCTGGAGCATAAAACAACCAGAAAAGCTGCCATAATTTTGGGGATTAGTCAAACCTGTCTGATTAAAAAAGCAAAAAAAAATGGAATTATTTTTCAAAATCAGTGGTCTACAGAATGAGTTAGGTGTAATACCAAGAGAAGATGGATTAAAGAATCAAATTGATTCCGAATGAACTCAATGAGTGCATTTGGAATTATAGTTTTTGGTTCTTTTTATGTTTTGTTGTTACTATTTGTTATTGTTTGATTAGATTTGGTTTAGTTGTATTCAGTTTGTTTTTGTTTGGTTATTAATTATATTATATGCTATAAATTGCTTATTAAATTAACTTTTGTTGATAATCCTGAGTCCATATGGACTCTTTTATCTGTTTTATATAAATAAAAACCGCAAGTTTTCCCCGAATTATCTGACTTTTATAAATTGGCATAATTATTGCAAATAAAAGTAACAGATTTGTGAAAAGGGAGGTTTTACAAGAGGATTATTTCATTTTAAAATCAAGGTAAAAGAGAGGGGAAATCTTATGGCTTTTATGTTGCCAAGTGCACGGAGAAAACACGGGGAAGAACAACCTTATATTCCTATGGGACTATTTAAAATCAGACTGCCTTTTATCCACTACGGTGTTGAGGCGCCGGAAATAATCCAAGCTATATTCATGTTTGTGACAGGACTTGGGGCTACAGCGTTTCTTCAGGATATGTTCGGTATTTCTTTTGAAGTAGCGCTAACTATAGTTTTGTTTCACGAGATAACCTACAGCTTGCACCAGTTATTCGGAGATCCTATCATTGCTGGCTGGATTACACCTGCAGTCCCCTTAACGATTGGATTCTTGTCTAAGTATGCAATGGGTGTGGACCGGATCGAGGCTCTAATAGCTTTACAAATTTCGGTAGGTATATTGTTCCTTGTATTAGGGGTTACAGGGTTGGCTAAAAAATTGGTGGATGTTGTACCTAATTCAATGAAAGCAGGAATTATTTTAGGAGCGGGCATGGCTGCAGTTATTGGTAAATATGGATTTTTACCTCTTGCGTCAGGTGGAGTGGGATTTGCCAAATATCCAATATCTTTGTCAGTTGGGATTGTTATCGCATTCTTTCTGCTCTATGCTCGAGGCTTTAAAGAAATTAAGAAAAAAGGTGGTTCTATTGTTGCTACCTTTGCCAAATATGGAATGGTTCCAGGGATAATTGGCGCAATGATCATTGGATTAGTAGTGGGAGAGGTTCCAATTCCTAAGATAACTGAATGGGGCTTTTTTGTTCCTCATATTGGCGAGGTATTTCAAACTTATAATGCTTTTGGTATAGGTTTCCCCGGTTTGTCCATTTTCATTGCAGCTTTGCCGATGGCCCTTGTAGCTTACATTATCGCTTTTGGAGATATCGTAATCGGCCAGACAATCATAGAGAAGGCCAATGAATATCGGGATGATGAAGAAATTGATATGAATCCGAACAGAACCAACATCCTCTGTGGAGTTAGAAACGTAATTGAAGGAACAATGTTTCCGACACTTACTCTGGCAGGTCCGCTCTGGGCAGCCATGACGGTATCTATCGCAGAACGTTATAAACAAGGTCGTCAAGCTATGGATTCCATTTTTGGAGGATCAGGTACATTTAATATTGTAAAATGGATGTGTGTCTTATCTTTACCTTTGGTAGCCTTCTTTAGACCGATATTGCCTATTGCTATCGCCCTTACTATTATGGTACAAGGTTTTGCCTGCTTCTACATCGCGATGGCAATGGTAAAAACGAAAGAAGAGCAGGGAGTAGCAGGAGTAGTTGGTGCGATTTTGGCTATTGGAGGTCCTATTTACGGGTTAGTATCCGGAATAGTTCTATTTTTAGTTGTCCAAAAGATAGGGGTTACGGGAAGAAAAGTAGCTTAGCTAATTAGATGATAAAAGTAACAAAGTGACATAATTAAGGAGGCGAACTATACAATGACTTTTAATCCCTTTGCATTCAAAGTTCCCGGTGAAGTAATATTTGGTGCGAATAGTATTTCCAAATTACCTGAAATACTCGCGTCTAGAGGTTTATCAAAGGTGTTGTTAGTTTCAGATCGTGGGTTAGAAGCAGCGGGAATGGTAAAAAAAATTACTGATATTCTCGACGCAAATTCAATCAAATATTCTCTATTTCTAGATGTTGAGGCCAATCCCTCTTGTGATACAGTTGATAATGGGACAACCATCTATAATTCGGAAGGTTTGGACGGAATTGTTTGTTTGGGGGGCGGTAGCCCAATGGATACTGCAAAAGCAATAGCTATTTTAGCAACTAACGGGGGCAAGATACAGGATTATGAGGGAGCTAACAAATTCCAAGGCCCTACGGTTCCTATTATTGCTATACCCACTACTGCGGGAACTGGAAGTGAGGTCACTCCTTTCGCAGTTATAACGGATAAGAAGATTAATTACAAGCTAACGGTTTTTAGTTATGAGATTGTGCCGGAAGTGGCGTTATTAGACCCGGAAATGATAGCTACATTACCAGCTCTTGTTGCGGCATCCACAGGGATTGATGCTCTTACTCATGCTGTTGAAGCATACCTTTCCCGTGCAGCGTCTCCTTTTTCTGATGGAATGGCTGAACAAGCGATGGAATTAATAGGTAGAAATATTCGACTTTTTGTGGCTAACAGAGGTGATGCTGATGCTGCCTCAGGAATGCTGCTTGGCAGTATGTTTGCCGGAATTGCTTTTTCTTGGGCGAGGTTGGGAGATTGTCATGCAATGGCTCACCCCTTAGGTGGCTTCTTTGGAGTTCCGCATGGTATTGCTAACGCTGTGTTGTTGCCAACAGTATTGGAATTTAATGCTCTGGCTGATAAAGGAAAATATGAGAAAATATATAATTATATTAAGCGTGGAAAAAACGATAATGCTTTTATTCCGGAAATGTTGACCAGAGATTTGAAGGCACTTTTAGAACAATTAGGTATTCCTAAAACTCTTTCCGAAGTTGGGGTAAAGCAAGAATTAATTCACGAGATGGCGGTCGATGCCATGAAAAGCGGGAATATAATGATTAATCCTCGTCAGACCACCTTGGGAGATATTGAAGCTCTTTATCAAAAAGCATTGTAGGCATTTCATAAAGGGGTACAGATAACGAATTTTCTGTATCCTTTTGAAGAATTCTTTGTGAACTCGTTCAACTTAAGTTGAAGAGTGCGGGGCATTACTCCTATTTCTAAAAGTGGGAGTCTCACTATTGTATGAAAGGACGTTAGATGTTGTATATTTATAGAATTAACATGAGCAATACGACTTATAAAAAAGAAGATGTTCCCCTAAAATATAAGCATTTAGGTGGGAGAGGATTAACCTCCCTTTTGCTATGTGATGAAATGAATCCTCAAGCATCTCCCCTTGGACAAGGAAATATCCTAGTGATAGCACCAGGATTACTGACGGGTACAATTGCTTCATCATCAGGACGGACTTCGATTGGAGCGAAGAGTCCTTTAACTGGAACTATCAAAGAAAGCAACGCCGGAGGAACTGCGGGCCAATATTTAGCTGGGCACAATATCAAGGCTCTAATAATCGAACATCTTCCTATAGAAAAAAATTCTTGGATTATTATTATCGAAGAAGATAATATCAAATTCGAAGTTAGAGATGCTCTGAAGGGGTTGGGTAATTACGATACTGTAGCGGAACTGAGAAGTGAATTCGGTGTGAGTTGCGCAGTAATCTCAATCGGCCCGGCGGGGGAAGCGGGATCAGCCATGTCTACGATAGCGTTCAGCGATCCGGAGGGAAGACCATCCCGGCATGCTGGAAGAGGCGGTTTAGGCGCAGTGATGGGAAGCAAAGGCATCAAAGCAATTATTATCAAGAGACCTAGCAAATCTTGTTCTCAACCTCAAGATAAAGAGAGATTTCACCAAACCGCAAAGAAGTTTGCCGTAGAAATGCATCAAACTAAAAAAGGCCTTAGAGATTATGGAACGGCTTTATTAGTTAATGTAATTAACGCTACTGGAGGGTTACCAACTCGTAACTTTAGTTCGGGCTATAATGAAAAGGCCGAGGAGTTCAGTGGAGAAAAGCTTAACCAATTATGTAAGGAAAGAAACGGTCAAACCGGTCATGCCTGTTCAAGGGGATGTGCAGTTCGCTGTTCAAATGTCTTTAATAATGTTGAAGGCGATTATGTGACGGCAAGTTTAGAGTATGAGACCATTGCCTTGCTGGGTTCTAATTGTGGGATTAATAATCTTGATGAAATCGCCCAACTTGACAGACTATGTGATGATCTTGGCCTGGATACAATGGAGACGGGTGTGAGTTTGGGCGTTGCTATGGAAGCAGGTGCTTTAACGTACGGACATTTCGAACAAATGAAAGAGGCAATTAATAATATTATTACCGGAACGAAAATAGGCCAAATCCTAGGACAAGGAAGTGTTGCCACAGGGAGAATACTCGGAGTTAGCAGAGTTCCCGCTGTTAAAGGTCAAGCGTTGTCGGCCTACGACCCGCGAGCTATGAAAGGTACAGGTGTTACTTATGCTACTTCTCCAATGGGAGCAGATCATACTGCTGGAAACTGCTTGCCAGGACGTGGTGGGTTAAAACCTGATCAAGCAAAGGATCAAGTTGAACTTTCTAAAAAGCTGCAGATCATTACCATGATCTGTGATTTCTTGGGGATTTGTATTTTCGTTGGTCCCGTGCCTGAGAATATGCCGGTGTTTTCCTCTCTAGCGAGTTCATTTACAGGAGAAGACATCAATGAGGAAAAGTTATACGAGCTAGCTCGTTCAATCTTAGAAAAAGAAGTAGAATTCAATACACTCGCCGGAATAAATAAAGAGCAAAATGATCTGCCCAGTTTTTTCAGAGAAGAACCTTTACCAAACAATGGACTAGTTTTCGATATTTCGACTGAGGAATTAAAAGACTTTCAATTTTAATTTGAAAGTAGTAACTATTTAGATATTGACCTAAATAGTTACTACTTTTTTATCCAAGTCGTAAGACTCCCACTTCTACAAGTGGGAGTGATACACCTTATTCTGCTTCGGTGGGGGTAGAGTCCCCCACCGAAGACTCGATGTTCAACTTTAGTTGAACGAGTTCACTAAACGTTCTTAATTTTTTATATTTTGATTTTAAGTAAACATTTTTTTCGCATCCACATTTGGAAGGCGTCAAAACTCCAGAATTGTAATGCTTCATTATTATACATAGGGCAGGTTTTAGGATTTGCCTTATAAGGGCACTGACCAGTACAGAATTCTAGGTCTAGCTGTTCCTTTGCCCGAGCAAGTTTCTTAGTTAATTGATCCTCTAAGAACGGAGTTTTTTGGGGTTGCGCCATTCTTAAGTTGAAGGATAATTCATCGACAGTGATAACATCGTTTATTATATTTTTAAGCGGCTCTTGCTTCATTTTGTCACGTTGTTTGGTAGTAGCTTCCCAATCGATCTCTAAGTTATTTTTTGACTTTAGGATTACTCCGTACTCCTGTTCTGCCCGTTCTTGAGATATCATTTCTCCCTCAACATCAGTCAGTACAAGGAGGGGGTCCCTTTCCAGAGGACTTCCGTATCCACCGCCACCTGATACCGTCAAGGAAAAACTATCTCCTTTACTCAAACGAATATTGGAGAATTTCGATGGAGAAGTAACTCCAAAAACTTGGGTAAAATCCCCTGATGTATCAGATTGCTGAACTAAAAAGGCACTTGTCTTAGCAGGTTTTCCCCCGTACAGACCATAAGGCTTCAACTTATGGCGATCCCCCAAAGCATTAACCTCAATCTGATCCGTTAAGACTCGGAGAGTCCTAACTGTGCCGAATCCTCCCTGAAATTGTCCAGCACCGGCTGAATCGGGATACAATTCGGCCTTTTCTAAAAGAAAAGGATAATTACTTTCGATTATTTCTACCGGTATATCTTTACAGTTGCCAACAGGACTAAAAGTGGAGGTTAAACCATCCCTATCACAGCGCGCGCCCCACCCACCTCCATTAAAGAAATAGAAGACGAAAGGTTGTTCTCGGACAGAGTCGTACCCCCCACCGGTAAAGTTATTACAAGTACCATGGCTTGCAGCTATGACCTTGTTTGGTAAAACTTTAGCTAAAGCACCGATCACCACTTCAATGATGCGGATGCTTGTTTCAGTGTTAGCCCCGAAAGTTGCCGCCGGGTAGTTAGGATTTACCAAAGTGCCACGGGGGGCAATAATTTTTACTGGTCGGAAAAGACCACGGTTGATCGGAATAGTAGGATCAGTCACCTGTAAAAGGGCATTAAAAGTTGAAGAAGCGGTAACCCCATAAACTGAATTTAGGGGGCCAATTGCCTGCGGGCTTGTACCGGAAAAGTCCACTACCATGCCGTCGCCCTTAACCTTAATAGTTACCTGGATCTTCTTAGCTTCAGTGGAAATACCGTCATCCTCAATAAAATCGGCATAAGTATAGATTCCGTCGGGTAAAGTCAGAATTTCTTTGCGCATCCAAGCTTCGGAATAGTTTTTTAATAGTTTAATCTTACTTTTGAAGGTGGTTGCGCCGTAATTCCGGCAGAGTTGTAAAATCCGTTGTTCTGCTGTCAGAACGGCAACTAACTGAGCACGGATATCACCAATTTGGATCCAGGGGAGACGGACATTTGACAAAAGAGTATCAAAAATATCGGTGTTTTCTATGCCGTCTTTAAACCACTTCACTGGAGGAATGCGGATACCTTCCTGGAAAATTTCCGTAGCGTCACCTGGAAAACCGCCTGCCGCTTTGCCGCCGACATCCAAATGATGGGCCCGGTCAATAGCCATAGCAACAATCATACCTTCATAAAAAATCGGTTTTATAACTGAAAAATCTGTAATATGGGTGCCCCCACGATATGGATCGTTTGTTAAAATCACATCCCCTGGCTGCAAATCACGGAGTCCGATTTCGAGGAGAACCCATTCCGGTACCAAAGCCATGGAAGCTAAATGGACTGGACAGTAATTTACTGCTGCTACCAATTCACCCTCATCATCGAGAATACCACAGGAAAAATCCATGCCGTCAGCAAAGATTGGCGAGTAGGCCGTACGTAGCATGGTATTACCCATTTCTCGACAGATTGATTCTAGGGAACTACCAAAAACCTCTTTTACTATAGGTTGGATATAGGCGGCCCTCTCCATTTGGTAAAGACGCAGGGTTAAGGGATCTTGAAGCTCATTCACTTCCTGGTTGTTTAACATTAAACGCTGATTGACAAGAATTTTCACATTGCCAAATTCGTCAAGGGTACATTTATGTTGAGGAGGTATGATAACAGTAGTATCACCGTCTTCGATCACAGCGGGACCTTCCAGAACAATACTTTGATTAAGGCGTCGCCAGTCGTAAACCGGGGTTGAAACAAACTCAAACGTACTTCGGTAATAAACAGGTCGGTATTCCTTTAAGGCTTGTTTCAGGTTTCCGGAATTAGGGTAACAGCTAAAAAATGGTTTAGGTTGGGGGACTGAAACCTTTAGACGTAAATTGACTAGTTCCGAGGGCTCATCAGGTCTATTAAAACCATATAAACGTTTATGTTCTATATGAAAGATATTTACTGCCACATCCAGAGCGGAGGCAGTAAGCTTGTTCTCAAACATGATAGGTACGGTTATTTCAAAGACCTCACCGACATACCGGAGGTCAAGCTGGAAAGAAAAACGGGCTTCGGCAGTAGTATAATGTTTCTCGATATCATTAAGACCCTGTTGAAACAATTCGGCAAAAATATGGTTAACCCGGGTGAAATCCAGTTTAGTAAGCGGTACATAATAAGTTTGCAAATAATCTTGAATCACATCGGCGCATAAACAGCCAAAGGCCGAAAAAACCCCGGCATTAGCCGGAATAAATACCTCAGGAATACCTAGTTCTTCTGCCAAGTCAGCAGCATAAAGAGCCCCGGCCCCACCATAACAAACCAATTTAAAATCTTTCGGCTCTTGTCCCCGGTTGATTGTCATTTCTCGAATTAATTGGGTCATATCGCTCATTGATATTTGATATATTTGGTAGGCCATTTCTTCGACATTGTATCCCAATTTCGTCCCTAGCCTTTCAAGTGCTTGGGTTGCTAATTGGAGAACTAGGGGCATATCACCACTTAAAAAATTGGCAGGATTAATACGCCCAAGATATAGGTGGGCATCAGTGATTGTAGCATCTTGCCCTCCCATGTTGTAACAGGCAGGGCCGGGCTGGGCGCTGGCACTTTGAGGTCCAACTCTAAATCTCTCTCCTTTATCATACCAAGCGATAGAGCCTCCCCCTGAACCAATGGAGTTAACATCTAACATGGGTCCACGGATAGGAATATTCCAGGCAATGTCCCTCTCCATAGTGGAGAGTGGCTGGTAGTTTTGGATAACACTGACATCTGTGGTAGTCCCACCCATATCCAGAGTAATTAAATTCGGTAACTGCATTTGAATACCAAAATGTAAGGCCCCCATCACCCCGCCGGCCGGGCCTGAGGCATAGGCAGTTACAGGTTTCTCTAGGATGGACTCGGTATCAACAACCCCACCGTTAATTTTTAAGATGCGCAAGGGAGCACGTATTCCCATTACGTCCAGACATTCTTGTAAACTCTTGATATAGTTATACATAAGTGGTTTAAGTATCGCGTTAATTACAGTTGTGCTGGTTCGTTCATATTCCCGAATTTCCGGCAATACTTCACAAGAGAGGGATATATAAGCCTCGGGTTGATGTTGTAAAATAATTTCCTTGATTCGGCGTTCATGTCTAGGGTTGAGAAAGGAAAAAAGAAGGCTAACAGCATAAGAAATGACACCTTGGGCTTTAAGAAAACAGACGGCATCAATAACCTCTTGTTCTTTAAGCGGCTGAATAATATTACCTTGCCAATCTACTCTTTCGCTAACTCCCCGGCGTAATTTTCTGGGAATCAAGGCACTTGGTCTTTCCCAAGTTGTCTCAAATAGTTTTTCTCGCCAAACTCTCCTGATGTCCAAAGCATCTCTAAAACCGTTAGTACAAATTAAACCAACATTTGTCTGCTTTTGCTCAACTAAGCTATTAAGACTTAACGTGCTGCCATGAACGAAGTAGGTGATTTCTTTAGGATTAATGCCAGATTTCTTGATGGCTTCCATTATTCCTAACGCAGGATTTTGTGGGGTGGAAGGAGTTTTGACAGACACAAGCTCCTTTGTGGTTTCATTTATACATACCAAATCGGTAAAGGTGCCGCCTATATCAATACCAACTCTAATTCCCATACTTATTCCCCATTTCTATCACACAGTTTCTTCGTGCCAGGATCGCTCATTTTTCTGGTGATATTTTTTGGCCTTTCTGGCTATAGTGGACTGACTTACTCCAAGTATTCTAGCAGCACGGTAAGTGTTACCGTAGATTTGTAACGCTTTATTAATCATTTCTTTTTCCACTTCGTCAATGACCTCTTGTAATGTTCTCATTTCTCCATGTGTCTCATGAATAAACCGATTATCATTAGGCATATCGATTATTGCAGACTCTGCTATGGGTTCTTTAGCCTGATATACCTGTAAAGGTAAGTGTTGAGGTGTAATAATATGCTCGTCTGTAGTAATTACAAGTCGTTCTACCACATTTTCCAGTTCCCGGACATTTCCAGGCCACTTATATCGGCACAACAGGGCTAAACAGTCACCAGAAAACATCTTTCCGATTCCATATCTCCGGGAGAATTTTTCTAGGAAGGTAGTTAATAAGACTGTTATGTCCTCTGGGCGAGAGCGTAATGGAGGAATATGAATGGGTAACACATTAAGCCTATAATATAAATCTTCACGGAAAGTTCCATCAATCACCATCTTATGGAGATCCCTGTTGGTAGCGGCAATAATTTTTACATCTATTTTCCTTAAATTAGTATCACCTAACCTTACTAATTCATGTTCCTGAATCACTCGCAGAAGTTTTACTTGTAAGTCTAAGTTAAGTTCGCCAATTTCATCCAAAAATAGTGTCCCTTGGTCAGCCAATTCAAAATATCCTAGTTTTCCTTCTTTCTTAGCACCAGTAAAAGCACCCTGCACATAGCCAAAGAATTCCGATTCTAGTAGGTCGCGGGGGATTGCCCCACAATTGACCTTAATAAATTGCCCTTCTTTGGCACGTAAACTAGCATTATGAATCAATTTTGCAATGAGTTCTTTGCCTACGCCTGATTCACCTGAGATTAAAACTGTTGCGTCAAATTGAGCGACTTTCAAAGCTAGATCAACTAGTTTTATCATGGCTTCGCTTTTAGTTATGATACCAGTTTCGCTCATCTTTTGATTACGAAATACCATTTGATTTGAGACAAACTTCAATGACTGAGCTCTTGTATCTTCCAGTGCTTCTTGCAACTCACCTATTACGGTAATATCTCTAAGGGTAGTTACCACCCGGTAAATTAGACCATTAGGTTTGAATATAGGAGTTCCGGTAGCAATATACTCTCGACCATGAGTATTTGTTTGCTTAATAGTCGCTGGTTTCTGTGTACACAAAACTTCTTCTGTAACAGAACGAATTATTACTCCCAATTCACTTAATCTTCGGGCATTTTTACCTAACAACTCTTGGGCGGTATAGTTTATAATACTTTCAGTCGCTCGATTTACCCGTAAAATAAATCCTTCTTCGTCAGAAATTACGATTCCTTCATGAGAGGACTGGATAATTGTATTTAATACATCATTAATTTCATGAATATTCTCTTGCTGAGAAATATGTTCTAGCTTTAAAGAAGCAAGTTTATGAATCCATAAAACTCCAGTTATTTGTCCTTTTGTGTTCATAACCGGAATTATTGGACAGTTAGTTGGAGAAATTTCCCCGATTTTTTGTTCTTCCTGGACAATAGTAATTTCAGTCTTCATTAAGTCACTTACTAGGTAATTCTTGTTCCAGTCTGTTAACAAATGCTTAATTATTTGTTCATCAACTATAAAACAGGCTTTGTAACATTTGTTGTTCACTACGGGTGCGGCAGAAATTCCCCAGTCAGATAAGATATTTAAAGCTTCTATAATAGTTTGTTGAGGTATTAATAGAGGGAATTCGGTGTCCATTAAGTCTTTGACTCTCACAAAAACGTCTCTCCCCTCATATTTAGGAAACTTTCTTCTGAATAGAGTTATTAAAATCCTTTGGGGTTTATCTAGGTTTAAGACACCTACTTCTATAAGTGGGTGTTCCACGTTCTGCTTCAGTGAGAAAAGCCTCCAGTGACGATAGTCTCCTGTGGAGAGTATCGCCGAAAGCGCACGGCCCTTAACGAATACTATCGCGCTGAGGATTAGTATCGCCGAAGCCGTGATCCCAATAGGAATACCTGCCGGCGTAGGATAGAGTATCGCCGAAAGCGCACAACCCTTAACGAATACTAATGCGCTGTAGGATTGGTTTCGCTGAAGCTCCTTTCTCAATAGGAATACTTGGCGGCTAAGGAGGTTAAAGTCCCTACTCGATGTTCAGCTATTAAAATTTATAACTTTAATAGTATATTTCGATGAATTGCTCATTTATCCTGTCTTTTATTCTAATTTTCTAAAGATTTTTGGATAATAAAGATTTTAATGCAAAAATGAATATTCAAAAAATCATTAATGAGTCAAAATTGAATTATTTTAAGAAATCTTATTATATTACTGACCAATATTTCAATCGAGTTTGCCCACTGACGTAAATTCTTAAAATATATGATCTATCTTAATATTGAAATTAAGGAATATTATAGGAGTATTATAGGAGTATTCGATCTATCTTCAAGTAAATTAAGAAATAGTATATGATATTCGGCACCTTTCCATATTATCATATATATTCTGGCACGATTTTTGCATATATTGTATTTATACTTAAGTTAGTTAATTGTCGGCAAAGATGCCGCTTTGGCTACCAGAAAGAATCTGGTAGCCAAGGCGGCATCTTTTATCTAAAGTTGGCATTAAAGGAGGCGAAAAGTCCCGTATAAAGTAGAGATGGTTGCCGTCATTTACACTAACTAGAAAAAGTAGGAGGGCAAAGAATTGGGCAAGTATCGTGTTGCAGTTGATGTTGGAGGAACGAATACAGATGTCTTTATCTTTGACGAGCTTTCCGGCGATATTCAAATTGCAAAAGTACCGTCAGTGCCGATGAATCCGGCAT
>Ga0209347_1001848_pt1 | contig 31012 bp, 20 predicted proteins | sample AutmiccommuBRH23_FD_187382 | JGI IMG/M metagenome (GOLD analysis project Ga0209347, IMG submission 187382) | Deep subsurface microbial communities from Mt. Terri, Switzerland - Autotrophic microbial communities BRH/23 (SPAdes) (version 2) | ecosystem: Environmental > Aquatic > Deep subsurface >...
GCCCGAGGCCAGCGGTCTGGAGCACGCCGAGTGGCTCGCCCTGCTGCTCGAGCACGAGGCCACGCTGCGCCGCCAGAAGCGCTTCGAGACCCGGGCGCGGGCCGCCAGGCTGCGGCACAACGCCAGCGTCGAGGACATCGACTACCGCGCCGCCCGCGGCCTCGATCGCAGCCTGTTCCTCAAGCTCGCCGCCTGCGACTGGATCCGCGCCCGCCACAACCTGCTGATCACCGGGCCGTGCGGCGTCGGCAAGAGCTGGCTCGCCTGCGCCCTCGGCCACAAGGCTTGCCGCGAGAACCTGGCCGTCGGCTATCACCGCACGCCGCGGCTGTTCGCCGCCCTGGCGCTGGCGCGGGCCGACGGCCGCTATGCCAGGGCGCTGCGCGCCCTGGCCCGCCTCGACCTGCTGATCCTCGACGACTGGGGGCCGGAGCCACTCGACGCCGAGCAGCGCCGCGACCTCCTGGAAATCGTCGAAGACCGCTACGAGGCCCGCTCGATCATCGTCACCAGCCAGGTCCCGGTCGATCGCTGGTACGAGATCATCGGCAATCCGACCATCGCCGACGCCATCCTCGACCGCCTGGTCCACAACGCCCACCGCATCGAGCTCAAGGGCGAAAGCCTGCGAAAGAAGCGGCCACCGCAGATCGCCGAGACCGCCACGACTTGACCGTCCGACACCGCCCGAAGATCATCCACCACGACCCGCAGGAGCGCGCCTCAGGTGGCCGGCATCGGATCGGAATACGTGGCCGCCTTCAAATCGGTACAGGTGGCCGGTTCTGTCGGAATCCGCAGTAAGCCCAGTCTGATTGCAGCTTCCCTCATCTTTCGGCTTACGCCTGCGGGCCTTGAGAATGCTGGTCGGATCGAGTCGAACGGGGACGTTTCAGATGATCTGCGATTAGAGTCCGCCATGACCGTCCCGTCGTCGCAAATTTCTGCCGCGCCTATGGCGCCGGGCCAGGACGACGGCTCGACGACGGCGGCAATCGTCGAGGTAGCGCGTGGGCATCTGAATGCGTCACAGGCGGTGACGCGTGCGGCGATCGTGACGATCGCCGCACGGCGCCCCAACAGCGATGAGGAAATCCGCCGCAAGGCCGAAACCCTGCATCGCCTGGAACAGGTTGCCCAGCTCCTGCATCAAGCTCAAATCACCCTTGATGACGGTCGGCCTCCGGAGGCGGCAGCTCTTGAGGTCGGCCGGTCGCTCCTGGTCATGCTGCAGGACCTGGACAAGCTGATCCCGGGCGCGCCCGGGGTGAAGATCGTCAACACCACCCTCGGCATTGTCGTCCTTTGTACCGCGGCCGTATTTGATACGCTCGTCCCGGCACCGGTCACCGCCGGCGTGATGGCAACTGGCGTCTACGGCAGCGATGCGGTCCGGATGATCATTGGCGAGATCAAGGGGTTCCTGAATAAGCGCGGGGGCGCCGGACCGGACCGGGAAGGGGGGAATGGTAAGCGTCCGGTGTAGCTTTCAATTACCCACAAGTCCGGCATCGAGGTTGGCGCCGAGTTTGTCCCTGGGTTCGGGCGGACCGCGATGACGAACCCGCCAAGTACCGCTGAGCGGCTGGCCAGCCGGTTCACCCTCGACATGCTGGAGCCAATGCTCACGGCCGACCTGATCAGGTCGCTCGACGCCGGCATTCAGGTGCGAGCCGCCTTTGCGGTACCGTCCTCGCCAGCCGAGATTTTCTGCCATTCGGTTGCATCGGTCATCCGTCATGCCGAGGCTGATGGGGCCCGGTTTGCGCTCTTGCAGCGGTTCCTCCGCGATGGCCCGCGAGGTGACGAGATGTCTGAAGCGATGGCCGCTTCGTGCCTGACCGACGCCGAGACGGCCGCGGTCATCCGCTACGTCTTTCACCGGGTCATCACCAAGTTCCAGGGCGAGCTCGCGGAACTGCTCGCCGTCGGAGCGTGCGTGCGCCTATTGGCAGTGCTCCGCCGCCGCGGCCGCATTCGGCGCGGAGTGCGGGTCCATGTCGGCAATACGGTCCGCTCGCAGACCGCAGGTGGACGCACCCTTGCCGGCTCTTCGGACATCCACCTGCTCAAGCATGGCGCTGCCGATCGTGTTAGTCTGGTCGGTGTCGTCGAGGTTAAGTCTCACGTCCGGTCGCACGAGCAGCTCGTTGCCCAGCTGGAACGGCACATCGCCCGAGCCCGCCGCGGTCTAGTCGTTTACGACGCCGATGGCGAGGGGCGGCGCGTCGCGGTCGAGCCGCCCTACTGCGCACCGCTGCGGATCGGCGTCTCGGCCGCGAGTTGGAAGCTTCCGCGCTCCTTCCGTTTCGGTCGATCGTCCGGTCGTCTGATTGTTGATCCGCCTGTGCCGCCAGTGAGGACGAACCAGGTAGTGTCACTCGGCCCCGATGATTGGCGGATCACGTTGCGCTGGTCGCATGAGGCGCTCGCCGCCGCCGCCCACGAGTTCTCCCTCTGGCTGATGGCTGAGATCGGCGCCACGGTCCATCGCGATCACCCGCGTCCGGAGTGGACGGAGATGACACCCAAGCAGGCGGGCCGAAATGCGGTCAGGATGATGCTCTACTACGCGATCCTGCGAACGCGCTCGGCCTGGGAGAGGAGGCGCGCGATCGCCCTCTACAACACCTTCAACTTCGGCTATGCGCTCGGCGCCAACTTCGTCAACACGGAGGGTCACCGCGAAATGCTGTGGCCCGAGGACCTTGAGGTGTTGGCGTGCGCCCCAGCGACCGGGAGCGGGTGCCGGCTCCGCTGACCGCTGAGTAGACCTGCCCCGCCCTTTGGATGGTTACCAAGGGGCTAAGGTGTAAAGGCGATTAGGCGGATAACCCGGCATTATCGTCCTCCTCCGGCCTGCGTGTGGAGAGCGCGAGCTGCTTCAGCGCAGCCGGAGCCAGTTCCGGATGGCTAGGCCGAAGTTTTCATTTCCCGAAGCTGCAAGTTGTTGAACCGATTTGCTAATCGGTGTTCGGCTTGGTCGGTTACTGACTACACGGCGATGCCAACGCCGAGCAGTTCGAGAGCGCGAGCCTGGAGCGGTGTTGGCGTGGTCGGCATGTCGAAGCGGTAGCTTGGGTTGCTGGGCAGGCTGAGCTTGTTGAGGCAGAGTGTGGCGAGGTCGTCGAGCAGGCTGCGGAAGCTGTGTACCGGCAGGCCGTCGTCGGTGCGTCGGGTGGCGACTTTGCGTTTGGCGGCGGGTGAGCGCTCGGCCGGGGCGACGATGGATTTGCGCTGGGCGGCCGCGGTGTCGCGGTCGTGGTCTTCGAACAGGATCGGCGCCAGGGCCCGGCGCATATGGAACTCGACGTAGTAGGCCAGCATGCACAGCAGGACGTGGGCGCGCACCCGGGGCTCGGTCCAGTGGTAGATCGGGCGGATTTCCAGGTCGACGGTCTTCAGGCTGCGGAAGGCGCGCTCGACCCGGGTCAGCGACTTGTAGGCACCGACGGTCTGCTCGGCGCTGAGGGCGTCGGCGGGCAGGTTGGTGCGGATGACGTAGATGCCGTCGAGCCGGGCCTCGGCGGTGATGGCGGCGTCCTTGCGGCGCCAGACGAGGCTGGTGTCGGTGATGGTGAGTTCGTAGTGCTTGGCCATCTTGTGCTTGTCGAGGACGGCGCCGACCGCCAGGCCGATCTCGGTGCGGCCTGCGAGCGGCTTGCGCTGGCGCTCGACCGCCTGGCGGATGCGGGCGAGGTCGCGCTCGGTGGCGGCCAGCAACTCGTCGCGCTTGCGCCGGCGCTCGGCTGTCAGCAACGGGTTGCGGCACACGATCAGCCGCTCGCCCGGATAGTCGGGCGAGGCGATCTCGGCGAGGTCGCGGTCGTCGAACAGGGACAGCTGCAGCGGCCCGCCATCGGCCAGTTCCTGGATCGCCGGCGCCCTGAGCGCGGTTATCCAGTCGAGCCCGGCCGGCCGGAGATCCTGGTGGATGCGCGCACTGGTGATCATGCCGCGGTCACCGACCACCACCACGCGCGCAAGCGCGAAGCGCGCCTTCAGCTTCTCGACCTGGTCGGCCAGGGTCATCGGATCGGCGGTGTTGCCCTCGAACACCTCGATCGCCACGGGGCAGCCGTCGCTGCTGCACAGCAGGCCGTAGACGATCTGCGGCCGGTCGCCACGATGGTCGCGGCTGTAGCCGCGCCGGGCCAGCGGGCAGCAGCGGCCTTCAAGATACGACGAGCTGACGTCGTAGAGGGTCAGGGTGCCGCCGGCCAGATGCCGCCGGGCCAGCGCCGCCTCGATCCGCGGCTGCTGCTCGAGCAACCAGTCGAGTGCCTCGTAGATCTCGCGCTCGGCCACCTCGCCCAGGCCCAGCCGGTCGCCCAGGCTGGAGGTCGCCGTCTGCGGGTTCAGCGCCCGCACCGTGGCCAGCTTGGAGGCCGGCGCGATCACCCGGTTGACGATCATCGCCAGCACCAGGTCGCGCGCCCGCCGGCTGGCCGGGCCGCCGCGCCGCTCGGCCAGGAGCTTCGGCAGACCGAGCCGCTCGGCGGTGCCGAGCACGGCGGCGACGTGACCGTGCGGCAGCGAGCGGGCGATGGTCAGCGCTTCCTCCGCGCGCGCCACCGCCACCCCGCCGCGCAGCAGCGTGCGCAGGCCCTCCACCAACTGCTCCGGCCAGTGCGTCAGGTTCGCGATTGTACGCTTGCGCACCTTCCCGTCAGCCCGGTAGCTCTCCCGCAGCAGGATGGTGGGATGCGACTTGCGGTTGGGCACCGACTCGATGTGCATGACACATCGAATCACCCACGATTCCTGCAGTCAAGCCGCGACTATCACGATTGCATGACTACATGAAAGCACCCAAAATCCGTCAAACCATCGCTATCTCAATGGCTTGTCGGTTTTCAAAGTGAAAACTTCGGGCTAGGGCCATCAGGAAGAGGCAGAGCGCCGAGAATCCGGCGTGGGCGAGTTGGAAGAGCTGCAGGGAGCCAGGGATCGAGGTGACGGCGTCGGCGGTCGCGGTCGACAGGGCGCGCTCGATGAACTCCAGGCGCCGAGGGTCGAAGATCGGCACGCCGACGACGAGTGCGCTGCCGAGCGCCACCCGAAGGATCTCATAGGCGTACGGTGACGGTATGGCAAAGCCGTCCGGCTTGAGGGCGACGGCCTGCGCGAGAAAGGACGCGAAGAGTGCCGCGGCCCAGGCACCGAACGGGCGCCCGAGGGATCGTCCACCCTTCGCCAGAGCGAGAAAGGCGCTGATCGCCAGACGCTGAAGTAGATCGGCCTCCGTGTGTCGCTTGGCGTCGAGCTCGAGGACGAAGAACTGGAGCTCGTGGTCCGGCCGCTCCGCCTTTCGCATGGCATGGCGCAGGGCCGCATAGTGCTCGACGTCGTCCGGCGCCGTCTGTCTGTTCGGATCCGGCCAGCCGATATCCCGCCAGGTCGTGGCGAAGGGAAACGTCCCGTCACGAAAATCGGGCGACAGTTTGAACCTCGCACAGTCGAAGCCCGTCGACGCGTGGAACTTGGTTCTCTGGAACGCCGCGCTTCGTAGGAAGGTCGCGTCCCGAAACCCCGCTATGCTCCAGAAGGTTGCCCCGTGGAACGAGGCAAACGCCTCGAACGTTGCACCCTCGAAACTCGCCATACCCTCGAAGGTAACGTCACTGAATATCGCTACGCTCCAAAAGAGCGCTCCCTCGAAGAGCCCACCATCCATAAAAGTTACGCCACGGAATGTTGCCCCGCTTAAGAAGTTCGCGCGATCGAACCACGCGGTGCCTGTGACGATCACGTCGACAAACTGCACCACGCCCGGGAACACGAAGCCGCTGGCGACGAATTGTTCTGTGCAGTCCACTTCCCGGAAATCGATTGTAGTCAGAGCTTCCGCGCTGCCGGGATCCGCGAGTGTCAGCCCCTTGAAGCGGCCGGCTGCGAGTCGCTTGATACAGGTGCGCTCGTGCTCCTCGAACGGCACCAGGTCATCAGGATCGACTCCATGCTTCTCGACCAGTAGCTGCTTCGTCCCGTCGTCGAGCGCCGCCAACATCCAACGGTTCCAAGTCCGGCGGTTCCGGGCGTGCAGTTCCGAGTCGATCCGCTCGCTGGGCTGCTCACCGTGGATGGTCGCAAGGATGTACCAAGGGTTCTCACTCACCGGCTTGAGTTTGCACTCGGGCCGCCCGCGAGCGCCGCTGCTCTCCGCCGAACCTCTTCCATCCTCGGGCTGTTGCTGATCGTTCATCGCCCGCCTCCTCGTCGTCTCAGGGTTGCAGAACCCGGCACCGAGCGGAAGCCGTTAGCGCCTCTATCCACGCGGGCCCGAGAGCAAGTAGAGCCCGCCGCTCGCAGCGGTCCGAATGCCCCACCATTGCCTCCAGCGCCGGCGGCAGGACGATGCCGTGGGCCTGCGGGCGCATTGTGAGCGCGGCGATCGTGCTCTTCAGGTCCGACGACGCCTCAAGGCCGGCTTGTTGCCGATGCGCGGTGCGTTCGAGAATGCCAAGAAGGCGGCCGACACCGGACGCTCACGATGTCGTCGGCGGCTATTGCACATTGCAGTATTCCCCTAGAGTCTCTAGCTCGCCGACTGGTCGGGGGCACGGATGACGGCTGCGACAATCCTGGGGACGTATCTTGCTGAGATCGCTCGCATGAGGGCGACCGGCGCCGGCACTGGTGAGACGAGCTACTATTCGGCCCTCCAAGGCGCATTGGCGACAGTGGGGGACTTGCTCCGACCCAAGGTAACCTGCCTCCCCCAGATGTCTGGCTCGGGCGTGTTCCCTGATTTCGGCCTGTTTACGCATCCGCAGCTAGGGCGTGCTGGGGTTCCAACCAGCTGGCCAATGGGACCGGTGCCGGAACGAGGCGTGGTTGAAGCTGACGACATACCCGCACCGCTCACCATCAAGCGTGGCTCGAAACAGGTCGGCGACTATCTCGGCGCGTATGGCTTGGTGCTAATCACGAACTTCCGAGACTTCGAGCTGCTCGAACGTGACGCCGCAGGCACGATCCAGGTCGTCGAACGCTTCACGTTCGGGCACGACCCGCCAGCGTTCTTCACCTGGGCTGCCGCACGCCGGAAACCCGAAGACGCCCCTATTGCGGTCAGCTTCTTCGAGTTTTTGCAGCGGGTCCTCCTGCGCCGTGCACCTTTGGCAGACCCAAAGAGCGTCGCGTTCTTCCTGGCCAGCTACGCGCGCGATGCCCTGGCGCGAATTGAGAGCCGGTCGAATCTCCCAGCCTTGACTAGCCTGCGGCAAGCGTTGGGGCAGTCACTGGGAATGACGTTTGAGCCCGGAAGAGGGGAACATCTGTTCCGGTCGACGCTGATTCAGACCCTTTACTACGGTCTATTCAGTGCCTGGGTGACGCACGCCCGCGCCGGCGGTGGACCATTTGATTGGCGCTTGGCCGAATGGTCGTTGCATGTCCCAATGGTGCGTGCCCTCTACGAACAAGTCGCCACGCAAGCACACCTGCAACCGCTTGGCTTGGTCGAGCTGCTGACCTGGGCTTCACAGACACTTGACCGCGTCGATCGAGCTGCCTTCTTCGCCGCTTTCGAGGACGAGCATGCCGTACAGTATTTTTACGAGCCCTTCCTCGAAGCCTTCGATCCTGAACTGCGACGTCAGATGGGTGTCTGGTACACGCCCGTCGAGGTCGTGCAGTACATGGTCGAGCGGATCGACCGTGCGCTGCGAACCGAGCTGCTCATCGCAGATGGGCTCGCGGACCCAAACGTCTGGATCCTCGATCCCGCCTGCGGAACCGGATCGTTTGTTGTAGAGGTTCTGCGCCGGATCGAACGGACCCTGCGTGACAAGGGGGAAGGAGCGGGACTCTCCGCCACTTTGCCTGAAAGCCGCAGAACGCCTCACGAACGGAGGCCGAACGCGGCCCGGCTCCCGGAAGTGGTACACACGCCTGGTCCCTCCCGGCTCGCCCGGCGCGGATCCGGCGCCGGTGGAGCCGATTCGCATGCCAATCGCGAGCAACGTCACCCGTCGCGCAGGAACATACCAATATCGCGTGCGGGTGCCGCGAAACCTGGTGGCCCGGTTCGGCCGGAGCGAGCTGAAACGCTCGCTCCGGACCACCGATCCGGCCGTCGCCAAGCGTCGCGCCCTGGTCGCGGGAAGGATCGCCCTCGGCCTGTTCGACTGGGCACGACGGGACCTGATGCTGTCACGGCAGGAGATAGAAGCGGCGACGCGCGCGTTCTATGCGTCGCAACTGGAAGAGGACCGCCTGGCGCGGATCCGCTCCAGCCGCCTGTCCGCCGGGCCGTGCGAGCCGCCGACCGATCGTGACAGCGCCGTCGCCGAAGCCCGGCGCCAGCTCGCGACGCTGGACTTCGACGAGATCGAGCCTGTCGCCGCCAAATGGACACTGGCCAACGGGCATACGTTCGACCCGGACAGCCGCGCGCACCAGCTGCTGTGCGAGTATTTCCTGCGCGCCCGGCTCGAGGCCGCGCGCCGCGCCGCCGAGGCGGACCAGGGGATCCGCTACGGCCAGCCTCAGGACCCGCTGTTTGCCGGCTACGATCCGGTGACCCAGTCGTTCACGGGCGCCGAGCCCGCGGCTGCGGAGGCGCCGCTCGCGACGGCAGGGTCGGCCGCGGTGCATCCGACTCCCCCAGCCGACGCTGCTCCGGCCGCATCGGCACCAGCCACGCCGGCAAAGATCATCGTGCCGGCAAGCGACAGCGTCGTGTCACGCGCGGTAACGGAACAGGTCGCCCGGCACGTCATGGCCAAGAAGCACATGACGATCACGCAGTTGGCGGAAGCGGTGATCGCGGAGTACCGCATCGACCGCGTGGTCCCGCTCAACCCCGACGGCACGCCCGGGCAATGCCGCAAGACCCAGGCGGCGGACTATCGGCGAAGCGCCCGCGCCCTCGAGGAGTTCATCGGGCCGAAGCCGGTGCGCGAGATCACCAATGACGAGATCGTCGCGTTCAAGGACTTCTTGCTCAAGCTGCCGAAGCACATCTTCCAGGCCGAGGAGGACGGCATCCTCGCCGCCGTCGATGCCAACGAACGACGGATCCAGAACGGCGAGACGCCGAGGCCGACGATCTCGGCGGTGCGGATCAACTCGGGCTATCTGTCGCCGCTGCGCGTCATGCTCGACTATGCCAAGGACAATGGGGCAATAACCGCCAATCCCGTGGTAGGGGTGCGCGCCGGCGCCAAGCGCACGGCCAAGCGGCGCAAGCAGCGGGCACGCCTGCCGTTCAGCACCGCTCAACTCAACGAGATCCTGGCTGCACCTCTCTATACCGGCTGTGTCTCCAGCCACTACTGGCACGACCGAGTGGATCCGTCCGAGGCGCCGTCGCAGGCGCCGGTCTATCTCCGCAGCTACCGGTTCTGGGTGCCGTTGATCATGTTGCTGATGGGGTGCCGGCCAGAGGAGATCGGGCAGCTCGAGGTCGGCGATCTGAAGTCGGTCAACGGGTGGCCGTGCCTGGTTGTGGCAAACCTGTCCGGCGATGAGGACAAGTCGGACACGCAGGAGATCACCGACGTCCACGGCAAGAGCCCGGCGGCACACCGCGAACTGCCCATTCATCCGATCCTGATCGCGCTCGGCCTGCTCGACCGGATAGAGGAGAGCCGGCGAGCCGGTGCCTTGCGGGTGTTCCCGGAATGGAAGGTCGTGGCGAGCGGCACGTACTCTGACCGGGTATCGAAGGAGTTCAACGCCGAGAACCGCTTCTTCGATCGGATCGGGCTGAAGAGTGCGAAACGAATGCTGTATTCGCTCCGGCACAACCACAAGGACGCCCTGCGCGACGCCGGCATCGGCGAGGAGGCACAGGACTACCTCATGGGCCATGAGAACGAGAGGGTATCGAGGCTCTACGGGTCTCAGAAGCTGCGTGGGGCGATGATCGACAGTTACCTGGCTGCCGACTGGTATGCCGGTCTGGAGTTCCGGCAGATCCTCGACGGCCCAGACGAGCCGGCGATCAAGATCGGGCGAATTCCGGCGGCGCTGCGCGCCAAGCTGGTGGCGCTGGGTATCAGGCAGGTCGGGGGCGTGCCGCTCTCCTCCGATCGTGAGACGGCCGGCGCGGCCTCCTCGAAATGCGCCGCTCGGTTTGCCGCAGAAGAGACCTGTGTGGCCGCTTGAGCAAGGCTGCGACCGTGTAGGCATATCGAGTACGCCGTCTGTGACAGCGACGACGACGACAGGGGCTACCGGTCGGTGAGCCCACCCATTCCCGCTCTTCTGTAGCGTTCTACCTAGAAAAGCGCGGTTTGCTGGGCGTCCGGGAGTTGTATCACGCCGTTGATGAGCCACGTATCCGGCCAACGTGAGTGCGTGCCCATGGCGAAGACAATGTCCTTTCTCGGGAACTCCTCTCCCCAGCGCTGGATCATTCGCTTGATGGTGCTGTCCTCCCCGTACTCCTTTCGCCAATTGAAGAAGGTGGCCTCGATCTCCCAGTCCTGACAGGTTCCGTGACGGCGACCGTCCGCAATGTCGTACTCGTAGTGAAAGGAATAGGGACACGGCTGATGCGGGCGAAGGGCCTTCTCGAACAGGTTCCCCTGCCGGGTAACTCGAGCGAATTCCTCCTGTGCCTCCGCCAGTTCCTCCGCGGTGCGCTTCTTCACGCTGAATCGCATGTTCTTCGGGCGCACCAGGGCAAGGCTGCGGCCAGCCTCCCGCTCAGCCTTCAGATTGTCGACTACCAGCGGATCGACCAGACCGAATCGCTGCTTCTGTTCGACCTTGCCGACGACGCTCAGAGAGCGCTGATTGGCGCGGTGGCTTTCGATGCGCTGATCGTCCTTCGGCTTGCGCCAAGTGTACTCGACAACGTCCCAGCGCCGGAATTTCTGCGCCTCTTCGAGGGTGCGAAAGGTGATCGGGAACAGGCGAATCCATTGGCGATCATACGTGATGCCCGCCGCGCAGACCGTTTCTTGATATTTCGTGCTCGGCTGTGGCGCCGCCTTCACAAGGACGACGACCCTGTCGGTCCCGGACTGCTCAGGCGCCGCTTTGCTCATCGGGAGACCGGGTTGGCCTGGACTGCTTCGCGAGCCCGGCTCGTACGCCAAGGCTCTGTCGCTGCTTTCCGGTCAACTCAACGAGATGGTCGGCGACGATCGTTCGATGGCACCGCTTGGGATCGCGCTCGAAGCACAAGAGACAGGCAGTAGAGGTGTTGACGATACGTTCGGCAACGGCGAGATCGGCTTGAGCATCACCAGACCTCATGTGGCGCTCAAAGATGCTCCGGAACTTCTCCATGTATCCGGCTTTGGCGGCCTCGCGGCCTTCCTTTGGATCGCCGAGGCCCTTGAGGTGAACGTACTCAACGCTGTTCGCTCTAAGAATTTCGGCGAGCGCCGATTTGGCAAATCCGCGCTTGCGCGATAGCGGGACATCCCGGATATCGATCAAGGTATCAATTTCGAAATGCAATAGCGTTGCGACGAAATCTCCGATTTCCGCGCCTTCATAACCAATCGTGTAGAACGTCTTTTCCATAAGGTTTATTGTAGACGATTTAACTATCAATTGGCACCCACTTTTTCGCCAAAGATGTCAACCGGTGTGCGGCACGTTCCGGCTATGTCACGTCAGCCTGCACGCGCTTGCTCCGGCATTCCGCCGTGCAGTTCCCTCTTCGTTCTTGACGATCGAGCGCCGGTTTGATGATATATTTCCTACCATACATTCATCCGAGGCACGAGATATGGCCAATAAGCGCGTAACCGTTACCCAGGAAAGCTCAACCGGCCGCAACCAGAGGTTCCACGACAACCGCACCGGCAGCAACATGACCCGTGGTCAGTTCGTCCGGCAGATCGAGCAGGGAAATTACCCAGACTACCACGTTCGTGAGGTAAACGGCGTCAAGACGCCCGTATCGAATCCTGATGGGTCAGAGAACAACAATCTGGACTGAAGTCTAGGAGGCATCTTCGGCAGGCTCCGTTGATCCAGCGCCTTCCTCCGGGAGGATCGCTGGGATTTTTTCGTATCGGCTTGACGAAGAACTAAGTTCTCCCTGCTCTGATTCCCAACCGATGTGGCTCCGCCTACGACGCAGGCTGGCGCCGCTCCACCCCTGCTTGATGATTCCCCGCCGACCCTCTACTCCTGTCATGGTGAAGCGCCGTGACCGATGGGGGCCGAGTTGCCGGAAGCCGCGCCGAAAGTGGGGGAGTTCGTCGAGGTTCGCGGCCGCATCTGGCTGGTCGATTCGGCCGACACCACGGCCTCCGGGCTGAAGCACCTGACCCTCTCCTGCACGAACGACGACGCGCAGGGCGAGGTCGCCTCCGTCGTCTGGGATGCGGAGATCAGCCCGAAAGTCCTGTCCGACAACGAGTGGGAGACCCTCGGTCAGCGCGGAGTCGATGATCCCGAAGTCTTCTCTGCATACCTGCGTACTCTGCGCTGGAACACGGTCACGGCCGCTGACCGCCGGCTGTTCCAGGCCCCCTTCCGGGCCGGCATCAAGCTCGAGGCCTACCAGCTCGCCCCGCTCCGCAAGGCGCTGGAACTCCCGCGGATCAACCTGCTGATCGCCGACGACGTGGGCCTCGGCAAGACGGTCGAGGCCGGGCTGGTCGCGCGCGAGATGCTGCTGCGCCGGCAGGTTGACTTCATTCTGGTGGCCGCTCCGCCGTCGATGACCCTCCAGTGGAAGGAGGAGCTGGAGGCGAAGTTCGGGCTGACCTTCGAGATCATCGACCGGGAGTTCCTGCGGCAGACCCGCAACCGGCGCGGATTTGCGGCGAACCCTTGGTCGGTCGGGTCGCAGTTCATCATCTCGCACAAGCTGCTGGTCGACGAGGTCTATACCTACGGCCTCCGCGGCCGGCTCGACGGGCGGCGCGCGAAGACCATGCTGATCCTCGACGAGGCGCACCACGCGGCTCCAGCCAGCGGCTCGGGCTACGCCGTCGACAGCCAGTTCACGACGGCGATCCGGGAGATCGCGCCGCTGTTCGAGCACCGGCTGTTCCTGACCGCGACCCCGCACAACGGCCACCCGAACAGCTTCTCCGCCCTCCTGGAGATGCTCGATCCGCAGCGCTTCACCCGTGGCATCGAGGTCCGCCCGCGGAGCCGCGACGCGGTCATGATCCGCCGTCTGAAGGAGGACCTCCGGCGGCTCGGCGTGACGTTCCCGAAGCGCGAGGTGATCCCAGTCCGCCTCGACGGATTGCCGGCCGACACGCCGGAACTGCGGCTGTCGGAGATGCTGAGCGCGTACGGCCACCTCCGGGCCAAGCGGATCGCCCGGCTGCCGCGAGGCAAGCAGGCGACCACCCGATTGGTGTTCTGCGGCTTGCAGCAGCGTCTCCTGTCGTCGGTCGCCGCCTTCGAGAAGACGCTCCGCGTCCACCGCGACACCCTCGCCCGCCTGATCAACCGGGAGGCCGAGCGCGCCAGCGAGGCGGCGGCCAAGGCGTTCGTCACAGACGAAGAGGAGGAACTGCCCCTCGATGCCGACGAGGCAGAATCCGAGAAGGCGATCGAGGAGGACGAGCGCGCCTCGGCCGAAGCCGCGACGATCGTCGGCGGTGAGGGCGCGGAACTGTCGGAGTTGCAGGCGGAGGCCGCCTTCGTCGAGGAGATGCTGGCGGTTGCATCCAAGGCGGCCCGCAAGCCGGACGCGCGCGTCGAATGGCTCGCCGGCTGGATCCGCGACAACATGGCCCCCGCGGCTGGCTGGAACGACCGCCGCCTGATCATCTTCACCGAATACGAGGACACCCGGCGCTGGCTGCAGCGCGCCCTGGACGAGGCCCTGGCAGCGCATGGCGACACCGACGGCCGCATCGAGACCCTGAGCGGCATCACCGCCCAGGACCGTCGCGAAGCCCTGAAGCTCGCCTTCAACGCCTCGCCAGCCGAGAACCCGCTCCGCATCCTGATCTGCACCGACGCGGCGCGGGAAGGCATCAACCTGCAGATGCGCTGTCACGACCTGGTGCATTTTGACCTGCCCTGGAACCCGAGCCGGCTGGAGCAGCGGAACGGGCGGATCGACCGGAAGCTGCAGCCGAGCAAGGCGGTCTACTGCCGGTACTTCCTCTATCCGCAGCGTTCCGTTGACATCGTCTTGGCGGCGCTCGTCCGGAAAACCGAGAGAATCCGGGTCCAGCTGGGCTCCCTTGGAAAGGTCATCGAGGATCGCATAACCAGCAAGCTGTCGGACGGTGGGATCGACTCCGCGAAGGCCGACCAGTTGGCCAAGGAGATTGAGGACGACGACGGTGGCGAAGCCGTTCAGCGGGCACGGCGCGAGCTGGAGGAGACGGAGGATGCCACGCGCCTGGACAAGGTCCGCGGCGAACTGGATATCCTTCGGCGGGACCTCGACAACTCCCGACGAAAGGTCGGCGTCGAGCCTGCGCAGCTGAAGCAGGTCGTGGGCGTGGCCCTGGAACGCGCCGGATCGCCGCTGCGCTCGTTCGAGGCTCGAGAGGTCGGCAAGACCGAGGCCATCACCCTCGACCCGGAGAACCCGGTCTTCAAGAGAGACGCGACCTGGTCGCGCGCCTTCGACGACCTGCGGGTCCGTCCGCGCCGTCGGCGGGAGCCGATGAGCGCTTGGCGCGCCGATGCGCCGGTGCGGGAGATCGCCTTCGAGCCGCCTGAGCTCGATGACGGGCGATTCGACGAGCGCGTCGTGCATGTGCACCTCGAGCACCGCCTCGTTCGACGGCTGCTGTCCCGCTTCATCACACAAGGGTTCCAGAGCGGCCTCGACCGTGTGTGTGTGCTGGAGAGCCAGTACAGCGAGCCGCGGGTCGTCCTGCTCGGCCGCATTTCGCTGTATGGCGCGGGCGCTGCGCGGCTGCACGAGGAGATAATCCCGGTCACGGCGCGGTGGCGGGAACGCGACCGCGACACGAAGCCCCTCGAACCACTGCGGGAGGCTGGTCAGCAGACGACGCTGGAGCAGCTCGCCGAGGCCCTGGTGGACTCGCGAGAGGCAGTCCAGCCGGTAGTCGAACGGATCAGCCGCTACGTTCAGCCCGACCTGGCCGCCCTCCGGCCGGAACTCGAACGGCGGGCGAACGAGGCTCAGGCGAAAAACGCGGCCAACCTGGTCAACATCGGCGAGGCCGAAGCAAGGTCGCTCCACGAGCTCCTTGTCGACCAGCGCAAACGCATCGTGCAGAAGGCCGCGTCCGAGGACATCAACCAGCTTGTGTTTGCGGGGCTGGGCCTGCGGGAGGAGCAGCAGAAAAAGAAGGACATGCTCTACTGGCAGCAACGGCTGGCGAGCATCGAACGGGAGATTGAGGAGGAGCCGGCGCGGCTGCGGGAAGCCTATGACGTGAAGGCGTGGCGGCTCGAGCCGATCGGCCTCGTCTATCTCTGGCCGAGGACGAACTGATGGCCACCGCGGCTCCCGACGCGATCGACCCGTATGTCGAGTGGCTGAACCATGCGCAGCCGGTCGGCCTGGTCATCGCGCCCAAGGTTCTGCGCGATCTCGGCCTTTCCCCCGAGCCGCAGACCCGGGCCGATAGCGAGGCCGCCGCGGAGGCGATCGCCCGTCGTGAAGGTGAGAGCGCGATCGAGCGCGCCTGGCGCATCTGTCAGGAGATCCTGGACTGGCCGGCCTCGCGCTGTCCGGGCGCGCCCGGCGGCCCGGCCGGCGACGAACTGCCTTCCATGTTGCTGCCGGAGATGAATCTCCGGATCGAGCCGACCTGGGCTGTGCGCAGCGGCAGCGGCGACAGCACGTCTCCCGAGTATAGGCTCCTGGTACGGGTCGAGGATTTCGGAATCGATCCGGACAAGCGGGGTGCGCTCGACGGGTGGGAGGCGACGGCCCACCAGCGCTTCCTCCGACTGCTGCAGGACCAGGACATCCCGACCGGCGTTCTGATCACCGAGGACCAGATCCGCCTGATCCACGCCCCGCGCGGCGAAACCGCCGGCTGGATCAGCTTCCCGCTCGAAGCCCTCGGCCAGGTCGCCGGCCGCCCCATGCTTGGCGGCCTGAAGCTGCTTTTGCACAGGCACAGGCTGCTGAACGCAGCACCGTCGCAGCAGCTTCCGGCGCTGCTGCGGATGAGCCGCGAGGCGCAGGCCGAGGTCTCGGCCAAGCTGTCCGGCCAGATCCTCGGCGCGCTCCACGAGCTGCTGCGCGGACTCGACAAGGCAGATCCGGGCCTGATCCGCGGTCTCGCGGCCGAACGCCCGCAGCACCTCTACGAGGGTGTGCTGGCCGTCCTCATGCGGCTCGTCTTCGTCCTCTACGCCGAGGACCGCGACCTCATGCCGACCGCAAAGGACGGCGAGGCCCGCGCGATCTACGACAACGGCTATTCGGTCCGGGGCCTGTTCGACCGGCTGCTGGAGGACGATGCCCTCAATCCCGGCACGATGGATGAGCGCTTCGGCGGATGGGGGCGGCTCCTCGCCCTGTTCCGCATTATCCACAGCGGGCATTCCAGGTGGATCAAGCGCCGCGGGGGCAAGTTGTTCGACCCGAACGAGTTCCCGTTCCTCGAGGGACGCACGGAACGCGAGGACATGCCGCGTGTCCTGCCGGTCAGCGACGGCTGCTTGTTGCGGATTCTCTCCGGCCTGATGATGCTCGGCGGAGAGCGGTTGTCATATCGCACGCTGGATGTCGAGCAGATCGGCTCGGTCTATGAGACCATCATCGGCTTCACGATCAAGCCCGCCGATACCCCCATGATCGCCGTCACCGGCGGCAAGCACGGCGATGCCCCGGTGTTCGTCGAGCTACCCGCTCTGCTCTCCATCGATTCGAAGAAGCGGGCCACTTGGCTGCAAGACCTGACCGACCGGAAGCTGACGGCGAAGCAATCCGCGCCGGTTCGCGAAGCGGGAACGGTCGAGGCGCTCGTCGCCGCGCTCGGGCCGGTGATCGACAATCGTGCTTCGCCGGACCATGTTCCCGCAGCCGTCGGCGCGCCCGTCATGCAGCCGACGGAGGAGCGGCGGCGGACGGGCAGCCACTACACGCCTCGCAGCCTGACCAGCCCGATCCTCGATAAGACCCTCACTCCGATCCTCGCGGGTCTCGGCGAGCACCCTCGCGCGGCTCAGCTCCTTGAACTGAAGCTTTGCGATCCGGCCATGGGCTCGGGAGCGTTCCTGGTCGAGGCCTGCCGGGCTCTTGCCCGGCATGTGGTCCTGGCCTGGGCCGACCATCCGGAGGATCGACCGACCATCCCGGAGGACGAGGACGAGGAGTTGCATGCCCGCCGCCTCGTGGCACAGCGCTGTCTGTACGGTGTCGACCGAAACCCGATGGCGGTGGACTTGGCACGGCTCTCGCTGTGGCTCGTCACGTTGGCGGCCGACCATGAGTTCACCTTCCTCGACCACGCCCTGAAAGTCGGCGATAGCCTTGTCGGCCTCACTCGCGAGCAGATCACCGCTCTGACGTGGATGGAGGCGCGCGCGGGTCTCCCGCTCGTTCGGGCCCTGGTCGATCAGCGGTTCAACGCTGTGATCGCCGGACGAGAGGCAATTCGAGAGGCTCCCGACGATGTCGAGCGTGCCGAGCAGGAGGGTCGGTTTCGGCAGGTCGAGCAACAACTGGACACAGTGCGGCTCCTCGGTGACGCGCTCGTCGGCACCTTCTTCACTGGCGAAAACGCGAAGGCGCGCAAGAGAGAGTTGGAGGAGCTCGAGCAGGCGATTACAGGCCGAGGCCACCCGCCGAGGTGGGAAGTCGCTCAACTCTACAGGCACTCGGTGCAAGCTCAGCCTCACCCGATCGTGCCGCTCCACTGGGAAATCGAGTTTCCGGAGGTCTTCGGCCGTCCTAACCCGGGGTTCGACGGCATCATCGGCAACCCTCCCTTCGCCGGAAAGAACACGATCGCCGATGGACATCGGCAGGGTTATGGGGACTGGCTGAAAGCTGCACATTCAGGCAGCCATGGCAACGCGGACATCTGCGCTCACTTCTTCCGCCGGGCGTTCAGCCTTCTGCGTCAGACCGGGGTGTTCGGCCTGATAGCCACCAACACGATCGCACAAGGGGACACTCGGGCTACCGGCCTACGGATGATACTGGGCGAGGGTGGCACGATCATCTCGGCGACCCGACGAATGAAGTGGCCGGGGGCGGCGGCGGTCGTTGTGTCGATCGTGCACGTCATGAAGGGCGATCCGCCGTTTGGCCTTCAAGTAACCCTGGATGGCACGACTGAGGAACGGATTTCCGCGTATCTCGTCCGCGGGTACTATGACGAAACCCCACAGTCTCTGACTGCTAATCGTGACCAAGCATTTCAGGGTGCAATTGTCCTAGGAATGGGCTTCACCTTCGACGATTCCGACGCAAAGGGGGTCGCGTCACCGATCTCCGAGATGGAGCGCTTGATCGCGGAAGAGGCTCGGAACTCGGAGATCATCAGACCCTACCTTGGTGGTGAAGAGGTCAACAACCATCCGGAACACAAGCACCACCGCTATGTCATCGATTTCGGCGAGATGCCCCTCCGACGCGATGAGGATCTTGTTGGCTGGGCAACGGCCGACGAGGACGAGAGACTTGCTTGGCTCAGAGAAGGCGTGGTGCCAAGGGACTACCCGGACCCAGTCGCTCAAGATTGGCCGAGCCTCCTTGCCATCGTCGAAGCGAAGGTGAAGCCAGAGCGCGACAAAGACAACAGGGAGGCCCGGCGCAAGCGCTGGTGGCAGTTTGGGGATCGACAGCCTGGACTGCAGAGACTCCTCAAGTCAAACCGCATTCCTTATGCGCTGTCTCGTGTCTCGCCAATGCTGATGATCGGGCAGATTGATAGAGATACAGTAATGGCAGAGACGATTGTCGTGTTTGGCTTCGACTCATTCTGGCAATTTCTTGTGATTCAATCGCGAATTCACGAGATATGGGCGCGATTTTTCTCATCAACTCTTGAGGAGCGTCTTCGATACGCACCTTCGGACTGCTTCGAGACGTTCCCCTTCCCACATGACGAGGAAGCCGTCATGGAAGATGTTGGTCGGAGATACCATGAACTCCGTGCCGGACTGATGAGAAAAACATCAAAGGGTCTGACAAAAATCTATAACAGCTTCAACAACCCAAAAGAAAACAACCCAGACATATTATTACTACGTCAGCTTCATGCTGAGATGGATGCTGCTGTTCTTTGTGCATATGGCTGGGCTGATTTAGCAGACAGGGCCTGTCCCGAGTTTCTTCAGAAAGACGATGCCACCGAGCACCCGTACGGCGGCAAGCTTTTCTGGCCAGCTGACTTCCGTGACGAGGTGCTCAAACGCCTGATCGACCTGAACCGCCAACGCGCAGCCGAAGAGGCGAATGCGCCACAACGCGGGGCTCGCCGCGCATGACCGACACGCCCGTCCCCCTGTCCGATCTCACCAGCACCGAGGTCCGCGACGACATCGTCGGGCTGTTCCGGCGGGACCTCGCCGGCCCGACAGGACCGGAGGATGCCGACCTCGCGAACGAGCGGCTCGGGATGCGGCCGTCGAACTGGTACCTCACGGGATTCCTGGTCCCGAACGAAGATGCGCCGGAGACCGAGGAGGACGAGGCGGAGCGCGAGCAGTTCCTGGAAGGGCTGGGAGACAACTCTGCGGAGCACGGGCAATCGGACGAGGATCAGGGCGAGACGGAGCCGTCCCGCCGACGTTTCCTGCCGTCGTCCATGGGCCTGACGGTCTTGCTGCCGCTCGAGGTGGCCTCGATCGAAGCCGAGGTCACCTGGGGTGACTACCGGCCCGAGCCGCCGTTGCCGGCCGAGTTCCTGGTGGCGGAGTCCGAGCTCAAGGACGAGAAGCCGAAGATCGAGTGGGTGCGCACACCACGCTCGGCGACCGTCGCTCTCCGTTTCGAGAACGGTGAGGGCGGCCCGATGGCCGCAGTGACGGTTCCAGGCAGCAACTCCACCCTGCCGCCCGGAGGCTGGCTCGAACTGCGGGGGCACTGGCGGCGCGTCGCAGTCGAGCGACCGGACGGCAGCGTCGAGACATCCCGGGTACTCACGGTCTTCGTCATCAACCGCCGCGCCCAGGCCCGCCGCGGCTATACGGACGTGAGCTATACCTTCCAGACGACCCTGACGCTGCGGTGCGGCGAGGGGTTCATGCCGCGCCGGGACTATTCCGACTACGGCTCCGACGACGCGGACCGGCGGCTGGCGGACCTGCACTACTGCGATGTCGTCGAGTACGGGGTCGGACGGAACGCGGCCGCGGTCTGGGAGGATGGCGCGCCCGTCACCTGGGTACGAACGGAGCTGTTCCCGATCTTCGATGTGCCGCGCGTCGCGCCGAACGAGAGTATCGGCAGCGTCGAGTTCGGCATGGTCGCGCTGCAGCAGGCAGCGGCGGATGGACCTGCGGCCGTCGACGCAGCACTCGGCCGTCTTCCGGCGTTGTACGGCGATTGGATCGAGGCGCAGGGGGCGCTCGTCGATGGCCTGCCACCCCGTCGCGGAGAGGTCGCGCGAGGACTAATCGATCGAATGCGTCTGGCGCGCGAGCGGATCGCCGACGGCATCGCCCTGATCCGCGACGACGATCATGCCCGGCGCGCCTTCGAGATCATGAACCGCGCCATCGAGACCGCGGCGCGGCGACGTGAGCCGGATGTGGCGGAGTGGAGATGGCGGCCGTTCCAGCTGGCCTTCATCCTGATGAACCTTCGCGGGCTGGTCGAGCGGGACCACCCCGACCGCGAGATCGTCGACCTCCTGTTCTTCCCGACCGGTGGCGGCAAGACCGAGGCGTATCTCGGCCTGACCGCCTTTGCGATCGCGCACCGCCGACTGACCGCCTCCGGCGTATTGGGTGCCGGCGTAGTGGCGATCATGCGATACACCCTGCGGCTGCTCACCCTCGATCAGCTCTCGCGTGCCGCCGGTGTGGTCTGCGCGCTGGAGCTGCTTCGCGAGGGACCCGATTACCGCGATGGCTCGGGACGGAAGCTGCTCGGCGACTGGGAAATCGAGATCGGCCTCTGGGCTGGCCAGGCCGCCTCACCGAACCGGTTCGTCAAGAAGAGCGACCCGAAAGGCAAGACCGCGAAGGTGTGGGTCAGGCAATACCGAGACGGCCAACGCGACGATGCGCCCGCCCCGATCAAGGAATGCCCCTGGTGCCGGACTGCGCTGTCGAAGAACAGCTTCGCGCTGATGCTCAATGCGGTCACGCCGACCCGGCTGGACCTCCGGTGCGACAACGTCGACTGTGACTTCACGGGCGATCGACGATTGCCGATCGTCGTCGTTGACGAGGAGATCTACCGCCGGCTGCCGGCGTTCATCGTGGCGACCGTCGACAAATTCGCCTCGCTGCCTTGGGAGGGTCGCGTCGGCGCGTTCTTCGGCCACGTTGACCGACATGACGAGCACGGCTTCTATGGTGCCGACGAGCCCGGCCAGGGCCGCCAGATCCTCCATGGCGACACGCTGCCCCCGCCGGCGCTGATCATCCAGGACGAGCTGCACCTGATCTCCGGCCCCCTGGGTACGGTGGCCGGACTCTACGAGGCAGCGGTCGACCACCTGTCGTGCCGGGAGCTCAACGGCAAGCCGGTCCGGCCGAAGATCGTCGCGTCGACTGCCACGGTGCGTCGGGCAGAGCAGCAGATCGACGCGCTGTTCGACCGCTCCCGAACCGAAGTCTTCCCGCCCCCGGGGATCAGCCGAGACGACAGCTATTTCGCCCGCACGATTCCGGTCGACGCAGACAATCCGGGCCGTCGGTATCTCGGCGTTGCCGCACAGGGACGAGGTCCAAAGCTGCTGTTCCTGAAGGCGCTGGTGACCGTCCTGGCCGCCGCGGCGGCGCACCACCAACGCCACGCGCATCTCTCGGCCAACGAGAACCCGGCCGATCCCTACATGACGGCGGTCTGCTACTTCAACGCGCTCCGCGAGCTCGGCGGAGCGCGTCGGATCGTCGAGGACGAGGTTCGCTCCAAGAGCCGCAAGTATGGCAGCGATCGACAGCGCAAGCACCCGATCGGAATGGTGTTCGCCGATCAAGAACGATCTCGGCTCGAAGAGCTGACCTCCCGAGTCTCCACCGACCAGGTTGCCGAGACGAAGGACCGGCTCGCCGAGTATTACACAGGCTCAGACCGTGCGCTCGACGTGGCGCTGGCCACTAACATGATCTCGGTCGGTCTCGACATCACCCGCCTCGGGCTGATGCTCGTGCAGGGTCAGCCGAAGACATCGTCCGAATACATCCAGGCCACCAGCCGGGTCGGCCGGAACCCTAAGCGTCCGGGTTTGGTGCTCGCCATCCTGAACCTCCATAAGCCGCGCGACCGCATGCACTTCGAGCAGTTCGGGCAATTCCACCGAACGTTCTACCGGTCGGTCGAAGCGACCAGTGTCACGCCCTGGGCCACGCGAGCCCTGGACCGCGCCCTGTCGGCGGTTGTCGTAGCGGTCGCCCGGCATGCAGTACCGGAGATGGCTCGGCAGCAAGCAGCCGCCCACATTGCCGATCACCCGGATCTCCAGGATCGGATCGTGCGGCTGATGGTCTCCCGAGCCGAGGGTCACGACATTCCGGGCGGGCCAACCGAGCTGGAGGCCCGAGTTCGCCGGCTGCTGGATGCCTGGATCGAGATCGCCGCGGACCAGGCCGGATCCGGGGTGGACTTCGTCTATGCGAAGCCGGCGGGTGGGCCGACCTCCTTGTTGCATATGCCTCTGTCGCCAGCTCTCGACGACCTTGCGAACGTCGATCACCGGCTGTTCATCGCGGGGCGATCGATGCGGGACGTAGAGCATGAGGTGCCGGTCCGCATCTGTGGGCCGAACGGGAAAGCACTACAGGGTGAGCCGGCATGACGACCGACGCGCTCCGCCTCAGCCAGGTCATCACGACCTTCGGTCCCGGTGCCATGGTGGACCTGCCGAAGCACTCGGTGATCATCGCCGGCCTCGACTCCTGGCATATGCGGGCCGGGAGCTTCCAGCAGATTCATGAACCGCGGCTGACCGACCGTTTGCAACAGGAGTTCTGGAACAACGGCCGCCTTACGCGGGGCCACGCCCTGTCCCTGCGCACGCCCCCGCGGAAGGAAGATGACGGCCGCGGCGGCGAGGGCCGCGACAATGTTGATGCCTTCATCTTCCCAGAGTGGTTCGTCTGCGCGGAGGATCCAGACTCGAAGGACGAGAGCTCGAACCGCCGCCAGCTGGTGCAATGGAAGCAGCTCACGGCACACGGCAAGACCGGCGAACGCTACTTCAAGTCGGACAGCGGCAAGCGGATCGCCGTCACGCCGATCCGGTTCGTCGCGGGCTGCAAGAAAGGGCACATCCAGGACATCGATTGGCGGCAGCTGCTGCATACCGGTACGCCGTGCAGCCAGCGAATGTGGATCGAGGAGCGCGGTACCAGCGCCGCCCCGACCGACACGGTCATCTCCTGCGAATGCGGCCGTCCCTCTATCACGCTCGACTACGCCTTCGCCCGCGGCCGGCTCGGCCGTTGCGGCGGCCGGCGGCCCTGGTTGCGCACCTACGACAATCCGAACCCGCACGAGACCTGCGACGAGTTGCTGCGCTTCCTGACCCGGACAGCCACGAACACCTACTTTCCGCAGGTGATCAGCGTGATCTCGCTGCCGGAGGGCGAGGACGAGATCGATCGCGTCCTGGGCCAGCCGAACGTCGCAGCGAGCCTCCAGAACGTCGAGACCATCGAAGAGCTGAAGACCCTGCGGAAGCTGGTACCGCATATCAAGACGGCGCTCGAAGGCTGGAGCGACGAGGAGGTCTTCGCTGCGCTCAAGCGGCCCCGGAATGACGCTGACGGCTCAGGCGGCTTCCGCGAGCCGGAGTTCGACCTGCTCGCCAGCGGTCGGGAACAGATCGGAAGCCCCGAGCCCGGCTCGAAGCTCTTCGCGAGGACGCTACCCCGGAGGGAATGGGTCGGCGAACATGAGAACGACCGCACCGGCATGGTCGAGAAGCTGGTCGCGGTGCACCGGCTGCGCGAGGTGATGTGCCTCTATGGCTTCACGCGGTTCGAGGCTCCGCCTGCGCCGATCGACGACGGCCTCGATGAGGTTCGGCTCAGCGTCGAGGGAGCGCCGCTCGGGCTCGAAACCGACTGGCTGCCGGCCGTGGAGCAGCTCGGCGAGGGCATATTCCTACAGCTCGATGCCGACGAGATCATGAAGTGGCATGGCCGCGAGGGCGTGCTCGCGCGACACGACGGCTTTCTGCGCGGCTTTCGCAAATGGAAGGAGCAGACGAACCCCGGCTACCAGGGGGAGTTCCCGGGCATGCCGTACGTCCTGGCGCACAGCTTGGCGCACGCCCTGATACTGGAGATCGCGCTGGACTGCGGATACCCGGCGAGTTCGCTGAAGGAACGCATCTACGCGCTTCGCAACCGGGCGGATCAGCAAGCTTTCAACCGCCTCGGCGTGCTGATCTACACCGCCTCCTCGGGAGCGCAGGGCACGCTTGGAGGTATCGTCTCGATCTGCGACCGGCTGCCCACAATCCTCGACCGGGCCTTGGAGCGCCTCCGGGTCTGCTCGAACGACCCGATCTGCGCCGACCATGGACCCGGCGGCTCGGAAGACGACCGGCGGCTCCTCGGAGCCGCCTGCCACGGCTGCCTGCTGATCGCGGAGACCAGCTGCGAGAACCGGAACCAGTTCCTGGATCGCGCGACCCTCGTCGAGACGCTCGCGCATTCGGGCTGCCCGGCATTCTGAGTGCACGCCGCTTTTGCGAAGCTTCGGCTTTTACTGCGGATTCCGACAGAACCGGCCACCTGTACCGATTTGAAGGCGGCAACGTATTCCGATCCGATGCCGGCCGGCGTTCCGATCTGACGCCGGCCACGTGAGGCGCGCTCCTGCGGGTCGTGGTGGATGATCTTCGGGCGGTGTCGGACGGTCAAGCGGTGGCGGTCTCGGCGATCTGCGGTGGCCGCTTCTTTCGCAGGCTCTCGCCCTTGAGCTCGATGCGGTGGGCGAAGCTCCGCACACACATCAGATCGGCTTGCCCAACGCCACCCATTCGGTCATCGCGTCCAAGAGCTCCCGCGTCGGGTAGTCCTGGATATCCTCGTCGGAGAACCCGGCGTTGAGTTGCCGTTCGTAATGCCACTCCTGAAAGTCGACATAAGCACCGAGGATCCGGCCGCTTCCGGAGGCCTTGATCAGACCAGCTTCGCTGGCGAGCCAGTTGCGAACCTTCCGGACCGCAATCTCAAACTTCCCTTGGTGGGACTGAATATCGCAACCGGCCAAGTCAGAAATTGTCGCTTGGTATCGGTACGGTTGCTCTTCGAGGATCAGTATCCTCTTGTTCTCACGCCCCTCTCCCCGGAACTGCCGGCATCCATAGTCAATTCCGAGTTCAAACGGCATGTTGAGCCTGAAGAACTCTCCTTTGCTGCTCGCAGCACAGCGGCTCAGATCATGGATCGAGAACTTGGAGCTTTCGATTAGTTCTCGGATCTTCTCGATCCTGGTCTCGCCCCCGTCCTGTCGCTCAGAAGCGATCCTCGGAATCAGGCCCAAATACGTAACGCAGAACAGGACGGCCTGCAGAATCGGCTCGTAGTCCTTGTCGAAAGGGCAGTTCACAAAGACGCACCGCCCGAAAGGAGCAACGGGCAACCGTCAGCCCTTCGGAGGGAATGGGTCGCGACCGTAGGTGCTTCGTTCCCGGATGCGGCCATCCTCACCATGAACATAAAGCTCGGTCTTCTGGTTCTTTGCAATCTCTCTAGCCTTCGAGATCGCCTCCTGCTGCGTCCTGTGTACACTCGTAGCGCGAGATGCCCCCGCCCTACGGACACTCCACTTACCACCCGAAGGAACTACGTGCTGGCCCTTCTTCGACATGACAGGCTGGCCCCTGACTCCACTCAAATCGTATGACTGAGTATAGCCCTTGCGGACCTAGCTCGCCAGCGACCCGCACCTCCGTTCCTCAGAATGTTAATCGGCGTGGAATAAGCCGATTTGACGCCGATCACCCGATCAACGGGGTCCTTCTTCGGCTCTGACTCACTATCGATGATGTCGCTCGCTATGACGCCCCGACGAGGCGCGCCTGCAGATCCAGTTTCCCTCGACCGACAGGAGCTTCACCAGCTAGAGCTTGGTGATCTACCCTCGGTCTGGCCGTTGGACTACGGCGAGGTGATGGCGCTATGAAGAGGTGTTGGAGCGCCGGGGGATCCCGGTAGCCACACAGGCCGGCAAAGGCCTGTTCCGCCGGCAGGAAGCCCAGGGTCTGATCGCGCTGACACGGGTCCTCGCCGACCGGCGCGAAACGCTCGCCCTCGGTGCGCTGTTGCGCCGCCCGTTGATCGGCGTCACCGAAGAGGAGCTGTTGGACATCGTCTGGACGCTTCCGCGTTCGGAGGAAGAACCCGACCGGATTCCTCGCCCGCATCTCGGTGTCGATCCCGCCGCCATCGCGCATCCGCTCGTGCGCGAAGCCATCGACAAGCTGCGGGCGCTCCACCGGCGCGGCAACAGCACGACGCCGCACGAGCTTCTCTCGCAGGCCGTCGACGTGATGCGGGTTCGCCCGCTTCTTCTCGAGCGTCATCGCGGGCAGGCCGAGCGAGCGCTCGCCAACGTCGATCTCTATCTCAGTCTGTCGAGCGGCTACGCGGTACGTGGCCTTCGAGCTTTCGCCGAGGCAATGACTGCGGCCTGGACCAACGAAGCGCGCGCCGTCGAAGGTCGGCCCGATGCGCAGGAAGACCTCGACGAATGTGACCTGAAGCGAGGGCGATGATCGCGTCCCGCACTCAGTCTCGCGACATCCCTGCAGACCGACCTCTTCAATGAGGAGGTCTCGCTGCTCCTTCCGCCCCGCCTCGCGATCGACGGCAGGTTGCTCGGCAGCCCGATGCAGCAACTGACGGCCCCTGCCTTGCGCGAAGCCTGTCGGCTTGTCCGGTCGTTCGGCTGAGGATCACGGGCGCCATTCTGGGTCAGCACCTCGGGGGATCACGCATGCTTCGTCCAGTGACGAGGAGGGAGCGGGATGCCCGCAAAGAGGGCGCTGACCATGCGATAGATACTCCGGCTGGCCCGGGACGAGCCAGCAGCGGCTCAGCCCGATCAGGCGGCGTTCGCCGTCGCGCTCTTCCAGAGACTCACCCTCCGCATGAGATCAGGGCGCATCGGACCCGCGAACACTGAGGGATCAGTCCGTCGCGTCGCGAGCACAGGGAGCCCCGCCGGTAGCCAGTTCGATCGTGGCGGCAGCCGGCCTTCCGCCTCCGATTTCGCGCATAAGATCAACTCCGACAGCAAGCGATCAAGCCAAAAATCAGGAGTTTTGCCGAATTATTCTTGGGTTCCTGAAGATTGTTTCTAGTTTCAAATGAAACGACCAACTCTTCCGGAGTTTTCCCATGAATACCGCGCCCCTTCTTCATACCGTTCGCGAGGCGTCGGAGATCCTCCGCGTCACCGACCGCACTATCCGGAACTGGATCGCCCGCCGGGATCTGCGCGCCATACGCGTCGGCGATCACGGTCCTTGGCGCATCCCGGACAGCGAAATTACGCGCCTGATGCGGCGTCGCTGACCGGGGTGTCGGAAATGGCCAAGTTCTGCCGTATTTTCAGTGTGTTGCTGGCCAATGGGACAAGTGGCCCGGTTCACCCGCACGGGGTGGGACCAGGCATTCTTCCCATATTTCCGACTCCTCCGTCGATTGCCGAGAACGGACGCAATTTCCGCTGATTTGGCTCCCACCGGAGCACTGGACGGCCTCTCGGGCGAGCCGTCCCAGCGCCCGGGGCAGCCGGTACTGAAAAATAGATAATCCAACAGAGAGAGTAATTGTCATGACGAAAATCACCGACCCCAAGAACTTGCTTCCATCTCCGCCGTCGCTGCTGACGGCGTCGCTAACCCTCGCAGATGTCATCGCCGCGGTGCGTGCCTCCGAACTACCGCCAGAGCGGCAGCAGCGTATCGGCGCCGACATCGCGATCGTCGCCAGCTGGCTTGGCCGCGGCCCGGAGCAGATCGCCGCGCGCCCGGCGGTGCTGCGGGGCCGGCTGTCGCAACTCCATCCCGTGCAACTCGGCATCTCCGCGAAGCGGAAATCCAACATCCTGTCGAACCTGCGGCGCGGGTTCGAGATCGCCAACGCCGTCGATGGTCGTCCGTTGGCCAAGCCAGTCAAGGCTTTGGTCGGTCCGTGGCGAGATCTCCACGAAAGCATCAAAAGCACATGGCGCGTCGGCAAGATCTCGCAATTCATGCGCTACTGCGCGGAACACCAGATCGCGCCGGACGCAGTGGACGACGCCGCATTCGACGCCTGGGGCGCTTGGCGCGCCGCGGGCACGACGTCTCTCGCCCGAGATCCCGAGCGGGCCGTCCACCAGGCGCGACGGGCCTGGAACAGTGCAGTCGCGAACGTGTCGGGGTGGCCTGAGCACACTGTCACGGTGCCGAAACGGCAGGTCCGCGTGACGCTCGATCTCGACACGTTCCCGGGTGAATTCCGGGCCGACCTGAACCGGTTCTTCAGAACGCGCGGGGTGAAGACGGCAAGCGAAAGCCGGAGCTTTCGAGAGGCCGCCGGGACGGACGAGCAAGAAGCTCTCTCAGAAAGCAAATCGGCGCGCTGCGTCCAGGCTCTTTGCCTCGCGGCGACTGCCGCGGTCGAGGAAGGCATTGTCCCTGCGGAGGAGGTGACTTCGATCGCATCCATCCTGACTCCGGCCGTAGCCGACGCAACGCTGTTTGGCATCGTGGAACGCAGGGGGTTGTCGGAGTACGTCCTCACCGTCGCCAAAAATCTGAAATCGGTGGCAACACGCTGGCTCGAGCTGTCGGCGGACGATTGGGCCGACTGGGATGCACTGACCGTCGGAACACGCAAGATGCTGAAGAAAAAGATCGGCTTCGACCCGTACCGGATGACCCGCACCAACCGCAAGCGCTTAGCGCAGTTCACAGACCCGCAGGCAGTCTCCCGGCTGTTCTCGTATCCATTCGCGGTCATCGACGAGCTGGAAGCAGAGCGTCGTCAGCGCCGGCGCGTGACCCACGAAATGTCGTTGCACGCGATGAGCGCGATCGCCGTCGCGATCCTGACGACGCTGCCGCTCCGCCGGGGCTCGCTTCAGGTTCTGCAGTGGGATCGGCATGTTATCCTGCCGCCACGTCCGCGCCAATCTGGCCGACTCAGCCTGGAGCCTCACGAAGTAAAGAACCGTCGCGAGCTCGCAGCACCGTTGGCTCCAGAGTTAGTCGAGCTGCTGAACATCTACCGCCGTCACTACTGGCCCGTCCTGACAGACGATCCCGAGAACGCACACGTTTTCCCCGCTGCGGCCGGATCTGGGCCTCGCGCACTGGGTCAGCTCGCGGGCAACGTCGTGAAGCGCCTGCGCGCGCGGACCGGGTTGGTCATGCACCTGCACCTGTTCCGTCACGTCATCGCGACATTGGCGCTGACCAAAGGCGCCGAGGCCGGCGACATCCTGCGGGCGGCGTCCCTGGTCGAAGGCCTTCTCGGCGCCTCGCCGGGCAGCCGGGTGACCAAGCGTTACAGCGAACTGACGAGCGCGATGGCGGCGACATGGCTCGACGAGACGATCGCCCGGCCCAACCGTCCGCGTGCGCGCGAGCGCAGGGAGTGGCGGCGGTGAGCAAGGCGACGGAACTCGGGCTGCCAATCGCCGATTGGTCCGAAGTGTTGCGCGAGACGTGGCAGAACAACGTCGCGCGCCAGGGTTGGTCAACCCGCTATGCAGCAGCAATCCGGCGAGGGGTCGAGCGCTGGTTCATGTTTGCGGGAGCTGGCGTACTGCCGACGCCCGGGCTCGTTGCTGCGTACGAGCAGGCGCTGCGAGAGACCGTGTCGGAGCGCTCCGCGCTGACGTACCTCCAACATCTCAGTTATGGCGTTCAGCTGCTGGCGCCCGGCGAATCCTGGGGTTGGCTAATGCGCTATGTTCTCGACCGACTGCCGCGTGCTGTACCCCCTTCCCGCGCGCCGGCAGCTTCACGCAAGCGTCTCGGGTTGCCGGTGGCCGAGTGGCCGACGCAGTGGCGAGCCTCGTGGGTACAGATCACGCGGAGGGCGTCGCCATTCCGGTTCCTGGAAGGCCAGGACAACCCGATCGCCGACTGGTCGCCCGCGTACCGTAAGCGCGTCGAAAGGGGGGTCGGCCTGCTCGCGGGGTTCATCGCCACACACGACCGGCCGCCATCGCTGGCGGTAGATCTGGTACACGACTTCCTCGACGACTGCGCGCATCGCAGCGTTTCAGGTCAATCAATGGGCATGTTTGCAGAAGAGATCCACCGCGCCTTCACCCTGATCGACCCCGAGCGCGATCTCTCATGGCTCCGCAAGCTTGCGGACGAGCTGAAGTCGGCGCGACCGGTTCGTAACAAGTCCGCCCGCCTGCTGCGCAGCCAGGAGATCCAGGAAGGTGGTCAGTCGCTGATGCGCCGTGCGCGTAGACGACCTTTGACGACAGAAACTGCGTTGCAGTTCCGCGATGGTCTCATCGTCGCGGTCTGGGCAGTGCGTCCCTATCGCCTGTCCGATTTCGCCTCATTGACACTCAACGACACTCTGCTGGTCGGTAAAGGCTGGGCGACGATCATCGCCGATCGGACGAAGAACGGCGACGGCCACGTCACTCCGTGGCCGAAGGCGCTGTTCGCCGGGTTAGAAGAGTATCTTCGCGTCTATCGTGCCTACCTGATCGATACCGCTCCGGATCACGGTCGGGTGTGGATCGGCCGGGACGGTGGGCCGCTGACCACTGGTGGACTGTCTCGCCATGTCGGTGATGTGACCGAACGCTTGTTCGGCCGGCGTATCAATCCGCATCTGATGCGCGACTGCTGCGTCACGTCGATCCTCGAAGCAGATCCGCGGGAATCGCTACGAGCCTCCGCTCTAGAGCATTTTCCGATCATTCTCGATCATAACCTGCAGCAGCGAAGTAGTTGAGGCACTCGATCGGGGTGAAGGTGTCGATGCCGCGGGCGATGGCGTTCCAGAGGTCGTCGACGGTTCTGGGTGC
>Ga0209347_1001849_pt1 | contig 31011 bp, 29 predicted proteins | sample AutmiccommuBRH23_FD_187382 | JGI IMG/M metagenome (GOLD analysis project Ga0209347, IMG submission 187382) | Deep subsurface microbial communities from Mt. Terri, Switzerland - Autotrophic microbial communities BRH/23 (SPAdes) (version 2) | ecosystem: Environmental > Aquatic > Deep subsurface >...
ACCGGTGGGTGGGCATCCTCCACGGCTGCCTCAAAACCGGCCAGCTCTACGACGAAAACAAGGCCTGGAGCCACCAATCCAGCGCTGCCGCTTGACAAAACAAAACCTGGGATGTCTGCCGCGGTGAGTAGGTGGGCCGTGTCGACTGCGCCGCTTGCAGAGTGCTAGCATAGCGTCATGACGACCCTGTATATCCGCGACGTCTCCGACGATGTCGCCGCCACCTTGAAGGAACGGGCGGCGTCGGAAGGCATGTCGTTGTCGGCCTACGTCGCCGCAGAGTTGGCAAAGATCGCCACACGGCCCACGAACGAGCAGATCGTTGCTCGGCTCAGGGCGCGGGACCGCTCCAGCGGGCCCAGTTCCGACGACATCGTCGCTGCCGTGCAGGCGAGCCGCCGGTGATCGTGCTAGACGCCTCTGCGATGGTCGAGGCGCTGATCGGCAGCGAGGCGGCCGACGAGCTGCTGGATGCTCTCACCGGCGACGTGCACGCGCCGCACCTGCTCGACGTCGAGGTGTTGTCCGTACTCCGGGGCTTGCTCCTGGGCGGCAAACTCGATCCTGCTGTCGCAGAGGAGGTTCGCCGTGACCACTTCGCGTTCGCCATCAATCGCTACGAGGTCTCACCATTGGCTGATCGGATCTGGCAGTTGCGTCACCAGTACACGAGCTACGACGCCGCGTACCTCGCTCTGGCCGAGGCGCTGGATGCACCGCTGTACACCTGTGCCGCGAAGCTCGACAGCGGCGGCCACCACGCCAAGGTGCACCTACTCCACCGAACGCACTGACATGCCGCGGTGAGCGAGGGCAGCGTTCAGCTTCGGGTCGCCGAGCGCGACCGCCCCTAAAGCCGCCCGTGGCGCCGCACGGCCTACTCAAGCTGGTCTCGGTACAACGGAAGCTCGGCGCCGTACTCGACCTGTCGGGTCCTTCCCGGGAAGGCGTTGGCAAGGACGTTTGCCACGATGAGAGAGCACCCGACGGTGAACTCGATGTCCTCGTCGACTTCGCATGCGAGACACCAGGCCTCGTCCTCCGGCCATACGAGATGAGGGGGCACGAGGATTCCTGGCTCGTCCCAGGCCAGGGCCGGTGCATCCCTTAACACTGCGATGGGGCCAGTGAAGAGCAGCATCTCTCGGTTGGGAATGATCAAGCGCGGTGCTGCGGGTGCGGGCGGATTTCCGCCCCACCCAGTTTGCCGTGCAGCCTCTCGGACCCATGCCGCTGGTGGTCAGTGCCAAGACGCGAGGCGCGCCGACACTTCCTGGTACGTGGCAGTCCCGCTGGCGACCGCGATCACCAGGTCGTACGCCTCGTCGTCAGGCGCGTCCAAGTCGATGCCATTGAGTCCGTAGAACACCACCAGCGACAGCCAGCCCAGGCGCTTGTTCCCATCGACCAGGGCATCGTTGCCGACCAACGATTCCAATATCACCGCTGCCTTGTCGTCGAGGCCGGGATACGCATCCCGGCCGAAGACGCTCACTCGCGGGCGGTGGACCGCGGAGTCGAGCAGTCCGATGTCGCGAACGGGGCCAACTCCAAGGTCCTCCACCAACGACAGGACCCAACTGGACGAGTTCTGGACGGCGTGGGGCTTCCTCACCGAACGCATCGAACAGCTCCACCGAGGAAGGTTGTTGCTGCCGGGTGGTGCGACCAGCCTGCTCACTGAGAGGCGGTCAGCGTGATCCCGATCGTGGGAACCGGACAATCTCAGTGCCCCAGGTGCCCGCGTCGACGGTGAGCACGGCGAAGCTGGGCGACGGCTCACGCCGCGGGTCAGAGACAGATCCCGGGTTCAGCAGGTGCACGCCATCCTCGACGCCGTCCCACGGGATGTGCGAGTGGCCGAACACCACGACATCGGCCTGCGGGAATCGTCGCCGCATGCGGCGTCCGCGGCCCTGCTTGGGGCCGGCGATGTGGATCATGGCGATCCGAACGCCCTCGGCCTGGAACTCCAGGTCGTCGGTGGCGCCCCAGTCCCGGACCGCCTCGTCGTCGTTGTTGCCCATCACCACCCGTACGGGGGCGTACTTGGCGAGCTCGTCCAGGACCTCCGGCACGCAGACATCGCCGGCGTGCAGGATCAGGTCGGCGGTCCCCAGCTCGGACGCCAGCGCCGGCGGCACCCCCTTCCAGCGACGAGGTGCGTGCGAGTCGGCTACGACGACGATCCTCATCACCAGCGGGCCCTCCTGACACACCAGGCGGGAACGCCCACGCCTACAGCCTTGTTGGCAGCACCCAAGGTCCGGTCAGGGGGCTCCGTCATGGGCCGAGGCTATCAAGCGAGCCGTCCGCCACCCGCGCCACGCAGCCTGCCTCGCGAGCTGCGCTCACCCTCACGTAGCTCGAAGCCCACCGCCTGACCTGCCGCGGGGACTATCGATCCCGCCGCCCGCGATTGCGTCGACGGATCTGCTGAACTCGGGATGCTCCTCACTCGGTGATCCTCGTCCCCACTGAGGCGGAGGCCAAGAACGACAAAACCCCCAGTCAGATCAGCTCATCTGCCAATTGACTGGGGGTTCCAGATTGTGCGCGAGAGAGGAGTTGAAGCTCTCTTCTATCAGCCGATAATGGCCCCCTGACAACGTCTTATGTGGGTTGATTGCCACTTCGTCACCTTGCCGTGGGGAATACGTGGGGAATAGTCCTGCACCCGAGACCCACGCGGATCTCGCGTCCAGGGCTGCCCCTCAGCATAGGTGGCCGGCACCCACGCATCACCGCCGAAAGCTGCCCGGTTCATCGGCAGCGCTGCCAGCAGGTCGTTGCCCAGGGAGGCGAACGCGGGAGCGACCGTGGCGTCTCTTCCTGCGGCAGACGATGAAGGGAGCACGATCCGACGCCGGGGTGAGAACGCGTGCAGGCGCAAGATCTCGACGGCTTCATCGGCAACGACCGCTGCGTTCAGGTCACCCCCGCACTTGGTCAGTTCCAGCTGGTCGCAGGTGTCGACCGCCCGCAACAGCCCGAAGGCGCCGAGACCACCAATCTCCCCCGCATGGTCGGGCACGAGCAGCAGCGACCCCAGAACGCTGGCGTGACACTCCTCGCACTGCATCGCGGCCTCCCGTCACCGGCAAGACAAGCCAGTCACCCCGCATAACGGGTGCCGACCGCAGCCGGTGGACAGCTTCGGACACCACGGGGCCCCCACCCCGCCTCAAGCCACCGGACACCACAGGGCTGAGAGCACGACGTGACGCTTGCTGGCGCGTGGTTTGCTTTCGTTCTCCTCGCCGAAGGCGGAAGCCGCTGGGTGGAACGCCGGTGGCGCTGCTCACCCACCTGGGGGCCACCCTGGACGAGTGGGACCCCCGCGTGGTCGACGCCCTCGCCCAGCAGCATCGCGTCATCGCTCTGGGGGCACTGCCAGGGGCGGGAAGCTCCACCGTTAGCCGGGGTGGCGGCACGTCATCCCACCACTGGACAGGGAGAAGCGGACCGCCAGCCCGGTTCGACGGGCGTTCTCGAGGGCGGCGCTGCGGCCTCATCGGTGCTCCCGGCAGGCGCTACGGCGAGCCGTCGTGGCGATTCCACTGAGCCTCAACCCACGACGACCCTCACGCGTGCCAGGTTGTGGAGTCTGGCGAAGGGGGTCGCCGGGTCCGCGTCGCGCTGACCGGTGACTCGAGCCGATGAGCAGCGCGACCAGCGCCGCCACGAGATTCTCGCCACCACCCGGGCAGATGCTCACGGGCAGGACGGTCGCCGAACGGTCGCCGACATCAGCCTCAACGAGATCGCCCGACAGGTCGGCCTCGCCAAATCCAACGTGCTGCGCTACTTCGGCTCCCGCGAGGCCATCCTGCTCGCCCAGGAGTACGACGCATGGGTCGACGCGGTCTGTGACGCGCTGCCACGCGCCGGCGAGCCCGATCAGGTCGAACGGGTTTCCGGCGTCCTTGCCGCCACCGCTGCCGAGCAGCCCCTCCTGTGCGAACTGCTCATCGCCGCCCCCACGGTGCTCGAACACAACGTCACCTCGGATGAGGTGATCGCGTTCAAGCTCGCCGTCCAGGCCTCGATGCAGCGGCTCCTCGTCGCTCTGACGACCGATCACGGCGAGTGGGACCCTCCTCCAGGGATCAATTCTTCGGCGGCCTGCACTCCCTCATCACTGGTCTGTGGGCGCTCGCCCACCCCTCCGCGGCGCTCATCGAGGCCATGGCCCGCGAGCCACGCATCCAGGCCCTACCACACGGGATGGAGGCCGCCACCCGTGAAGCACTCGCCACCCTGATCAACGGTCTGCCGGGCTGGGGCTCGCACACGGCGCCGCCACCTCAGCCCAGCTGGTCGGTCAGGGCGTGAGCGGCACCTGCCGATTCACTCCCAGGACTTCGCCGAAGGGTTCCATTGTCCCACTGCCGTCTCCGACAGCACGGGGTCGGCGAAGCCTGCGACCGCTGCGAGCACGTCGGCGAACGCCCCGGGAAGTTCATGCTCGCGGTGCGATCGCGTGCGCCATGCGCGCCACCTCTGCTGGGCCCAATCGCCCATCGGCGCGAGCGCCGGCAGAAGAGGCGCGAACGCCACGTTCCGGTACTCGGCCACGGTCTTCACCGACGCTCGGAACTCGGCCGCGCCGACCGGATGAAGACGGGTCAACACGTACACGTCCGCGAAGTCACGCCAGCGGGTGTTGGCGATACCGCGGTCGATTGCGGTGACGACCTTCTCCGCGAGCACCATCGTCAGCGGGTAGCCCAGCAGCCTCACCGGCGGGAGCCCGAGGGGCACGACGCGGGGAAGGTCAACAAGACGAGGTGCGGGCCAGATCGGGTCGCCGAAGTTCACGTCGATCCCGACAGCTAAGCCGTGAAGTGCCCAGCGTCGCGGTGAGCTTGACCCGCACTCCCGCGTACTCGCCATCCTCACGAATCGTCATCGCTGTGACGCTGGCCAGGTCGAACGCGAGCCCGTCGTCGACCTCCAGCGCCGCGATGATGCGAACGCGCTCGGCGACCTCCTCAGGGTCGCCGATAAGCCTGGTGGCTTGCAGGTCGATGTCTTTAGTCGGGCGGCGCGCAGCGAACGCGGCCAGCAGTACGCCGCCCTTCAGCACGAAGTCATCGCGGTGCTCCGAGAGTGCGATGCGCGCCAGCAACCCTTCGAGGGCGTACAGGGTCATCAGCTCCTGAACGTCTCCGCCTGCCTGTCGGGCGAGCCTGCGGATGGCGATGCTCGCGTCGCCCGCCGGTGTGCCGTGCTGCGGGCTCGGGGTCACAGCAGCACTTCCAGCGCCGACTGAACCGCGGGACGCGCCTTCGGGAAGGAGTCAGCCAGCGCCAGTAGCGCGCCGGGACTGTTCCCCCTGCCACGCACCCACCGCTTGAGCGCACCGATGGCGAGGTCGCTGCCCCATACGTGCCGCAGCCGGAACAGGTCGATCAGGGTGCGCTCCCCCGAGAACAGGCCGATGGACAGCCCGAGCGGCAACTCATACTCGAGGCGCCCGATGCCGAAGGTGTCAGGATCGAAGCGGTGCCAGGCAATCGGCGCATGCTGGAGGGTGACCGGCTGCGTGCCGCGCGGGATGGCGATGTCACTGCGGGCGGGGATCTCATCTGTCAGCTCGTGCAGCGACAGCGCGGTGAGCAGGCACAACGTCGCGTCGGGCTTCTTCGCGGCGACCGCCATCCACGCGGCCGTCGTGTCATCCGTGAGCCCCGCCCGCAAGAATAGACCCGGGGCGATGCGCTCAAAATCCCCCGACTCGATCAGCCGGTCAAGACCATGTCGGGTGAGCCCCTGCGCGGCCAAGTCGTCGTAGCGCAGCAGGTCAGGAAGCATCGCAGTGTCCATCATCACCTCACGCTCGACAGAATCAGATACAGATACATCATACCTGTGACGGTTTCCGATGACAGCGCACGCATTTCGAGTCGTTGACCGCCCAATCGGTGTGCGGGTCTACGCCGAAGCAGCCGACGCCCGCATCGGGCACCTTCGCACCAAGAACACCCACCACGAAATCGACCTGATCGTAGAAGCGGCAGACCGATCCACAATCGCGATCGAGGTCAAACTCACCGACACCATCAGACCCGCCAACGTCAAGCACCTCAACTGGCTCGACCAACAACTCGGCGACTGCCTCGTCGACCAGATGATCATCCACACCCGCAGACACGCCTACCGCCGCCCCGACGGCATCGCCGTCGTCCCCCTCGCACTCCTCGGGCCCTGAACCACCCAGCACCCCCGTCGACATAACCCGAACCCAGGCGCTACCGAGCGGAGGGGCATCCCCAACGCCGCAAAGAACCTGACAAGCGAGTCCTCTACAAGGGGACCCTCCCCCTCCTCGCCCTCCGCGACTTGACCGAGGTCGGCAGGTTCACACCCCGCGCGAAACTCTGGCCGCGGCGGTTGTGGCTCCACCCGCACGGCGGCAGCGGCGCGTCGTCGCAGGTGACGAGCTGATGTCGCCGTCGGGCAGTCAACGCTCATGACATCGGATTCTCTGGATAATCCGATGGAATAGCCGACAGGCGCTGGTCTCCTCGTCGAAGAGCAACTCGCCGCCGCCTGCCCTCCGGCTCGTCGACTCCTCAGGGGTAGCACTGATCGTTCTCGGTGAGGACATACCGGCTATCCAGACGCGAGTACGAAATCGCCCGATGGGCGCTCGGCCACGGCCAGGATGTGATGGATCAGCCGCGGGCCACGTCCGACACGTTCTCTCGGATGCTGTTGCTGGCCGGGTTGGCCGACCATGAGGGTTGAGGTACACAAGTTTGGCCCCAACCTTCTATGCCGATGGAAGGGAGCGGGATGACCGCAACCGACACACTGGATCGTGAGGAACGACGGGTACCTGATCCTCGCCCGCTGCACCAGCCCGGCCTCAGTGGCGTCCGATGCTGATACCAACACCCCTGCGACGATCGACGGCCTTCACGCTCTCGATCAGCACCAGCAATCCGACGCCGGTGGCCGCTGCGATCATCAGATCGACCGCGCCCAGCGGCTCCAGCCTCAGGAAAACGCCCAGCGGCGTGTAGAGCGCTGCCAACTGCAGTGCCAGGACCAGTGCGGCGATCCACAGCAGCAGCGTGTTGGAGCGCCACCCGATCGTGGTGAGCGAGTCGTGGTGGGACCGGGTGGCGAAGGCCTGCCCGATCTGCAGGAACGCCAGGGTGGTGAACAGCATCGACTGCCACGCCGGGTTGCCGGTTTCGTGGTACCAGAAACCGATCCCCAGCGCCACGAAGCCGATGACCAAGCCGATCCACACGGTCCGGCGGCCCAGGCCACCCGTCCAGAGACTCCCGCCTGGCACATGCGGAGGCCTGCGCATCACCTTGGACTCGGCAGGCTCCTTGCCCATCGCGAGGCCCAGCAAGCCGTCGGTCATGAGGTTGAGCCAGAGCAGCTGCAGCGGGAGCAGGGCCACGGCCGCCGTCCCATCGAAGGGGAGGAGGAGGAACGGGATGGGCCATCCGACCATGACGATGATCTTGCCGAGGTTTCCGGCCACGGCGAACGAGACGAACCGGCGCAGGTTGTCGTAGATGACCCTGCCCTCCTCGACGGCGGCAATGATGGTGGCGAAGTTGTCGTCGCGCAACACCATGTCCGAAGCCTCCTTCGAGACGTCGGTGCCGGTGATGCCCATGGCCACGCCGATGTCGGACTTCTTCAGTGCGGGTGCGTCGTTGACGCCGTCGCCCGTCATGGCCACGATCTGGCCGTGACGCTGCAGCGAATCGACCAGCCGGAGCTTGTGTTCGGGCGAGACCCGGGCGAACACGTTGACCGTGCGGCTGGCGTGATCGAACTCCTCGGCGTCAAGGCGGTCCAGCTCGACGCCTGTCAGCACTCCACCGTCGCGCCCGATGCCGAGCTCGCGGGCGATCGCCTGCGCAGTCAGAGGGTGGTCGCCCGTGATCATGACGGGTCGGATGCCGGCGCCCTGACAGGTGGCCACGGCTGCGGCCACCTCGGGCCGCGGGGGATCGATGATGCCGACGACACCCACCAGGACGAGGTCGGTCTCAGGATCGGCCGGCGTGCGGCCCGGAGGAATGAGCCGCACGGCAAGGCCCAGAACCCGCTGACCACGAGAGGCCAGGTCCTTGTTGGTGTCCTCGACCCAGGCGCGTGCCGCATCGTCGAGGGCTCGGATGGCGCCGTCGGCAAAGACTCCCGTGGCGCGCGTGAGGAGCCCGTCGACGGCTCCCTTGACAAAGATGAGATCAAGGTCTTGCGGGAGCTGTGCGAGCTCAGGCACCTGTCCGGCTAGCGGCGCATGCCGGGTACTCATGCGTTTGCGCTCGGAATCGAAAGGCAACTCCCCGATCCTCGCCATCACAGAGCGCAACGTCACGACATCGATCCCACCGGCCTGGGCGGCCTCCAGCAGGCAGGTCTCGGTGGGGTCGCCGATGGTCTTGATCCCCTCCCCGTCGACGTGGCGAATCTCGGCGTTGTTGCACAGCGCCCCGGCCGCCAGCGCGACAAGGGCCGCACTTGAGGGCGCGTCGCCGCCTGGGGTCCAGGTACCGTCAGGCAGGACGAGCGTGGAGACGGTCATCTTGTTCTGGGTGAGGGTGCCCGTCTTGTCCGAACAGATGGTGGTGACGGAGCCCAGGGTCTCCACCGCAGGCAGTTTGCGCACCAGCGCGTTGCGCCGCAGCATCCTCTGTGCACCCACAGCCAGCGTGAAAGTCACGACGGCCGGCAGACCCTCGGGGATGACCGCCACGGCCACCGAGATGGCGGTGAGCACGAGGTTGCTCCACGTCTCACCGCCCAGCGCGCCGAGTATCGCGACCACACCTGCGACGACCACGCCGAGGAGGGCCAACTGCTTGCCGACGTGGTCGAGGCGCGCCTGGAGCGGGGTCTGCTCCGAGGTGACCCCTTGCAGCAGGTCGGCGATTCTGCCCAGCTGCGTCGCCATGCCGGTGGCGATGACCAGGCCGACGCCGCGGCCGTAGGTGACCTCGGTGCCTGAGAAGGCCATGTTGATGCGATCCCCGACGGGAAGGTCTTCACCGGCCAGCGGCGTGGTCTTCTTGTCCACGGCCTCGGATTCGCCCGTCAGGGCGGCCTCCTGGATCCGGAGGGAGACCACCTCGAGGAGGCGCAGATCGGCCGGGACGACGGTGCCCGCGTCAAGGTGGACGACATCGCCCGGCACCACCTGCCGGGCCGGCACTGAGACGGTGACGCCGTCGCGCCGCACCCGCACAGTGGGGACCGTCATCTGTCGCAGCGCGGCGATGGCCTTCTCCGCGCGGTACTCCTGGTAGAAGCCGAGCAGCGCGAACATCAGCACGATCCCGCCGATGGCTCCGGCTTCCAGGAATTTGCCGAGGATCAGAGACAAGAAGGTGGCCGCAATGAGGATCAGCACCATCACCGAGGTGAACTGCTCCCACAGGATCTTCCAGGCCGGCTTACCGCCACGGTCCACCAGTTCGTTGGTGCCGTAGCGCTTCAAGCGCTCCTCGGCCTCCGCCGTCGAGATCCCGGAGGCCCGGGAGTCGATCCGCTCAAGAGCGTCCTCCACACTGATCACATGCCAGGAGGGATCAGTCTCGACGGGGCTGTCAGCGGTGAGATTCTCTATGGACAAGTCTGTCTCCTGGTGTGAGGTGCATAGAAAGGAAGTACGTCGAGTCCCGCCAGATGGCCGATCCCACGGGCTTGCGCCGTACTGAGGTCGGACCCGCTTCGGGATACTCCCTCTCCGGACGACCTCGAGGAACTCGCCCGTGGGAGCAGCCGCAATGAGAGCGCCCCGGACCCGGGCGGCGAGGAGCCCTCAGTGGGATCGATGCCAGTTGGAGAAGGCGGAGAGCAGCGCAGCGCCTGTTACCGCTTCGGCTATCCAGTGTTCTGCAGCCCGGCCGCTGCTCCGTTCACGGTGGTCAACAGGACCCGCGTCCACAGATCCGGGTCCTCCTGCGAGGGGGCGTCGTCTCTTGGAGCAGCCTCGCGCATGACGCGCAGTGCGCGCAACTGGAGGTGGCTGAGCGCGTCGATGGACGGGGCCCGCAGAGCAATCCGCGTACCGAGCCGGGGCTTGCGCTCCAGCAACTCCCCCTGTTCGAGGATCGCCAGCACCAGGCTGCGCGTCATTTCGAACTCCTCCAGCACCGCGCTTGTGACGCCCTCGTGCCCGCCGAGCGCGAGGAACGACTTCGCCAGGCGCGGGTTCGCCTTCGCGAGGCTCATCTCCGCGATGTCGATCATGCTGGCAAACAGCGGCCATTGACGGTAGGCAGCGCGCAACCGCTCGAGGTCATCCACAGCGGCCAACCCGGAGCCCAGCCCGAACCAGCCGGGCACGTTCGCCCTGATCTGGGACCAGGCGAACACCCAGGGGATGGCCCGGAAGTCACTCAGATCCCTGCCCTTCTCCGCGCCGCTTCGCCGCGCCGGACGGGATCCGAGCCTCAGCCGCCCCAATTCTTCGAGCGGGCTCGACTCAGCTACGACGTCGGCAAAGCCAGGCGTGCGCACGAGGCTGAGGTAGGTCTCGCGAGACACCCGCTCCACCGTCGTCGCGACATCGTCGAATTCCTCAGCGGCGGCACGGTTGCGGTGCACCACGTCGTCGGTGTCTGCGAGCAGCACCGCCGAGGTGAGCCGTTCCAGGTGCGCTTGGGCCAGGGTCACGTCCGCGTATCGGGCAAAGATGACCTCGCCCTGCTCGGTGACCTTGAAGCGACCGGAGACCGAACCCGGAGGCTGGGCCATGATGGCCCGGTGCACAGGGCCTCCGCCACGGCCCAGGGAGCCGCCCCGGCCGTGGAACAACGTGAGCTGGATGCCGTGGCGCTGCGCCCACTCCACGATCTGGGTCTGCGCCCGGTAGAGGGTCAGAGTCGCGCTGGCCGGTCCGACGTCCTTGGCCGAGTCCGAGTAACCGACCATCACCTCGACGTGCCGGTCCACCTCGTCGAGCCAGCGGCGGGTGCTCTCCAGGGTGAGCCACTCTTCAAGGACAGCGACGGCCCCGCGCAGGTCGGCTCCGGTTTCGAACAGCGGAACCACGTTCAACCTGAGGGCGCCGTCACCGACCGCGAGGCGGGCAAGAGCGCGCACCGCGACGAGGTGCTGAGCCTGCTGGGTGAAGCTCACTACGTGACGGCCGCAGGACTGAGTCCCCCAGCGCTCCTGAAGCCAGGACATGACCCGCAGGGTGTCGAGTACCTCACGGGTGGCGTCGGTGAGTGCCCGGACGTGGGCCGGCCAACCGTTGACCGCGAGAGAGTCGAGCATCTCCAGCCGCGTGGGGCTGCCGGGCGCCTCCGGGTCCCAGTCGAGTTGCCCGAGCAGCTCGTCCAAGACTCGCCGGTGCACGTCGCTGTGCTGACGCACCTCCAGGTCGGCCAGGTGGAAGCCGAAGGTTTCGGCCAGCCAGATCAGGTGTTGGAGCTCCCCGAAGGCCGCCCGTGTGTCTCCTGCCCGCTCCAGGGAGGTCTGGATCAGATTGAGATCAGCCACCAACTCAGCGGGCTCGCGGTACGCGAGATCGATCTGGCCCTCTCTGGTGGCGGTGAGCCTGGTGGCGACGAAGAGCAGCTTCTGCCGGTGCGGCTCTCCGGGAGACGAATTGCGGATGCCGTGGAAGATCTCCGGCGCCGTGACCGCATCACGGGCCAGCGCATTGGCCAATTCTGGCGATGCGGGGCTGGCGTCCTCGCTCATCGTGAGGGTGCGGGCGATGCGCTCCGCCGCGGTGGTGAGCGCCTTGAGGATGCAGTCCGCCTGGATGGACATGGTTTGCCGGGTGACCTCGGCCGTGACGAACGGGTTGCCGTCACGGTCACCGCCCACCCAGGAACCGAACCGCAGGAAGCCGGGCACCGACGGGCGACAACGGCCCGGCTCCCCGTCGGCGATCGCGGACTCGACGGTGCGGTACAACCGGGGCACCGCGTGGAACAGCGTCTGGTCGAACACGGACATCACGGTGCGGACCTCGTCCGCGGGTTGAGGTGGTGAGGTGCGCAGGGGCGAGGTGCGGCTGAGGATGTCGATCTCCTCCAACATCCGGCGCTGAGCGAATTCCCGCTCCTGCGAGCCGGAGCCCGGATCGTCGTAGCGGTCCAGTTGTTCGGCGATGCGATGAAGGGCCGAGGAGACGGCGCGCCTGCGAGCCTCCGTGGGGTGCGCGGTCAGCACCGGATGGATGCGGAGGTTCTTCACCGCCGCCGCTGCGGGGCCGAGTGCGGCCACCGCTGGCCACACGTCCGGCGCTGTGCCCGCCACCTCGGACTGTGTTCCGCGGATGAGCCTGGAGCGATACCGCTCCTCGCTGAGGTTGATCAGGTGGAAATGGACGGTCAGGGCCTGCGCGAGTTGGAGTGCCTGCGGAGCGGTGAGCGCCCCGACGATCCGGCCAGGCTCTTCGGGGTCGCCGCCATCGGCGGCCCGTGCCGCGGAGTCCTGCACTTGACTCATGAGCGTGGCGAGCGCCCCGGCGCCCGACTCCCGGAGCACCTGGTCGTGGAGCTGCGTGAGGAGTTCGATGTCGGCTTCCAGGAGCCGGTCGAGACCCGAGGGGTCGTGTTCCAGGTGGATCGCATCGGTGAGGGGAGTGATCATGGGGTCCCTTTCTATTTCATGAATTAAAACTCGCGTATCATGCTTCATTATGGCATCCGGCGACTGGACATTTCTCTCCAACTACGGCCACGTGATCGTGGCCCTAGCCAAGAACCCTACGGCGAGGATGCGAGACATCGCGCAGCAGGTGGGGATCACCGAACGCGCCGTGCAGCAGATCGTCAGCGAGTTGGTGAGCCAGGGTTACGTGGTCAAGGAGAAGGCGGGGCGTCGGAACCAGTACCGCCTGGCTCCCGACACCTACCTGCGGCACAGCCTGGAGGCCCACGCCAAAGTTGCCGACTTCGTGGCGATGGCGTGCGGTGCGGCAGCGAGGGATGAACCCGGGACTCCGGGCAGGGCTGAGAGTTGATGCACCCATACTCCCCTCGTCTCACGGCCAGGCGTGGCGGCTCGGTCGGACTCGCACGCTCGAGCCCTCACTCCTATCTAGTTTCCGGAATTGCAATTCGTGTGTCAAGTCGCTAGGGTTCCAGTCATGGACGAGAACACTTTCGACGATCTCATCGCTGCGAACCGACGCTACGCGCTGTCGGGACCACGGCCCTTCGCGGGCAAGGCCCACGCGGGCATCGCCATCGTGACCTGCATGGATTCACGCCTGGAGCCATTGGAGATGCTGGGACTCACCCTCGGCGACGCCAAGGTCATGCGCACCCCCGGTGGACACCTCACGCCGGACGCGCTCACCGGATGCGTGCTGGCCGCACACCTGCTCAACGCGGATCGCATCGTCGTCGTGCAACACACCCGCTGCGCCATGGCCAGCGGGGACGACGAAGCCATCCGCCGGCGCGTGCTCGACACCACCGGCGCGGACCTGGGAGACCTGCCCATCGGAGCGGACCCGGACCAGCATGGTCGGATCAAGGCCGATGTCTCGCTGCTGCGGGAGCACCCCCTGCTCGCTGACCGGGTCAAGGTCGGAGGCTTCCTGTACGACGTCGACACCAACCTCCTGGAACAGATCACATGAGCGCCCCCCCTGCTCAGGACAACTCCAACGAGGCTTCGGCAGGGACCGCACGTTCTCCGATTCCAGCACTGCTGGTCTTGGAGGACGGGCGGTCCTTCCGCGGGACGTCCTTCGGTGCCACTGGGGAGACCTTCGGAGAAGCGGTCTTCTCAACAGCGATGACGGGGTACCAGGAAACCCTCACCGATCCCAGCTACCACCGCCAGGTTCTGATCGCGACGGCTCCTCACATCGGCAACACCGGATGGAACGAACAGGACAACGAGTCGCGCCGGATCTGGGTGGCCGGGTACGTGGTCCGCGACCCCTCACGGATGCACTCGAGTTGGCGCGCCAGCGGCTCCCTGGACGACGAACTGCGTCGGCAGGGGATCGTCGGCATCGCCGACCTCGACACCCGCGCGCTGACCCGCCACATCCGTGAGAACGGCGCCATGCGGGTGGGCCTCTCCACCATCGAGACGGACCCCCAGAAGCTGCTCGCACGGGTCCTGGAAACTCAGCCGATGCTGGGGGCGGACCTCGTGGCCGATGTCACCGTCGCCTCCAAGCAGATCATCGCGGCAGTGGGCACGAAGCGCTTCACAGTGGCCGCGATCGACCTCGGCATCAAGGACATGACGCCCACCCGGCTCGCTCAGCGAGGAATCGAGGTGCACGTCCTGCCTGCTGCCAGCACCCTCGACGACGTCACCGCGGTGAGTCCCGACGGGGTCTTCTTCTCCAACGGGCCAGGCGACCCGGCGGCAGCCGGACGTGCGGTGGACCTTCTCACGGAGATCCTGGACGCGGGGCTGCCCTACTTCGGGATCTGCTTCGGCAACCAGATCTTCGGCCGCGCACTCGGCTTCGACACCTACAAGCTGAAGTACGGCCATCGCGGCATCAACCAGCCGGTCATGGACCTGGCCAGGGGCACGGTCGAGATCACCGCCCAGAACCACGGCTTTGCCGTCGATGCCCCCCTTGGCCAGCCCGTGACCACCCGTTGGGGAACTGCACGCGTGTCCCACGTCTGCCTGAACGACGATGTGGTCGAGGGTCTGGAGTTGCGCAACGCATCCGGCCGACTGACTGCCTTCGCCGTTCAGTACCACCCGGAGGCAGCTGCAGGACCGCACGACGCCGACTACCTGTTCGACCGCTTCATCGACGTCATGGCCGGAAAGGACGCCTGATGCCCCGTCGCACCGACATTTCCTCGATCATGGTGATCGGCTCCGGCCCTATCGTCATCGGGCAGGCCTGCGAATTCGACTACTCCGGCACGCAGGCCTGCCGCGTGCTGCGCGAGGAGGGGTTCCGCGTCATCCTGGTCAACTCCAACCCGGCCACCATCATGACCGACCCCGAGTACGCCGACGCCACCTACGTCGAACCGATCAGGCCCGAATACCTCGAGCAGATCATCGCCACGGAGCGCCCCGACGCCCTGCTCGCGACCCTTGGCGGACAGACCGCCCTCAACGCCGCCATGACCCTGTTCAAGAGCGGAGTGCTGGAGCGCTACGGTGTCGAGCTCATCGGCGCCTCCGTCGACGCCATCGAAAAGGCGGAGAACAGGCTGGAGTTCAACCAGATCGTCACCTCACTCAAGGTGCCCGGCGCTGACGCCGGTGTGGCACGCTCGCGAATCTGCCAGGTCATGGACGAAGTCCTTGCCGCCGCGGGGATCCTCGGATACCCCATCGTGGTCCGGCCGAGCTTCACCATGGGCGGGCTCGGCTCCGGCATCGCCTACAACCAGGAGGAACTGATCCGGATCGCCGGGGCAGGACTTTCGGCGTCGCCGGTCACCGAGGTGCTGATCGAGGAGTCGATCATCGGCTGGAAAGAGTTCGAACTCGAAGTCATGCGCGACGGATCGGACAACGTCGTGATCGTGTGCTCCATCGAGAACCTAGACCCCATGGGCGTGCACACCGGGGACTCCATCACAGTGGCCCCCGCCATGACGCTCACAGACAGGGAGTACCAGGCCATGCGCGACGTGGCCATCGCGGTGACCAGGGCGGTCGGCGTCGAAACTGGCGGCTGCAACGTCCAGTTCGCACTCAACCCTGTCGACGGGCGGCTGATAGTGGTGGAGATGAACCCGCGGGTCTCCCGATCCTCGGCGCTGGCCTCGAAGGCCACCGGCTTCCCGATCGCGAAGATCGCAGCGAAGGTGGCGGTGGGCTACACCCTCGACGAGATCCTCAACGACATCACCGGCGAGACGCCCGCCTCGTTCGAACCGTCGCTGGATTACGTCGTGGTCAAGTGCCCGCGCTTCGCGTTCGAGAAGTTCCCAACCGCTGACAGCACCCTCACCACGCACATGAAGTCAGTGGGCGAGGCCATGGCCATCGGCCGAAGCTTCACCGAAGCACTCGGCAAGGCTCTGCGCTCGCTGGAGGACCCGGCGGCTCTCTTCGACTTCACTCGCCCGATCATCGAGAGCGTGGACGAGCTGCTGCGCCGCATCGCCCGACCGCACGACCACCGCCTCGCCCTCATCATGCAGGCGCTTCGTGCCGGCGCCACCTCGGCACAGGTGGTAGAAGCAACCCGGATCGATCCATGGTTCGTCGACCAGCTGCAGCTGATCCGCGAGACGGCCGACCAGGTGTGCTCGGCCCCAGAGCTGACGGGCGGTCTCATGCGGCTCTCCAAGCGACACGGCCTCTCCGACGATCAGATCGCCGACCTGCGCAATCTCAGCCCAGACGTTGTCCGTGGCCTCCGCTGGGCGTTCGGCATCCGGCCCGTGTACAAGACGGTCGACACCTGTGCCGCCGAGTTCGCGGCCCGGACGCCGTACCACTACTCCAGCTACGACGAGGAGACCGAGGTCGAGCCCCGCGCCCGGCCCGCCGTCATTATCCTGGGCAGCGGTCCCAACCGGATCGGGCAAGGCATCGAGTTCGACTACTCGTGCGTGCACGCGGCCATGGCGTTGCGGGACGCCGGCTACGAGACAGTGATGGTCAACTGCAACCCCGAGACGGTCTCGACCGACTACGACACCACCGACCGGCTGTACTTCGAACCCCTGACGCTGGAGGACGTGCTGGAGGTGGTCCATGCCGAGCTCGCGGCCGGGCCCGTGGCGGGCGTCCTCGTGCAGCTGGGCGGGCAGACGCCGCTCAAGCTCGCACAGGCGCTCAAAGACCGCGGAGTCCACATCGTGGGCACGTCGCCAGAGGCCATCCACCTGGCGGAGGATCGCGGAGAATTCGGCGCCCTCCTCAGCGCCGCAGGCCTGCTGTCCCCCCAGCACGGCACGGCCGTCTCCGCCGGACAGGCGCTGGCGGTCGCCCACACGATCGGTTACCCCGTGCTGGTTCGTCCCAGCTACGTGCTGGGCGGGCGCGGCATGGAGATCGTCTACGACGACGCCTCACTGGTGAGCTACATCCAACGCGCAACCGAGATCGACCCCTCGCACCCCGTGCTCGTGGACCGGTTTCTCGACGACGCGATCGAGATCGACATCGATGCGCTCTTCGACGGGACGGAGCTCTACATCGGCGGCGTGATGGAACACATCGAGGAGGCCGGCATCCACTCCGGCGACTCGGCGTGCACCCTTCCTCCGATTACCCTCGGTACCGAGACCATCGACCAGATTCGCAGCTCCACCGAGATCATCGCCAAACGGATCGGGGTGAAGGGCCTGATCAACATTCAGTACGCGCTGCTCGGCGATGTGCTCTACGTGCTTGAGGCCAACCCGCGGTCATCGCGGACCGTGCCCTTCGTCTCGAAAGCCACCGGCACGCCGCTGGCCAAGGCCGCAGCCCGAATCTCACTCGGCGCGATGATCGCCGAACTCCGCTCAGAGGGAATGCTCCGATCCGGGGGAGACGGCGCGACGGCGCTCGCGTCGGCACCGATCGCCGTGAAGGAAGCCGTGTTGCCCTTCAACCGGTTCCGCAGCCCCGAGGGCGTCGGCGTCGATCCGCTGCTCGGCCCGGAGATGAGATCCACAGGCGAGGTCATGGGGCTCGATGCGGCCTTTGGCCCCGCCTTTGCCAAGAGCCAGGCCGCGTCGTTCTCCGCTCTTCCCACGACTGGGACGGTGTTCGTCTCGGTGGCGAATCGCGACAAGCGGCACGCGATCTTCCCGATCAAGAGGCTCGCCGACCTCGGGTTCCGGATCCTGGCCACCGAGGGCACGGCACAGGTGCTGCGTCGCCACGATGTTGCGGTCACTGTGCTCCGGAAAGCGTCGCAAGGTCCAGGTCCCAACGGTGAGCTGACGGTGGTGCAGGCCATCGCGGCAGGCGAGATCGACCTCGTGGTCAACACGCCGCACGGCCACTCGCTCCATGGCAGCCCCCGACAGGACGGCTGGGAGATTCGCGGCGCGGCCATCCGCGCCGGCGTGCCTTGCGTCACCACGACCCAGGCCCTCGCGGCGTGCGTGCAGGGCGTCGAATCCCTGCGCCAAGGAACCCCGGGGGTGCGTTCGCTGCAGTCCTGGAACGCCGCGATTCAAGCTGATCTCCCCTGATCCGTGGCCCGCTCCGTCCCAGCGCCACTGGGCAGTGGGGTTGGGCGCTGTGGGGTAGTGCCGGTGAGCGCCACCGGTGGTCGGGTGACGCTCACCGGCTGTGGCTCATGCGGTGGCGGTGTGTTCGCGCATGTTGGTGCCGCCGGTCTCGATCCTGATGGTGTTGTGGACGACGCGGTTCATGATCGCGGCAGCGTGGACACCGGAGCCGAGCCCGTGGTGCCAGTCCTTCTTCGCGTACTGGGTGCAGAACACGGTTCAGACGGCGTCATAGCGGCGCTCGAGGAGTACCACGAGCATGCTGCGGGTGCTCTCGTCGGGGCAATCCGCTGGACCACTGGCTCAACGAGCGACTCGGTGGGTGTCTGTTGCCCGGCCAGCGATTGACGTGCTGGGCCTGGTTGGCGCCGCTCAACTCCCGAAGAGTCTTCCCCAGCCGGGAATCTCAAGGTTGGAGAGCTGCTCCCCGAAGCCAGTGATGTCCTCTCCTAATCCGGCGACCTGCTCGGTTGCCCCCGCAGCAATATCGCTTGCCCCGCCGGCCAGGTCAGCGGCCCCGGCGGTGAGGTCCTCGAGACCGCCGGTGAAGCCTTCCAGGTCGATCGAGCCGGCAAGGGCATCAAAATCGACACCCGCGGTCAGGGCTTCGGCGAGGAGCGGGGCGGCGACGGCGCTGATGGCCGCGCCCCCCGCGACGGCGATCAGGAGCCCTCCTGTCGCACCGGCAGCGGCCACCCCGACCCTCTGCCCGGTCATGGCGGCGCCGGGTCGAGGGGTGCGGGCGAGGATCCCGGCCAGTAAGCCGGGCCGAGCGGCTTCGGCGCGGGTGGCGGTGCGGGCAAGGTCGGCCGGTTGCGATGTGCGCGGCTGCTCGCCACGAGGTAATTCGATGCCAAGGCGCGTGTGGAGCTGGTCGCGCTCTGCGGGAGTGAGGCGTGCGAACACGTCTGCATGGATCCGCTCCAGCTGGGTGGGTTCGGCGGTGCGGAGCAGGTACTCGTAGCGAGCCACCGCGGCACGCTCGGCCGTGTGGTGATCCGGCGGCGGTGGGGTCAGTCCAACCGAACTCGAGGGTGCTGCCTGGGTCGCGGCGGGCGGTGCGACCGGCGGCTGCGCGGATGCCGCTGCCGTGGGGGCTGGCGCGTTGCCGATGAGCGTGTTCACGGTACCCCGCAGCCTGCTCTTCCATTCTCGGGGCTCGTTGCCGGGAGCCTGCGCTGGGGCCGGGGTCTTATTGAGAGCCTGGGAAGCCAGGCCGCTGAGGAGGTCGAACAAGTTCATGAGCGTTCCCTTCGGTGCGGGCGGGTGATGCGGCTATCGGCGGAGCGCGGCGGGTGAGCCGTGCTCCGGTCGTGGCGTCTGGTACTGGGCGGTGGAGTGTCGTCGACGGTTCGGCCAACCAGTTCTCAGAGCCGGCGGGTTTGCCTTCTCAGACTGGCTGAGGGATGGTGTGTCGGGTCGCCGCGGGTGTGGCTTCTCGATCGCAGCGGCAGGTGTCCCGGTCAGTCGACGGAGCGATCGTTCCGGCTCCCAGCGGGCACAAGTGCACGGCGGCGGAAGAGCGGCTCGACGGCGGCAAGTTCCTCGTCGGTGGCGATCCGGAACGCCCCTGCCGCCTCGGCCTGCACTTCGCGTCGGCCTTGGCCGCGGGTGGCGCGGAGGCTTGCGACGATAGACACAGTGATGATGGTCGCGACGACGGCGAGGCTGATTGTCGTGGGAATGTAGAGCACATCTAGGAGCAGCATCTTGATGCCCACCCAGATCAGGACGAACGAGAGTCCGATCTTGAGGTAGACGAACCGATGGATCAGGTCCGCGAGGAGGAAGTACATCGCCCGCAGTCCGAGGATCGCGAACGCGTTGGCGGTGAACACCAGGAACGGTTCGCTGGTCACGGCGAAGATCGCCGGGATCGAGTCCACCGCGAAGATGATGTCCGTGATCTCCACCAGCACCAGCACCGCCAGCAGCGGAGTCGCCACTGCTAGCCCTGCCTTGCGGATCAGGAACTTCTGGCCGTGGTACGCGTCGGTCATCGGCACGAACCGGCGGAACACCTTGAGGATGCGGGACTTCTCGGGGTGGACGTGATCGTTGCGGGAGCGGAACATTCGCCACCCGGTGTAGATCAGGAACGCGGCGAAACCGTAGAGTATCCAGGAGAAGTTCTCGATCAACGCGGCGCCTGCGGCAATGAAGATCCCGCGGAAGACCAGTGCGCCGAGAACGCCCAGGAACAGCACTCGGTGCTGAAACTCGCGCGGGACCGCGAACGCGGCGAAGATGATCGCCCAGACGAACACGTTGTCTACGGCGAGGGATTTCTCGATCAGGTACCCGGCGAAATACTGCTGCCCGAACTCGGCCCCCCAAAGCGCCCACACAAGCACACCGAAGGCGACACCGATCGTCACCCACACAACCGACCAGAGGGCGGCTTCACGCACGCCGATCACGTGGGCTTTGCGGTGGGCGATCAGGTCCACGGCAAGCATCACCAGGATCACACCCAAGACCGCGAACCACGCCCACCAAGGAACATTCATGACAAAGACCTCCACGAAATTCGTGAAGGTCTCATCGGCCTTGTCGGCCCTGCGCACCGGATCCCGCGGCGGGACCGTATTGACGATGCGGAGCGAGGATTACTCCCCTTCCCGTCCCATGAAACACGAGAAGTGTCTTCACGTCAAGTCAGCGACGATCATCAGAGATGTCAGCCGCGAAAGGGTGGCCGTTCCTCACACAACTGCAGAGTCGACCCCGAGTGAATGCTGCCCCCCTGACGCCAAGGCGCTACGGAGTCATCATAGGAGCCCTCAAGCCACGCCGCGACGGCGCCGTCGTGCTTGGCCAGCCACTGCGGACCCACCCTGAAGGGCGAGTTCGCCCGCTCCGTGTCGTTCACCGACGTGGTCACCGGCCCTCGATCAGGCCGTCGACCTGTTCCCGTTCCCGATCCAGGGCCTCGACTGCGACAACGGCTCCGAGTTCATCAACCACGACGTCATCAACTGGGCCGGCCAGCGCGACATCTTCTTCACCCGTTCACGGCCCTACCGGAAGAACGACCAGGCCACCATCGAAGCCAAGAACAACCACATCGTGCGCCGGCGAGGGTTCTACTACCGCTACGACACCCCCACCGAGCTCGCGCTCCTCAAACCAACTGTGGCCCCTCGTCGCGGACCGCGGTAACTACTTCATCTCCACGAAGAAACCCGTCGGCTGGGGCGCCGACAAGACCGGACAACGTAAACGGCTCTACGACCGCCCGAGTCCGCCCCTGGACCCCCTCCTCGGAGCACAGATACTGTCCCCGGCCCAGCAAGCCGACCTGCTGGCACGCCGCGAGCAGCTGAACCTGGCTGAACTCACCCGCGACATCACCCGCATCCGAGGGCTCCTGATAGCCGCAGCCAGAGACCGACGATCTTCAGACATGTCAGCCGCGAGAGGGTGATTGTGGTGAACCAATTTGACATACGCAACCGAATTCGTGAATACTTGATCGCATGCATGTACTGACCGCCGGCCGGTTGGCCCAGCTTTCGGGGGCCAGGCTCGTCGGCGACCCTGGCTCTCTCGTCGGACCCGACGTGGTTATCGACTCACGCGCATGCTCCCCCGGCGCCCTCTTTATCGCTCTGCCGGGGGAGCGGGCCGATGGTCACGACTTCGTAGCGGGTGCGGTCGCGGCTGGCGCCGCGGCCGTCCTCGTGCGCAAGGAACGCCCCATGGCGGTCCCGCAACTTGTGGTGCCTGACCCCCTGGCCGGGCTGACGGCCCTGGCAAGGGCACTTGTGGAGGAAGCCGTCGCAGCGGGGCTGGTCACCGTCGGCATCACCGGGTCGTCAGGCAAGACCAGTACTAAGGACTTGCTGGCCCAGGTGCTGGCGACCGCCGGCCCCACGGTCGCCCCTGTCGGCTCATTGAACAACGAGCTCGGGGTGCCGCTGACGGCCACCCGGCTGGATGCGGCCACACGGTTCCTGGTCAGCGAGATGGGCGCCCGCCGCAGAGGCCACATCGCCTCCTTGTGCGCGATCGTGACGCCTCACGTCGGCATTGTGCTCAACCTCGGCCACGCTCACCTCGGCCAGTTCGGGTCGGTCTCGGCGATCGCGAAGGCAAAGGGCGAACTCGTGGAGGCGCTGCCCGCAGAAGGCTGGGCGGTCCTGAACGCCGACGATCCGCTCGTCTCAGCGATGGCCGGACGCACCAGCGCCCGGATCGCCACCTTCGCCGTCGGTGCTGCGCCCGGGTGGGGCGACCTGCGGGTCTGGGCCGAGGAGGTCGGGGCCGCTGACAGGCAACGGCCCACCTTCATGCTCCACGCCAGCGGCGCAGCCAGCGGATGTGCACCAGTGGCGTTGCAGGTGACCGGAGCCCATCAGGTGGGCAATGCGCTGGCCGCAGCGGCGGCAGCGCTGGGGCAGGGCCTGGACGTTCCCATGGTTGCCCAGGCTCTTGGCAGCGCGACCGCCCGCTCGCGCTGGCGGATGGAACTCAGCGCTCGTCCGGACGGGGCGCTCGTAATCAACGACGCCTACAACGCCAATCCCGAGTCCATGACTGCGGCACTGCGCACCCTCGCCTCCCTGCGTAGACCCGGCGGGCGCCTCCTCGCGGTGCTGGGCGACATGCTGGAACTCGGCCCCGGCGCCGCCGCCGCCCACATCGAGGTCGGGGCGCTTGCCGCAGCGCTCGGCGTGGACCGGCTGATCGCGATCGGCGCCCATGCCGACGACCTGGTCTCCGGAGCCGGTGGCGTCGAGACCATCGTGGCATCGGACAGGGCCGCCGCCTCCGCCGCTGCCGCCGCCTGGCTGAGTCCTGCGGACGTCGTGCTGGTCAAGGCATCAAGGGGCTTGGCTCTGGAGACCCTGGCCGAACAACTGGCCGCACCGCACAGAGGTGATCGACGATGAGGAGCCCGAGCCATCAGCTCGCTGCTGGCCTTCAGCCTCGCACACCTGGTCAGCTCTACTCCTGTGGGCCCAGCGACTGCTACACGACCAAGGCCCCGAAAACCGACAGCACCTCTGGTTAAACAGCACCTCTGGTTAACCCGAGAACATTGAGGGATGGTCCTCTCGCTCACGGTGAAGTAGGCCGCAGCCGCCCAGCAGAATCCTCTTCGAAACCTTCCGGGGCCAATCCCTGCAATGCATCTGCCGTCGGGGGTCCCGTGGCTCGGCGAGCCACGGCCGGCGCACCCCCCTCGCTGAGCATGCCTCAGCCGGGGAAGCGGTGCTCGAGTGCGTCCAGGAGCCGACGCCTGGAGGCCTCGACGTTCTCGCGGCGGGCAGTGTTCAGTTCGGTCTCGACCTGCTCGACATCGGCGGCGAGACGTTCATCACCGAATACGCCCCGGATCCAGCGGGAGAAGTCATGGGCCCCGGCGTGGAAAGCGATGACATCGGCCTCGCAGCCGTCCAGCTCAGTGTGGAAGTCGCGTAGGTTCGCTGCCTCGTGACCGGAAGTTGACTCTCGGCTGCGGCGAAACACGAACCGCCGATGGACCGGCAGGTCCGCCGTCGCGTACTTGTGCCAGTGGCGCTCGTGAATGGTACGCCGGTGGCCGACTATGAAGGGGCGCAGTACTCCGGGCTCGCTGGCGCGCACGAGCAGGCCGGCCCCTGCGGGGAGGACGGAGAATGCTGCGAGGACGTCGTTGACCGAGAGCCCGCAAAACGCCGTTGTGGCGGCGACGACCACGTCTTCCGCATCGAGGGTAGTTGGCTGCAGTGACACAAGGATGTCGATGCTGTTCCGAGCCTCAGCACTGAGTTCGGTGGGGTGGTAGGTGATGAGGCAGTGGCCCTTGCGGTCCGGTGCGAACAGGCGTGAATTCTGACTCTCTTGGCCGAGAGACTCGTGGGCCTCGTCGATCAGCACCCAGTGGGGCAGGCCGCGGTCGCTGCGCAGGTCGGCGAGCCGGGGCGGTTTCTCCTGGTACCATCTGCGTCTTTCTTCCCCGGTGAGCTGGGACAGGTCGGCGACGATGCTTGTGCCATGGTGACTCAACAGCGTGCGTACGAGCCCAGTTCCAGGACCGGGCTCGTACCCACCCAGATGAACGACGTTAGGCAGGTCGGCCAGACTTGTGTGGTCGCCCTCGACATCGATGACGACCACGGCGTAGGCGAGACGGATGAGCTGCTCGGCGATGAGCCCGGCCAGATAGGACTTCCCGGCACGGGTGCCGCCCGTCACAAGAATGTTGACCTGGGAGGCCGGAATGGTGGCGGGTGTGCCGTCGAGGTAGGTTCCGAGCGCGATCTGCCAGCGTTCGGGATGCACGTGGGAGCGCCCGGCCATGACGTCACCCCGCAGGATCTCGATCACCCCTTTGCCGTCCGGGGCAAGCGTGACGATATCGGCGCGGCGCTTGAGGGACTCGACGGCGTTGGCGACGGCGACGCCAATCTCGCAGCGCGAGAGCATAGTGTGGTCGTTCTCGGCGTCGCCAATGGCGATCGTGGAGTGCCGGGACAGGCCCAGGTTGTCGAGGGCGGCGTCCAGTCCGGTTCCCTTGGTGACGCCGGCTGGCACGATCATCAGGGCGCCCCGGTTCCGCGTGAGTTGGTAGTCGGCTCCGAGTCGACGGACCTCCTCCAGAACCAGGTGGTCGTGGGTCGCCGAGCAGCCTAGGAGTACCTGCCCGCGGTCGACCTGGACCCCGCGGCGGGCGAGCGCGTCGGCCAACGCGGGATCGATCGGCTGAGCCAGCACCTGCGACCCCTCCTGGGTGTGAAGCACCGCGCCGTTTTCGGCGACGATTGCGTCGAACCAGTTGTCCACATCGGCGAAGCCCGCCCGCAGGTGACGCAGTGTGCGGCCGGTGACCAACACGAGGCGGCGCCCGCCGGCTCGCGCCTCGCCGAGGGCAGCGAGCACGGCCGGGGCGGGTCGCTCACCGTCTGTCAGAGTGCCGTCGAAATCGAGTGCGACAGCGCGGAAATAGTCAGGCATGGCCTTCCATCAAGTGGGTGAAGGTCCTCGTTAGCAGGGATGTCCCCTTCGAATGTTACAGTATTCATGAAACATGCTTCGCGTTTCAGCCCCACGAATGATCACGGGGTACCACCAGCCCTCGAAACCCCAGTTGCCCGAATCAGCAAGTCAATCCGTCGGCCCCCTGCGGCTCGGGCGGAGGCGCCGAGTCCTCCGGACGCCGACTCAAGTGGCCGATATTAGTCCGCGGCCTCGGCGCGCCGCACACCGCCGACTCCACCGGCGAAGTCGCCATCGCGGTCACGGCCATCGCCGCATGGCGTCGACAACATCGTGCACGCCGCCGGCGACCCGGCTGCCGGAGTATCTGACCGTCTGAGCGCCGTTGGCTTTCGCGGTTGAGTAGCCCGGGGAGTGGGGTTGGGGGCCGGGGGCGTGGATGCCGGAGCCGAGTCTGTGGTGCCAGTCGTTCTTCGCGCGCTGGGTGCAGAACACGGTGGAGACGGCGTCGCAGCGGCGTTCGAGGAGTTCCAGTAGCATGCTGCGGGTGCTCTCGTCGGGCGGGTCGAGGAGTGATTCGTCGATCACGGGCAGCGTGAACGCGGCGTACTTGCGCAGGAACTTCACCTGGCCCCTGGAGTGATCTCCAGTCGGAGCCTCAATCGGCCCACCACCGCCGGCAGCGCTCCCACCGCTCGGCTCGGCATCCAGTTTGTGGACCTTCAGGATCGTGTCACGACTCGCGCCACAGAGGCGAGCGGACCCTGGATCCGGCATTATCACCACAGTCGGGAACCGTGGGGAATGAGCCCTCACCAACAAGGCGAGGCTCCCCTCCTCCAACGCAACGTGGACCATTTCCCCAGGTATCACCCCTTGCCAAAGGCGCTACACCCCAGAAACAGAGAATCGACGAGAGGTTTTCACCTCTCGTCGATTCCCGGTATTTGCCCTAGTCAGAGGCACTATTTGTGCGCGAGAGAGGAGTTGAAGCTCTCTTCTATCAGCCGATAATGGCCCCCTGACAAGGTCTTATGTGGGTTGATTGCCACTTCGTCACCTTGTCGTGGGGAATACGTGGGGAATAGCACCGGAGCCAAGGCCGCGCGGACCTCGCGTCCATGGCTGCCTTCAGCATAGGCCGACGACCGCCAAGCGTCGCAGCCCCAACCCACCCGGCGTTCACCGCAACGCTGCCAGCAGAGCGGCGCCGACCAGGCAGGCTCAAGAGGAGTGCCTCCAAGGCGTCCACGAGCCCTCGGGCAACCACGCACGTGACAGCGACGGCCTCCATGTCACACCTCCCACAGTCTCGGCGATCTCGGTGTACGACTTGCCCCGCGTCGGCGCAGGACGCCGTGGACGTCGGCCTCCTGGAGCCACAATCCTGTCCCGGTGACATGGTGGTGTGGCTCGGGGTTCATGGGCGTCCTCCTGGCGGCGGCGAGCGAACACGACATCCGTCCTAACGGGCTCCGGCTCCTCCTCGCGGACAGGGGCGCCGCGAAGCCACCAGGAGACTGGCGCTACGGATCGTCCCTGTCCGCCGAATCCAGAGTCGGACGTCCACGTCGGCGGACCAGACGTCGCCACCACCCTTGATGACAGGGACCGGGTGCGGCGTGCGGTCGACGACGACCCCACTGGTGGCGGGTTCGGCCGGGGTGGCGCCGGGCGGTCCATTTCTCCGCCCGCTGGCGACCATCGCGAAGGACGCCCCCCTGGAGGCCGCCGTGGCCGCCATGCAGGCGGGCGGCACCCACTTCGCGCTCGTCGTCGACGGTGAGGAAACGATCGGTGCCGCGATCCTCGAGGACGTCGTCGAGCGAGCAATCGGAGAGGTGAGGGACGTCGCCCAGCTGCCACGCACGCCTTGAACGTGGTGACACGCGCAGACGATCGAACGGCTCACCGGCGGCGGCCATTCCGGGTGTCCGGGCGCTTGCAATGGTAGGAGGATCAGGGCACCGCGGCGGTCAGCGCAGAGAGGGTGGCCAGGACGGCCTCGGCCGCCTCGCGTCCCTTGTCCTCCGGTGATCCGGGAAGCCCAGCCCTGTCGAGCGCCTGCTGCTCGGTGTCACACGTGAGGACACCGAAACCGACGGGCGTTCCAGTGCGGGTCATCACGTCGACGATGCCGTGGGTGGCGCCTGCGCAGACGTAGTCGAAGTGGGGTGTCCCGCCCCGGATGACGACACCGAGCGCGACCAGCCCGTCGAAGTGGTGGGCCAGGCGGGCACAGGCGACCGGCAGCTCGAACGTGCCCGGGACGCGGACCACCGTGACGGTCGCGCCGGCCCGTTCCAGCGTGGTAACTGCGTTGGTGACGAGAGAGTTCATGACGAGGTCGTGCCAGGACGAGGCGACGACGGCGATGCGTCGGCCGCGGCCGTCGACGGTGAGGTGGGGGGTGCCGGAGCCAGCCATCAGGCCTCCTGGACGAGGGTGGACGCGGTGGGTAGGCGGTGGCCCATCCGCTCGCGCTTGGTGGACAGGTAGTGCACGTTGTCGGGGTTGGGCTCCACGATGAGCGGACGGAGGCCGGTGATGTCGATCCCCGCCGTGCGCAGGCCGTCGGCCTTGGCCGGGTTGTTGGTGAGCAGTTCGGCCCGGACCACCCCTTGGGCGGTCAGGATGGCGGCGGCGGCGCCGTATTCGCGGGCGTCGACCGGTAGGCCCAGCAGGGTTTGGGCGTCGACGGTGTCCGCGCCGACGTCCTGGAGGGCGTACGCCGACAGCTTCGCGAGCAGCCCCACGCCGCGCCCCTCGTGACCTCGCAGGTAGATCACGACACCCCCCTGACGGGCAATGACGGCGAGGGACTCGTCGAGTTGGCGGCCGCAGTCGCAGCGGCGGGAACCGAACGCGTCCCCAGTGAGACATTCGGAGTGGAGGCGGACGAGCGGTGCCGCGCCATCGGTGGTGAGGCCGCGTGGGCTGATCAAGGCGAGGTGTTCGGCGCCGGTGCGCCGGTCCCGGTAGCCGTGCAACGCGAACGTCCCGTGGGCGGTGGGCAGCGTCGTTACGGCGGCCAGCGTGACGCGGTCGTACAGGTCGCGCCAGGCGACCAGGTCCGCGATCGTGATGACGGGCAGGCACTCGGCCGCGCCGAGGGCGACGACGTCGGGCGTCCGCATCACCTCACCCGCATCGTGGACGAGTTCACCGATCACGCCCACGGGCGGCAGGCCGGCCAGCCGGCACAGGTCGACGGTCGCCTCGGTGTGCCCCTGCCGTTCGAAGACCCCGCCGGGCCGGGCGCGCAGTGGCAGGACGTGCCCGGGCCGGATCAGGTCGGACGCCGCGGCGTCCGGGTTGCCGAGGACGCGGAGCGTGGTGGCCCGGTCCGCCGCCGAGATCCCGGTCGTGACCCCGGACGCCGCGTCCACGCTGACGGTGTACGCGGTCCGCAACGGGTCGGCGCTGTCGGGAACCATGAGGGGCAGGCCCAGACGGTCGGCCCAGTCGACGGGCAGGGGGGCGCACAGGTAGCCCGATGTGTGCCGCACCATCCACCCGACCCATTCGGCGGACGCCGTCGAGGCCGCCAAGATGGCGTCCCCCTCGTTCTCCCGGTCGGCGTCGTCGAGGACCAGGACCGGACGGCCGGCGCGCAGCGCGTCCAGGGCTGCGGGAATGGTGGCGAACTCAGGCATGGGTGGTCTCCCGCAGGGCGCCAAGTTCGAGACGCTCGAGGTGGGCGACGATGTACTTGCCGAGGATGTCCGCCTCGAGGTTGACGACCGCCCCGACAGCGGCGGGACCGAGGGTCGTCAGCTCGAGCGTGGTCGGGATCAGCGAGACCGTGAACCGGTCCGGCCGGATGTCGAACACGGTCAGGGACACGCCGTCGACGGTGACCGAGCCCTTCTCGACCAGGTAGCGCTGCACCTCGGCTGGGCAGGAGATCTCGACCACCTCCCACTGCTCGCCCGGCGTACGGGACAGGATGCGGCCCGTTCCGTCGACGTGTCCCTGCACGATGTGCCCGCCGAACCGGCCGTCGGACCCCATCGCCCGCTCCAGGTTGACCCGGTCCCCCGGGGTGAGGCCGCCCAGCGATGTTCGCCGGAGTGACTCGGCCATGACGTCGACCATGAACAGGTCCCCGTCCAGGCCGGTCACGGTGAGGCAGACACCGTTGACGGCGATCGAGCTGCCGTGGGTGGCGTCGGAGGTGACGAGCGGACCGCGGACGGTCACGACGGCGGAGTCCTCCAGGTGGCGGATCTCGACGACCTCGCCCAGTTCTTCGATGATGCCGGTGAACATGATCACTCCTTGCCAGAGTTCGGTTGGGGTTCTGAAAGATCGGGGAGGGGGCGGAGGGTGAGCCGGACGTCGTCGCCCAGACGACGCACATCGACCAGGGCGTACCGGTGGGCGTCCGCGAGGGTGGCGACGCCGAGGTCGCCGACCAGCGGGGAGCCGGAACCCACCAGGACGGGCGCGAGGTAGGCGACGATCTCGTCGACCAGGCCGGCGGTGACGAACGCCGCGGCGAGGGTGGCCCCACCCTCCAGCCAGACATGACGGACACCGGCTTCCTGCAGGCGTGCCAGGACACCTGCCGGGTCGTCGGCGAGCAGCAGCGTGGACGCGTCTGGCGACAGGACACGGGCGTCAGCGGGGATCGGGCGACGTCCGACGACCACCCGGACGGGTTGCCGGGGCGCTTCCGTGCCGTCGGGGCGGCGGACGGTGAGGCGGGGATCGTCGGCCAGCACCGTCCCCGTCCCGACGACAATCGCCCCGCAGCGGGACCGCAACCGATGGACGTCGAGCCGGGCGGGCTGGCCCGTGATCCACGCCGACGTGCCGTCCGCGGCGGCGGTCCGGCCGTCCAGGGTGCCCGCAACCTTCCAGGTGACGAAAGGACGCCCGTGCGTCACCGAGAACGTCCAGGCCTCATTGAGGAGGGCCGCTTCCGCTGCCCGGACGCCGCCCAGCACCTCCACTCCACCCGCGGCCAGCGTGGCCGCGCCGCCGGACGCGGGCGGATTCGGGTCGGCCTGGGCGTACACCACGCGACGGACGCCGGCGCGCAGCAGCGCCTCGGCGCAGGGACCGGTGCGGCCATGGTGGTTGCAGGGCTCCAAGGTCACGTACGCAGTGGCGCCCGCGGCGTCCGGACCGGCGCCGCTGAGCGCCTCAACCTCGGCGTGCGGCGTTCCGGCGCCATGGTGCCAGCCCTCGCCCACGATCCGGCCGTCATCGTCGACCAGGACGCAGCCGACGCGTGGGTTCGGGTCGGCCCGCGGGGACCGGGCGGCGAGCATGAGGGCACGGTCCATGGCGCTCTCGTGCGCGCTTGTGGTCGCATCGGCTGATCGCCGGTCTTCCAGGATGGTCGGACTCATCTGCCCCTCCGTCGTCTCGTGTGACGACTCCGGGGCAGGGACATGCCAGCGCGCAGCGAAGCCGGACCCGCCAACGCCGGAGCGTCGGCGCGCGGCAATGCCACGAACCGCGTGCGCCTCCCATCCGGACTTTAACCGTCGGTACCGGAATCCCACCGGTTCAACCATTGGCTCACAAGGAGCCGCCGGGTCGCGGACTATCACCGCCGGTTCGGAGTTTCACCGACCCCGGAGCACGTTCTTGCGTCAAAGCGTAGCGAACTCCACGCGTCTCAGCAGGATGTCGTCCACTTCGGCTGCAGGGCACCTGCGGCCTCCCATCCCGCGATGGAGGCGATCAGAGCCGAGCGCCGGCCTCCCGCGGACCTGGGGTCCCGGGTTCGGTTGTCGAAGGCGAGCAGGCGCCGCCTCCGCTGGCACCACGACGCGTGTCGAATATCCTGGTCGTGTCGATGGGTCGGAGGCGGAAGGTGCGCTCCGAGTCTCAAGAAGACTCGGGCGACGGATCCGCAAGGCCGTCAAGGCCCGCGGGCACTTCCCCAACGAGCAGGCCGCACTCAAGTGCGTCTACCTCGCTGTGATGGCGCTGGACCCCACAGGCA
>Ga0209347_1001852_pt1 | contig 30927 bp, 24 predicted proteins | sample AutmiccommuBRH23_FD_187382 | JGI IMG/M metagenome (GOLD analysis project Ga0209347, IMG submission 187382) | Deep subsurface microbial communities from Mt. Terri, Switzerland - Autotrophic microbial communities BRH/23 (SPAdes) (version 2) | ecosystem: Environmental > Aquatic > Deep subsurface >...
ACGAAATATGTAATGGTCAGGATCAGGTTGCACACTTGCGCGCCCAAGTGCGACGGACGAAACGAGCGCCGTAGAATGCGAGGCTCGCTCCGTGCCCCCGCCCAGCACTGAAGGTGCCGGGCTAATGGTTAAAAAGTAGGCTCAAGCCTACTAGAATGCAGTTAACCCGCTTCAGCGGGTTTCCACTTCTCCCAGCCTGGGACCTTCAGTCCCAGGTGGGGCTGTGCATCATCCTCTTGACCAGTACAGTTTCCGTGTGTTCTGTGTATTCTGTGGTTAATTGCCCTTCGTGTATTTCGTGTTTTTCGTGGTCAAAACTTCCGCGTATTCTGTGTGTTCCGTGGTTCCTCTCCTCCTCCGCCGCCGTTGCCCCTGCCGCCTCACATCGCCTATAATACCCATAACGCGGGCGGCCATCCCAGGCTTTCCCGGCGCATTCGCCCAAACCATCATCTTCCAAAAGGGGGACATCATGGATCAGGTCAGAATCGGCGTGATCGGGGCCACGGGTCGAGGCATGCTGGCGAAAAACTGGCATCAGCCGGAGGGCCGCTCCATCGTCGTGGGCGCGGCGGACGTGTCCGACGAGGCGCTGGCCACCTTTAGACGGCAGGTCAACCCGGACGGGTTTGTGACAAACGACTATCGCGAGCTGTTGGATCGGCCCGACATCGACGCCATTGCTGTCACCAGCCCCGATTTCACCCATGAGCAGTATGTCTGCGAGGCTTTTGCCGCGGGCAAGCACGTATTTACCGAAAAGCCGATGGCGATCACCACCGAGGGGTGCGACCGCATGTTGCGTGCCTGGGTCGAATCGGGCAACTATTTCATGGTCGGCTTTAATATGCGCTACATGAACATTTTCCGCGTGATGAAGGACGCCGTGGATGCCGGGCTGATCGGCGAGGTCAAGGTGGTCTGGGTGCGCCATTTCGTGGCCCACGGCGGCGAGTGGTATTACCACGATTGGCACGGCAGCTCGCGCAATTCCACCGGCCTGCTGCTGCAAAAGGCCTCCCACGACATCGACATGATCCACTGGATCACCGGCAAGTACGCCACCAAGGTGGTCGCCGCGGGCAGCCTGGACTATTACGGCGGCGACAAACCCAACGACCTGCGCTGCCGCTCCTGTCCGGAGCAGGATACCTGCATCGAGTACCAGTACATCGACCACCCCGACCGCGCCAACAAGATGGACATGTGCGTCTACCGGCAGGAAATCGACGTGGAGGATAACAGCACGGTCATCATGGAGCTAGAGGGCGGGCTGAAGGCTACCTATATGCAGTGCCACTATACGCCCGACTACTGCCGGAATTACACCTTTATCGGCACCGAGGGACGCCTGGAGAACCTGGACGACAGCCGCCAGGTGATCGTCAAGCTGCGCGACCGCTCGAACCGCTGGCGCAACCTGGCGAACTATGCGCTGGACGTCAAGGAGGCCACCGGCACCCACGGCGGCGCGGACCCCATCATCTGCCGCGATTTCGTGGACATGATCCTCACCGGCAAGCGGCCCATCTCGACCCCGCTGGCGGGCCGGATGAGCGTGGCCGTGGGCACGGCGGCCACCTGGTCCCTGCGTAACGGCTGGCAGCCGGTGGAGCTTCCCCCCCTGCCGGAGGATATTCGCGAGCGGGTGTTTTAGCGGGGGGAAAGGCGAAAGGGCAACAACAGCGGGGCGCGGCGGGTCGGTAGTGGCCCGTCGCGCGTGTCGCTTGGCGTGTAGCGGAATGGGCTCTAATAAGTTCGAGACCTTTGGGATATGTCTAATAGCCCTTGTTTGTATGGGGCAATTGTGCTATATTGGTTCTATGGATGATCAGCTTCGGGTCCCCATCCTTGCCTCGGTTCTTACATGACACGTTCTCGAAAACGCAGTGGAGGATCACCGTTAGCATGGCCAACCCAGAGCACCTCGCCATTTTACAGCAGGGGGTAGACGTATGGAACCAGTGGAGGAAGGAAAACCCCGACGTTCAGCCAAACCTCTATATGGCACGTCTGCGTGGGGCGAAGCTCCGTGAGACGAACTTCGGCGAGACGAACTTTGTCAACGCAGACCTTAATGGGGCGGATCTCGGCGAGGCGAATCTTAGCCGTGCGTACCTCTACAGGGCGGACCTCGCGGACGCTGATCTACGCAAGGCGAACCTTAGCGAGGCGCACCTCTTCAGAGCAGATCTCATCTGGGCGAATCTCGCCAACGCGGACCTTCGTGGGGCGGACCTCAGTTGGGCAGATCTTCGCGGGGCGAAACTCATCAGGGCAAACCTTCGCGGGGCGGACCTTCGTGAAACCGAGCTTCACGGGGCTGACCTCGCTGAGGCAGATCTCAGCGAAGTCAGGCTAGGTTATGCCACACTCGCGGATATTGATCTTAGCCAAGCGCGGGGGTTGGACAGAGTTATACATGAGGGTCCATCCAGTATTGGGATCGATACTATCTACAAATCCCTGGGCAACATTCCAGACGAGTTCCTACGCGGTTGTGGCGTACCTGACCAGTTCATTGGATACGCCCACTCTATCGTCGGCGAGCCCATTGGGTACTACTCCTGCTTCATAAGCTATGCACAGACAGATAGGGACTTCGCTACGCGTCTCTACAGCGACCTTCAGACCGTGGGTGTTAGCTGTTGGCTTGATGTGAAGGAGCTGAGGGTTGGCGCTGATCTCAGGAAACAGATTAGCGAGTCGATCAAGGCACAAGATCGAATCCTTCTCGTTCTCTCCCAAGCTTCAGCCCAGAGCTCGTGGGTCAACCGAGAAGTGAAGAATGCGCTTCAACTGGAGCAAGACCGCGGGAAAACGGTTCTGTTCCCAATTCGAATAGATGATGCTATCTTCAGCGTTTCTGACAGTCCAGAAATCGGTCGTCTTCGTGAAAGGTACATTGGTGATTTCCGCGGCTGGCAGGACCAGGGTCTCTACAAGCAAGCCTTTTCGCGGCTAGTTAGGGATCTCGCCATTAGTGCTTCCGTTGAGTCTGGGAGGTCCCAGTGATGCGTCGAAATCTAGGGGCCTACCAGCACTGCCAAGTGTTTCTCAATTACCCATTTGATGAATCATTCGAGAAGCTCGCTGATGCCATGAATTTTGCTGTTGTGGCCGCAGGCCTTCTTCCAGTGTGTGCCCATGATCTGACCACGCCCGACTGCCCGCGACTAGGCATGCTTGTCGAGGCAATCCGGTGTTGTCAGTACTCTGCACATGACCTATCACGTTCGAGCGCCGAACCAAATGGGTTCGCACGCATGAATATGCCGATTGAAATGGGCATGGCTCTTTTCCATGCACTAGATACACAGCATCACGAGCACCGGTGCCTTTTCTTAGTGCCAAATGCACACGATTATGTTACCTTTGCATCTGACTTGGCAGGTCTGGATCCCAAAACCCATAATAACGAGGATAGACGAGTTCTGGTCGAAGTATATGAATGGCTGCGGCGTGTAGTCCCGCCATCGCTGTTCAACTCACAACCAACAACTGTTGTTGTGGACAAATTCGCCGAGTTCAGAGCAAGACAGCACCGCATCAAGGGAAGCGGAAACGCAGGCAAACCCTCCCATGATGAAAATAGGGAAGTGATGTACCAGATATGCGCTGAGTGCGGCTGGTGGGAATGGCGGGAGACCAGAGTAGGTAGAGATGAGTTCCCTGCCATTCCCCTCGCTCTCGCCAACGAGTAAGAGCTAGTTCTCAGTCTCCCCCCAAATTCCCCCCTCCCGCCAATCTATGCTATACTCACCCCCTCACACACCGCGCGCAACACAGCGGCGTTATCCTGAATTGGGAGATAGTGTATGCAGATTGCAGACGCACAACGCGAAATGCGCTCCGCTTTCCTGGGCGGATTCGTCGGCCAGTTGGTGGCCGGGGTCATCTGGGCGCTGTCCGCCGCACTCGGCACGTGGGTCGCGCCCGGCTATGGCATGGCGGCCCTCTTTTTCGTCAGCATGCTCCTGTTCCCGCTGACCCAGTTGATCCTGCGGCTGATGGGCCGCCCGGCCACCCTCAGCCCCGGCAACACGCTGAACCAACTGGCAACCCAGGTAGCGTTCACCGTGCCCATCGGTTTTTTGCTGGTTTTCGCCGCGACGCTCTACCGCCAGAACCTGTTCTTCCCCGCCAGCATGATCATCGTGGGCGCCCACTATCTGCCGTTCGTCTTCTTGTACGGCATGTGGCAATTCGGCGTGCTGGCCGGGGCGCTGGTGCTGGGGGGCGTGGGCATCGTGCTGTTCGCGCCGGGCATCTTTGGCCTGGGCGGGTGGCTGGGCGCCGTCGCGCTGATCCTCTTTGCGTTCGTAGGGCGGAGCGTGGCCCTGCGCGAGGAGCGCACGCGGTAGGACACGTGAAACTGTGACCATCTCGCCCATCGTCGTCGCCTACGATCCGCAATGGCCGCAGGAGTTTGAGGCGCTGGCCGCCGTGCTGGCCGCGGCCCTGGGCGACCTGGCGCGCCGCGTACACCACGTGGGCAGCACCTCCATCCCCGATATGGCCGCCAAGCCGATCCTCGACATCGACATCAAGCTGGCGCCGGGCATCCCGGTAGAGGCCGCCACCGCCGCCCTGTCCCCCCTGGGCTATGTCTACGCGGGCGACCAGGGCATTCCAGAGCGGTACGCCTACCGCAACCAGACCCCTGCCGCGCCCCTCTGCGAGCAGCGCGCCGCGTGGCCGTCCCATCACCTCTACGTCTGCCCCCACGGCTCGCGGGAGCTGGCCCGGCATCTGCTGTTCCGCGACCGGCTGCGCCGCGATCCCGCCCTACGGCAAGAGTACCTGGAGATCAAGCAGGAAGCGTTGCGGCGGGCCGAGGGTGTCCGGCAGGTCTATGTGGACGAAAAGGCCATGCTGGGCGACGCCTTCTTTCGGCGGGTGATGGGGGACTGAGCGCGCTCGCACTCAACCGGCAACTCTTCTGGAGGTCGGGAAATGGGAACCCATGAAACGGATTCCCATTCTGTGTTTTCCGTGTATTCTGTGGTTCATCCTCTTCCGAGGCTCAATCCCTTGGGTTATTTGGGATATCATTTGGGATATCGCTCGTGCCTATCCCAAATGGGACTATTTGCGCACGTAACAGGTGCCCCGTTTGTCGCCGATTTTCAGCAGAATGCCCTTCTCCACCAGGTCGCGCAGGTCTAGCCGAATCGTCTCCGGCGTCACGTCCGGGCACAGCTCTCGGTAGTCACGGTTGGTGATGCGCTCGTTCGTTTCCAGGAAGCGCAAGGCCCGCGCCTGCCGGGGGTTGAGCTGATCGCCAAAAAGCTGGGCCACCTCGTCCACCGCGTTCAACAGCGTGACGGTAAAGTTGCGGCCCGTATCGCGAAATTCGGGCGTGGGATGGTGCTCGCGGCGCATGGCCTCGTACATGATGTCCACCCCCTGGCCCAGTTCCTCGATGTAGCCCCAGTAATACAGCCCGCGCACCAGCCGGGGGTTGCGCGAATAGTGCTCTTCGAGAATGTTGTCCAGCGTCATGTGGCCGGGCAGCCCGCCGGGGGAGATGATCTCCATCCGATCATCGAACAGGCGAATCTCGATCCGCTGGCCGGTGATGCTGTAATCCCGGTGGCAGATGGCGTTGACCACCGCCTCGCGCACGGCTTCTACGGGGTAGTCAAAAGTCTCCTGCCGCTTGAGCCCCTTGACCTGCGGCTGCTGCTGAATCTCCTCGAACAACACCTCCCAGGTGCGCTCGACCAGCCGCGCCGCCGGGCCGACGATCTCCACCCGGCGCAGATACCGCTCCGTCGTGGCCACCGCCTCGCGCACGCTGGTTCCCTTGAAACGCACCAGGATCACCCCCACCTGCGGCAGAAAGCGATGGGGATACTTGCCAAACAGCAGCAGGCCGCTGTTGGTGGGCGCGCCAGTCGGATCGAGCGCGCCCGCGTCGCGCAGCAGTTCCAGCCGGGAGAAAGACTCGCCGCGCGGGCCGCGGCGGATATGGTTGCGCTGATACTCCTCGATGATGCTCTCATCCAGGTCGTCCAGCGTCGCGCCAGGCACGACCTCTTCCTCAAAGCCAGGCGCACGCGGGCGAACGGCCTCGGCCTGGGCGACAGCCACGCGCTTGTTGGTCGTGCCCGAGCGCACCAGCACGCCGTACCCGCGCGCCGCCACCCGATAGGCGGTGGGGCGCACGGTGATGGTGGCTACCTGCTCGTTGGCGACCTCCTCGGTCTGCAACTCGGGCAGGTCCGGGGGGCGCAAGGGAGGCTCGCACATCTGCAGGGCGCGGTTCAAGACCGGCTCCAGGTCCTCTACCGCGTCCCCGTGCACGCGCCCCTGGTCGTCCATCCCCACGACCACCGTGCCGCCCAGGGCGTTGGCAAAGGCCACGATCACCTGAGCGAGTTCGTCGGCTTCCGGCTCGGGCATGAACTCTAGCATCGGCCCTCGCCCCTTGGAAACCAGCGCCCTGATAGTCATCGTCTCTCCCTCTTATCCCTTGCGTGGGATACACGCGTCCGAGCGAGGGCAAGCGTCATGCCCCCGCCTGGTTCTGTTGGTAAAGCGATCCGAACGGGTTCCCTCTCCCGCCGCCGACGCCCCTCACCCCCGGCCACTACGTGGCCGACGGTCGGGTCAGACGCCTTCTCCCTTTGGGAAAAAGCGGCATGTATGCCGATGCCCCGCAAGGGGCGGATGAGGGGGCCTCCGCGCTGTAGAAACCGCGCTCCGGTTCTGCCCGTTACAGCAAAATGGCAAACGGGTAGGTGACCACCCAGAGATTATCCTCACGGTGCACCTCGACGGTCAATTGGCTTCTGCCCGCCGTGCCGCCCACGTTCGAGCTCAATTCCACCAAAAAATAATGCGCATCATCGTGGCGGAACAGCCGGGTCACCACAACCTCGTTGAACGGCAACTGGCGCTCGTTGGTGACCCGCTTGACCTGATCGACGAACTCGTCATGGGTGATGGGCCGCCCATAGATGTCCGTCAGGTGGGTCTTGCCAGTGAGGCGGTAGACCTCCTCATAGTTGCCAGTGGCCAGCGCGTCAAAATACTCCTCCACGGCCTTTTCCGGCGTGAACCCCATCTTGTTGGCGTAAAAGTCGTACGCCTGATAGCCGATGAACGCCACGACCAGCAGCAAGAGGGCGATGGCCGCCAGGCGGGTCATGTTCGACAACCGTTTCCAGATGTTGATTACCATGCTTCTCCTGTACCTTGGTGGTAAAAGCTACGATGCTGTCAGGACGTTTTCGTCTTGGACGAACGGGAACGGCGCGGCGGCGTAGTGACCGTCGCCCGACGAGTGCGCCGCGTGCGGGTGGGCTTGTCCTCCGGCGTGGACTCGCCTTCCGGCTCTACTGGCGCGGCCGCTGTTGCGGCCGCTATTGCGGCAGTTTCTTCCGTTGTAGCACTGGCCGACTTTTTCCGGCGCGTTGTGGCGCTCTTCTTTGGGGCTGCGTCCGCCGCCGGTTCGGCGATGGGCTGGGCCACCGATGCCTCAGCCGACTCGGCTTTGGCAGCGGCACTGGCGCTGCTGCGGCGGGTGGCTCGCGCGGGCTTTGGTGCGGCATCGTCCGCAGGCGTTGCTTTCGCAGAAGACACCTTCGTTGAGGACGCTACCTTGGTAGAAGCCTTCTCCGCAGGAGCCGCTGCCTTGGTTGAGGACGTTCCCTTGGCAGAAGGCGCTCTCTTGCGGCTGGTAGTCTTCTTGGTTGCAGACGCGGCCTGCTCGTCGCTCGCAGCCTTTGGCGCCGCTTCCCCGCCATTCCCGGCAGATTTGGTCGCGGCTGCGGGCTTGCGGGTGCGGGTCGTTGTCTTTTGGGCAGGAGCAGCGCCCTTTTCCGTCTCGCCGGTAAAGGCGGGCACGCGGGCAAACCCCGCCGCTGTCCCTTCCTCCACCTGGATGAGGGCGCCTCGGCGGGTGCGCGTGACCACGCGGCCCCACGAATCCCGGCTCAACGCGGGCACGTCTGCCACCTGCGCGAGCTGCGAGGCTCCGCGCGCGGTGCGGACCACCAGATCCTCACCCGACACGACCACCTGCGCGTCCACGATGGGACCGGTCATGTCGCTCTTGGCGGGGTCCACCCCCAGCACGCCGACGCCGCCACGCCCTTGCTGGGCAAACTCGTCCATCGGGGTGCGCTTGGCAAAACCGGTGGCGGTGAGCAACACCAACTCCCCCTTCTCGCGGACCAGATCGGCCCCGACCACGGCGTCACCCTCTTTCAGGTTAATGCCGCGCATCCCCTGGGCCGACGTACCCTGAGGGCGCACGCTGTTCGCCTGGAAGCGGATGGCCCGACCCTCGGCGCTGACGATCACCAGATCGTCCTCATCCTGCGCGGGCATCACCCAACCCAGTTGGTCCTTCTCGACCAGGCCGATCACCTCGCCGCCCATCGTCCCCAGGCCACTGATGTCGCTCAGGGCCAGCCGCTTGACCTGCCCTTGCCGGGTCACCAGGCCCAGGAAATGGTCCTCCGGGAAGCTGGCCGTGTGGAACGCGCCGATCACGTGCTCGTCGGCGCCCATGCGGGTGATATGCCCCACCGACATGCCATCCGGCTGCTGGGCTCCGTCCGGCAGTTGGTGCACCGGAAGCTGGTAGCCACGTCCTTTATCGGTGAAGAACAGCACGTTCTCACGCAGCCCCGCCCGCACAACAGCCAGGGGCGCGTCTCCTTCCTTCTCCGATATCCTGAGCGTCTTGGCCAGGTCTCCCCTACGATGCTCCAACACACCCACGGGAAGCCGCCGCACGAACCCCATGCGCGACAGAACAATCACCGCATCCCCATCGGGGACCAGGTCGCGCAGGCTCAGGTCGCCAGACTCGCTCTCCTCGCAGATGTGGGTGCGGCGAGCATCGCCAAAGCGCTGCTTCAGGTCGAGGATATCCTCTTTGACCAGGGCCAGGATTTTCTTCTTATTCGACAGCAGCCCGCGCAGATACGCGATCCGCTTGAGTATCTCCTGGTATTCCTCCTCGATCTGACGGCGCTCCATAGCTGCCAGCCGCCGCAGTTGCAGGTCGAGGATGGCCCGCGCCTGAATCTCGGTCAGCTTGAATTTCTCGCACAGGTTGTGCATGGCGGTCTCGGCCGTGCGCGACCGGCGAATGGTATCAATCACCGCGTCCAGGTTATCCAGGGCAATCCGCAGCCCCTCCAGGATGTGCGCGCGGGCCAGGGCCTTGTCCAGTTCATACTGCGTTCGGCGGGTGAGCACCTGGAAGCGGTGCTCGATATAGTGCAGCAGGGCGCGCTTGAGCGATAGCACGCGCGGCTCGCCGTCCACCAGGGCCAGCATGTTGACCCCAAAGGTGCTCTGCATCTGCGTGGATTTGAACAACTGGGTCAGCACCGGCGCGGCATCGACGCCCCGCTTGAGTTCGATGACCACGCGCATGCCCGCCCGGTCCGACTCGTCGCGCAGATCGCCGATCCCCTCGATGCGCCCATTGCGCGACAAATCCGCGATGCGCTCCACCAGGTTAGCCTTGTTCACCTGATAGGGCAACTCGGTAATGATGATGGCAGTCCGCCCCCCGCTCAAGTCCTCAGTATGCGCCTGGGCGCGCATGACCACGCGACCCTTGCCCGTAGCATAGGCCTGGCGAATCCCCTCCTTGCCCACGATCACGCCACCGGTGGGGAAATCCGGCCCCTGCACGAACTGTAACAGGTCTTCGAGCACAATGTCCTCGGTCCGCTCATAGTTGTCCACTAGAAAGGCGATGGCATTCGCGATCTCGCTCAGATTGTGGGGCGGGATGTTGGTTGCCATGCCCACAGCGATACCCCCCGCGCCGTTAACCAGCAGGTTGGGCAGCTTGGCGGGCAGCACCGACGGTTCGGTCAGCGACCCGTCAAAGTTATCGAGGAAATCGACGGTATTCTTCTCCAGGTCGAGCAGCATTTCCTCGCCCAGTGGCGAGAGATGGGCTTCGGTGTACCGCATGGCCGCCGCCCCGTCGCCGTCCACCGAGCCAAAGTTGCCCTGGCCCTCGACCAACAGGTAGCGCATGGTGAAATCCTGGGCCATGCGCACCATCGCTTCGTAAACCGCCGCGTCGCCGTGCGGGTGATACTTGCCCAGCACCTCACCGACGATACGGGCGCTCTTGCGAGTGGGCTGATCGTGGCGCAGCCCCATATCGCCCATCGCGTAGAGGATGCGGCGCTGCACCGGCTTTAGCCCGTCCCGAGCATCGGGGAGCGCGCGCGCAGTGATGACGCTCATGGCATAGCTCAAGTAGGCCGAGCGCATCTTTTGTTCGATATCTACGCGTTGTACTGTTCCAATATCCATGAAACCCCCATGTATGCAAAACGAAAAACCAGACGAGTTAGTTTACCACAGAGCAGAGCGAACGAAAAAAGGGCCGCTATACGCGTTTATGTCAAAAGGTGACTGGAAAGAGGCAGCTATCCGCCCTGTTCCAGCGAGACCACGCCGATCCCCTGCCGCTCCAGCCGCGCGCGCAGGTCCCCCCAGGCCGCATCCAACAGGGCTTGCACCGCGGCCTGCGTCTGGCCGCGGGCAGACAGCGTGATGACAAAACGCACGTCCGCCCCAAACCGCCGGGCGCGGGACTTGGCGTATACCTCCGGATGGGCGGAGGCGACGGCGCTCAGCAGCGGGGCTAGTACCGACTCGTCCCCGCAGTCCACGGTAGCCTTCCATTGCGCGAAATACCCCTCGCCCAGCAGCCCCCGCAGCACAGGCGGCAGCGCCCCCTGAAAGATGTCCTTCAGTTCGCTTGGTACGCCGGGCAGGCTGACGACGGTGCGTTGTCCTTGCCGCCAGAGCATGCCAGGGGCCGCGCCCACGTTGTTTTGCAGCGGCTCGCTCCCCTGCGGGAAGCGGGCCATCTTGACGCGGGAGGGCGTCATCTCGGATGATGTCACATGCCCCTGACGGGCAAGCTCGGCGTATTTGGCTGTCACCATCTCCAACGCCCGATCGTTGAGCTGCAACTCCACGCCCAGGGCGCGCGCCACCCCCTGGAGGGTCAGGTCATCGTCTGTTGGGCCGAGGCCGCCCACGGTGATCAGCAGGCGAGTATCGCGTGCCAGGGCTTCGCACAGCCGGGCGGCAATCGCCTCCAGGTCGTCGCGCACCATACAAACCTGGCGCACGCGCGCCCCCAGGCCGGTTAGTTGCTGGCACAGCCAATGGCTGTTCGTATCCAGTACGTCCCCCGCCAGCAACTCGTTGCCGATGGCGACGATCTCTACCCACGGGACGTGCACCGTGGTGTCCATCAGGCCATCGGTCTCCCCAGCAAACCGGGATAGGTCCGCAGGCCCTCCAATTGGCTGACCACCGCCCCATGCTCCAAGGCCCCTTCCTCGGTGAGCACCAACGAGACCTCCTCCAGGGGCGTTATGTCAAAATAGACATTCACAATGTGCACGTTCTTGTTGGGCACGGGCATCAACTCGGTCGGGTCGCCGGGGCGCAAGCCTTGCTCCAGCACATAGTCGCTGGGCAGAAATTTCTGGCTGGTAGCCACGACTACCCGCGGGATATTGCGCTCGGCAGCAGCGTGAATCAGGGCTGCCGTGCCGATCTTGTTCAACACGCCGGAGGTAGAAATCGCATCGGCCCCCACGATCAGCGCTTGTACTTCGGCCAGCCAGCCAAACAGGGCCATATCTACGCCCAGCACGACCTCCAGCCCGGCCCAGCCCAATTCGCTGGCCAGGGTCTGGCCTTCCATCATAGGGCGGCCCTCGCTGCAATAGACCCGCATCTCGTGCTTTTGCTTCTGCTGGACGCTGAGGGCCTGCCAGACGGTAGAGCTGCGCGAATAGGTCATGACCCGCTCATAGCGCTTCAGGTAGTTGGCGGTCCGCTCAACCACCCGCTCCATCTGGTCGGCCACCTGCATCTGGCGCTCCTGCAAAAAGTCGAGGGCCAGCAGGCGGGCTTCCTCCGCTCGCACGGCATTGTCCGCGGCCCACAGCATGTCATTGACCAGGCGAAACATGCCCGCCATAGCTGGCTGCGCGGATACCAGATCGCGGCCCATGTGCAGCAACCAGCGTTGGTAGCGCAACGCCGTCCCTGTAGCCTGCGATTCGCCCACGGTATCAATCAGCAGGTTCAGCGCCCGCGACTCCAATTCCGCCGAGCCAGAGATATTGTCCTCTTGCAGCTCGACAATACCGTCCTCCCATTTGCTACGCGCCATTTGTCTGCGGTCCCTCCTGGAATAGGGCAGGCGGTCTCAATGCCTGTTTGCGGTCACGATCCCCGAGCTTGGCCCGTGCCACGCCATCGCGCAAAGGGTTGCTGTCACGCACACCCTGCTGAATGACAGACCGATAGCCTCCCCAATCAAAAATCATCACGTGGTGATAAAACGGATAGCCATCCTGAACAGCCGTGTTGTCGACCCTGGCGGACATCCGGCCAGCACATACCAGGTTCGTAGGAGGAACGTGCAACGATGAGGCACGGCGCTCGATCTCCTGGGAGGTGTGGCGCGACGTGTTCCCAATGCCCCCGGTCCCATGCAGGCCGAGTTCGTCGGCGACGTCGCGCAGGCCCCCTTTGAGAGCACCGCAAGTCGTAGTAATCAGTCCGCTGGAGTGCCAATCAAAACCCAACACACAGCCAAAGGCCTGGAACCAATGGGAATCGCTCAAGCGCTGCATAGAACCTTGCGTCCCATCTTCATCCACCATGAGGATGGTCATCTCGCGCGCCAGGCGCGCCATCCGGGCAAACAACCACGCGGGGGCAGCCCCACAATGCAGTGGCGGATTCGCTGTACCCGTTCTCATATGCGTTTATTCCTTTGGCCCTGCCCACAACCGTTATTATACTCGCCGTCGAGTGGGCTGGCAACTTGATCTATAGGCGCCGGAAATGGGGAGGAGCGCGGACGAGGCGGGGAGAGATAAACGAGGCAGCCTTCGGTGCGTGGCAACAGATATCAGTCGGTCGGTATGGGTGATGAGTTCGTGTCTTGGCCCAGGCAAATAGCGCGCCTATTTACAGGGACGATACTCCCGTAATTAGGCGCGCCCTATCCTAGTCCTTCTGCCGATCCGCCGGGATATAGGGAATCAATCCCTTGTTATAGGCGGCTTCCTGGATCTCGCGTGGCAAATAGCGTACATCCATAATCAAACCATTCACTTCCAGCATCCATATCACAGGATTCCCATCCACCAGGCTCGGCAGGCACCAGTTGGGATCGAACTGAAACATGTGGAACAGATCGCGAATCATCTTGGCCTTGCTCGCCCCACTGCTCTTGCTAACCCCAAAGGCTGCACACAGTTCGTCCGCACGCATGTGCGGCGTCTGGGATTTGTCGAATAAAAAGTTTACCGTCCCTAGCGCGTATACGATGCCGCACGCCCAAATCTCATGGGCACCGCGCACCAAAGGCGAGGGGCGTTTACGAGCAAGCGCTGCCGCCAGTTGACGACACAGCACGCCATACTCGTCGTTTAGATATTGCCTACAAAACGCATCGGTCAGCGCCACGATGGACTCGTAAGTGGGCCGTACAGAGTTTGGCACCTTCTCGGATTTCTGTTCACGCATGACTTTTGTTTGCCCCCTTTGCCACCATCGTCATTACATAAGATATGATAATTGTACAGTGAAATAGGCGTCGTGGCAAACATAAATCGTTTCGATTCAGAACCGATACGTGAGGATAGCATAAGGTAATAGCGGTAGCAGATGATGGGAGTGACAAGAAACAGGCCACGCTAACAACGCTCGGTGACAGATAGCAGTCGATCAGTTTGAACGATGGTTTTTGCCCTTGAGCCAGGACAGGAGCACCGCCAGCCGTGAGGGATGCTGCTCTGTCAAATCCTGCACAGGGACGGCGCTTTCCTGCAAATCAGCGAGTTGCTGCCGCAGACTATCCAGTTCTTCGCGCAACTCGTCGTTCTCTGCGTGCAGCCGCCAGACCACTGCATCCAGACCAACATTGGACGTACGCAGAGCTGCTTCGCGCATTTCCAATACCTGATTATCGCGCATGAGCCGAAAAGTCTCGAACTTCATGACAGCATACATGGATTCCAGCCGAGCCAGTCGCTCGGCTGTGCGAAGGCGTTCTTCACCATCTGCCTCCAGAAAGAGGCAGCCTTTGGCGTACCCTAGCCCTTGAGCGAGTAATATCGCCAGCCCCTTATCCTGGGACCATTCGCTTCGCTCAATGACGGCAAGGATTTCCTCATAGGTCTCCTGGAGGAGGGTTATCTGGATTTGTGTTTCCTTCGCGCCCTGGAAAAACCTTTGCTCCAGGTCGGCACTGCTGGGGTTCGAGGAATGATCTGACACAGCTACTCCCTATGTCAAGAAAGGCCCTGTTCACGCTCAGGGGCCAGGTTCAAGTGAGCGGGCGTGAAAGTCCTGTAGAGCCTGCCGACGCAACGCGCAAAGGGCGTCGTCGCTATCCTCTATAGCCTCCCCCGCGAAAAAGGCGACTGCGCGAATCCAGGAACCATTCTCCACAGCCGTTCGGAGTTCGGGATGATGGCTCCAACGGTGTTTGTTCTGGTACTCGCGCAGATGCTTCAGCAACGTGTCCAGTTGGTTTTCCGCAATCTCTACCAGCAGGCGGCCCTTTTCCGGATCGGGGGCGCAGGCCAATGCCTGTCGGAGATGAGGCAAGCACAACCCATCGGAACTGGAGAAAGCGGTCCGGAATCGCGGATCATCGAGTTCTTGCACGAGCTTGGCGACATCCAATACCTCTCGTTCGCGAACCCGCGTACAGACAGGGCATTCGATAGTAGGAGATAGATCGGCCAGCAGACGATCCAGGAGAGTGGCTGATGCATCGCTCCTGGTCAACCAACGGCTGACATACCTGCCACGGCTCGACTGGCGGCGAGCCTCATCCCTGCGGCTATCATCGCTGGCAAGGTAACGACGCATAGCCTTGTGTACAACAGTGGCAAGGCTCTCGTAAAAATTCGTCGTCTTGAGGCCATCCTTCCAAATGGACTGTTCTGTCGCCTGAATGAGCCAGGCGTGGCGGCCGCACAGCCCCTGACTCCGGCCAAACCCCATGCGCGTTTTCCCGTCGTTCACATAGTCGGCAAGCAGTGTTTGCAAGTGGCGGGCTTCCATCACCTGCCGCAAGTGACAGACAGGGCATCCAGGCTCGTCGAACGCAGATAGGAGATTGGCCTTGGTGATATCCATCTCCATCAGGAGTTCCTCCGTGTACGGCACTCCCCCGAGATAGCCGCCAGGGCGCGTATCCAGGCATCGCCTTCCTGCCCCATCGGCTCGTCCTTAAAGCGGTAGTCGCTCTTGCGAATGGCCTCGTTGAGTTCTTGCTCGAGTCCGCTCCAAATGGCTCGTTGCGTATCGATCAACGCGGTGAAAACCTCCTCCTCGCGAGCGCGACTCAGCGCTCCCCGGAAATGCGCGAGGCACAAGCCGTCTGAGGCCCGATAGGCATGGATCAGCCCGTCATCCCCCAGAAGGTGCTCCAGAAGGGCGCTATACAGGGCATTCTCCATCGTGGTGATATGCGCGCATGCCGGACAGTCCGCATGTGGGGACAGGGCAGCGACCGCTTCTGCCGCTGCACTGTTCGCTATCGCTGCCAGAGGAGGCTTGGGATAAAGCCCTCGGGCAAGCCGGACGAGAGAGAATCCAGGAGAAGCATTGAAGCCGGTCTTGGCCGTGGTCCTGAGCACATCCCGCAGAACGTCGCGCATCATGATCGCCACCCCCAGAGAGGCCCCATTGCGGATCAGGTCACAGGCATGCGTGTGGCAAAAGCCACGGGAGCGGCGAATTCTGGCGCGCAGGCCGGGGTCGTTCACCTTCTCATAGAGCAGCCCATCCAGAAACAATTCGGTATACTGGGCTACCAACGCGCAGAATGGACAGCCGGGCTGCGTGAAACCATCGCGGAGATCGAAATAGCTCTTGGTTGGACTCATCTCTTTTTCCCAACAAAAAAGCCTCTACTTCGCGCACCAACTCCGAGCGAAGTAGAGGCTATCAGTCCCGATGGACGGTTAGATAGACAGAGGGAATTTCCCCCTGGTGGTGAGCCTCATCACCATCTTGAGTATAGCCCCAAAGCAGGGCAGTGTCAACTCATATTCGCCAGAATCGAGCACAGCAGCGCATCCTCCTCGCCACGTCCATACGAATCCCTGTAGATGCTGACAATGCACTCCCGCAGTTGTTCGCCCGCGGGCGGCTCCTGCCTGCCCAGCGGCAGCCACATCAGCAGCATGGGCAGGCTCCCCTCCCCCGCCAGGTTGGGCATGCGATAGGAGGCAGCCTCGCGGATCACGCGCGCGCCCTGCCGCTCGTAAAAGCCGACGCGCCTTTGCCGGATGGCGCGCTCTTGCTCCGGCCCCTCATCGGGCGGCTCGACCTCCAGCAGCAACCCCTCCGCCCCATCTCCGGCGCGCAGGTCGTCCCGAATATGGCGCAAAAGCTGTCCGCCCAACCCCTGGCTGCGATACTCCTCAGCCACGGCGATATACCCCAACAGGTACACGCGCCCGCACCCCAGGAGGTTGAGCAGCGCAAAAGCGACCACGCGATCCTCTTCCCTGGCGACATACAGCAGAGACCCTTCTTCCTCCGGGGCCTGGTCGAGGCCGGACAGGTCGGCCCGCTCGCTGGCCGGGAAACTCGCCTCGTAAATGGCAAGCACCTGCTTGAGCGTCTCGCGGTCAGGGACAGGCACGCGTTTGATTTGCATGGGTTCAACTCCTTGCAGTGAGGGATTGGCTACAAAGCAGGGGAAAACGGATCATCCATCAATCTTGGCAATCTATGGGGACTGGAGCACCCAGGGCGGCCCTCCGGTCCCCATAGCGAATGCTTTACACCTCGCGGGGTCTTTCCCAGCTTGGCACTTCCCAGGGGTGGATGGTGCGGCGCACCCGATTCAGCCGCAACTCGTGGGAGCCGTCGGCGCGGGCATACTCGTAGTAAAAGTAGACTTCCTGATCAAACACCACGGCATCAATGTAGCGCACGCTGCCCGATCCTTCGGGGGAAACGATGGACGGACCCTGCTGGCTGAGCCGGTAGAACTGGCCCATGTCCCAGGTATGCACCATGCCCGTACGCTCCTCATAGTTCTCGGACACGGAAGCCGAGCCATCATAGTAGCCGAGCCAGCCGTTTTCTGTGGGGACCAGGCAGCCCAACCGCGCCGCATAGCCATCCCAGGCCCCAATCCGCGGCGTGAGCACCTCACGGGCCCACTCGAAATGGCGGCCATCCCCGCTGACCGCCAGCGCCGAGCCGGACAGCGTCAGGCCGGTGTTATAGATGTCCCCCGTCGCGTGCATTTGCGCCCGCTCCTGCTCCGAGAGGTTCTCCAACTGCGAGGCATAGCTCACCAACATATAGTACAGCCCGTTGACGCTCATCACCCAGGGGTCCTTGACCCCCTCGGTGCCCGTGGTTTCGGCGGTGAACACCCGCTGCCGCTTGCCAGGCTCGAAATTGCGGGGACTATCCGCCTCGATCACGTCGATACGCCAGCGTTCATCCAGGGGATCCACATAGCTCGCGTAGAGCAGCCATTTCCCATCATAGGCCCTGTTCAGGCTGAAGCGTTCCACAGAGGGCGAGGCGAAATCTGATTTCTCCGCCCGCCAGATCGGGCGGAAGTAAAGCCCATCACTCGATTCGGCGATGTAGCATTCATCCCCGCGCACGGGGCGGGGCCGACGAAAGCGATAGTAGAGGTAAAAGCGAGAGGTCTGGGCGTCATACAGCACGCTGGGAGCACCGGCCCAAAATCCCGGCCCCTCTCCCGGCGGGGCGATTACCGTACGGCCACGCGCCGGATCAAAAGTGAGTGGCGCGCCGTATAGCTTGGACTCTGCGCCCGAATAGACAGCCATAGCACTCTCCTCCAGATGGCCCTATTGCTTGGATGGGGACCATCCGCTTGAACTGGTCGATATGTGGGCTAGTATGCGCCAAAGGATGCAGGGTGTCAATCGCCTGTGTCGCCCCCTCGCCAAACCTGGAGAGGGAGAGCGGCCACTATGTGGCCGGGGGTGAGGTTCCCCGTCGAACGCCCAGTAGACAACCAGCAGCCATTCGGCTACTATGGGGTCGGAGGTGCTGGACAACATGACAGACATACAACAACTTCAAGACCGGGTGTGCGAGTGCATCGACGCCCATCGTGAGGAAATCATCGCCATCGGCGAGGATATCCGCGTGCATCCAGAACTGGGTTTCAAAGAGTTTCGGACCGCCGAGATCGTCGCCCACCACTTCGCCCGCCTGGGCATCCCCCACCGCACAGGTATCGCCATCACCGGCGTAAAAGGCACGCTGGCGGGGCGCGCGTCACGAGTGACGGCGGCCTACCTGGGCGAGCTGGATTCGGTGCTGGTGCGCGAGCATCCCGACGCCGACCCAACCACCGGCGCGGCCCACGCCTGCGGCCACAACGCCCAGATCGCCAATCTGATCGCTCTGGCCTATGGCCTGGTCGAGAGCGGCGTCATGGCCGAACTGGACGGGGATATCGCCCTGATGGCCGTTCCGGCAGAAGAGTACGTCGAGATCGCCTACCGCCTGGGCCTGAAAGAGGCGGGGCAAATCGAGTTCCTGGGGGGCAAGCCGGAGATGATCCGCCTGGGCGCATTCGATGACGTCCAGATGACCCTGTCGACCCACCAATCGGCCCGCGAGAACGAGAAGGAATTGTTCACCGTCGGCGGCCCCAACAACGGCTGTCTGGTGAAGCGCATCCGCTACCTGGGCAAAGCCGCGCACGCCGGGGGAGGCCCCGACCGAGGGATCAACGCGCTCAAGGCAGCCACGCTGGCACTACAGGCCATTGACGCCAACCGCGAGACCTTCCGCGACGACGATCACATTCGAGTACATCCGATCATCACCAAGGGCGGGGAACTGGTGAACGTCATCCCAGACGAAGTGCTCATCGAGACCTATGTGCGAGGCGCGACGGTAGAGGCCATCACCGCGGCAGACGCCAAGGTGGACCGCTGTCTTAAGGCGGGCGCTCTGGCCCTCGGCGCCAAGGTAGAGATTCGCACCCTGCCTGGCTATCTGCCCAAGCTGTATCACGAGAGCCTGGCCAAGGTCTATCAGCGCAACGTGACCTCTAGCCTGGGTCAGGAAGCCTGGTGGGAGCCTTCCTTCGGAGCGGGTTCCACCGACATGGGAGACGTCAGCCACCTGATGCCCACCATCGAGGCCAGCGCCAACGGCTCCTGCGGGGCGGGTCACGGCGCGGACTATGCCATCCGCGACCCGGAGATGGCCTATATCACTCCCGCCAAGATGGCCGCCAGGACGCTGATTGACCTGCTGGCAAACGACGCGGCAGAAGCCCGCCACATCCTGGAGGGCTATCAGCCCGTCATGACCAAAGAAACATACCTGAGCTTTTTGCGCGGGCTGGACAGAGCAGTGCTTTGGCAGGAGCAAGAGGCCTGATCCTTCCTGCCCGCCGCCGAATCGGCCCACGCTGAATTGACGCACATCTTACGCACCGGGCCGTAACTTTATTGGGGGACTCGGTCCTCTTTGACGCTACCTTCACATGGATTTTGCAACCATGCTGTATGCTAAAATCAGGTTGGTTGTAGAGTTGTGCTTTGCACAAAGAGGGGCGGATGCGACGTTCGCGAAGGTTGGGTGTTGTGACGTTAGTTCTGAGCCTTGCCGTCCTGTTCGCGGGAGGACTCCTGGTCAGGGCAGAAGCGCGCGTGACTCCTTTACCAGGGATTCAGCTTGCCGGAGATGTGCGCATGGTGAACTGGTACGAGGGACCATCAACAGCCCTGCCGCTCCTACAAGCTACCAACTCGCGATGAGCTGACGCAGCTTGAATCCAGATCAGGTGGGAGTGGCAGCAACCAAGAGGAAGTCTGCCTACGCAGACCACCAAGATGGGCAGTGCCGACCAGGCGCTGCCCATCTTTTTGTCGTACCTCCCAGAGGATTACCGGCTCACCTCGACCACAACGCGCGTCCCGTGATCGGGCCTGGACTCGATGGTAAACCGCCCCCCCACTGCTTCGGCGCGTTCGCTCATAATAGTCAGCCCTCGCCCTTGATGCTCATCGGCCACCAGCCCTTCGGGATCGAACCCCACTCCATTATCGGCAACGACCAGCCTCACCGAGTTGTTCGTTTCCTCTACCGAGACGACGATCTGCGTGGCATTGGCGTACTTGATGGCGTTATTCAGCGCTTCCTGCGCAATGCGGAACAAGGCTGTCTCGACCGAGGATTTGAGTCGCCCGCTGAGATCTCCCTGGACTTGGATGTCGATGCCCGTGCGCGTCATGGTCTGCGTGGCGTACCAGCGCAACGTAGGAACCAGGCCATAGTCATCCAGCAGCACGGGCCGCAAATCCGTCATCAGATCGCGTATCCCGCGGGTCGTTTCCTCCACCAGAACCAGCGCATCCTTGACCCGCTCGCTTGTCGAACCTAGCAGAGAGGTCAGGCGGACATTCTCCTTGTGCTCCACTTGAGCGCGAGCGACCTGGGCGCCGATGACCCCCAGGTTGATGCTCAGGGCGCTGAGGCTTTGCCCCACCCGATCGTGCAACTCGCGGGCCAGTTCGCGGCGCTCGATCTCCTGGGCCTCGGCCAAGCGCCTGCCCATCGCGCGCAGCCGCTCTCGCTGGCGAGTAACGGCCTCGTACAGGCGAGCATTGTCAATGGCTACGGCCAACTGGCTGGCAAAGGTCATCATGTCGGGCACATCGCTCTCCTGCAAGTCAGAAGACCAGATGGACAGCAGCCCAATCAGCTTGTCCCGGCTCACCATCGGGGCCAGGATAACCCGCGACAGGTCGCTCTCCCGCAACCGCTCTCGCTCTGCAGAAGAGAGGGGTTGTGGCAATACACAGTCGAATACCTCGGAGGAATCGGGCAGATAAACCGCCCGTTCTTCAGAGAGGATGGGGCGGAGCGCGGCGCTATTCCTGGGGATGGAGTGGCCGAGCAGCTCGCCGCCCATCAGCTCGCGAAATAGATCGCGTTGGGGGCAATGGGGCGACATATGGTCCACCACCAGCTTCTCCCCGCGGCGTTTGATGATCAGAGAATGCAGGCCCAGCTTGTGCAACTCCTCGACAACCAGGTTGCAAATATCCTCCTCGTGAAAAGACTCTTGCGCGCGGAGGACGACGCTGCCCAGGGCTTGCAGCCGTTTGTTCGCGGTTTCCAACTCTTCGGCAGTCTCCTGTAATCTGGCTTCGGCCTTCTTGCGCTCCGTGATGTCGCGCACAGCCCCTTCATAGTACAACACCCGCCCCTTTGCATCGGTTACGCTGCGGGCGCTTTCCTCCACCCAAATCAGGCCGCCATCTCGCTGCCGCCACTGCGTTTCGAAATCGTTCACCATCCCCTCTTGCGCCATGAGAGCCTGCCAGCGCTCGCGGTCCGCCGAGTCCACGTATCCTGTCTCGGCGCTCCTTTCCAGCAACGCCTCCCGGTCGGGGAAACCCAACATACGCACCAGGGCCGGGTTGGCGTCCAACACTCGCCCATCGGGCGCGCTGCGATAGAGGCCCACGGGCACATTGTCGAACAGGGAGCGATAACGCGCCTCGCTCTCCTGGAGAGCCTGCTCTGCCTTGCGCCGATTGGAGACATCATGCACCATCCAGTGAATGCCGACCACCTGCCCCTCCGCATCATGAGCGGCAGCCACGGACAAGGAGACCCAGATGGTCGAACCGTCCTTCAGAAGCAGGCGCAACTCGGGCAGGTCATCGCCTGCCGCCCCTCGATCCACCAGCCTGTGCAGACAGGCCCAAAAGGCCGGACGATCATCCGGATAGACGTGGTCGCTCAAAGGAGCAGGAATCAGTTCCGAGACGCTCTGGCCCAACAGTTCGGCCGCCCCGCGATTGGCCTCCTGAATAAGCCCCTCCGGAGTGGTCACCAGATAACCGTCAGGGGCCAGCTCGAACAACTCCCGGTAGCGTCGGCGCTCCTCCTCGACAAGCTGGCCGGTAGCCATCAGTTCGGCATTCTGCTGGCGCAGTTCCTCGCCGGTAGCCTGGAGTTTGCCCAGGACGTCGATCAATTCCTGCAACACCTGGGATAAGCGCTTTTGCGATTTGCTATCCTCTGAGGGAAACACCCCAGCACGCTCGCTCAACGTCGCGATACGCTCATGTAAGGCTCGGATTTTGTTACCAAGTAGATCGTTGGTCATCACTCCTCCAGCGCCAACGCAGCCCCCTGCAAGCGGTTCTAACAACGTCCCAGCAGATTGAGTTGGTAGAACAACGCTGAATAACGCGAATCACTACCGAAAGGGTAGCGGCTATATTTCGGGGAACCAGGACTTCAGGAATGGTTCATGCTGGGGAATGGATTGATAGAGGTGTGATGTGAACCCTGAAGGCCTCAGGCCCACTCAGGCAAGGCTACGATGCGCATTTAACCAAAACTGTCGATATGCAGACTCGCACCAATCGACGCCGGGCAGCCTGCTATCTGAAAGATCATCGAGAGTTATTACAACACAGTTACCAACAACTGTCAAATGGCTTGTCTGCATTTCCATTGCCCTATCTCGCCGCTCGTCCTATAATCGAGCCGGTGTTCCCTATCACGCTCACCGCCCAACACGCACAAGGAGGACTCTTTCATGAGCGATCCCAATAGCAGCTCTCAGGTTGCCCCGGCAGCGGACCAGCCTATCGATCTGGCCCCCCTGGCCCGCCCGCGTTGGTGGACCGGCACGCAACGCCATGACCTGCATGTACACGACCTGTCCATTACGCCCGATGGCCTGCTGCAAGCCGCGCAGGACCCGACCACCGGCGAGTGGCAGATCGGCCTGGAATGGCGCGAACCCCGCGATGTGCGCCGGGTAACCGTGCGTTTCGCCCGGCCAGACGCCGTGCCCCGCGACCTGCGCCTGCAATACTGGCGACACAACTGGCCCAACCAGGCCCCGGAGCGCCGTCCGGGCGCTCGCCGGGGATGGATTGGCCGCGACGATCCCTGGCACGGCCGCTGGACTACCCTGCTGGGGGAAAAGCTCGTAGAAGGCTCCACCTGCACCTTTACCTGCGACCCGATAGACGTGGCCGAACTGGGGCCGGAGGCAAGCGGGCAGTTGCCCGAAGCCCAGCATTACCTGGCCCGCTTTCGCCGCTCGCTCAAGATCCGCCTGGTTACGCGGGAGGGCGAGCAGCCGCCTATCGCTGCCCTAACGGTTACCAGCGGTTCCCTCTGGCGCGAAGGGCTGGTTGACGTCCGTTTCGGGGCCACTCCCTCCGCCGCCGGGGATTGGAGCGGCGCGGCAGCGGCCTATAACGGGACCATCCTGGGGGTGGAACCGCTCGATTTCCAGCAAGGCGACGCAGTGCTGGATCAGGGCCGCTGGCAGTGCCACGTGCAGCAGCAGCCCAAAGGGGTGCGACTGCGCGTACTGTATGCCGAGGGCAATTCCCCCGGCGACCGGACTGTTCTCACAATACGCACCCAGGCGCGCACCTTTTCCTTCCTGTTGAACGACCTGACCCACGGCCCCATCTATATCCCCGACTATGGGGTATATGTCACCTGGGCCGAGGGGATGCCCGATCTGGCCACCTTCCTGGCCCAACCGGACAGGCCCCGCTCCCTCTATGAGCGGGTGGCGGACGAGCCGGAGCAGTCGCTGGCGCGCGCAATGGCCGAAATTCCGCCGCTGGATGTGACCAAGCAGGCCCCCCGGGGTCGCTATCTGCCGCTGGGCGTGGAAGCCGGGCGGCAGGAGTACGGACTGCGCTACAACGGCGAGTTGTTCGCCGACAAGCTGGCGATCAAGCTCAAGGGGCGCGACGGGGCGCGATTGCTCTGGCCCGCCAACCTGCTTCGCTTTTGCTTCGGCAGCGGCGATCCCCCCACCTGGCGCGAGGACCGGTTCAGCACGCACCAAAGCCTGGAGGATGGCTGGCTGCCCATCGTCACCAGCGAGTGGCTGGACCGCGAGATCGAATACCGCCAGACCGCTTTTGGTGCGCTGCTAGATGGCCCGCTGACGCCTCCCGCCGAGCGCCGGGGCAACGAGAGCACCGTCGTGATGATGCAGATCGTCATTCGCAACGTCACCCACGGCGCGAAACGGGCCTGCCTGTGGCTGGCCATCGCCCCCCAGGAACAACTGGAACTGCGCGACGGGCTGGTGCTGGCCCAGGGGCGCGTGGTCCCGGCCGAGCCGGTAGCGCGGCAGTGGCGCGTAGACCGCTATGAAGACGTCCCTCTGCGCTGCGCCATCCAGACGGGCGGGCGGGGTCGCCTGGCTGCCGTGCCCTACACCAACGAGGTGGGCGCATCCTATGCCACGCCCACGGCGATACTGTATCAGGTCGATCTGGCGAGCGGCGAGAGCCACACCATCACCCTGGCCGTGCCCTTTATCAGCCTGACGACGCCGGAAGAATGGGCGCACGCGGCCTCCCTCGATTACGAGGCAAAGCGCCAGCAGGTGGCCGATTACTGGCGGAATTATGTCGAATCGGGCGGGCAAATGCAGTTGCCGGATGCGATTTTGGGCGATTTCTACAAGGCGGCCCGCGCGCATGTGGCGATCAACGTGGACAAGGACCCGGCCAGCGGCCTGATCACCGTCCCGGCGGCCACCTGGAATTACCCCGCCTGCGGTAACGAAGCCTGCTGGCAGATCACCATGCTGGACCAGGCCGGACACCACGACCGGGCGGCGGACTATTTGGAGACGTTCCTACGGACACAGGGCATGGTCTGCCCCGACGGGCGCTTTTCCTCGTCCGAAGGGAGTCTGCAAGGGCTGGACGTGGTGGGGCAAGACGCCGACGGGCGGCCCATCGTCGAGCCGGGGCTGCGCTATAATCTGGACCACGGGTACATCATGGAGTGCCTGGCCGAGCATTACCGCCTGTCGGGAGATCGGGGCTGGCTGGAGCGCGTGGCCCCCCACCTGATCGCCGGCTGCGAGTTTGTCATTCGGGAGCGACAGGCGACCAAGAGTTCCGCGTCCGGTGACGCGCCCACATCCGGCGACGCGCTCACGCCGGAATGGGGCCTGCTGCCGCCGGGCCACCTGGAGGATAACCAGGAATGGCGGTACTGGTTCTCGGTGAACGCCCACGCCTACGGCGGAATGCGGGCCATCGCCGATGTCCTGGGCGAGATCGGCAACCCGCAAGCGGCACGACTGGCGGGCGAGGCGGAGGCCTATCGCCAGGACATCCGCCGCGCGGCGTTGCGGGCGATGGAGGAAACGCCCGTCGTGCGCCTGCTGGACGGCACCTATGTGCCGCACATCCCCGCGCGGGCCGACATCCGTGGCCGCACGTGGGGCTGGTTCCGCGAGGCCGCCTATGGCGCGTTGCATCTGCTGGAATCGGGCGTGTTCGCTCCCGACGAGCCAGAGATGACCTGGTTGTTGCAAGACCTGGAGGATAACCTGTTCGTCTCGCGGGAGTGGGGGCGGCCCGTGGACCTGGAGAAATACTGGTTCAGCCACGGCGGCGTCACCATCCAGCCCAACCTGATGGACCTGGGGATCGACTACTTGCGGCGCGGGCAGATCGCGCACGGCTTGCGGGCGCTGTTCAACAACTATGGCAGCCTGCTCTACCCCGACGTGCGGGCCTTTGCCGAGCATCCGGTGGCCGAGTTGGGCCACGGACAGGGGCCATTTTACAAAACGCCGGACGAAGCCAAAGCGCTGGTCTGGCTGCGGGCCTTTTTGCTACACGAGGAGGGGGAGCGGCTGTGGCTGGCTCCCGGCGCGCCGCGCGCCTGGTTCGCAGACGGGCAGACGTTTGCCATCCGCGAGCTGGCCAGCCACTTTGGCCCGGTGAGCTACAGCATCACCGCCAGCCCGGACCGAGTGGTGGCCCGCATCACCGCGCCACAGCGCCAGCGGCCTGACGAGTTGCTGCTGCGCGTGCGCCGCCCCGGCGGGGGGGCCATCCAGCGCGTGCTGGTCAACGGCAAGCCGCACGCCGCCTTGAACCCCGCGCAGGAGACCATCTCCCTGCCGACGGACGAGGCCTTGCTGGAAGTCGAGGTATTCTACAGCTAACGGGGACGGTATTACCGTGTATGGACCGCCGCCAGGGATGGCGGCGGTCCAGCAATATTCCCGTTTCGTGTTGTTCGTGTGTTTCGTGGTAAAAACCTCCCTTCTGTGTTCCACTCCCTCAGCAGCAGGCAAACTGCATCATCAGCCATTCGGCCTATTGACGCCTATCCTATCTTGTGATACAATCGCTTTTGTAAGCCTCAGAAGATATTCGAAAGTAAACGAAAGAGCTTCCATGCCGCGCCGATTGTACAGGCAAGAACGCCTCGATGCCATCCTTCAAGAATTGCAGGCAATGGGCAGTGTCTCGGTGACCGAGCTCACCGAGCTTTTCGGCGTGTCTGCCGTCACCGTGCGCTCGGACCTGGATGAACTGGAGCGCAACGGGCGCGTGCTGCGCACCCACGGCGGCGCTATCCCTGCCCACACCGGCGAAGGGGCGCTCTCTTTTTCCGTGCGCCAGCGCGAGAACGTGCAGTCCAAGGAACGCATCGCCCAGGCCGCCGCCGAACTGGTCACCGATGGGGATTCCATCGTGCTGGACGCCAGCACTACCGCCTGGCATATGGCCCGCTACCTCTACAGCAAGCGCGACCTGACCGTGCTCACCACCGGGCTATATGTGGCGTTAGAGCTGTTGCGCTCCCCCAGCATCTCGGTGATGGTTCCGGGAGGGCTGCTCTGGCGGGAGGCCGCCTCCATCGTCGGCACGTGGGACAGCGGCATTCTGGAAAAGGGCAACCTGCAAAAAGGCTTTTTCGGCGGACGCGGCCTGACGCTGGAGGAGGGTCTGACCGATGCCAACCCGGAGGAAGTGGCCCTGAAGCGCAAGCTGGTCTCCCTGGTGCGCCAGGTCAATGTGCTCGTAGACGGTAGTAAGTTCGGCAGGGTGGCTTTTGCCTCCTGCGCCCTACCGCAAGAGATCGACTGCGTCATCACCGACGAGCACGCACCCGCCCAACTCGTCAAGGCCCTTCAAACTCAAAACGTCAAGGTTATCCAGGTATAGCAGACAACGCGAACTCGGTGTTGTCTCTTTATATCGCAAGCGCATCGAGCAACAGAACGCGACTCTTAAAGGAGGACTGATGGAAACCTGGCAGGAAAGCTTTAAAGTGTTGGCCGATAACCTGTGCCGTGCTGGTGTGAACGTCGACGCGATCAAAGCTGCCCTCAAGACGCAATGGATCGAGACCCCCTCGTGGGGATATGCCGATGCGGGCACGCGTTTCAAGGTGTTCAAGCAAGCCGGTGCCGCCCGCACCACCTATGAGAAGCTGGCCGACGCCGCGCAGGTGCACAAGTACACCGGCGTGGCCCCTTCCGTGGCGTTGCACATCCCCTGGGACAAGGTGGATGACTATGCCGACCTGAACGCCTACGCCCAATCGCTGGGACTCGCGCTGGGCGCGATCAACCCCAACCTCTTCCAGGATGCGGAATACAAGCTGGGCAGCCTGTGCAACCCGGACCCCGCCATTCGCCGCATGGCCGTGGACCACATGCTCGAATGCGTCGACATTGCCAAGACCGTTGGCTCGGAAGTCATCAGCCTGTGGCTGGCCGACGGCACCAGTTCCCCCGGTCAGGACAACTTGCGCGAGCGCATGCACCGCCTAGTGGACACGCTGACCAAAGTGTACGCCGCCATGCCCGATCCCATGCGCCTGCTGATCGAGTACAAGTTCTTTGAGCCAGCCTTCTATCACACCGACCTGGGTGACTGGGGCATGGCGATGCTCGTCGCGCAAAAGCTGGGCAAGCGCGCGCAGGTATTGGTAGACCTGGGCCACCACCCGCTGGGCACGAACATTGAGCAGATCGTCGCGCTGCTAATCGACGAGGGTCGCCTGGGTGGGTTCCATTTCAACAACAAGAAGTACGCCGACGACGATCTGACCGTAGGCTCCATCAACCCCTACGAACTGTTCTTGATCTACAACGAGTTGGTAGCGGGCGATATGGACCCGGCGGTTGACATGAACGTGGCCTATATGATCGACGAGAGCATCAACATCAAGCCGAAAATCGCCAGCATGATCCAGTCCGTGGTCAACGTGCAGGAAGCCTATGCGCGCGCGCTGATCGTCGACCGCGCCAAGCTAAAGGAAGCCCAGTTATCTGGCGACGTGGTTACCGCCGAGGAAACGCTGCTCGACGCCTATCGCACCGACGTGCGGCCCCTCCTGGCTGCCGTGCGGGTCGAGATGGGGTTGGACCCCAATCCCCTGGCGGCCTACCAGGCCAGCGGCTACTATCAGAAGATTTGCGCCGAGCGCCAGGCCGTGAGTGGCAGTGGCGGTGGCGGCTACCAAGGAGCGTGATATAATGGCAGATGCACAACAAACCCTCCAAGCACTGATAGAGATGTCCAACGAGCTGGGCCGCCCGGAACGCGACCTGGTGATTCTGGGAGAGGGCAATACGTCGGCCCTGTGCGAGGACGGGAGCTTTTTCGTCAAGGCCAGCGGCACAGAACTGCGCACCATCGACGCAGACGGTTTCGTCCGCGTCTGGTTGGCGCCCGTGTGCGCCGTGGCCGACCAGCCCGAGATGACGGATGACGCCCTGAAAGCGGCCCTGGAAGCGGCCAAGGTAGACGCCACGAACAAGCGCCGCCCCTCCGTGGAGACGGTGTTGCACGCCCTGGCGCTGTCCGAGGCGGGCGCGAAATTCGTGGGACACACACACCCCGTGGCGGTGAATGCCCTGACCTGCTCCGTGGCCATGCCAGACGCGGTCGCCGGGCGGATGTTCCCCGACGAAATCGTGGTCTGCGGCCCCGCTCCGGCCTATGTGCCCTACACCGACCCCGGACTGCCCCTTGCCAGGGCAGTTCGCGACGCGTTCCGTCGCTTCCAGGACGAGTGGAGCATGTCGCCCAAAGTGGTGCTCATGCAGAACCACGGCCTGATCGCCCTGGGGTCTTCGCCCAGAGAGGTCAACAGCATTAGCGATATGTACGTCAAAGTCTGCCGTATCCTCGCCGGAAGCTATGCCTTCGGCGGGCCGCATTTCTTAACGGATGAAGCTGTCCAGCGTATTCACACCCGCCCGGATGAACTCTACCGGCGTACGCAGCTCAAGCTGGGCTGAGGGTAGTCCGTCACAGACAAGGAGAACCCTGATGAACCGCGATTCACTTTACGCAGATCCCAAACTGGCTGCCTTCAAACGAGGAGAGACCAGCGTCCCTGCCAAGTCTTGGCTGTGGCCCCTCTACGGGGCGGGCTTTGAGAACCTGGGCCTGGACGGCAAGCCCATCCAGGTGGACACCCCCACCTGCGGCCCAGATGAGCTACTCGTGCGGCACGACGCCGTCGGGTTGTGCTTCTCGGACACCAAGGTCATCAAGGCCGGGGAGACCCATCCTCGCCTGACGGGCCGCGACATGAAAAAGGACCCGGTGGTGCTGGGCCATGAGGTGGCGCTGACCGTCATCCAGGTGGGCGAGAACCGCAAAGACCAGTACAAGCCGGGCGACCGTTTCATCGTCCAGGCGGACATCTACTACAAGGGGCAGGGCATTGCCTACGGCTATGCGCTGCAAGGCGGCCTGTCCCAGTTCAACGTCATCGGCAAAGAGCTGCTGGAAGGCGACGAGGGCTGCTACTTGCTCCCCGTCAAGCCGGAAACCGGCTATGCACAGGCCGCCCTGACTGAACCGTGGGCCTGTGTCACCGCCTCCTATGACGTGGAATACCGGGTAGGCTGGAAGCCCGGCGGCGTCGTGCTCATCGCCGCGGGGCCTGGCAACCGGGACGACTATATCCTGGGCGTGCCCCCCTACGATGGCGGGCAGCCCCCGGCCCAGATCATCACCCTGGGCGTGGGCGAGGCCCTCACCAACGAGCTGCGCCAGCGCGCCGCATCGGACGGCTACAAGCTGACCGAGTTGGGCGCGCCTAACGCCGAAACGCTGGCCGAGGCCCTGCAAGCCGCCGGTCAGGAAGGCTTGGACGACATCGTGCTGCTTGGCGCCGACGTGGCGCTGTACGAAATGCTGGAACCCGTCGCTAACAAAGGCTGCATCCTCAACATCGTGGGCGCGCAAGCCCTGGCAGGTAAAGCCCAGGTCGATGTGGGCCGCCTGCACTATGATAACCTCAGCCTGACCGGCACGGACAGCAACATGATCGCCATGGCCTACGAGCCGATTCGGACCGAGCTAAAACCCGGCGGCACGGCGGCCTTTGTCGGCGCAGCCGGACCGATGGGCCAGATGCACGTGCAGCGCGTGCTGGAAGCCGCCGAACCGCCCCGGCTGGCCGTTGCCACCGACCTGATCCCGGAGCGCCTGGAAGTCACCCGCACCAAGTACTCCCAGCTCATCGAGGCCAGGCAGGGCGACGTCGATCTTGTGCTGCGTACCCCCCAAGGCAAATCGCCCGCCGAGTTTAACGCCAGTCTGGTGGAAATGACCGGCGGCGCAGGCTTTGACGACATCGTCGTGCTGGCCCCTAGCGCGGGCGTAGTGGCCGGGTCGGTGCCCATGCTGGCGACCAACGGCGTGATGAACATCTTTGCCGGGCTGTCCCGTGGGACCAAAGCCCCTATCGACCTGAGCGTCGTCGCTACCAAGGGAGTGCGTTTTACCGGCACCAGCGGGTCCGCCATCCGCGACCTGCGAAACATGCTCATCGCCGCCGAGGGCGGACAGTTGAACCCCAACCTGTCGGTGGCCGCCGTCTCCGGCCTGATGGGCGTCAAGCAAGGGCTGGAGGGCGTCGTCCACCAGACCTACCCCGGTAAGGTCGTCATCTATCCCCAAATCCTCGATTTCCCCGTCACGCCATTGGAGGAACTCGAGCGCGTCTTGCCCAATGTCTTTGCCAAGCTCGGCCCTAACAATTCGTGGACCGTCGAGGCAGAGGCGGAATTCCTGA
>Ga0209347_1001853_pt1 | contig 30905 bp, 40 predicted proteins | sample AutmiccommuBRH23_FD_187382 | JGI IMG/M metagenome (GOLD analysis project Ga0209347, IMG submission 187382) | Deep subsurface microbial communities from Mt. Terri, Switzerland - Autotrophic microbial communities BRH/23 (SPAdes) (version 2) | ecosystem: Environmental > Aquatic > Deep subsurface >...
ACCAGGGCATCTTCTTCTTCCGAACTGTCGAAGAGTACATTCCCGCTCTGTATGTAGGTGCGTACGTTTTTCAAACCGGCCGTTTCGCAAATTGTACGTAGCTCGGCCATTGGCAAAATAACTCCCCCGACATTGATCCCCCTCAGGAGTGCGATATAGCGTGTCATATTCCGATTTGTTTTCCGCAAGTAAGGAAATTATGGGGATTTATGAACCCCTGGTTGAAATTCCCCGGGGTTTTTCGGGTATACATGGGGGTAGCGTTAATCGGTAACGCCGGGGGAAATCTGTAAGATTATTGTACCCGGAAATATTCGAGGCCGGGCCCGTCGCAGGCAGACCAGGTGCCAATCAGGATGCTGTTACTCAGGAAAATAAGGGTTTCCTGTAACTCAATCGTGCAACTGCCTATAATATCGCTGGGTTCCTCATAGGTTAGCAGCAGGGTAGTTTCATCTTCCGATTCCTGTATGGTAAAGGTACCGGTGGCGGAGGTTTTTACGCCATCTTCCAACCGCGATTTCAGGAAGGTGCCGTCGGGGTTCAACAGGTAAAATTCCTGCCATTCCAGGTGGGCCCCTGTTTTATCGCTAAGGCCGTCAGTGCCCGTCATGCGGACCAGGTTCCATTGTTGCGGGAATTGTTCCTCAACATTTTCAACGTCATCAATACAGGAAGAAAATAGCAATACGATCAGCAGGTAATAAACAAAGGGTTTCATCATTCGGATCTTTTCATTTTTTATAAGATGTAAGCACCCCCCGGAGGGTTGCTTCTGATTTTAACCAATGTAGGTGAAAGCCCGCTATAGATGCCACGTACCTTCCAGACAGCCCGGAAAAGTCAGGGCAAATGGGCGATGAGTTCCACTTCCAGTTTGGCGTTTTCCATATAAAGACGGTCGATCTGAACCCAGGTGGCCGCGGGAAAATCATTCCCATAGAACTTCTTCCGCACCTCGTTATGTGCTTTCATCGCTTCTATATCCGTAGTGTAGAGGGTTTCCTTCACTACATTCTGAAATCCGGCCCCGAAGCTTTCCAGGGAGGCAGCCAGGGCCTTGTATACGCTTTCAATCCCCCTGGGGCTAACCTCCGGGGACACGGCTCCTGAAATGTATAATATCCGGCCGGCCTTAACTACCTGGGCGTATCCGGCTATGGTGTCCTGCCGGGCCTGGTCGCCCCAATGCCATTTCTCCTTTTCTATCAGGTTGTCCTGGGCTTGCAGGGAATTCAGAATCAAAAACATCGAAATTAAGGGGAAGTATGGTTTCATGGGATTGAAGTATATGCCAGTTCTGATTCAGAACAGATTATTCTTTTTTAAGCCATCCGGCAATACTCAGCCTGGGGCGGTCCGAAGAGGGGTGTACTTCATGTTCCGTCTGGTCGCTACGGAAGAATACCACCCTGCCTTCCAGGGGGTAAACACTTGCTTCCTCATTTTCCAGGTACAGGCTCAGCCTGCCGTTACTTTGTTCCTGCCAGTTATCGTTCAGGTAGAGGACAAAGGAAAACTGACGCCCCCTGTCGTTTTTAAATCGGTCGAGGTGGCGTTTATAAAAACTGCCAGCTTCGTAATATGCATAATGAAATTCATAACCGTTGATCCCTGTGTAGCAGGTGGCGTTCAGGTGGCTGATGAATTCATTCACCGCTCCAAGGAATGCCTGTTCATGGGGGTCTTCAGATTCCCGGTCGATCCAGCGGATGACATCCCCCCGGATCGTAGCGTTTTTTTGGTAATCAAAGTTTTTCCCTACCCCTGCAGGGTGCATGCCCCCCCCGCGGTGATAATGCAGCAGGTTGTTTCTCAGTCCCAGGAGGGTCGGCGTACCAAGAAAGTCATCGCAATATCCAAAACCTTTATCAATGAGTCCGTTAATCAGGGTTTCGTACTGCTGTATGTTGGAAACAGGATGCATAGAAAGCAATTAAAGGGGTCATCAAAATTATAACAAAAAGGCATTCAACGAACCCGGAGCTCAAATCAAAGCCAGCCATGTTCCCGAAACCGCGAAAGGATAGAAGCATGCCGGGGATAAGCGGCGGCTATTCAGGGGTTGGATAGAAGTAAGCGGAACCCGAAGACCGACAAACCTCCCTGAAGGAAATCAAGGTCTTCGGACCTTCGAAAACCCATATTTTCATACATTTTCCAGGCGGTCAGCATCGATTTCGTGGTGTGGATAACCAGCTGTCCACGATGGCTTTCCCTGGCCCTTTGTATGCAGGCCTCTACCAGCAGTTTTGCAATCCCGGCCCCCCTGTGCGCGCTGTCAACTGCCAGGAGGCGGAATCCGGCTGCGTTATTTTCCCGGGTGGCAATGCCACCAGAACCATAGTACTGCATATCACCAAAATAAACAAGGGCGCCGCAGATCTTCTGGTCCTGTGATACGGCCACAAGGAGTTCGGTTTCCGGTTTGGAGGTAAAGTCACCCACGTTTGCCAGCGTGCGGTAATAGGCAGGCTGTTCAGTTGGTTTAGGGAAGCCATCCAATTGGGAATATACCTGTACCATCAGTTGCCCTACCGCCTCAAACTCTCCTGGCACGGCATTTCTGATTTCATATGGCTGATGTTTCATAAACAAGGAATGGAAGTTAGTGTCGTTTTAAAAAAACCAGGTTTACAGGGTCTGCCTGCCACAGCCTGGAAATGGCCGGGCATCCGGTTTGCCCTGAAGATTATGGCCCTTTGAATAAACGGATGGTATACTCCAGCAATTCCGGCCCCCCGGGATCTCCGTGCCCCGGGATAACAACAGCTGCATCCCCGTATTTTCTAAGTACTTTTTCCACGGTCCCGGGCCATTCTTCCAGATTGGCATCATCCAGATGGCCCTTCCCGGCACCCATTCCCTTAACAAGGCAGCCCCCAAACAAAACCTTGTCTCCCGGGAAATAACACACAATATTATCCTTTGTATGCCCTTCCCCAAAAAATTCATTCAGCACTACGCCATCGCCAACCCTGGTTTCTAGAAAATGGTCGAATCCATTCTGTGGCAAGCTTGATACGGCCACTGATTTCGCAAGTTCGATGGTGGTGTTATGGGCATAGGAAGGGATCCGTGCCTTATGAAATTCGGCCAACCCGCCCAGGCAGTCGTTGTGGAAATGGGTCACCACGATTCCTTTGGGTTTACAGTTCAGGCTGTCTTTAATCCAGGAGATGAGTTCCCTGGATGCCGTTTCATCCACTGGCGTATCAAAGATCAAAGCTTCCCCCTTATCTTTAACAACCATCCCGTTGCAGGCTACCTTCCCGAAATTTTCGGTTTCCAGCCAGGACACATGCCGGAAGGTATTTTCACTGAGCCGTTCAATAAGCAGCGTTTTACTTTCAAAAGCGTAATTGGTATCCTGCGCATGGCATTCAAATAATGCAGCCATGAAGACCAGGGCTATGTAAGCTGATAATTTCATTTTGGAGGATTTGTTTGATATGCGTTCCCTGTTTTCCGGTTATAGTCTGGTACCCTTGATCAACCAGGCTGTTTTTATGGATTTTTCTTTCAAATGAATAAATTTTTCCCGTTCCTTATCATTAAAAAAGTTTTCCAGATCGGCTTCCCCGCTAAATTCCACCAGGTGTATTTCATAGGGGGCTGGCATGCCCTGTTCTATGATATTCCCGGCGGTTGGCCGGTATCTTAATAGCAGCTGGCCATTATATTTTGAAATTAAAGGCATGGCAACTTTTTCAAATTCGTTGAATGTTGCTTCCTCTCCGTCACGCAAATAAATTAGCTGGGTAATGTATATCATTATGTTGTAAGCCTGGGTTTATGATTTTGACGGTTCAAAGTTCTTCCATGTTGATGACGATTTTCCCGAATTGTTCGCCTTTGGCCATTTTCCCGAATGCAGCATTAAGATCGCTGCCAGGGAAAACCGAATCGATTACAGGGTAAATTTTCTTTCCTGCTACCAAGGCTGTCATTTTCTTAAACTCGGGGTTAGTGCCCATAGTTGTTCCATGAATCGACAGTTGTTTCCAGAAAATGGTTTTTGGGTTGAGCTCCGCAATAGGGCCGGCCGTCCTTCCAAAAAGTGCTATCCGTCCCCCCGGCCTGCATAATTCCGTCAGTACCCTGAATCCTTTCCCGGCGGCACTGTCTACGATCACGTCAAAGCCATCTGCCATGGCCTGTAACTGTGATCCCCAGGTTTTTTCCCTGTAATTTGCTCCCCCTTTGGCTCCCAGTTCCACGGCCCTGGATATTTTGTCTGAATTGCCCGAGGTTACATAGACATCCGCCCCGGCTGCCACGGCAAAGTTTAGGGCAAACAATGCGGCTCCCCCTCCAATCCCGGTGATCAGTACCGTATTGCCCGCCTCCAGTTCGCCCCTTGTAAAAAGTGCGCGGTATGCGGTCAACCCGGCCAGCGGCAGGGCGGCAGCTTCCTGAAATGAAAGGTGGGTGGGCTTATGGTGGACATACTGTTCACTTATCATAAGATATTCCGAAAATGTACCCCGGGTGGGAAAGCCCAGGATTTCAAAATTCCTGCTTTGCACCCTCTTCCCGCTGCCCCAGTTGATGGAGGGATTTATGATTACCTCATCGCCAACCCTGAAACGCTTTACCCCATTTCCCACTTCCTCAATAATTCCTGAACCATCAGATCCAAGGATTATTTCCGAATCGCTTTTAAGCTGCTTTTCCGTGATCGTCCAGAGTTCGTGGTGGTTGATGGCGGCAGCTTTAACCCGGATCAACACATGGAAATCACGAACCTGGGGTCTTTGGATCTCCCGTACTTCAAACCCGTAGGAGTTTTGATTTAGAACAAGGGCTTTCATTTATTGTTTTAAATTGAGGGATTACTTTTTCCCGATCCCCGCCTGGAAGGAGAACCCGGAAGGCAGGGGGCAAACCCCTTCAGCTGGCGCAATGGCAGTTGGCGAAGGTACCCGATTTTGGGAATAAATGTAGGAAAATCGCCCCGCACTCCGCAGTGGCAGGTGGAGAAATATATTTGGCTGCGAAACCTCCCGGGCTGCTCCCGTGTGCCGGAGGCCCCTTAATTCTTGAAGTCGAGTCCATTCTGATTAAGCGCTAGTTTGAGTTTCGGGATACTGGATTTTCCCATGCCGTGAAATTCGAGGACCTGCTTTTCAGACAATTCAGAAAGTTCCCGGAGGGTATGGATCCCGTTATTTTCGAGGGCCCGCCTCGCAGGAGCGGCCAATCCGGCCATGAATCCGGCTTCCGGCTTTTTTTCCTTTTCGCAAACCGGGCAGGACAAACAGTCACTGCTTTTATAATATGTATGACCTTGTGCACATTTCCTTAACGTCCTCATACCGTTGGGCATTTTTAATGGTCAGGATGATTAAGCTACTGCAGCGGCGTACTTCAACAGTTAATCAGGGCGAACCGGCCGGCAACATGTTCCGGATTGCCGCAATTTTCCACCTTTCCTGATGCATTACCACCACAAAGGTGCTCCACATTTTACGGGTGGTCTCCCCCCGGGTATTTTTGATGACATAGCGCGCATCGGCAAGGGCAATATCGGGATTGAGAAACCTGATGCGTTCCACGGTGAGGGTCCTGGAACCGGGATTGCCGGCTGAACTCCGCTGCATGCCCTCAATGGCGTGGCCCAGGCCTGTCCGCCATTCGCCGCTGGAAACCAGCTGATCCACATCTGCCGTCAGAATACTTGTAAGCAGCACGGTATCCTGCGTTTCCCGGGCCAAAGAATAGGTGTCAATAAGGGCGTAAATAGCCTGTGTGCTGGCATCCGCTTCCTTTCCTTCCTGGCCGGCTATAACCTGGATTAGAAGGAAGTTAAGTATTATTAAAAAATAAAAGGCTTTTATCATTGCAATCCCGGATTTGTGGAAGAAAATGTAACGCGCAATGGTTTCGGCATCATCTATCCTGCTCTGTCCCCGCTTTGACCTAAATTTAAGGATTTTTCAATCAGACGGAAGAAAGAAGTCGGTATTTTGCCTTGGTGGGCTGTTGGGTATTCAATAATTGCAGGTTAGAAGACAGCTGTATTATGAATCCCGATATCCTTACCTTTGATCCGTCCTAAAATTATGACAATGGCTATAAGTAAGGAACTCAATGACCGCAGCGGAGGGTTTTGCGAACTATGCACAGCTTCATCCGCAGCACATGCGTATACGGTGAGTCCGGGAAAGGATGATCTGACGGCAAATCAGGTTGCTTTATGTGAAACCTGTTTAAACGCCATTACCGAAAAAATTAAAGGACCTTACTGGCGCTGCCTGGAAGGGAGTATCTGGAACCCTGAACCGGCTGTACAGGCATTAAGCTATCGTTTGCTTTACCTGAACAGCGGGGAGGACTGGGCTGGCGACGTCATGAATTCGATTGAGCTGGATGAAGACACCTTACAATGGGCTATGAGTGCTTTTGAGGTGGCGGAATCCCACATGGATGCATTTGGTAATTTGCTTGAGAATGGTGATACCGTACAATTAATCCAAAGCCTCAAAGTTAAAGGCACCAATTTTACCGCAGATAAAGGAACGGTTGTCAGGAAGATCAGGTTAGTGCCTGACAACACGGAACAAATCGAAGGAAAGATCAACGATCAAACCATCGTAATACTTACAAAGTTCGTGAAGAAACGATAGTTAAACCGTTCCATTAGATGGCTGAATTTCAATGCAATATAATATATCTTGTATTTGTCAGGCCCGGCCCTGGTTCTTTTCGGGGGTACAGCGATTTTTAAGGTCTTAACTGAAAAATAACATCCAGAATTTCAATATCCGGGGCCCCGGTAATTTCGTAAGCATCGGGAATGCTTGCCGCTAAATCCGACGCCCTGTAGGCTTGCATGGATTGCTGTGAATCCCAGACATACACGCCTCCATAGTGCCCGGGCTTGCCAAGCTTCACGTAATATTTTTGTAACAATCCCGGGAGGGCTTTAAATCCGGGTTCGCGATCCCTGGCTCTTTTCAGCAACTCTTCTTCGGGAAGGGAAGACTTTAGTTTAATTATTTGTATGATCATAAGGCAGAATTTTCTATTAGATTATGGGTTCTACTTAACATTTTAAATTGTAAAAACACAATTTTGACCACAGGCACGAAGTAAGCTCTTTCCATTTATTTTGATTTCTGGGGGATACAATAAGAAGTTATTCTTGCTAAAGTGTTATCCGGATTAAATTCATAAACGTCACAGGAGGAAACAAAGGAAATTTTCTTCCCATTTTTTGAAAATTCGGCAGTTCCGGTTATAGCAATTTTATTTCGGTCTTCAATTACATGCAATGTCCTGAAATCAGTTGTTACTGAATTAAAGTAGGAAGTTATCTGCTCACAATTCCGCACTACTGCGTCTTTCCCTGTAAACTGATTTTCTCCCATGACCATCCATGTAATATCAGCAGCCAGGAAAGGAAAGGTCTTTTCAAAATTTCCATTAGAAAACGCCTTTGCTATTTCTTTTGCAGTCAAGGTTTAAATCAATTTTTGAACATACACTTGTCCTGTGATACTATTGAGACGTACAGGTTAGCGCCTCCTTACATAAGGCTCTTTTTGCGGTACCCGATCGTGCAGCCTTTTTACAGAATGTCGGATAAACTGTTCTACCTGGGTATCTATTCACGTCACGGCGTTTTCCGACACCAGTTTTTTGATCAGCGAAATCTGCCCGAGGTGGTAATAGCAATGTTCAATCACACCTTCAATATTGCGCAGGTAGGTGCCATACTTTTCATCCACAAATACACTGTCTAATGTGGCATCCTCCATGCTTGCCACCTGTTTCACAAACTCCCCGGCGTTAACCAGAAATTCATTGACCAGTCGAGTCCAGTCGGTTTCCGAATGGATGGGGGGCAGGTCAAAACTGTATTTGTCCCGGATTTCAAGGGCACCTCCGTTAAACACTTTCAGGATTCCGGCCAAATAATAGTTCACGTGAAAGGTGAGCGCTGCAATCGTGTTTAAGGAGCCTATTTGTTGGGTTGCCTGCACCCAGTTCACACTCTCAATCTGTTCCCTGTAATTCGTGTTGGCGATCCAGCGCCCGTTCAGCAATACTTCGTTTAACCGCTTTGCAATAAATTCACTTCTTTTCATAGTATCATCCATTAATTTAAAACTGTCGTTATGGGGCTGGCCTGGACTATGCAAACGAATTCGGAAATCCACGTTGAAAGGCTTACTGTTTGGCCAGGACTACTTGCAAGCCTCTCGTGTGCTCTTGAACCGATTTCTCCACCTGGTTACACGCTGTTAATTATCACCGGAAAAAGTGGGCAGGAAAATATCATTCATTATCGCTAAAGGTAATTTGTCTTCCTGCGAATTGTACGCGGCTCCGGTAAAAATAGCAACCATCTCAAGATCCGGAAAAACCATAATATACTGTCCGCCATTTCCGGATGCAACTTTGGAAATGGTTATTTTTTCCTTCTCCCTGAACGGGATATCCCACCATAAATATCCATAGCCGACTCCTGTGATTTGTGTCTTAATTGCGGTTGATTCCGAAATCCATTTTTCGGAGATAAGCCGTTTATCATTCCACTGTCCTTCGTTCAGGATCAATTGCCCGATTTTAGCCATGTCACGGGAAGTCATATATATCCTTTTGCCCGAGGGAATTACATCTTTATCGGAAGTATGGCCCCAACGCACATTTGAAATGTTCAAAGGGTTAAATAAATATTCTTCTGCAAATTTATCGATTGGCATCCCGGAAGCCTGACTTAAAATTTCCGCAATAAGCACGACCCCCATCGAACAATAATTTGAAACCTTTCCTGGGTCATATACCATAGGAAGGTCCAGCGTATATTGAATCCAATCTTTTTTTCTGTAAACTTTATCCTCTTGTCCGGCTGAATGCTTGTCCCAGTCATTACAATCCAAGCCGGCCGACATGGTCAATAACTGTTTGATGGTTATTTCGTCCTTTCTTTTATCAGGATTTTTTGTTGGCACATGACTTTTCAAATATTTAAGGACCGGGTCGTCTACACTACCAACAATCCCCTTATCAATCGCAATTCCCAATAATAATGAGATGATACTTTTTGTTACCGAGCGCAGGTCGTGCTGCTTATAAACGGAATGGTCCTTAAAATACTCTTCAATAATGATGTGTTTATTTTTCACAAGCAAAATACTATGTATGGAATTCTCACCATCCTCCAACTGGTTGAATAATTGATAGATTCTGGTGGTATCAACATTCAGTGTTGTCAGGCTGGTTGTTTCCCATCCGTCTTCGAGCAGTTTCGGTTGAGAATAGGTATAGGTATTCTGGCTATATGAAAATGCACTCACGAATAGTGATAAGATTGCTGATCTGGTGATGATTTTCATAATTAAGGGTTAAATACAGTTGCCTGGTTTACGGCTAGAATCCTGTCTGTGTACCGCTGAAAATTGGGAGGGCAGGCCAGGGGAAGACAATATTATCTTTAAGAGGACCAGGGTTTTGGGTATTTGGGGATATTCAGCAAATAAATTAGTCCTCAATGGCCTCAATCCCAAGTTTTTTAAGCCGTTCAAGATGCTCCTTCATGGCCCTGAGTTGTTCCGGGGAATGTCCCTGCCAATCGGTCACTTCACCCGTGACCCGCAGCGGCTTGCGGGTACGGTATGATTTTGTAGGATTTCCGGGGAATTTCTTGTCCGTCAGATTGGGGTCATCTTCAATCGGGCCTGTCGGCTCTACCGTATAAATCCGGCCGGGTCCTTCACCCAGGGCAAGTTCAGCCCCCCAGATTGCTGCATCCAGGGTGGCGGTAAGGTATACATAAGACGCCTTCTTCCGGTTACCATAGTTTGAATTAAAACCGGGTTCAATCAGATCTCCCGGCTTCAGTACTCCCTTGGTGCCGTGATAGTACGTCTGTGAACCCGGGTCGTCGGCAGACGTTTTAGGCTTATTTTCATTGTTGTCTGTTTTCATTGTTGTTTGTTTTCATTGTTGTTTGTTTCCATTGTTGTTGTAATACCTGAAGCCGCCATAACAACCGGGACAGGAAGTTGGCGATTCCAGAGACGAAAATGGTCTGCCAGAACTACACTTAATACGAAGCACAAAGCTTCAGTTAACCACTGAATCGCCTGTTTCATTGTATTTTTGAGATATTCCTGAAATTGTTATTTTTCGCAAAGTTCTTTCAACTTGTCCAGTGCTTTTGGATAGTTCTGTTCCATATAACCTACAAAATCTTCTGCGGTGTCGAGATCAACGGTAACGGCCGTAGTCCCATTTTTTTCTTCGAAGCTATAGTTTTCAAATCCGTTTGCCCATTTTTCCACTTCCGGTCCTTCAGTAATTTCCTTGTCAGCTTTAAGAAGACCATAATGTTGAATCGAAACAAATCGGTTGGAAATATTTTCAGCTATCCTGGAAACCATACCTCCTTTTTCTCCTTTCTCATCTACTCCAATGAATAGAATTTTATTTCCCTTGTCCCAACTTCCTTCGTAGGTCGATGTCGGGTTAAATAAAGAAGTCCATTGCTCATAAGTTGATTTACTGCTGGTGCCAAGCATAAAATCATAAATCCTGGTCACAGGTGCATTGATGCTTACTTTGAATTGTAACCTTTTCATAATATGAATATTTGTTTAAATTAATCTTTCGGGTTGTTATTTTCCGTTATAGTTAGCCGTCGTTTAACATGGCCTATAAAATCAAATAAAATATACAATAAATCATTCCCAGATTAAATCCGGAATGGCATAATACGGCTCCCCATATCGATTCTGCTAGTCTTTTCATTTGAAAAAAGAGGATGCTTATAAGGAACATGCTCATCACCCAGATTATTGATGGTACTAAATAAAAATCCCATTTACTATGTATGAACACCAATCCGAAATGAGAAAGATGCGTTAGTGCAAACGCCAGGCTGTCAATGACCGAGGCCTTTTTATCGCCAAAGGAGCTGGCAAAACTGCCATGAACAATCCCCCGGAAATACAGTTCTTCCCCAATCGGACTAAATGTCATTCCTGTTATGGCCATGATGGCGAACAATATTTTTCTTTCCTCACCGGAAATACCTTCAGGAATGTTATACGATTTACCGATATACTCATACCAGTTTTCATAAGTGTTTCCATACAGTGCTATTCCTAACCAGAATAATAAGACACTAAGAACCACACCAATAATCAATGCATAAGATATAACATGAAGTTTTTTGGCTTTTTTTATTCCAATCTGTTTCAGGCCATGTACATTCAGGAAGATAAAAGGTGTTAAGGCTGAGATGAACATGACCAACCCGATAAGGCTATAATTTCCTGTCTCGTTTGCTTTAAGTACCAGGATGAATCGTGGAATGCATACTAACACCAAAAGGAATACGCCAAACTTCCAATTGAAGCTGAAAAACCTGTTCCAAAAATGCCTTAACTCAATACTCAACGGGATATTCTGGTTTGTCTGGCTTAAGCGGTGCTAACCCTAGGAGCAAACGGGGTAGCTGTCTCGTAATCTGTAATTGATTAAGCCCTGGTTCTTATTTTAAATATTAATAACAACGTTTCCCACTTTCTTTCCGGTCAGCACATATTCGTATGCCCCGGCAATGTCTGCTAATGCATATTCCCGGTCTATCACGGGTTTGAACGTTCCTTTCTTAAGATGATCACTGATATACGGGATTGTTTCCTGAGTGCTGTAAGGCATCGGAAAAACAACTTTTTTATTGGAACCGGAGGTCAGCAGGGCATAAAAAATATTCTGGGAATAGGCCCCCAGCTCAGAAGAAATATACACGCCTTTTTCTTTCAATAGGGGATTACATTTTCCAAAGGTACTTTTCCCTACCGTATCAAATATAAGATCAAAAGTATCCTTACGTGTAGTAAAGTCTTCCTTGGTGTAATCACAAATGTGGTCGGCCCCCAAAGATTGTATCAGCTTGATGTTTTTGGTGGAACAGGTAGCGGTTATACGGACATCATATTGTCTTACAAATTGCAGGAGCGCAGATCCAATCGCGCCTGTCGCCCCGTTTATAAGGATACTTTGCCCGGGTTGAAGATGTACTTTATGAATGAATGTATAGGCATAATGCGCCCCTTCCAGACTTGCAGCCGCCTGCTTATGGTCTATGTTCCCAGGCATGGGAAATACGTTGTCTACTGAGGTTGTCAGGTACTCGGCCTGCGATTGCAAACCTGTGTCTTTAAAGCCAAACACCTTATCACCAACAGCTAAAGAGCCGACATTTTTTCCAATTTCTGTAATCTCACCTGCGAAATCTGTCCCTAGAATGATCTTTCCCGGTTTAACCAAGCCTAAGAAAAATCTCATAATAAATGGTTTGGCTGTAAGGTTTGCGCAATCTGTCCTGTTGACCGTTGTAGCATAGACCTTAATTAACACCTCATTATCTTTCGGAACCGGGATGTCACTCTTCTCAATTTTTATAAAACCCGGGGGGCCATAACTTCTCCGGATCGCGGCCTTCATTTTTGTATTTTTATTTTTCATCTTCCCTTTTAATATAATGTGAATCCGTACAGTTTACCGGGCTATTATCTCATTTGAATCCTGTTGGTAAATTTTCTGTTTCCTCTCATCTGATAGCATCTTTAACGCCCTATTGTTATGTTCGATAGCCCTCATTCCCGGTAGAACGGACACTGCCCCGGAATGGCGCCACCGGCTTGAAAACCCTCAATAGTTTTGGGCCTCAACGGCTTCATCCTTATCAAAACGAGTGACTTTCAATTTTCGAACTCCTGATTTTGCATGGATGGTCGCGTCTCAATCAGTGTTGTTTTATCGCCATAAATTCAAGGCAACTTATCAGAATCCTTAGCTAAAATAATTGTCCGGTCACAATGCCACCATCTTTACATCTTAGATTTTACGCAAGGGGCAAGCGAGGGCGAGCGCCACGAGTTGGCCGGTTAATATGATTAAATGTAGCAAAACTTGCCCGAACCTGCCATAAGAAGGGACGGAATGCCAAGCTGCTATCCGGCAAGCTGTGGCAAGGACGCTTAGTCACACACTTGCTGGCAATTATTTTACTCAATTTATTTCTTCCTAAGCGCCAACCGTACCAGTCCTGACCTTTCCTGCCCGTTTGTAATTGGCAATAATAACCCCACTGGGGGTAGCAATACTCTCTGTTAATGTAAATGCTGCCGGAATCGTTCCCTTGTCAAATAGCTTTTTTCCCTTTCCTAATGTCAGGGGGTGAATCTTGAGTCTGAGTTCGTCTGCAAGGTCATTCAGGAGTAGCAGCTGAACCAGCTCACCGCTACCCCAAACCTGAATGTCAGGACCTTCTGAATTTTTGAGTTTTTTGATAGCTGTCAGGGTATTGATTACCACTGAGTTTTTCCACCCGCTAACCAACGGATCCGAATTTTTCATGCTTTTGGAAAACACGTATTTTGTGCCTTCATTAATACCCGGCCAAAAGTCGCTATGTTCGGGCCAGTAGGCTGCCCAAATCTCATATGTTTTTCTACCCAAAAGGTAATCTGCCTGTTTCAGTTCGTTTTGCACCACCTTGTCATAAACTTCGTCATCATACGGCGCCACCCAACCGCCATATTTGAATTCACCTGATGGATCTTCCTTCGGTCCGCCCGGCGACTGCAGGACTCCATCCAAAGTGATCATGGATAAAACAACTATTTTTCTCATAATTTATTCTTTTAAAGCCTTTTTCAAAATCAGAGCAGGTGCGCTTTATTGGTTTGTACCACTATGCCAGGCAAAAGACCAACCAGGGTGTAGTTACCAGCGTACTGCTATCTCAGGATACAAATCTCGCCTATAACTACGGAGCTTCAGGAGTATGAATGCGACAATCATGGTGGCCGAAAGCGCATGGTATTGAAATATATAGTTGTATGATAGAAATTATTGCGTGGATCATACTGTTAACAGATTACTAATGCTCCGTTAGCGTGCCCTTCCACCGAACCTTTGCATGAATGCGCCAGGCAGAAAATTGCTTTAGTTTTCAGTGGAGGGAAAAACAAACTATTACTATAACCGTTATAAGTTGTATTAATTCAATTAATTGGCAAAGTCGTGGCTTAAATAAATGTATATCCATTGCCCCTTTGTAAGGTTATTGGCACGCATAAACTCATTGCCGGCATGAAAATTTTCCATCATTTCTGACATAAATTATACGCGTGGTAATGCCTGGTCCATTTCATCCTTATGTTATTGTCCGGTAGAACTTTTAAGAAACACCTGTAATCCGGTTGCCTGTTCCAATTCGGTTTTTAGTCTTTGTTCTTCGTCTTTATCGCTTGGAAACGGTTGAATTGTTATAATAACTCCGGTTCCCTGTATGGATAAATCTTTAATGTCAGGGGAATTTACTGATAGTTTACAAACTTTTCCCGCCTTTTCATAGATAGAACTATGAAATAGAATCCCCGAATTAAACTTTTGGTAGTTTAAGGCCAGAGGTAAGATTATGATAGCGCCAAGAATAATTATGGCTATTGTACCTTTGTAAAACCAAGTGCGATTTCTATTATTTTTTAAACCTAGTAGAAAAAAGATCAAAATGGCCGCAAAAGTTATTCCAGTAAGATTGGTGACGAACAATAAAAAACTGCCACCGGCCAGAATGATATGTCCCTGTTCAAGCATTATGCCGCACGTGCACAGTGGCGGGACTAAAGCTACTGCAATGGCAACACCTGCCAATATAGTGGAATATTCACTTCGGTAATAACCATAGGCACCTGCAACACCTGCCAATACAGCTATTCCAAGGTCGCGCAAGTCAGGAGAAGTTCTGATTAATATTTGTTGATTAGGGGTTATATCGGGCAAAGTCAACCCAATGATGTAAGCCATTAGAATGGAACAAAGTGTTCCAAGAATAATTATGCCTAGCATTCTAAATGATTGAATTCTCCAACCTAAAGCAATTGCCCCGCCAAAAGCTACAATCGGTTGACCCAGTGGTGCAATAATCATTGCGCCAATGATTGTTGCCGATGAATCTTCAGAGAGTCCAAGAGAAGCAAGACCCACACTCAAAAAGAGCATTAGTGCAAATGAACTTTGCCAGTCTTTTTTATAGTGAAAAAACAGTTTATTAAAGGCAGAGGTTCTTTCTTCAACCGGAACGTCCTGGGAAAAGAAATTCTTTTCAATATCGATAACTTTTTCGTCTATATGCACAATAGATGGATTTTGTTTTTAATCACGCATAGGGGATCGCCCGGCCCGGTTATGGACTGGACGAATTGCGCTTAATCTTTTCAGCCCCGGAACGAGCCAGGGTTGATCTTTATCTTCCGAATCCGCCAGCCGGCAGAGAAGGAGGATCGGCCGGTCAATAAGATTAAATGTAGGAAAACTTGCCCGAACCTGCCATAGGCGCAGGCGGGTTATTACTTTGAAGCTTTGGCCTTTTGGGTCATAGCAGCAGCCGGCTTTAGTTTTTTTTGAATCAGTCGTTGTATAATCAAAAAAGTAAATGCACCAAAAAATGTCCACATAATATCATGGCTATCGAAATACCCGTTTTTGGATTTTAATTGAACAGTTTCCCAAATGATTAACCCCGTCAGGGCGATAATTATACTGATATTCCGCAACCTGGTGATGGTTAAGTTTTCCAACCTTTCAGAACTAACAACATAGGGTGCCATAAACATGAAAAAGGCTGGCAATGATACCCCCGCAAAGTAATTGGGTCCCACCCCGAGCAAGTATTTCACGGCATTAGGATAGTCTTTGGATGCCGGCCTTAAAGTGTCCTGTATATAGGAATATGCCAAAGTGCTTATGGCAAAAATCACAAACCAGATGTAAATTTCTTTTTTTGTCATTTTCATACGCTCAGTAAATTTTAATTAAGATACTAACTCGCCCCGCTAGCCGCCAGGTTTATTTCCCCACATTATTCCTCCTCACCTTCCTCTTTCCCATCTTCAATTTTTTCTTCAACTTCCGCCTCTTCCTCCGTATCTGTTTTTTCCAAACCTTCGGTATTGTTATCATCCGGTTCATAATTTATACCAATCAGCAACGGAAAATGGTCTGATCCGATTTCTTCAAGCTTCTTAAGGGTTAACAGGCCAAATTCCCCGGAATAGAAAATATGATCCAGAGGATAACGGAGCAAAGGCACAAAAACACTGTAGGTATTGTATAATCCCCTGCCTTCACGAGGGTCGACCAGCCCACTGTACTTCCTGAAAAGCTTTGAAGTAACAGACCAGCCCACGTCATTCAGGTCGCCTGCCACTATGGCTGGATTATTAGATTCCCTGATTTTTTTACCGATAATAAGCAATTCGGTATCCCGTTCATAGGTATCGGTACCCGGCTTTGGCGGCTCCGGGTGAACACCGTAAAAATCAATAATGTTTCCTGATGGCAGGGCAATCCTTGTAAAAATTGACGGGATATCATCCTGCACCAAAAAATTCACAATGCTTTCAGTCAGCGGTAGTTTAGACAGCAGCATCATGCCATAGGTATTAGCTATCGGATACTTAACCGAATACGGAAAATCCGCGTCGAGCTTGCTTATGGAAGCTGCCCAGGCCCTATCAGGTTCTGTAATCAGCAGGATATCAGGATTATGCTCTTTTACACTTGCATGAAAACGATCCTTATCCTCATTCTCCATACGCACATTGGCCACCATAAGGGTAAAGCTGTTTCCTTCAACCGGCTTATTGCTATCCTTTGCCCTGGTTTTGTAGAGGGGCGTATATACCACAACAAACTGTACCTGATATACCAGGGAGACAGCCAGAGTTAGCAACACAGCTGCCTTGTATTTCCATTTGAAATCGAGATAAATATATGCCAGGATTATCGCTAATAAGGTCAAAACTGCTATCTGAACTCGTGGAAAATCAAAGATTCTGATCCACCAGGCTTCCGTGTTGATCAGGGGCAATCCTGTGGCCAGGAGAACAACAGTGCAAAATATTAGGGTAAGTAACCGCATCTAATTAAATTAAAGTTCCCAACAGCATGTCATATAAATCTTCAAACCGGAATCCATTTCATTTCTTAATTTAATCAAATCCATGTTGTGAGCGGAAGATAATAATCCTGATTTTATAAATAGCTCAGGAAAATGTAAGATAAATTTTAAGGGGATTATAAAATGCTTCAAAACTATGCTTCAGGCTAAAGGATAGGTAAGCTGTTCAGCCTGCATTACGCCAATACATGGTTGTAGCCAGCGGGGCATCATCAATTTAAAATCTTCTTCGACCTTTTCACCAGGTCCTTAAGATCATTTTCTTCTTTTATAGTTTGCCTGCCGGTATTTAAAACCATCTCAGCATGCCGGATCACTGATTTTTTCTGACTGTCATCAGTGGTGAACCTACTTATGGTTGTCAATGCCTCCATCAACCTTATGATAACAGCAGGGCTCCCGCCTGAAAACTGCCGAATTTGGTTGAAAGCGGCATCCAAAACTCCTTCGAACTCCAGGGTATCAGCAATAATCCTGAGGTTTCCTTCCTCATCATATCGATATTTTGAAGGGAATTTGGCTTGTGCCAAATAGGACATGGTGGCGGTAAGGTTATCAATACATGCAATTGCCGTATAGGGGTCATTTATTCCGGGAGAAAGGGCACGTAAAGCTATTTCGACCATCTGGTGGATAGAGAATTCAAGGTCTTGTTGAGAGGTTTTGGTTTTCCCTATTACAAATTTTTGAGATATTTTTTGCAACTCATCTTTTTCCAAATTGCTGTTGGAATAAAGCAATCCTATTTCCAAACCTTTCACCAGGTGCGCTCCGGGTCTCTGAAATAATTCAAGTATTGAATCATTCCTGATTATAATTTCTATCAAAGCTTCACTGTCGATATACTGGAGGTAACCACTTGTTGGGGATTTTATGGAAATACGCCTTTGATAAGAAGAAATCGCCGCGGAGATATCAATATTTTCTTCACTTTTGTTTACCTCCCCCAATTTTTCAGGAAAGAGCGTTTCTACTTGTTCAGAGATGAAGTCTGAAATATCAGCTATCACTTTATCCGCCTGGAGGCTTATGGCTATCTGGTGGATAAAAATGATAAGTAAAATAATATTTATTATAGCGGCTATAATTGCCACAAGTATGGATATGGATGGGATGAAAGTATAATCGTTGCCTTCTTTTACTGCATTTAAAACAAGCAGGCAATAGAGGTAGGTAGAAATATACGCGCCGAGCACAATCTGATTGAGTCGAACATACATAAAATTTTTGATGAGCCGCGGGCCGAATTGCGAAGAGGCGAGTGTCAGGGCCACCAGGGTGATGGAAAAGACAGTTCCTGCTACCCCCATCATAGCGCCGGAAATTGTGGATAATATACTACGGGCGGAATCCGAACTGTTCACAAAAAAGAAGCGAGCCAAGCCTTCTTTGGAAAAACTGATACGGCCGTCTATATAGACCAGGCCTATTGCCAGAAGGATTGAAGTAAGGATTAAAATGACAGGAATAAACCAAAAAGTCGCTTTTAATTCACGCCATTTAAAAAATAATTTTTTCATTTATTCGTGATGTCATATTTATTATAAATGAAAGGTGTTGTGGGTGTCTTCGTTTATCTATTCCATTGCTCATTAATGAAATTTTGAAGGAAATTTCCCCCGGGGTTTCAAATAGATTAAATCTAAGATGCTATTTAGACAACCTCTCTCTGATAGAATGATTTCCAGAAGAAAAAGCATTTGCTACTTCTTCCCATTTCTCCCGGCAAGCGTAGACAAGTTCGTCATATTTGGCCTATTCCCTTCAAAACGTTAAGTTTTTCTTCATCCCCCGCTTTTGTAGTTCCCACTGCCGTAACTTTTGTGGTTTCCAATCCATTGGTTTTGGCGAAAATATCATCCATGCTTTTTTGAATCTTTTCTTAATAATTCCTTCCCTGATAAGTAGGGGCCACAGCGGACCGATCAGGCACTATTCCATTTATCAGGAAGGTACCCCCTTGGGTCATCACCGCTTATTTGTATTTGGAAAAATTATCTTTTCCGGATTTTTCTTAAGTTCGTCCATCACGGCTGCAAATAATTTCTTCCTGACCCTGCCTGAATTTTTTGGTTCAACGAGGTATCGGACGGTCACTTCAATCCACCCGTTGTTATGCGCTTTTAAAATAACAGAAGGATATTCATTAACGTCCAGTTCATCTACAGGAGTTTCTGTCAAAATTACTTTGAAGCGTTTTACGCGCCTAACCATTGCTTCCCCAATCTCCGTTTCAACAATACGATATATGGAATCGCTGGCAAACTTGAAATCGCTTTCATAAGATATGAACCAACTAAGTTCGTTCCAGATAAAAGGGAATAAAGGCCATGAGTAATTATATACATATTCACTGAATACCTTTGAGTTGGCAAATCTTATAATGCGTCCACTTGGATGGTCGCCCGATAAATAATCGCCATTAAATTCCCATAGTGTTGTATCAATGTAGCTTACATTTATTATATCACCAAACACGTTTCCTATCCTTATGCGATCACCAACTTCGTAAGGCTTACGGATAAGGATGTACAACCATCCAAAAAAACTGGTGATAGGATTTTGTAAAGCAAAGCCAAGTATAAGAGATACGATACCAAATGAAACCATGGCGGCATACCAGTTGGCAAAAAGCAGGGAAAGGATAATGACGAGTATGAGCAGGCTCGCCAACAAGTCGGCAATACGGTTGAAATTAAATACGGTGGTTTTATCCTCTATTTTGCGGTTAAAAATTTTCTTTAAAATCCTTGTTGACAACAACACTAAAGAAATAAACAAGACGGCAAGTACAATTTTTTGCGCAAGTGGTATATAAATGCCGGAAATAGGTAAACGATTCCATCCTAATAGAAAATAAAGGGCGCCACAGATTAAAAATATGATGGCGGCAATTCCAAACCAGGGAGTCTCTTTCTTTAAGGCAAGAGCGTTTTCCCTTTCTACAGAATTTGAACTTTCGCTCAAGGCTCTTCGTACCTTTTCATCCTTTTTTATGTCTTCTAATTCTTTATCTTCTCCAGGTCCTGAGGTTTCCATAAATGATTTGGTATTGAACGGATGTTATTATCAGTTTTAATATACCTTCGTTTTAATCCTTACTAGATCCTTGTTCTGAAGGGTTACTTCTGTTCTTGATGTATAGCTCCTGCACCAGCACTATAATTATCAGTATTACAGGAGTAGCCAGAACCAACCCCCATCCTCCGGCTAAAGCACCCATGAATAACTGCGCTATTAAAATAAGAGCAGGAGGCATGTTGATTAATTTTTTTTGAATGGCAGTGGTGATAAAATTACTTTCAATAAACTGTATCAGGATATAGAGACCTGCTACCAGGAGTGCTGTTTGAGGGCTTTCCAATAGCGCTACCAACACTGCAGGTATCAATGCAAGCAATGGCCCAAAATTCGGAATGAAACTAATAAGACCGGCCAACAGTGCCAGCACAAGCCACAGCGGAATTCCTATAATGGCCAACCCGATCGCTGTCAGGATAAAAATTACCAACATTGATAATAGTTTTCCTTTCAGCCATTTGCGCAGTTGCTCACCTAATTCATCCAATACCTGTTGTGCTTTTTGTTGCCCCTGAACCGGTATGATTTGCACAATGCCATTGGTATAGGTTTGAGGTGAGATGGTAAAAAATATTCCAATAAACAGTACCACATACACATCGCCCAATACCCCAAAAGTTGATTGAAAAAATTGCTGCAAAAATTCCCGGGCTTTGTCAATTGATTTTTCTGATAATACTTCGTCAAGAAATTTTTCGCCAGCACTGCTACCTTCCAACCAGTCTTTTGCTTTGTCAATTGTTTTAGGAAGCGTTTCGATTAATTCTACCATCTGCTGCTGAACTTTTGCGCCAATCAGCCAGAAAAGTGCGGTTACGATTAACAGTGTGCTGATAATGGAAATGGCAACACAAATACCTTCTTTCCATTTTGTTTTACGTTGAATTTTGGAGCTTAAGGCCCTAAAAAAAATGGCAATAAGGCTGCCTGCCAACACCAATAAAAGGACTTTGAAAGTGGTATAGATAAACAGTAATATGATTAGCGTGAAGGCCAAAATGCCCGCCGTGGTCCATACCTTTTTCTGAAAGCTAAAATTGCTGGATGAAGTGTTTTTGGGTTCACTCTGTTTCGGCATGGTAAAATTATTTAGCGGTCATTTATAGGTTTTAATGTTTGACGGTTAGAAGTACCGAGGCCAGATTATTCTAACCTGACAAATGTGGGAGATAGGGATACTGCTAACGGTCAACTTTAAACGCAGGCGGCTTTGTAGCAATTCATTGTTTGCCGGCACTTAACCCAGACAGATGTCAAAATACTCAATTTCAACCGTTCAGCACGTATAACGCTTATAGAATATTGTTGGGGTTTTGCTTTTTTTATCTGGTAGCCTGATATCTATAACAATCAGCAGGGTTTTTCAATCAGGAGTGAGCTTCTGAACGCATAAAAACGCTTATCCGCATACGCCTTATACCAGCTGCAGGCAGCCGTTTTAGCCAATAAGTAAGAATGTTTATCGCCGGAATATAGGCTTTGACTTACTAATAACAAGGGTATTTAATTAGAATAAAGGTTAAAAAATTGTTCTGTATCTTTTATATCCTGTAATCCTAATATCCAGCAAACTTCACTCAGATCTGAGAAATCCAGGCCGCCAGCCGAAATTGCTTCATTATGGTAGCGTCCCTCTTTTCCATTATATTCGTTTGATAAATTAATTGCAAGCTGCCAAATAGCAATCAGTTCAGGATTCGAAAATTTGCCCTGCCATTGGGTATAATCGGGAGAACGAAATCCCGGCGTCCCGTTTCCCACGACGTTCCCGTCAGGGATCTTATGATAATCAGCATTTTTCTTAACAAATTCCAGGCTCTCAGGGGAAGTAACCTCTTCATTCCAATCGCTATGCTGAACCACATGGATACGACTGGAAACAGAAAGCTCCGGTAAATCAGATTGAATAGCCTTTATCAGCCTGGCGGTAAAATCAGACTGGCCGGCGTCTGCAATCCAGATATCACCCTGGTTTAACAGGGTTGTTTTAGCGATATTTTTAACTTTTTCAACCGCGGCTTCTGCATTTTCATGGGCGTCCGTCCAGTTGTCACCAAAAGCAAGCTGGAATAGAGGATCAGGGGGAACATACAGCCCTTCCTGAATCCCATAAGTGCCGGCAACTGCATGGTAATTTATTTCTGAAAATGCGGAGTCAGACAATAAGGTAACCAGGGCCGCTACAGAGTGAAGGTCATCTACATCGGTTTTACAATCATATTGTGCCAGTAACAGATCTCTTTCGATATTGAAGCTTCCTGCTTCTGGAAAGTTTCCGTCCATGGCATTGCTGTTGCAAGCCATGAAAATAGTCGCTATCGCTATGAATGGTAAGGATTTATATTTCATATATGTTGAATTTAATATTCTCCTTTTAAAAGTAATTAACATATTTTGAAATTCGCTTTAGTCGTACAAATCTTCACAGCTAAAAAATTCCTGACAACTTAAAACTTCCCTTTGTTGTGGTTTTGTGTCGCCTTTAATCGTGCACCCGGCATTTCACCCCTGACTTCATAAAACGGGGTTTTTATATATCCCGCTTCCTTCAGATACCAATCCTTCGTCAAATGTTCAGGAATATTGTCGCTGGTTTCCAGCATCCATTCCTTTAAGATGCCTCTCATCAAATCCAGGGGTTCTTCATACTTAGGAACCGACGCAACATTTAGCAATTGGAGGGAATCCCTGTGAAGATCATAAAGTTCTTCTTTGGCCCTTGGCACCGCGAAGATATCTGCCTGAACAGGGGTAAGATTCCCACGGTCCCGCAATATTTCAAGTTCTTCGTAGGAAGGACTTCCTACCGCATCCGCCGGCCCTGACTGTGCCAGCAGAGGCCTGGAATTTAAAATATACATGTATTCATGATTTCTGACCATTCGTTCATGTGCCTCGTAATCATGCCAATTGTGTTCAGCAAAAACAACGTTTCGAAACGCACTATCGGGGTTTGTTAGCAACTGATCAAAGCTATATCCCTGGAAATGATCGTCAGGTTTAGCCCTGGCAATGGTCATAATTGTTGGGGCTATGTCTATGGCACTCACCAGACTATGGCATATACTGCCTTTATCTTTAACCTTTTCAGGCCAGTGTATTATAAAAGGGGATTTCATGCCGCGGTCATTGACTCTGGTTTTACTATGCGGAAAGGGTCTGCCATTATCGGCCATAATAATGATCATCGTATTGTGTAATGCATTCTGAATCTCCAATTCCTCTATCACTTTTCCAATGTAAAAGTCGAACCGTTTTATTTCATCATAATACTTTGCCAGATCAGCTTTGGTTCCCTCCCCCCCGGATAAATAAAACGGAGGATTAATTTCATCCGGTACGTGGGTGCCGCTAAAGGTATTTGGTCCCCATTCCCGGTGTGCGTCATAGGCTGCAAACCACATAAAAAAGGGCCGGTTTTTTGGCCGTTCCTTTAGGGACGTCACCCACATATCCTCCCCACCATCACCATTCACTTCAGGATCTTCGTAAATGACATCAAAACCACGCCTGGCGTATCGCCCCATGTGAAACTTACCTGCCTGCACCGAATAATAATCCGTATTCCTTAGCACCTCCGGGAAGGAAATCATATCTACAGGAGGTTCGGTGTGCAATTCGGCCGCGCCTGTATTATGGGGGTATCTGCCGGTAAGTATGGAATTTCTGCTGGGGCTGCATGAGCTTGCGGTCAAATAAAAGTTTGTAAACATCATGCCGTTTGAAGCAAGTTTATCAATGTTTGGAGTCTGTACTTCGGGATTGCCGTAACAGCCGAAGTCGTTCCAGCTTACATCATCCGCCAGGAAGACAATAAAATTGGTTTTCTGATTCTGGGCATAGGTGCCCGGGGAAATCAAAACCCACAACAGGGTAACAGTTAGTAGTTTTTTCATCATGTTTGGAACAAGTGGTTTAGCAAAGTACAGGATTTAGTAGCGCTTCGTTGCCCTCCCGCAACCAGGATTATCAGGAGCAAAAAAGCTCAATTTTAAAATCTCAACCGGCATCGCGATTTGCCAATGTTAGTGGTTCGTTGTTTTTTCGATTGTCGGTTCATAGTAAAGCATTACTGCACCACCGCTAAAGGTTTTAGTCTTTACGAGTTTAAGAATAGTCATGTCGTTTATATTTTCAAATAAAGGCAAGCCGCTTCCAGCAATAACAGGATGCACACAAAATTGGAATTCATCAATCAAATTAAGTTTCATCAGCTGTATGATTAAACTCCGACTGCCAACCAATATGTCTTTACCCGATTGTTGTCTGCGTTCTAAAACTTCTTCTTCAGGAGGATGATCTGAAATTTCAGCACTGTCCCATTCCGGGTTTTTCAGGGTATGCGAAAAGACAATTTTTGGAATTTTGTCTATGGCCATGGCAAAGTCGTCCATTGATTTTTCACCGGAAGGATTAATTGCCAGGGGTTGCCAGAATTGCATCAGCTGATAGCTTATTCTACCGTATAGAATCAAGTCTGCCTGACCTAATAGCTCCGTATAATGCTGATGTATTTCTTCATCGGGCAGGCCTGACGTATGGTCGCAAAACCCATCCAGGGTCATATTGATTGCTGCGATGATCTTTCTCATATCTGTCTTTAATGGCCATTCACCGTTGGATATTTGCAATCATCTTACAATAACCGCTCACAGAGATTGCTATGCACCTCTGAAGCAGGATTCGCTGCTTAAGGGTGAAGTGTCAGGAATTAATCGTTTTGGCGCTTTTACTTTGTTAGCCCCAAACAAGCCTGGCCTGATCTTTATCCTCCGAAGCTCGGGAGGAGCAAGGGAGGATCGGCCGGTTAATGTGTTGGAATTTAGTAAATAATTTTAAGTTGAAGTGTGGATCTAATGGGGAGCCGCTGCCGGTGTAAGCTTTCCTGAAGTGTTATGAGCTTTTTTCTTTCTCAATATTTTTACTATTCGATTATATGTCATTTCCGATAAACTCCAGTTGTATCCCTCAAAATCGGTTGTATTCGTAAATTGAATAACTACGGCATCAATGTCCTGGTGGTATTTGGCAATGCTCTGATAACCGGGAATCAATCCCGTATGCTCATACACGTAAACGGAAGAATAGATTTCCTGTTCCCCTTCTTCAAACAATGACCCATTGTTTAATGCACGCAGGAAGATACCCACATCTTCTGCAGTGGCGATCATTGAACCATAATCGGTAGTCTTTATATCCTCCTCTATGCCAACGTAGTAACCACTCATAAGATTTTCCATATTGACTTCAGTAAGTGAGCCAAATGTATTATTCAGGTTGCGCGGGATTAGGATTTCTTCTTTGATGTATTGGAATTTGCTGTGTCCAACGACTTTTTCGATGAGTTCAGAAAGTAATAAATAATTTGTGTTAGAATATTCATAGGCTTCATCGGGATCAAAGTTTGCAGGTAAATCAATCACTCGTTCCAGCGCTTCTTTATTATTTTTTGGCGGGTTTGTCCAAAAATTTGGGCTGTCAGTTAAATTGGGGATGCCACTTCTGTGCTGCACCATCATTCTCAAAGTTATTTTTTCTGCATTTTCAATTTTTCCCACAAGTTCCGGAAAGTATTCAGCGAGCGTTTTATCCAAAGACAAACGTTTGGAATTTACCAATTTGGTAATAGCAACGGCATCATATAACTTGCCTATACTGGCAATCTTGAATAGGGAATGGGGATCGGCGGGTATGTGTTGCTCCCTGTTTTTCCAGCCTGCAGCGTAAAATGCAGGATCTTTTCCTCCCTGGTCCACATACACGATTATTCCTTCAAAGCCATATCCAAGGGCTTCATTTACCTGCTCCTGAACCGTATCGGGCAACGGCAAGATCCAGGCCTTTACCAAAATCCATGGCACAAAGAACAGGGAGATGACGGTTCCAAGGAGCAATGCGATTCTGAGTATTCGTTTGGTTTGTTTTTTTGTCATACTATTTTAGGACGGCACGTTTTTTAAATTGCTCATAACGGGTTGCAGCTACCCGAAGGTGGTGATTTAGAAGCACTTCACTTTCAGCCAGGCACAAACTTTGATAGAAGCACAACGCTTTATTTAACCACTGAACTGCCACTTTTGGGTAGGTGCGGTTAGCGGGTCGTTGTTCTTTCTTCTCGCTTTATATTTCAATTAAATTATTCATTTTAGGGTTTGTCCAAATGTCAACAAGTTATTATCTGGGTCAAGTAATGCAAACTCCCTTTGTCCCCAAGATTTTGTTACTAAATGTCCATTTGGGTGAATTGTAATTTTGTTCTCCAAAAGCTTTTGGTAGAGTTTATCAATGTCATTTGTTCTGATATAAACTTGTCCATAATTTTTTTTTGGTCAAGGTCTTTGAATTCAAAAAAATGAATTTCAATGTTGTCTTTTTTTAGCAACAAATAATCCCCGTAATCGGAATTTTCGCTAAACTTTAATTTGTCTATGTAAAATTCTTTAGTTGCGATTTTATCACGCATTGGTAATTTTGGATTTATGTCTGTCAGCATAATTTTTTTACAGCTTTTTAATCATTAAGTGAATTAATTCCTTGTTCTCTAAGGTTTTCAAGGTGTTCTTTCTGTAATATGTAATACTCCCTATTTCCTGGACCAAAAGGTTGTATAGTTAAATCGAACTCACGTTATTTTAAGATATGCAATAAATTCTTCCATGGCTAATGTTAAAAGTTAAGGTGATGTTTTACAACATACCGAAAGCTATTAATGACGAAATTAAGCTAGCGATTACACCTATTGGAATACCTTTGAAAAAACCTTTAATATGGGGGCGCATAGTGTTGTAATAACCGGTGTTTGGTAGATTTAGGAACCGGGGGTTCCATTTGACTATAATCAGATAGTCCAATACCAAAAGGTCATACAGATGTATCACAAAAAATACTCCAAGTGAATTACACCAAAGTTGGATAAAAGTAGGTGAGGCGGTTTGTGATTGAATATAATTCATATTAGCGGCCAGAAGAATCCCTAGTAAGAAACCAACAAACATGATAGCGCCCAAGATGGATTTGAAATTTAGTTCCTTTTTAAAGTTCCCTTCTTCATCTCTCATTGCTGCTGCGATCCCACTATATGCCATAAAAAGAAGGAATCCTGTGAAAATAAAGCATCCTACTCCTCCAATAACTAAAATGGTTTTTATCATATTCAATTACGCCTTACGGTTCGGCTAAAATGTCGTGAAACGGTTAGGTTGGAGGGGCATGCATTTTAGCCATTGTGCCTGTTGCAAAACTTTGTTAATAAAGATAGGGATCTGATGGAAATGCTTCGCATATTCTTGGGAACTTATGGGTATGCAAGGAAAAAAAAGTATCAGGAAAAGCTTTTTACGGATTTCCGTTTGAGCGACCGTATCTCGAAAGAAAATTTCTACCGCCGCCTGAAAGCGGCCCTCGATCTGGACTTCCTATACCGTTTAACTAAAGGGTTCTATGGGCAGAGCGGACAGAAGAGCTTTGATCCGGTGGACTTCTTCAAGTTCTGCCTGGTGGGCTACCTGGAGAACATCCCCAGCGACCGTAGGCTGATTGACCATTGTACCATGCGTTTGGACATCCTCTACTTCCTGGGCTATGGGATCGACGAGGATTTGCCCTGGCACAGTACCCTGAGCCGTACCCGGCAACTCTTTCCCACAGCGGTTTTTGAGGAAGTGTTTACCAAGGTCTTTGCATTGTGTGTGGAGAGCGGGATGGTCGGCGGACATACTCAGGTGGTGGACTCTGCCCCGGTAAAGGCCAACGCGTCCATGTGTAGCCTTACCCTTTTTGTAGCCTTACCCTTTTTAGGACAACTCTAAATTCAACAATTTTTGATTAAATGACCTTGGTTTTTCATTAAAATTGTCAATGGCCCTTGCAGCCTGCTCAGCATTTCTGTAATAATCCACAATAAGCAGTCTCAAACTTTCATTCCTTATTATGTTCAGATTTTGTGTACTTACAAGGTCATCATAAGTTGCCTTATTGATAGTAAGTGCCTCCGCAAAGAAACTATGCTGTCCTAGCAAATTATTTATGCCTTCCTTGTTGTTTCCAATTTCATATGCCATTTTTAGCCCTGATGTAGCTCTCTTTATTTCCCATTCAGTTTGGGCAAATGAATAATTCAAGTAGGCAGTATCCTTGGTTAATTCATTTTGCAACCGCTTTAAATAGCTATGCTCGAGCGCATGCTCTAATCTTCTGTGATTCCAATTGTTGATTTGGAGGGCAATCAAAATACCAAGGACTATAAGAATAATTTCCCCAAATGCATACCTCAGGTATTTTAAAATTTTGTTGTCATCAGCAAGCTGCTTTCTTTTTCTTCTCAAGAAGTTAATCATCTAATTCATCTTTAATGAGTTGAAGAACTCTCTGGTTCTCCTTTATGAATTCGCTCTCTCCCTCAATTAGGGTGTTCCTTCCTTCCATATATGCTCTCATCCAACCTAAGTAGTAATCGTCCTTATAAAGTTGATCTATGTTAATTGGCACCAAGCCCTTATTTTTATAGATGAATAAGGGCACATGATGATCAATAAACGGCACATACGGAGCATTTACCTGGGTATAATCGGTAAACCATTTCGGTAATGTAGATTCAAAAAAAGAAACGATCTCCAATTTTATGGATTTGTCCACAATGATGTCATAACCCATATTTTTGTATTGCTCATACCCAGATTGGGACAAGCTCAAAATTGTTTTGGGTACTCGCGCCATGTGAAAGTGTTTATCCAGACTATCAGCAAAAGGTAATTGATTATCCAGAATATTTAGAACAATTCGAGACGACACGTTATACTGCTGAAGGCTTTCTATATCAGATTCGAGGGCTTCCATATTGAGTTGAAAGTTTTCCACGAGATTCACCAAAACTTCCTTTTCTTTCACTCGATCCTTCCTCCACTCATTCCAATTATTAATAGACAACGCAATCAAAATTCCAATAACTACAAGTAGAATTTCACCAATAGCATATTTCAAATACTTTCCAGTTTTATTTTTCTCCAAAAGATCATATCGTATTTTTCGAAAGAATTTTATCACCGTTTTTATTTTTTTATTTTGATTGAATCGAGAATTTCTTCAGCTAAAACAAGTACTTCTTCACCAAGTTCCATTTGTACTTTGGAACTGATTAAAACAGATTTTAAATGGTATAATAGTTTTTTATTAGTTCTCACATATTCAAATACTTCCTTTCGTGGGATTTGGTCATGTCGCCAGTTCTTATAATAATCATCATGTTCATTCAAATTAAATAAGCCATGTTCAATTTCCCGAGCGATCAATCTTTGTTCTAATGGGAATTTTTTGAAATCCAATGCAAATCGCTCCGCGAAGTCGTAATATTCGAAAAACTTTCTGATCAGATTCTTATTCTGAATAAGGGCCATTTGCCCTGTAGATTGAAGTTCTTTCCAAGTGACAGAACTTCGATCTAAAACATCCCCAAACCCACCTTTCCGATAATCATTAATGAATTGTAGAGAATCTAGAATAACTTCTTGTGGATTTTCTATTACCTCAATTACGTTTCGTACAGATTTATTTTGTAAGCCTAAAGAATTTATTAAATTCTTATAAAAACTTATATCTTCTTCCAACTCATAAGAAAACGCATTTAAATACTCTATTTCAAGGTTACGATTTTCATTCCATTTAACTCTTGCATTAATTTGAAGAGCAATCAAAATTCCAATCACCACAAGCGCAATTTCTCCAATTGCATAAATCAGATATTTACTGAACTTATTTTCAGTAAGCATTCGTTGCCGAATTTTTCTAAAGAATTTTATCATTGGTTAGTTGTTGGTCATAATGTAGGCTAACGGAAATGGCTATGCCCCGTTAGGGATTGGGTGTTTTGGCGCTTTACTTTGTCGGCTCGAAACAAAGCCTGGTTATTGTCAGCTGATGGGAGGCTAAAACTAGGCTCTCAGCATCGCGACAAAACGGCTGGACTAAGGGCATCGGCCGGTTAATAGGTTGGAATTTAGTAAATAATTTTCATCCTCCGCGTCGACCTAATGGGGTATAGTTGCTGTTGGCGATGGTGGGTTTGGTCTGTAATTGTTCTTTTATTTTCTTTACTTGTTTTATTTGAAGTCGGCATGTAGTGCACGAATCCCAACTCTTTTTTTCATTTCAGTTTTAAGTCCCATTCCAGAATGGTTGCCGGGCATAAAACCGTCCGCAATAAAAAATTATTCAGCAGACACGCACATGAATCAGAAATTCGAGGCTTTTCAAACCCTTTATTTGTGGTCAGGGGGCGGAATGTCAGTATTATAAATGTCAATAGCAATGCGCCACTGGCCATCAGATTGTTTCTTCCAAATCGTCACCCATTTGCCTGGTTCTTGGACTGCATTACCATCTTCTCCCATCATTGTTGCTATATAGTAGCCCATGGAATAAGCCATATCACCATCTTTGGATATTACAATTTCAGTCAGTGTTGATTTGTTATTGAAGTCTGGAATTTCAAATATATGTTCCCACTCTTTTCTAATAGACGCTTTCCCTTTAACAATTGGCTCAGCAGTAGGCAAAAGACAGGCGTCTTCTGCGTAAAGTGACATTAGTGAATCTAGGTTTTTATTACTTACCGCATTCTCAATTGAGGTATTTGCCTTTTGGAGAGCATCTTCAATCATCTTTAAATCAGTTGATTTATTTGAAGTACAATTTGTCAAGGCTAAGGAAATGACTAACAGAAATGAGGCCTTAATCAAGATATGCTCGGCTTGCCTTAGTAATGTATTATTCATGATTCGGTCAGTTTTGGTTTTACTATTTATCTGTCTTTTTATTGGAATCTTTCCGCTTACAAGTCACT
>Ga0209347_1001856_pt1 | contig 30815 bp, 28 predicted proteins | sample AutmiccommuBRH23_FD_187382 | JGI IMG/M metagenome (GOLD analysis project Ga0209347, IMG submission 187382) | Deep subsurface microbial communities from Mt. Terri, Switzerland - Autotrophic microbial communities BRH/23 (SPAdes) (version 2) | ecosystem: Environmental > Aquatic > Deep subsurface >...
CCATGACGGCGGCGCAGGCTAGTTGTCGGAGGCCGACGCCGTCTGCTGTGCGGGATCGAAGGTTTTGTCGTAGACCCAGTACGGATTCCCGTCGTCGTCCTCTTGCGGACGGAACTCGGGCGTGCGCGCATCCACCGGCCGTTGCCCTGTCAGCAACAGACGCGTGATGTCGGCAAACAGCAGCGGATTGCGGACGAAGACGTCGTGATCGAAGCCTCGGGCGAGGCTGCCCCAGAAGCCCTTGGCCATGGCCGTGGTATCGACGACGTCGACGGAGGAGTATCCGCGCGCGAGGTTGCCGGCGCGGCAACGGGCAAAGCCGCAGCGCAGGCTCAACGCCGTATCGCCCTCGTTGACGTAGAGGGTGATACCTTCGACGCGGTCCTTAAAGCACGCGGTCAGCTTCTCATAATCGTCGTAACTGACATCGGCGTGGGCCGATATCACCTGCCCGAAGTTGTAGTGGCCCGCGCCCTGCTCCCACGGACGCTTGGCGATCTTGCACAGCGCGCGCAGCATGACCTGATTGCCCATCGAATGCGCGAGCAGGTGAATTTTGATGTCGGGCATGGTCCGGCTCAGGTCGTCGAGAAACGCCACGAAGCCATCGACCGAGTCGGCTGCCATCGCGTCGTCCTTGGGATATTCGGCCACCTCGCCTTGCGAGGGCCAGGTGAACGGGATCAGGATGCCGTCGAACTGCAGATCGAACGAGACCTGCGTCGCGCGCTTCATCGCGCCTTCGAAGGTGTTGTTGTAGCCGTGGACGAAAACGAGCGCCTGGTTCCGGAACAGGATCGATCGCCGCTGGCTGTTGCGGACGGCGTTGGCGAACGCGTCGGGCGTGTCCAGGCGGTCGGTTCGGACCAGCTCCAGATCGCGGGCCGCGGTGAGCTTGCCGGTCGTCGCCGTCTCGAGCAGGCCTAAGTTTTCGCCGATGCGTTGCGCGCGGTTCTTCACCTCGCCGGCGGGAACGCGCATGATGAGGCGGCCGAGCGTCGTCGTTTTCGACAGCTTGCCGCCAAAGGTCGTCTCGCTCTTTTCGCGATTGGTGACGAAGAACAGCGGTACGTGACGCGTGCCTTGCGGCGGCATGCCGGCCAATCGCTTGCGAAGGACGGCTTCCTCCTCGGTGCGCCCGAGCTGACGATAGAAGTCGGCGAGGTGGCCCAGGGCCTGTCCGACATAAGGATGATTGGGCCCCTTGGCCTTCTCGAAGATGGCGATGGTGCGCTTATAGAGCGGCTCGGCCTCCGCATAGCGCTGCTGCGTGCCATAGAGACCGGCCATGTTGCTGATGAGAACGCCGAGGTTCTCATGCTCGGGGCCGAACTTCGCCTCGAAGATTTTGATCGAGCGATTATAGAGCGGCTCAGCCTCGGCGTAGCGATGCAGCGAGCGGTAGAGCTCGGCCAGATTGTTGAGGGCTTTCGCGGCCTCCAGGCTGTCGGAGCCGAGCGACCGCTGGAAGATGTCGATGGCGCGCTTGAAGTACTGCTCGGATTCCTCATAGCGGCCCAGGGCCTGATAGAGGCCGGCAAGATTGTTGAGGGATTGCGCGACGTCGGCGTGGACGGGCCCGAGAGAGCGCCTGCGGATGGACAACGAGCGCAGATAGATCGGCTCGGCCTTCGCGTCACGGCCTTGGGAGCGATAGAGCTCTCCGACATTGTTGAGCGCCGTGCCGACGATCGGATGCCACGGGCCGAGCACATTCTCGAGGATGGCGATGCCGCGCTCATTGAGCGCCTCGGATTCGGCGTAGCGGCCTTGCTCAGCGTAGAGCCCCGCGAGCGAGCACAAGGCGACGCCCACCGACTGATGATCGGCGCCTCCCAAGACCGTGTAGATCGCAAGTGCGCGCTTCATGAGCGGCTCGGCTTCGAAATAGCGGCCTTCGACCTGATAGAGCTGCGCAAGATTGTTGAGAACGACGCCCAAGGTTCTGCTGGCCGAGCCGGGCCCGCGGTCAAAGATCGCGAGCGCTTCCCAATAATGTCCCCTCGCCTCGCGGTAGCGGCCCAGGACCTGATAGAGCTGCGCGAGATTGTTGAGCGAGCGGCCGATGGCGGGATCCCCGGGCGGCAGCGACCGCTTCTGGACCTCGACGGCGCGCTGCAAGGTTTTCTCGGCTTCCGGATAACGGCCCTGATCGACATAGATGCCGGCAAGATTGTTGAGTGTCAGCCCAACCTCGGACGCATTTGGCCCGAGCGCTCTTTCGCGCACGGCGAGGGCGCGCAGCATCATCGGCTCGGCCTCTGCGTAGCGGCCCGTTGCCCGATAGAGCTCGGCAAGGTTCTGGCGCGCAGTGGCGACGCTCAGGTGATCGGGCCCGAGCGTCTCCTCACCCAATTTCAGGGCGCGCTCACCGACCTCTATCGCTTGCGGAAAATCGCCCGCGACATAGAGCTTCTGGACCTTGTCGTTGAGGGCGTCGACGTCATGACTTTGAGCTGAGAGCGGCGGAGAAAGACCGCAGCAGGCGATAGCAATAGCAATTGACAACAAAAAACGACGCAACATGACGCCCCCCGTATGGAGTGTCGTTCAGAATATCTCGATGAATAACTCTCCTTAACACAATCGCGCCAGGCAGCGAAGAATTCGATGGCCGGGAGTGCGCACGCGAATGCCGCGCGCGTTCAATTACGCACGCGGGCAATCTCGATTGCGATGAGTGGGTCTATGCAGACGCGCGATTGTGTCAGTCTAAACCGACTCTTCGACCCAATCGGCGAGGCTTTGCGCGAAGCTGCGGAAGACCGCGAGCTCGTAGGTCGGCGCCGCATCGAGCTGCCACATGATGACGCCGATGTGGCTGGCGTGCGTGATCGCTACGGAGCCGGGAGCGAACACGCGCGGATGCAGATCGATGGGCACGCCCTTGGCCAGCACCTCGCGGGCGCGCGGGCCCGAGATGCGTAAGATTGCGCGGGCATCGGTCTGATCGGTGACGGCGGCAAGGCCCGCCACCACGGGCTTCAGCTCGATCTCCAGATCGCGGCCGTTCGTGCGCTCGGCCATCACCAGCCATTGGTCGGGGCCTGCCCACAGGACGGCGATGCCGTTGCCTTCCACGCGCTGCGGCGTCGACGGCAGTGTCACGCCGTACTTCTCCTGGATGGCAGCGGCCAGCGCCTCTCGCTTGCCTTTGGCGGCAGCGAGGCTGGCGAGCGTCATGGCATCATTCACGCTGATCGACAGATCGGGCGTGGCCATCTGTTTGACATGGGTGAATGCGGAACGTTCCGCCAAGCCTTGGCTAGCCACGCAATTTCCCTCCGTCAGGATCATAGAAGACCGGTGCGACCACCTCGAGGAGCAGCTCCTCGTTGCGGACCGGGTCACACGCGCGAACGATCTCGCCCGTGCGCTTGGGGCCGTTCGCCAGGAAGCCGAGACCGACCCAGTGGCCGTTGGACGGCGAATAGGCGACCGACGTCACATAGCCTTCGTCGTTGATCGCAACCGCCTTCGCCTGGCGTGCCACCAGATGCGCACCCGAGCGCAGCCGCCGCGAGCGATCGACGGGACGCAGGCCGACCAGCGACGGCCGGCTCTCGTCGGTGAGGCCCGGGCGATCCTTGAGCACGCGCCCGACGTAGTCTTTCTTCTTCGACGCCATGCCGCCGAGACCGACATCCTGCGGCGTCACGATGCCGTTGAGCTCGGGCCCGCTGATGTGGCCCTTCTCGATGCGCATCACCGTGAGCGCCTCGGTGCCGTAGGGGACGATGCCGAACTCTTTGCCCGCCTCCATAATCCGATGCATCAGCGCATCGCCGTAGCGGGCCGGAACACCGATCTCGTAGGCACGCTCACCGGAGAACGACAGGCGATAGAGGCGTGCCTTGGTGCCGCCGCAGACCGTCACCTCGCCGACGGCCAGATACGGGAAGCCCTCATCTGAGATGTCGAACGCGGGATCGACGAACTTCTGCAGAACCTCGCGCGCAAAGGGACCCGCAACGGCATACTGCGCCCACTGCTCGGTGGCGGAGATCACCTGCACGTCGAGCTCCGGCCACAGCCACTGCAGGCAGAACTCCATGTGCTGGAAGACCTTGACGGCATTGGCAGTGGTCGTCGTCACGAAGTAGTGGTGCTCGCCGAGGCGGGCGATCGTGCCGTCGTCCATCATGATGCCGTCCTCGCGCAGCATGGCGCCGTAACGTGCCTTGCCGACGGGAATGGTCTTCATGCCGTTCATATAGAGGCGGTCGAGGAAGATCGCGGCGTCCGCACCTTGCACGTCCACCTTGCCCAGCGTGGAGACATCACAGATGCCGACCTTGCTGCGCACGGTGTTGACCTCGCGCGTCACCGACTCCAGCCAGTCCTTCTCGTCGGGCTTGGGGAAGTAGCTTGGACGCAGCCACAGTCCGGTTTCGACGCACTTGCCGCCGTTCTCGATCGCCCAGGGATAGGACGGCGGCAGCCGGGACGGCTTGAAGTGGCGGCCGCGGTGATGACCGGCCAACGCGCCGAGTGCAACGGGCGTGTTCGGCGGACGCGCGAGCGTCATGCCGGTCTCGGGGATCGAGCGGCCCGTCAGGCTCGCCATGATGGCGAGCGCGTTGACGTTGGCGGTCTTGCCCTGGTCGGTCGCCATGCCGAGTGTCGTGTAGCGCTTCAAGTGTTCGACCGCGCGGAAGCCTTCGCGATTAGCCAGCTCGACGTCGGAAGCGCTAACGTCGTTCTGGAAATCCACGAAGGCTTTCCCGCGCGATCCGCTGACACGCCAAAGGGGAGAGAGCGCATCAGCTTCTACCGCCACCTCCGGAACATCCACGTGGGCTGCCGTGAACCCGGCCGCCTCGACCGCTCCTGCTCCTACCAGCGCACCCGATTTTAAAGCGCTACCAAGAGCGAAGCAGCCTGCAGCGGCACCGGCAACCGACATTTCGTCCGGCATTGCACCGGCCTCGAAGGCGGCGATCTTGTTGTTCCAGATGGGCTTGCCGCCACGGTGGGTGGACATCTGGATATTGGGATTCCAGCCGCCCGACACCGCGATGAGGTCGCATGCAATCGACGTGGCTCTGCCGTTTGCGTCGCGAACGATCGCCCCTGTCACCTCTTTTTTGCCTTGCGCGTCGACGACGACACCGCCGGCAATCAGCTCCGCACCGGCGGCTTCCGCAATGGCGCGGACCCTGTCGGAGGGCAGTTGCCGGGAGTCGACCAGCGCGACGACGCGCGCGCCTGCGCGCCGCAGGTCGGCGACGGTCGTTGCCGCATCGTCGTTGTTGGCGAACACGATGGCGCGCTTGCCCGGCACGACGCCGAAGCGATTGATGTAGGCGCGCACGGCGCCCGCCAGCATGACGCCGGGCAGATCGTTATTGCCGAATACGATCGGACGCTCGGTGGCACCCGCCGCCAAGACGACCTCCTTGGCAACGATCCGCCACAAGCGCTGTCGCGGCTGGCCTTTGGGCGCGCGCGCCACGTGATCGTTGACGCGCTCGATGGCGCCGTAGGTGCCGCCGTCATAGGCGCCGAACACGCTGGTGCGCTTGAGGATGCGGACCTCTTCCATGCCGGAAAGCTCGGCCTCGACGTCGGCAACCCAACGTGCGGCCGGCCAGCCGTTGATCTCGGCGCCGTCGTCCAGGCAGCGGCCGCCGAGCACCGGCGTCTCCTCGGCGAGGATCACGCGGGCGCCCGAGCGCGCGGCCGTCTGTGCGGCCACGAGGCCTGCAGGGCCTGCGCCGATGACGAGCACGTCGCAGAATGCGGTCGCCTTCTCGTAGGTGTCGGGATCGGGGCCGTCGGCCGCGCGGCCGAGACCGGCGGCGCGGCGAATGGCGGGCTCGTAGAGCTTCTCCCACAGCTTCGCCGGCCACATGAAGGTCTTGTAGTAGAAGCCGGCGACGAACACCGGCGACAAAAGCGAGTTGATCGACATGACGTCGAACTGCAGCGACGGCCAGCGGTTCTGGCTGGTGGCCTCCAGGCCGTCGTAGAGCTCGATGGTCGTGGCCTTGGTATTGGCCTCGCGGTAGTCGCCGGAGCGCAGCTCGACGAGAGCGTTGGGCTCCTCCGGACCGGCGCTCAGGACGCCGCGGGGACGGTGATACTTGAACGAGCGGCCGACGAGCTTGATGCCATTGGCGATGAGCGCGGAGGCAAGCGTGTCGCCGGGATGGCCGGAATAGCGCACGCCATCGAACGTGAAGCCGATCGTGCGGCCGCGGTCGACGATGCCGCCGGTCGCGGTGCGATTGGTCTGAGCAGCCATCATGCGTCTCCCTGCGTGTCGGAGGTGCGCTTGAGCGCGACCTCGCGAGCGGTCTCGACGGCGGAGATCTTGTGGTTGGTGGTGTCGCGCGTGACCACGAGCCAGGCGTGGCATCCAGCAGAGTGATACCAGAGCTCGCGATGCGATCCGGCGGGATTGGACCGCTCGTAGACGTAGGCGGTGAACTGATCCATCGCGTCGGGTGCGTTGATATCAGGGCGCGTCACCGTCGCATCGCCGTGGTAGGCGAACTCGTCGAGGCTGCGCTCTCCGCAATACGGGCACTTGATCCGCATGACCTTGTCCCCTCTTGGGTCCTATTCGTTAGTGGAGGTTGGGATGGGGGCCCATGCCCTTCTCGTCGATCGTCCGGCCAGTCGCGAACCGGTCCATCCGATAGTGCTTGGCCACCGGGTGGGCGTCGTCGGTGGCGATCAGGTGGGCAAAGCAAAGCCCCGCGGCGGGCGTCGCCTTGAAGCCGCCGTAGCACCAGCCCGCATTGAGGTAGAGGCCCTCGATCGGCGTGCGATCGATGATCGGGCTGCCATCCATGGACATGTCCATGATGCCGCCCCAGTGCCTCAACAGGCGCACGCGCCCGATCCGGGGAACGAGGGCCATGCCGCCTTCGCAGACGTCCTCGATCACCGGCATATTGCCCCGCTGCGCATAGCTGTTGTAGCCGTCAAGGTCTCCGCCGAAGACGAGACCGCCCTTGTCCGACTGGCTCATGTAGAAGTGGCCGGCGCCGAAGGTGACGACGCAATCGATGAACGGCTTGATCGCCTCGGTCACGAACGCCTGTAGCACGTGGCTCTCGATCGGGAGCTTCAAGCCCGCAAGCGCAGCAACGCGCGAGGAGCTGCCGGCGACGGAGAGCCCGATCTTGTTGGCGCCGATGAAGCCGCGCGAGGTCTCCACGCCGACGACTCGACCGCCCTCGATCTTGAAGCCGGTGACCTCGCAGTTCTGGATGATGTCGACGCCGCGCTGGTCGGCGGCGCGTGCGTAGCCCCAGGCGACCGCGTCGTGGCGAACGGTGCCGCCGCGCCGCTGCAACAGGCCGCCGTGGATGGGAAAGCGCGCGTTGTCGTAATTGAGGAACGGCAGCATCTCGCGCACTTCGCGCTGATCGAGCAGCTCGGCGTCGACGCCGTGCATGCGCATCGCGTTGCCTCTGCGCGCGAACGCGTCACGCTGTGCGTCCGAATGGTAGAGGTTCAACACGCTGCGCTGGCTCACCATCGCGTTGTAGTTGATGTCCTGCTCCAGCCCCTCCCACAGCTTCATCGCCTTCTCGTAGAAGGGGATGTTGCCGGGCAGCAGATAGTTGGAGCGGACGATCGTCGTGTTGCGGCCGACGTTGCCGCCGCCGATCCAGCCCTTCTCGAGCACGGCGATGCGGGCCTGGCCGAAGATCTTAGCGAGATAGTAAGCTGTCGCGAGGCCGTGGCCGCCGCCGCCGATGATGACGATGTCGTAGGATGACTTCGGTTCGGCGTCGCGCCAGGCGGGGCCCCATCCCGTGTGGCCGCGCAGGGCCTCGCGGAGAACCGAGAAGATCGAGTAGCGCTGCTGGCGCATCGGTCAGACCTCTTGGCAAAGCTGTTCAGCTTGAATAGAGGAACCGCCGCTTGTATGCACTATAAGTATTGCTTATAGTATGGCCATGAACGACACCCTCCCCTTCGAGCTGCGCTCGCTCGAGGTCTTCCTTGCCGTGTGCGAGACGGGAAGCATGGCGAGCGCGGCGCGCGGCCTCGGCATGAGCCAGCCGGCCGTCTCCCAATCGATCGCGGAAATGGAGCGCAAGACCGGCACCACGCTGTTCGATCGCACCGTCCGGCCGATGGCTCTGACGCTTGCGGGCGGCATGCTGCGCCAGCGCGCCAGCGCCCTCATCGCGGACGCCCGCCAGATCGCACCGCTGTTGCGCGAGACCAAGCGCGGCAAGGTTCCGCTCGTGCGCGTCGGCCTCGTGGATTCGCTCAACCGCTCGCTGACGGGATTGCTGACGGAGTATCTGTCCTCGCGCGCCGACGAGGTCTCGATCCGCGCCGGCCTCACCTCTACACACGCCAGCGAGCTGTTGACGCGGCGGCTCGATCTATTCCTGGGCGTCGACGATCTGGAGGATCTGGAGGGGCTGGAGCGCTGGCCGCTCGCGACCGAGCCTTACCTGCTGCTTTTGCCCAAGCGCACCAAGGCGCCGCGCTCGCTCGACGACTTGAAGCAGCTAGCCGAGCGGCTGCCGCTGATCCGTTTCAGCTCGCGCTCCAAGACCGGGATCGACATCGAGCGCCACCTGCGTCGCCTGGGGCTGCAGCTCCCGCGGCCGTTCGAGTTCGATACGCCCTATGGCGTGGCCGCGATGGTCGCCGACAGAAGCGGATTTGCGATCACGACCCCCTTGTGCGTGGCCGAGGCGATGCCGGTCACGCAAGCGACGACCATGGCCCCGTTGCCAGGCCCGCAGCTCACCCGCACGCTCACCCTCGTCGCGCGCCAGGGGGAGCTCGGCCGCATTCCCCGCGACCTGGCGCAGGCTGCAAGCAAGCTCCTAGAAAAATCAGGCGCAACCGGGATTCCCGGCCGCGCCTGAGGGCGAACCTCATCCAAGGTACGCAGCAATCGCTCTTATACGTTGAGCGTGTGCTCACGTTCCCACTGAGAGAAATGGGTCGAGTAGGAGTTCCACTCCTGCATCTTGAGCTTGACGTAAGCGTTCGAGAACTCGGTGCCGAGCGCCTCTTTCAGCTCGGCGTCCCTGTCGTAGGCGCGCAGGGCATCGAGCAGGTTGAGCGGAAGCTTCGGCGCGTCCGTCACCAGGTGGCCGTCCTGGTACATGTCGATGTCGAGGCGGCGGCCCGGATGAGCCTTCTTCTCGATGCCGCTCAGGCCGGCGGCGAGAATGATCGCCTGCAACAGGTAGGGGTTGGCAGCGCCGTCGGGCAGACGCAGCTCGAAGCGGCCCTTGCCCGGCACGCGCACCATGTGCGTGCGGTTGTTGCCGGTCCACGTCACCGAGTTCGGCGCCCATGTGGCACCCGAGGTCGTGCGCGGCGCGTTGATGCGCTTGTACGAGTTGACGGTCGGGTTGGTGATCGCCGCCAGCGCCTCGGCATGGCGCATGATGCCGCCGAGGAAGGAGTAGCCCTGCCCCGACAGGCCGATCTCGTCGGTCGGATCGAAGAAGGCGTTGGTCTGACCGGCCAGGTCCCAAACGGAGATGTGAGCGTGGCAGCCGTTGCCGGTGAGGTTGGGGAACGGCTTGGGCATGAAGGTCGCGCGCAGACCGTGCTTCTCGGCGATCGATTTGACCATGAACTTGAAGAACGAGTGACGATCGGCGGTCACCAGCGCGTCGTCGAAGTTCCAGTTCATCTCGAACTGGCCGTTGGCGTCCTCGTGGTCGTTCTGGTAGGCGCCCCAGCCGAGCTCGAGCATGTAGTCGCAGATCTCGGCAATGACGTCGTAGCGGCGCATCAGGGCCTGCTGATCGTAGCAGGGCTTGGCGGCCGTATCGTGCTCATCGGAAATCTCGGTTCCGTCGGCATTGATCAGGAAGAACTCGCACTCGACGCCGGTCTTCACGCGCAGGCCCTGCGCGGCGGCCTTGGCGACCTGGTTCTTCAGAACGACGCGCGGCGATTGCTGAACGTGCTTATCGTTCATGATGCAATCGGCGGGAACCCAGGCCACTTCCTTCTTCCAGGGCAGCTGGATGAGGCCGGCGGGATCGGGCAGACCGAAGAGATCCGGGTGTGCCGGCGTCATGTCGAGCCAGGTCGCGAACCCGGCAAATCCCGCGCCGTCCTTTTGCATGTCCGCGATCGCCGCGGCGGGGACGAGCTTGGCGCGTTGAGCACCGAACAGGTCGGTGTAGGAAATCATGAAGTAGCGAATACCGCGCTGTTTCGCGATCTCCGCAAGATCCAGATCCGCTTGAGCTTGGTCTTGGAGGATCGAGGCGTCATGTGCCATGTGCGTTTCCTCGAGTTGTCTTGCCGGTTTCGTTTTCTTGTTGCCAAAGAGTAAGGGCGGTCAAAGACCGCCCTGCCCCATTCCTGGAATCCAGCTCGTGCCCGCGAGCGGCACCTGTGCCATTGCCGCTGCCTCGATGGACAGGGCACACAGATCTTCCGGCTCGAGGTTGTGGATGTTGTTGTGGCCAGCAGCTCGCGCGAGAGTCTGCAGTTCCAGCGTCATCACCTTCAGATAGTTGGCGAGCCTGCGGCCGGCTTTCACCGGATCGAGACGCGTCATCAACTGCGGGTCCTGCGTGGTGATACCGGCGGGATCGCGACCCTCGTGCCAGTCGTCATAGGCACCGGCCGTCGAGCCGAGCTTGACGTACTCGGCCTCCAGGCTCGGATCGTTGTCGCCGAGAGCGACGAGCGCCGCGGTACCGATCGCGACGGCATCGGCGCCGAGCGCCAGGGCCTTGGCAACGTCCGCGCCGTTGCGGATGCCGCCGGAGACGATGAGCTGAACCTTGCGGTGCATGCCCAGATCCTGCAGCGCCTTCACGGCGGGACGGATGCAGGCGAGCGTCGGCTGACCGACGTGCTCGATGAACACCTCCTGCGTGGCGGCGGTGCCGCCCTGCATGCCGTCGACGACGACCACGTCAGCGCCGGCCTTCACGGCCAGAGCGACGTCGTAGTAGGGCCGCGCGCCACCGACCTTGATGTAGATCGGCTTCTCCCACTTGGTGATTTCGCGCAGCTCGAGGATCTTGATCTCGAGATCGTCGGGACCGGTCCAGTCGGGATGCCGACAGGCCGAGCGCTGGTCGATGCCCTTGGGCAGGTTGCGCATCTCGGCGACGCGGTCGGAGATCTTCTGACCGAGCAGCATGCCGCCGCCGCCGGGCTTGGCGCCCTGACCGACGACAACCTCGATGGCGTCTGCGCGACGCAGGTCATCGGGGTTCATGCCGTAGCGCGACGGCAGGTACTGGTAGACCAACGTCTTCGACTGGCCGCGCTCCTCCGGCGTCATGCCGCCGTCGCCCGTCGTCGTCGAGGTGCCGGCCGCCGAGGCGCCTCGACCCAGAGCCTCCTTCGCATTGGCCGACAGCGAGCCGAAGCTCATGCCGGCAATGGTGATCGGAATCTTGAGCTCGATCGGCTTCTTGGCGAAGCGCGTCCCGAGTACAACGTTAGTCGTGCACTTCTCGCGATAGCCCTCGAGCGGGTAACGCGACATCGACGCGCCCAGGAAGGCGAGGTCGTCGAAGTGAGGCACCCTGCGTTTGGCGCCGCCGCCGCGGATGTCGTAGATGCCCGTCGCGGCTGCGCGGCGAATCTCGGAGAGCGTGTAGTCGTCGAAGGTCGCCGACTTACGCGGAGTGGTAGGCGGATTGTGGTAGCTCATCAGTAGGCATCCGCATTGTCGATGTTGAAGTTGTAGAGCTGACGCGCCGAACCGTAGCGCTTGAACTCGCTGGTCTTGACGTCGGCGATGCCGGCCTGCTTCAGGAGGTCGGCCAGGAACTCGTGGTGCTCCGGGCGCATCTCCTTCTCGATGCAGTCGGCGCCGAGGCTCTTCACGTTGCCCCGCACGAACAGCCGCGCCTCGTAGATCGAGTCTCCGAGCGCGTCGCCGGCATCGCCGAGGACGACGAGATTGCCGCTCTGCGCCATGAACGCGGACATGTGTCCGATGTTGCCTTTGACGACGATGTTGATGCCCTTCATGGAGATGCCGCAGCGCGAGGAGGCGTTGCCCTCCACGACCAGCAATCCGCCATGACCGGTGGCGCCAGCATACTGGCTGGCGTTGCCTTCCACGATGACCTTGCCGGACATCATGTTCTCTGCGACGCCCGGACCGGCCGAGCCGTGAACGATCACGGTCGCCTGCTTGTTCATGCCGGCGCAGTAGTAGCCGACGCTGCCGTTGATGGAGACGGTGATGGGCGCATCGAGCCCGACGGCGACCGCGTGCTTGCCGCGCGGATCGCTCACCTCCCAGTGGGCGTGACTTCCGGTGCCGTTCTCGCCCTGAAGCTCGTCGTTCAGATCCCGCAACGACGTTTTGGCAAGATCGACCGTGTGGACGCCGGCCTTAGCGGTTTGGCGTCCTCCTCCCTGCGTATCGACCTCGCGCAGCGCGGCACTCTGTAGGTTTGCTGTGCTCATGTTCTTCTCGCTTCTTCCTTACCGCTCCCAGAAGTAGACGGTGGCGGGTTCTGGCTCCCAGACCTTCGCGTTTTCGATCCCCGGCAGGTTGGCAAGAGCCCGGTACTCGGAGCCGAAAGCGACGAACTGATCGGTCTCGGCCATCACGGCCGGCTTGCACGCGATTGGGTCGCGCACGACGCCGAAGCCGTTCTTGGTGCCGACGACGAAAGTGAAGAACCCGTCGAGATCCTCGAGGCTCTTCTCGAGCGCCTCGCCGAGGTTCATGCCCTGGCTCATACGCCAGGTCAGATAGGCGGCTGCGACCTCGCTATCGTTCTGGGTCTCGAACTCCATGCCGGCGCGGCGAAGCTCGCGGCGCAGGCTGTTGTGGTTCGACAGCGATCCGTTGTGCACGAGGCACTGGTCAGATCCGGTGGAGAACGGGTGGGCGCCCATCGTCGTCACGGCCGACTCGGTCGCCATGCGCGTATGTCCGATGGCGTGCGAGCCGGACATCTCAGTGAGATGGAAACGATCGGAGACGTCCGTCGGCCAGCCCACTTCCTTGTAGATCTCGATCTCCTCGCCCAGGCCCATGACGCGCACGCCCGGCAGGGCCTTGCGGACCGCCTTGCGCGCGGCTTCGGCCTTGTCGCTCGGCACGGTGAGAACGGCGTGGGTGGAGCGCATGGCCACGGCGACGTCGCCGCCGATGGCGCGCGAGACCGTCGGCCCGATGTCGGCGAAATCCGTCTCCGGGTTGGCCGACTGAACCGTGATCTTCGTCTTGCCGTTGACCGCAGGACCGTAGACCGCAAATCCCGCAGAGTCCGGCCCGCGCTCGCACATGGTCGCCAGCATCTCGGCGGTCAAAGCGCCAAGACGAGGCTCAAGCCCCTTGTCCTTGATGAACAGTCCGACAATCCCGCACACGTGGATCACCCCTTTGCTTGTTGTTTAGGGGGAGCCTATCGGTCGCAGGGAAGCGTGTCAATTCCCACGAAACAAATTTTCGTCTCACGAAACTTCGCAGATGCGAGATCACACCCCGCTAGGTGCGCTGATAGACGATGATCGACAGGTAGGTGGCGGGCAGCTTGGTGAGCTTGTCGGGCCCATGAAGCTCGGAGGAATCGAACATAATCGTGTCGCCGGGCGTCAGCCGATAGCTGCGGTCGCCGTAGGCATACGAGATCTCGCCGGTGAGCATGTAGATGATCTCCGTGCCCTCGTGGCGGAACTCGGTGTAGGGCACGGCGTCCTTGCTGAGCTCTATGAAATAGGGCTCGACCGCAATCTTGCCGCCCAGCGATTGGCCCAGCATCGAGTACTGGTGACCGACCTTGGTTCCCCGGCGGCGGATAGAGACCCCTTCGCCGCGCTTGACGTAGGAGCACTCGCGGCGGCTTTCCACCGACGCAACGAGCATGGGAAGCGGCACGTTAAGCGCTTCAGACAACAACTGCAGCGTATTCAGCGACGGCGAGATCTGGCCGTTCTCGATCCTCGACAGCATCCCTGTGGAGATCTGCGCCGCGGTCGCAAGCTCCGCCACAGTCAGGCCTGCGAGCTTACGATAGTCTCGCACCTGCGAGCCGATCTCCTGCTCCAGCGTCCGCCCCACGGCCTCCGGCGCGCCCGAGCCCGTCGCGAGTTTCACACCGCGGCCCGGCGCCGGAGGTTTCGCCTTTTTCTTGGCTTCCTTGTTCATCCATCTTCCCCTTTGCTGGCTCCAATAGCCATTGTGCCGGCGCACTGCCGTGGTGTCCCTCGCGATCGTGCACCGATGAAGGCTGCGCAGCCCCAAGCGAAATTGCAGCGCATGCGCTGCGCGGGCCTTAGTTGAGCCCGGATCGCGGCGTTGTGACGAAACTCTTTTTCGTCGATGGTTTTGCCGAACGGCGTATCGCAGAGCCCGAATGCACCGCGCGCCCGCACGCACCGCGATTTCTTTGGGTGCAGCGCAAAACAAGTAACGTGCTTAATTCGCGCATTATCTAACGCCGCGTCCGAACAGCGGTCCGTTATCGACGCCGATTCTCCCCAGACAGTGCTCCGGGACAGTGTTTCGCTCCAATCAACTTTGTTGACTCTCACGGATCGCCTGCGGCATTATAGCTCTGCGTGATAGTACCATCGGTGCCGCGCGCAGATAAAGAAAATACGGCGTAGTCCGGACCGGATAACGGCCGGGAATACGCCCGAGGAAACCGGGGAAGGCCAATGCAACAAAGGGTGAGCGATCCACGGATCCAAAGCATGTTCAGCACCGACCGCCTATGGGCGTTCGGCGCTGTCATCGTGCTTTGGGCGACCTACTTTTTCGTCTTCTGGGAAGTCTACCAAAGCGCCCACAACGAGAACGTCATCACCGTGCTCGCGGTGTCAGGCGCCCTCGTGCTGCTGTTCAACAGCGCGGCGATCATCGCGATGATCGCGCACTACTCTCACGACAAGGAAAACATCTACGGGCTCGACATCCGCTACCTGGATGCAATGAAAAATAAGAACTAGGGAGACACCCATGGCGAAGCAACCTTACAGGCCGCCGCAGCAATCTGCGTTCGGCCAGTTTTTCGATTCCCTCTTCCTGCTTGTCCTGGTCTTCACGGCGCTGTTCGCGCCGCTCTATCTGGGGCTCGCCGGTGGCGGCACGACCACCATCTCCTTCGCCGACTCCTCGTGGGCCGGCATGGGGCAGAACGAAACCATGGTCGCTGCCTGGGAGAAGCTCGGGTACACGGCTGAGTCCGCCAAAGAGCTGATCGCGACGCGCTACGACTACGCGTTCGATCCGATCTCGGCCCTGATCACAGCCATCGTGGTCATCGGCTACTTCGTCATCGCCGTCCACTTCTCGAAGGTGGAATACCGCGATGTCATCGCCGAACGCTTCGGCGAAAAGTGAGGGGGATCCGATGAACGAACTCAATCTCAACGCCTTCGAGGTCCTCGAATACGTGGCCTGGGGCATCTCCGCGCTGCTCGGTCTTTGGATGCTGTTCGATCTTCTCAAGACCAATCGCAACTACTCAGAAGAGGTTCTCACCTCGTCGAAGGAAGGTGAGATCGACGACGCGCTGGTCATCGACCCGCCACACCAGGGAGGTCACCAGTGAGCCAATATACAGCGGTACACGGCGAGAAAGTCTCGCTGCTTCGTGTGCTGGGTCCCGGGCATGTCTGGGCACTCGGCGTCGGTATCGTGCTCGTCGGCGAGTACATGGGTTGGAACTTCGCCGTCGGCAAGGGCGGTGCGCTCGCAGCACTCATCGCGTGCTGGGTCGCGGGCCTACTCTACACCTGCGTCGCCATGATCGACTCGGAGGTGACCTCCACGGTTGCCGCCGCCGGCGGTCAGTACGCTCAGGCCAAACACATTGTCGGACCTCTCATGGCCTTCAATGTCGGCTTGTTCCTCGTGTTCGCCTACACCATGCTGGAGGCAGCCAACGCCATCACGCTAGGCTACCTCGTGCAAACGGTGGGCACGATGGCAGGCTTCGAGAACGTGCATGATAAACCGTTCATAGTTCTAACCATCATGTTCCTAGCATGGCTGAACTATCGCGGCGTCTATGCCACGCTCACGTTCAACCTGGTGCTGACGGCGACGGCGTTCGTCGCCATCCTCATCCTGTTCGCCTCCGTCCAGCCCTGGACCAACAACGTCCTGAAGCTCGATGAGCTTCTGACCGGTCTTCCATACGGCTGGCTCGGCGTGCTGGCGGCACTCCACTTCGGTCTCTGGTACTACCTAGGAATCGAGGGAACGTGTCAGGCGGCCGAGGAGGTGCGATCACCGGCGCGCGCTCTGCCACTCGGCACGATGACGGGCATCATCACGCTCCTCATCGCCGCGACCATGACCTGGTACGTCTGCGTCGGCCTGATGCCTTGGGAGTACCTCGGCCAGGCGATCACGCCGCTGTTCGATGCAGCGCGTCTGACGAACTCGACGCCTTTGATGGTGTTGCTGTTCGTGGGCACCTGCTTCTCGACGATGGCTTCGGCCAACGGCTGCATCAACGACGCCTCGCGCGCCTGGTTCTCCATGGGCCGCGACCGTTACCTGCCGACGTGGTTCGGAGCCGTGCATCCCAAGAACCGGACGCCTTTCCGCTCGATCGTGTTCCTCGTGCCGGTGGCCGTCCTGTTCGCCTACTTCGCTCCGCTCGATCAGGTCATCACCTTCTCGATCCTGTCGGGCCTGCTCGGCTACACGTACATGTCGTTCCAGATCGTGATGTTCCGGCGCAAGTGGCCGATCGGCTCCATCCGCCGCGGCTACGTGTATCCGTTCCATCCGATCCCGGCGTTCGTGCTGCTGGCGATCTGCTCGGCGACCTACTTCGCGGTCTTCCTCGGATACGGCACCCAGCTCATTGCGATGATGGTGTTCTACATCGTCGCTTCGCTGTGGTTCCACTTCCACCGCTACAAGTACGTCCGTCGCGGCGATCAGTTCACGATGCCGTGGCCGCGGCCTCTGGTGTACTGAGCCGCCTGAATGAAAAGTGGGATGGCGGGCACCGCCCGCCATCCCATCCCCCAAAACCCAAAGCCCATCATCGCGTGTCGAACATGCTGGTATATCTGATCGCAGTTCCCGCCTTCGTCGCCGTGATCGTCATGGCCGTTCGCGAGCATCGCAAGCTGCGCGCGAGCCGGCGCAGCCTGCTCGATGACTGCGGCGGCATCCTTCAAGCGGGCACGCTGCAGCATGGCAGCGACGACTTTCCTCGTCTTGCGGGCAACTGGCGCGGCAACAAGGCCGATGTCGAGCTCATTCCCGACACCATGACCATCCGCCGGCTGCCGCAGCTCTGGCTGTCGGTGACGTGGCTCGCCCCGATGCCCTGCCACGGCGCGTTCGCCGCGCTGGTCCGGCATTCCGGCTACGAATTCTACGGACTCACCTCGCGCTTCGAGCATCGCCTCGAGCCGCCGCACGGGCTTCCCTCCGAGATCATCATCCGCGGCAAGGATGCCATGTCCCAGGAGCTGCTCGACCGGTTGCAGGAGCCGCTCGCCGCCATCTTCGCCGATCCGAAGGTGAAGGAGATCGACGTCACGCCCAAGGGCGTGCGCATCATCCGCCAGACCGTCGAGGGCCGCCGCGGCGAGCATCTGTTGCTTAGGCAGGCCATGTTCGATGGCGCCCACGTCACCGCAAGCGACCTAACGCAGACCTTGGGTCAACTCGAGGAGCTGCGCGCAACGCTGTCTGAAAACGAAGGAGCACGCGCCGCATGATTGGAAAAGCTCCCATTCATCCCTGGGTCGTCCTGGCGCTCGCCATCGTGTTGCCGGGCATGGGACACGTCGCAGCCGGCCAGCCTCAGCGCGGTCTCGGATTTGCGTTCTTCTCCCTGCTGCTCGCGCTGCTCACCTGGCACACGACGTCGCCCGATATCTCGTTTATCGGGCGGTCGGCGGGCGGGCTCTTCGTGTGGGCCCTGTCGATCCCCGACGCCTATCGCATCGCGCGCATGAACTACGAGATCTGGCGCACGGGAGCGCCGGCGGCGGCGCGCTAGGGACAAGCTCCATGAGGCCATGATGCGGCCTGGCACAGATGCTCATCACGTTTTCGGGTTACTCCCGGACGCACACGCGCGTCATCACCTGTTTGCCGCCGATGGCGAGGGCGCGCAGGCGATCATCGATCTGCTGGCCCACAGCCGGACCGAGCTCAACGGCCAGATCACGGTCGTCTATGCCGATACGGGGCCGGCGGATGCCGACTTCGCGCTGAGGCTCTGCAAGCAGAAGGTCGACCGTGTTCTGGTGATGCCGACCGTATTGGCGGCGGTCGGGCTGTTGAGCGCGTTGATCGAGGCGGCAAGAATCGGCGCGCGCATCTACGTGGCCGGCACCGACACGCTGATCGGCCTCGTCATTCAGCTCGCCGAGGCGCGCGGCCTCGACCCCATGTCGGTGATCGCGGAGGCAAGGCCCATTCTAGGCGGGGCCAGCGACTAGCGGCGTGCCGACTCGACGGTGTTTCCGACCACGGACAGCATTCGGATCGGCAGCCGCACGAGCTGCTCGGGCCCGTGCACGGCGGCGGCGTGGAAGAACAGGCTGTCGCCGGGGCGCATGCGGTAGACCTTGTCGGAGTGGCGGTAGAGCACCTCGCCCTGTAGCATGTAGATGAACTCGTATCCGCTATGCTGATTGACAGGGAATTCCTGTGACTTCTCGGTGAGCGTGATGAGCGTGGGCTCCACCGAGGCGGCAAAACCGTCCGGGTAGCCCAACGGCTGCACCGGCGCGCCCGAGCGCGTGGGATAGCGCTCGATCGAGCCGCGGCCGGAGCGCACGTAGATGGCGTCGCGGACCTCGTCGAACCGGCGAAGAAGCGCGGTGACCTGCACGCCGAGCGCCATCGCGAGGCGCTGCAGCGTCGTCAGCGACGCCGACGTCATGCCGTTCTCGATCTTGGACAGCATGCCGAGCGAAAGGTGCGAGGCGCGCGCCAGCTCGGACGCGGTCATGCCCATCTTGGTGCGGATATCGCGCACCTCCTGGCCGATCGCGACCTCGAGCGCGTTGTCGCGAACGCCAAACACGGCGGGCTTGGCGGGGTTGGCGAGCGGCGCCTTCTTGCGCACGGGAACGTTCTGGGAGACGCGCGCGACCCCCATCTTGGAGGCCGGAAACGTGGTCGCCTTGCTGGCGGGCGTCGTATTGGCACGGGAGCGTTTCCCGGCCGGGGCAGCCGAACGTGATCCACGGCTCTTCTTCATTGGGCCCTCGGGTCTTTTTGCTGTCGCAGGCGTTTCCGGCGGTGGAGATCACAGCAATACAGGAGCGCCATAGGCTCTGCAAATACTTGAAATGGTCGCGCCGACACTCCAGGCAATCGACTCCCAAACGCAATGCGCCGGCGCTGTGGCGGGGCCACAGCACCGGCGAATCTCACGGTCGTTCAAGGGATTGATCAGACCTTAGGAGCCCGCGCCGAGCTTGGCGTAGGTTTCGATCTCGACCTTCTGCCAGGGGCGCAGCATCGAGGTCACCTGGACCAGCGTGCTGGCCGGGCGGACCTTGTCGAAACGCTCCAGGTGAGCGCGGGCCACATCGTCGGCGTCGTTGATGTCGCGCAGGTAGACGACGGTGCGCACGACGTCGTCGAAGCTCGCACCGGCGTCGGCGAGCGCCTTCTCGATGGTGTCCAGCGCGTTGCGCGCCTGGGTGTAGGCATCGCTCTTCTCATGGCCTTGCGCTGCGCACGTCCCCGACACGTGCACGTCGTCGCCGACGCGGACCGCGCGCGAATAGCCGAACACGGATTCATAAGCGCCACCCGAAGAGATGTTGGTGCGTGCTGCCTTCACTGCTTTTGTCATTGCCTTGTTTGTCCCCTCGAGGATTTGTCGTTGGCGCTAGAATTCCGTCGCATCGCGAATGCGGTACCAGGTCTCGACGACCGGCACAGCCTGTTTTGCGGCGGGTTGGAACGGGAAGCTTGGAAAGTCGAAATCGTCGAACGCGGTGCGGCCCTCTTTCGCGCCCATGAGTTGCAGCGCGACCTTGTGGCCGAAGTAGGTGGCGCGCGAGACGCCGGTTCCGCAATAGCCAATGGCATAGTGGAGACCCGCCGCGGTGCGACCAATGTGCGGGACCTCGTCGAAGGTGTAGCCGATGAGCCCGTCCCAGGCGTGCGTGACGGGAACGTCCTCAAGCTCGGGGAAGACGTGCAGCATGTCGCGCGCCAGGTGCCGGAACGCCAGAGGCGACGTGTTGTTGGCGAGCCGACCCACGCGCCCGCCCCAGATGACGCGGCGCTCGCCGGGGCTGGCGCGGAAGTAATAGAAGACGCGGTTGGTGTTGCCGTAGACGCGGCCCTTCGGCATCAGGCCTGCAAACAGCGGCTTAGGGATCTCGCCCGAGGCGATGAGGCCCGATCCCACCGGCACGATCCGCCGTTTCAGCTCCGGCACGAGGCCGCCGGTATAGCCGTTGGTGGCGATGATCACATTGCGGCAGGCGATCGTGCCCCGCGGCGTCGTCACCACGTAGGTCGAGCCAGTGTGCGTGATGGCCTGGGCGGGTGCGCCGCCGGCGATGACGCCACCCGCCTCCTCGATGCGCCGCATCAGGCCGGAGTGATAGAGGCCGGGATGCAGGGAAGCGTCCTGCGGCAGCACCGAGCCGCCGAAGAACACATCCGATCCGATCTCGGAGCGCTGCTCTGATCTAGGCACCATGAAGCTTTCGACGCCGGCGACCTCGCGCAGGTCCTCCATGTCGCGCGCCATGGCCTCGTAATGCTCGGCGCGGATAGCGGCGCGGAAGCGGCCGCAGCGCGTGAAGTGGCAATCGATCTTCTCGCGCGTGACGAGGTCCTCGATGTAGTCGAGCATCGCCACGCCCTCGCGCAGCAGCGCCTCGGCCTTCTCGCGGCCGCGCATGGCGATCAGCCGCTTGACGCGAAACTTCTGATTGCCGCTGCCGATCTGTCCGCCGTTACGCGTGCTTGCACCGAAGCCCGGCACGTCGCGTTCGAGCACGACCACCGAGCGGCCGTTGCGCAGAAGCGTGAGTGCCGCCGACAGCCCGGTAAAGCCCGAGCCGACGACGACCACGTCCGCCTGTTGCGGCAGCGCACTAGCGTCATGCGCCGACGAACGCGGTGCCGCTTCCCACCAGTACGGCCGGTAGGTGAGACCGGCCGACGAGTCCAACCGACCACGCGCCAGACGGCCCGCGGTGAGAACATCAAGGTCTGCGCGCATGCCCTCTTGGCCGCGCTGTTGCGAAGCGTTCTTCACGCACGTCTCCTCGATCCCATATTTATCTCCATACAAATATGTTGCACAACATGCAAGCTTGCATTACGCAAGATCGTGCGGCGAGCAGGCGCGCAGACGCCGCTTCAAGCGAAAAGCTCGCAAGCGAGTACGACCAAGGAAGCAACACATGTCGGCAGAGCATTGGAATTGGCGCAAATCACCAAGTCAGATGGTTGCGCCGGAAAACCTCGACCTCCAAAGAGCCAAGCTGTTCCTCGATCAGCACCACGTCCGTTATATCCTGGCGCAGTTTGTGGACATTTACGGCGTCGCCAAGAGCAAGGCCGTTCCCGTCTCCCACCTGGAAGACATCATCACCGAAGGCGTGGGATTTGCAGGCGGCGGCGTGTTCGGCATGCGGCTCGATCCACACGAGCCCGAGTACATGGTGATCGGCGATCTCTCGACGCTGACCCTCATCCCCTGGGCTCCGGGCTACGCCCGCATGATGGGGACCGGCACGGTCTCCGGCGAGGCCCACCCGATCGACTGCCGCAACATCCTGAAGACCCAGATCGCCCGCCTGGCCGAGCGCGGCTGGACCTTGAACACGGGCATCGAGCCCGAGTTCAGCCTGCTGGAGCGCTCCAGCGACGGCTCCATCCTACCCTTCGACTCCACCGACGTTCTGCAAAAGCCAGCCTACGACTATCGCGGCCTGTCGCGGGCCCGGGTGTTCCTGGAGCGCGTCACCGAAAGCCTGCAGTCGCTGGGCATTGACGTCTACCAGATCGACCACGAGGACGCGAACGGCCAGTACGAGATCAACTTCAAGTACGCCGACGCGCTGACGTCCGCCGACCAGATCATCCTGTTCAAGATGGCGGCAGCTGAGATTGCGCACGAGCTGGGCGCGATCTGCTCGTTCATGCCCAAGCCCAAGAGCTCCAGCACCGGCAACGGCATGCACGTACACTGCTCGCTCGCCGACCAATCCGGGCGCAACGTGTTCCACGATGCGTCCGACAGCCGCGGCATGGGGCTGTCGCAGCTCGCCTATCACTTCCTCGCAGGCGTTCTCACCCATGCGGCCCCGCTCACCGCGCTGCTGGCCCCGAGCGTCAACTCGTATAAGCGGCTCGTCGTCGGGCGCACCGCCTCGGGCACCACCTGGGCGCCGGTGTTCGTCGCCTATGGCGACAACAACCGCACGGCGATGGTGCGCATTCCCTACGGACGCATCGAGATCCGCACCGGCGATTCAGGCATGAACCCCTATCTCGCCCAGGCAGCCATCATCGCGGCCGGCCTCGACGGCATCGACCGCAAGCTCGATCCCGGCGAGCCGCACAACATCAACTTCTATGCGCTTTCGCCGACGGAGATCGCCGCCCGCAACATCGCCACGCTGCCGCAATCGCTGCACGAGGCGATCGACGCACTGAGCGCAAGCACGCTGATGCGCGACGCGCTCGGGGCCGACTTCATCGACGAGTTCGTGTCGCTCAAGAAGGAAGAATGGATCGACTACCACCGCCACGTCTCCGACTGGGAGGTGAAGCGTTACCTGACCTTCTTCTGACATTGGCGACCGAACCCAGGGAGAGAGACGCAAGCAATGTGTGGAATTGCAGGACTATTCATCAAGGACCCCAAGCTCGAGCCCGAGCTTGGAACGCTGCTCGCCAAGATGACGTCGACGCTGTGCGGACGCGGGCCCGATTCAGCGGGCTTTGCGATCTATAACCGCGGCGCCGACGACACGGCCAAGCTCACGATCTCCGGCCCCTCCGCCGCCTTCGACATCGGCGCTGTCGGCAAGGCGCTCGCGACCGCCATGGGCAACGGCGCGACGAGCTCCGTTCGCTACTCGCACGCCATCGTCACCGTCGCTGCCGACGATGCGGTGCGCGCAGAGGAATGGCTTGCCGCCAATCAGCCCGAGGTGACCGTCATGAGCGGGGGCCGCAACCTCGAGATCTACAAGGAGGTCGGCTACCCGGACGACGTCGCCAGGTCGTTTGGCATCGCGGGCATGTCGGGCACGCACGGCATCTCGCACACCCGCATGGCCACTGAATCGGCCGTCACCACCAACGGTGCCCATCCCTTCTCGACCGGCCCCGACCAGTGCCTGGTGCACAACGGCTCGCTGTCGAACCATGCCTCGCTGCGCCGCGAGCTTCGGCGCGAAGGCATCAAGATCCGGACCGAGAACGACACCGAGGTCGCGGCCGCCTATCTCACCAAGCAGATGCGGCACGGCCAGTCGCTCGGCGAGGCGCTCAAGTCGAGCCTCGACGACCTCGACGGCTTCTTCACGTTCGTGGTCGGAACGCAAAGCGGCTTCGGCGTGCTGCGCGATCCGATCGCGTGCAAGCCGGCTGTAATGGCGGAGACCGACCGCTATGTCGGGTTCGCCTCCGAATACAAGAGCCTCACCTGCCTGCCCGACATCGCAAAGGCGAAAGTCTGGGAGCCCAAGCCCGCCACCGTCTACTTCTGGGAGCACGCATGATGACGACATTCGATCTTTCCAAGTCGTCGGTGCGCGACCTCAACGCCGCCCTGCACGCGCTCAAAAAGGATACCAACGACACGCTCTGGAGCATCCTCAACCCTGACGGCGAGCATTCGATCGCAGCGGGCGTCGACGCGCCCGTCTCGCTCAACGTGCAGGGAAGCGTCGGCTACTTCTGCGGCGGCATGAACAAGCGCGCCAACATCGTGATCGAGGGCAGCGCCGGCCAGGGCATCGGCGAGAACATGATGTCGGGGCGCATCCACGTCAAAGGCGATGCGAGCCAGAGCGCCGGTGCCACCGGGCGGGGTGGCCTGCTGATCGTCGACGGCAATGCGTCGGCGCGATGCGGCATCTCGATGAAAGGTATCGACATCGTCGTCAAAGGCGACGTCGGGCACTTGTCCGCGTTCATGGGCCAGTACGGCCGCCTCGTCGTGTTCGGCGAGACCGGCGAGGCCCTCGGCGACTCGATCTACGAGGCGCATCTCTACGTGCGCGGGCCCGTCGCCAGTCTCGGCGCCGATTGCATCGAGAAGGAGATGCGCGACGAGCACAAAGCCGAGCTGATCGAGCTGCTCACAGCCGCGGGAGAGGACCACAAGATCGACGTCTCCGAGTTCCGCCGCTACGGCTCGGCACGCCAGCTCTACACCTTCAACATCGACAACGCCGGAGCCTACTGATGACCAGTCACGAACGGAATTGGGTGCCGACCACTCCGCGCAAGTCGGCCACCTTCGATGACTACACTCTGTCCGAGATCCGCCGTGCGGCAACGACGGGCATCTACGATATCCGCGGCGGCGGCGCCAAGCGCCGCGTGCCGAACTTCGACGACCTGCTGATGCTCGGCGCGTCCATGTCGCGCTACCCGCTGGAAGGCTATCGCGAGAAGTGCGGGACCAACGTCACGCTCGGAACGCGGTTCGCCAAGAAGCCGATCGAGCTCAAGATCCCGATTACGATTGCCGGCATGAGCTTCGGCTCGCTGTCGGCCAACGCCAAGGAGGCGCTCGGGCGCGGAGCCAACATCGCCGGCACGTCGACGACCACGGGCGACGGCGGCATGACGCCGGAGGAGCGCGGGCAATCCAAGATCCTGGTTTACCAGTACCTGCCCTCACGCTACGGCATGAACCCCGACGACCTGCGCAAGGCCGACGCGATCGAGATCGTCATCGGCCAGGGCGCCAAGCCCGGCGGCGGTGGCATGCTGCTCGGCCAGAAGATCTCCGACCGCGTCGCCGAGATGCGGCAGTTGCCCAAGGGCATCGACCAGCGTTCGGCGTGCCGGCATCCTGACTGGACCGGCGCGGATGATCTGGAAATCAAGATCAACGAGCTGCGCGAGCTCACCGACTGGGAGAAGCCGATCTATCTCAAGGTCGGTGCCAGCCGGCCGTACTACGACGTGGCGCTCGCCGTGAAGTCCGGTGCCGACGTGATCGTGCTCGACGGCATGCAGGGCGGCACCGCCGCGACGCAGGAGGTCTTCATCGAGCACGTCGGCATCCCGCTGCTCGCCGCGATCCGTCCCGCGGTCAAGGCGCTGCAGGATCTCGGCATGCATCGCAAGGTGCAGCTCATCGTCTCCGGCGGCATCCGCAACGGCGCCGACGTTGCAAAGGCGCTGGCGCTCGGAGCCGACGCGGTCGCCATCGGCACCGCCGCGCTCGTGGCGCTCGGCGACAACGATCCCAAATGGGAGACCGAGTACGAAAAGCTCGGCACCACGGCGGGCGCCTATGACGACTGGCACGAGGGCAAGGATCCTGCCGGCATCACCACGCAGACGCCGGAGCTTGCCAAGCGCCTCGACCCGGTCATCGCCGGGCGCCGCCTGGCGAACTATCTCAACGTCATGACGCTGGAGGCGCAGACGCTGGCGCGTGCCTGCGGCAAGAACCACCTTCACAACCTGGAGCCGGAAGATCTCGTGGCTCTGACCGTCGAGGCGGCTGCCATGGCGCAGCTTCCGCTGGCGGGAACCAACTGGATCCCTGGGTCAAACTAAGGCCTGGGGCGTTTCCCCTGACTGCCGGGAGTGCAAACTCCCGGCCCTTTTTTTGCAGGCGGGCGAAAAAGCAGTCGCCTCAATCGTTGTACATGATGATGGAGAGGAACTTCGCCTGTTCATCCAGCAGCCGCTCGGGGCCGTGCACCACGTTGCCGGAGAACGTGAAGGCGTCACCCGGCTCCAAGAGGTAGGTGTGCTCGCCGAAGCGGTACTCGACCCGGCCCTGCAGAACGTAAATGAACTCGGTGCCGGGATGAGAGAAGCGCGGATAGGACTGGGTCTTCTTGTCCATCTCCACGAAGAAGGGATCGAATAGCTTCTTCGGCCCCTTGTCGTACGACAGCAACCGGTAGGTGTACCCGTACTTGGTGCCGACGCGCACCACCTCCATCTGCTCGGTCTTCTTGACGAGCTGCGCGGTGCCCTTGTTGCGGTCGATCCGCTTGAAGAGATCGGACAGGTCGATGCCGAGCGCCAGACACAGGCGCTCCAGCGTGTCGAGGCTCGCCGTCGCCATGCCGTTCTCGATCCGGCTCAGCATGGCACTGGAAGTGCGCGCGCCCACGCTCAAGTCCGCGAGCGTGAGATTCGCCTCCAGGCGTAGCTGCTTCAGGACCTCGCCGATGCGTTTTTCCAAGGGAACGTTGGCCGTATCGGTATCGGGAAGGTTCTTTCCTTTCGCCTTTTGCGTCGTCGTACGCCGCGGACGGCGCGGCGGCACACGCCGGGCTCTCGGTTTGACCATGGGCTTGCTCTCCGGACGGCATCTGATTGCAGTCTGAGGCGGCCCGAACGGGATTCGCCTCCCCGTTATGCATCTTGCCGCTGTGCGAACCGGATTTGCAACCCACGGTGAGTGGTTTCCGCGTTACCTCACGCTCAATTATTTTGCATACGGGTTATGCAAATTTATTGCACCTCGCGCAAGTCTGCGGCAGTATGCCTCCCGGTAACACGACAAAAAAACCTCCTCCACGAGGGGAGTCTAGGGAGCGAGATTGATGCAAGACGTGGTCTCTAAGGGGCCGGGGGCGCAAGCCAATTCCGGAGAAGCCTATCCCGGCGACGAGTTCGGCGGACTTCACAGAACCATCGATTGGAAGGGTGCCTTCTGGATCGCGAGCGGAGTGCCGGCACTGGTGCTCATCTCGATCGGCGGCATGGGTGCAACGGCCGGCAACCTTGCTTTCCTCGTCTGGGCCATTTCCGTGACGATGGGACTGTTCCAGTCCTACAGCTACGCGGAGATCGCCGGCCTGTTCAAAAACAAATCCGGCGGCGCTGCGGTCTACGGATCGGCCGCCTGGTTGCGCTACAGCAAGATCATCGCGCCGCTGTCGGTGTGGTGCAACTGGTACGCCTGGACGCCGGTGCTGTCGCTGGGATGTACCATCGCTGCCGGCTACATTCTCAACGCCGTCGCACCGATCCCGACCTTCGGCGCTGATTCGCCGGAAGTCCTAGCCTGGCTGCAGAATGCAGCCCACGCCGCGGCCATCGACGGCAAGTCGGCCGAGGAAGCAACCAAGATCGCCATCGCCGCGGTGACGGAGGCTTCGACGCCGGCGCTGCGTACGATGGTGCTGGCGAGCTTCTCGTTCTTCGGCCTCGCCAACATCGAGATCGGCCCGACGTTCTTCATCGGCGCAGCGCTAATGCTGACGACGTTCGCGATTCAGCATCGCGGCATCCTCGGCACCGCCCGCGTGCAGATGGTGATCGGCCTGCTGGTCGTCATCCCGATGCTCATCGTCGGCGTCGTTCCCTACTTCAACGGGGGCGTGAACTACGCCAACTACTCGCCGCTCGTCCCGCCCAACGGCATCTGGGACAACGGCGGCTGGACGCTCTTCTTGGGCGCGCTGTTCATCGCCGGCTGGTCCACGTACGCGTTCGAGACAGCGGTGTGTTACACGCGCGAGTTCAAGAATCCGGCATCCGACACCAAGAAGGCGATCATCGCGGCAGGCTTCCTGTGCGTCGTGCTCTACACGCTCGTCGCCGCCTCGTTCCAGGGCTATCTCGGCCTGGAAGGCATGACGCAGCCGGAAATCGTCGACGGCACCGGTGTTGCCGCCGCCATGGGCAACATGGTGGGCAGCGGCTCGATGTTCGTCACGCATCTGCTCGAGATGATGATGATCCTCGCGCTCGTGCTCGCGGTTCAGATGGCGATGGCCGGCTCCTCGCGCACGCTCTATCAGGGCGGCGTCGACGGCTGGTTGCCGAAGTACCTCGCGCACACCAACGAGCACGGTGCGCCGACGCGGGCGATGTGGACCGACTTGATCTTCAACCTCGGCCTGCTGACGTTCGCCGCCTCGGATGCGACCGCCTACTACCTGATCCTGTCGATCTCCAACGTCGGCTACATGATCTTCATCTTCCTCAATCTGCAGGCAACGTGGATCCACCGCATCGACAGCCCCAACATTCCGCGTCCCTACCGGGCGCCGAACTGGCTGGTCGCTCTCAATGCGGGACTTGGCTTCTTCAACCTGTTCCTGATGGGTGTGGGCGCCAAGGTCTGGGGCAACCCGAACGCGCTCTGGTACGGATTGCTGTTCGGCGTCCTCATCATCCCGGTGTTCCTGTTCCGCCACTACGTGCAGGACAAGGGACGGTTCCCGGATCACATGCTGGTCGATCTGGATCTCAAGAGCCAGGACCTCGGACAGCGGCGGGCAGGCATCCTCCCCTACCTGGCGCTGGCGGCGGGCGTGGCCATCACCCTGTTCGGACACTACTACTTCCAGCTCCCCAGCTGAGTGCGGCGGAAGGGCGGCCGGTCCGTGCAGGGCTGGCTGTCCTTGCCTCCGCCGGACGGCGGCAGATCCGCCGATAAAATCGAACGCCGGGCACAGCGCCCGGCGTTCTTTTTCGTCTGCGGTTTGAATGGGGCCTGCTCGCTTAGCGCCTTGCGACCGGATCGTTGACGACTATAGATAGCGTCCTGGAGCCGACACCTGGACTGGGGGAAATGGCGGGGACGATGCCCGCAAGCAATTGATTTTCAATCCCCTTCACGCATCGCCAGCGACTCCACTATAGCGGCGAGAGCCGCCTTCCCGACAACGATCAAAGGACTGAGCCCGCCCATGAAGCTTGTGCGATTTGGCGAACCCGGCAAGGAAAAGCCCGGCCTCGTAGATGCCGACGGCGCAATTCGCGACCTCTCCGCCCACGTTACCGATTTCAGCGGCGAGGCGCTGTCGCCGGCCTCGCTCGACAAGCTCAGGGCACTCGACCCGGCCTCGCTGCCCAAGGCCCCCGAAGGCGTGCGCTTGGGACCGCCGGTGGCCGGCACGCGCAACTTCATCGCCGTGGGGCTGAACTTCGCCGACCACGCCAAGGAGACCAAGCAGGAGATCCCCTCCGAGCCGATCCTATTCTCCAAGGCGCCCAACTGCATCGTCGGCGCCTACGACGACGTGATGTTCCCCAAGGACTCGCGCCACCTCGACTGGGAGGTGGAGATCGCCTTCGTGATCGGCACGCGGGCGCGCTACGTCGAGGAGAAAGACGCGATGGCCCACATCGCGGGCTTCGCAATCTGCAACGACGTGTCGGAGCGCATGTTCCAGGTGAAGCGCGCGGGTCAGTGGCTGAAGGGCAAGTCGGCCGAGACGTTCGGACCGCTGGGACCGTGGCTGGTGACGCCCGACGAGATCCCCGACGTGCAGGACCTCAACATGTCGCTCGACGTCAACGACGAGCGCAAGCAGACCGGCACGACCAAGACCATGATCTTCTCGATCCCGTTCCTGGTCGCCTACGTCAGCCAGTTTCTTGTGCTCGATCCCGGCGACGTGGTGACGACCGGCACGCCGCCGGGCGTCGGCTCGGCGCGCAACCCGCGCGAATACTTGAAGGCCGGAGACGTGATGACCTTGAAGATCGATCGCCTGGGCGAGCAGCGCCAGACGGTCGTGCCCTTCAAGATGTAGAGCTAATGCCACTCTTCCCGCCCCGCGCGGGAAGAGTGGCTAACGCACACTAAACTTCGCATAGAGCGTCAGTAGCTCTGCTGCACCTTGGCCTTGTGCTGATCGGCGCGCATCGCTTTGCGGGTCCGCCCCCAGCTGTCCTCATCGAGGTTTTCGGCCGCGACGCGGTTCTGCTCCTCCAGCTCCTTGAGCTTGCTGATCGAGGCGGGCGCCGCAGCATCCGGGCCCGAGCCGTAGTCCACCGACAGCTTGCCGATGGACCTGGCGTTCTCCTGCAGCAGTTGGCGCGCACCGGCGATGTCGCCCTTGTCGCGCAGCTCGACTGCTTTCTCGCTGTTCTCGGTGGCGATCTGCGCTGCGACCTGGGTCATGACCTCCTTGTTGATGCCTTCGTCGACGTCCTTGGCATCGGAGGAGAAGCGCACGCGCGGCTGCGTCGAAACCCGCGCCGGGCCACCCTTGTCGAGATCGATGTAATCGAGGCGCACGTCAGCCACGTCGGCGCTGCCTGAGCCATGTCCTTCCGGCGCCTGCAGCTCGACGACGACATAGCGCTCGTTCTCCGACTGCAGTTGATTGAGCGTGAGCTTGATGCGGTTGCCGTCGATGTCGCCGTCGCGACCGAGGATGCGGATCGGCTTGAAGCCCGCCTTGCACTCGATGATGATGGTGATATCGCGCGCGGAGACCGACAGCGCATCGCCGAACTCCTGATCGAAAATCTCAGCCAGGTCGCTCGGTCGCTCCACGAACACGTGGTTGCCGTCGCTTGCAGCGGCCAGCCTCTGCATCAGGTCCTCGTTATAGTCGAGGCCCAAGCCGATAGTGCTCACCGAAATGCCCTTGGATGCGAGCTTGCGCCCGAGCTTTGCGAGCTCGGCGGGTGAGGACGGTCCGACATTGGCGAGACCGTCGGACAGGAGCACGACGCGGTTGACGTTGTCGTCGGACAGGAACTCCTCGAGCTGGCGGCCGCCCTCCTTGACGCCATCGTAAAGGGCGGTGCGTCCACTCGCGTTCAATCGGTTGATTGCGCGGTTCAGGTCGTCACGCGAGCCGCGCAGCGGTGCAGCCGGGCTCAGCACGTCGACCTCATGGTTGTAGGCGACGATCGCGATGGTGTCGTCGGAGGACAGCCGCTCGAGCGCGACGCGCGCACCTTCCTTGGCAGCCGAGATCCGATCTCCGCTCATGGAGCCGGAGCGATCGAT
>Ga0209347_1001857_pt1 | contig 30810 bp, 27 predicted proteins | sample AutmiccommuBRH23_FD_187382 | JGI IMG/M metagenome (GOLD analysis project Ga0209347, IMG submission 187382) | Deep subsurface microbial communities from Mt. Terri, Switzerland - Autotrophic microbial communities BRH/23 (SPAdes) (version 2) | ecosystem: Environmental > Aquatic > Deep subsurface >...
CGGTGCTCCTGCACCATGCGGACGGCTCGTTCGCGGACTTCAGGGGAATACTTCGGGGTGATCTTCTTGCTCTTCATGGCTTCATTCTCTCAAGAGTTGAAGCCTCCTCAAAACCCGGGGCGGTTCATACGTTCAGTAATGTCATTAACTACGACAACGTACAGTTTATCGGGGGATTCTTCAGCGACCGAAGCCAGCAGCGAGACAGGAAAAAGCACCCCATCCTTACGTTTTCCCTGCAGGTCCAACTGTGACGGACCTTCCAAAGCCACCTTCAGATAATCACCAATATCTCCACCTGAATGTTCTGCGGGCAAAGCAAGCATGCCGTCAAGTCTTGCTCCGATAGCCTCATCGCCAATAATGCCGAACATTTTTTGGGCAGCAGGATTGTAAGAACGGATCACACACTGCCCATCGATCGTCAGCAGGCCGCTCGGAACTGTGCTAAACAGCGTCTGCAGACGAAGCTGGTTCGACTTCAACTGCTTTACCAGATCGACTGTACGACTGAAATACACCGCAGTGATTAAAATCACCAGCAAGCCACATAAGACCAGCAGAATAATCAGTGCCAAATAACTCGGATCCCACGAGGATTCGGCAGGGGAAAATGAGGGCTCAGGGAAGTAATAAACCGCAGCCATGCCCGTGTAGTGCATACCGCTGATCGCAATACCCATGACAACCGATGCCAACAACAAAGCCTGCCTGGGTTTGATTCGATTGCTCTGGAATCCATGCGCCCATCGGCGAATCCACAAGGAAAATGCGGCCAACCCCACTGCAACGCCGACCGACCCCATAAACAACGCCATGTCATAGCGCATGACGAAATCATTCATGTGCATCGCCATCATGCCCACATAGTGCATGACGCCGATACCACTACCGAGCACAAGGCTGCGAAACAATAAGGAATTGGTGACGCGGCTACCCATATGGTTTGGCAGGATGGCTATACCGCTGGCGATAACGACGGGCAACAGGGAAATTACGGTCGGCAAGATGGCGTATGAAACGCCCATCGGAACCTTTACAGCGAGCATGCCGATGAAATGCATACCCCAAACGCCACTACCCAGTGCAACAGCCCCTGACATTAGCCAGGAGAAAAACTGCTTTCTGTTAGTGCTCGTCAGCAACCGTTCTGAAGCGAGAAAGCTTGCGTAAGACGCCCCTACCGCGACCACAACCGAAAGAATGACCAGCAGAGCGTTATATTCAAAAGTGACAGCATTGGCCAATAACCGGTCAGGCTCGATGAAATGCAATGACCACATGTTCATGGTTTTCATAATTCCGGCGGGGTTAGGCACCTGCCTGTAAAATACCTAACAACGGCTAATAGCGAACAAACCTTAACGCCGTGATCCGCGCATCACCCAGCGCGGCTTCCATCAGGCAACCCCATCCGGGTCCACGCAATCCGCCTCGTGCGCCCAAAGTCATCAACTCCGTGAGTCGCATATGTGATCAGTAAACATACCGTGCCCGCCAGGGTGAAGGTAATCGGCGTTCCCGATCTCGCTCCCCTGTTGAGCTGAGTCTTGAAACGGTATGTGCTGCAGTTTTTCTGCAACCGAGTTTCGGCCGGTTGTGTTTTATCGTCCCGGCTCGACCAAGCAACTGTATTTTATAGATATTGTAAATAAGCTCTGCCGCGAAAAATGCCAAAAAGCGGGTTCGGTACGCAGGCGTCTATGCTTCGAATCCGCTCTTCCCAATCCCTATTCTGTGTTTTGTCACACAACACCCGAACAACGGTCGCCGGGTTTGATCAATTTCGCGATATGGTTGATAGTTGAGATCGTTAATCCACGCGCGCACTGACATGCTGTCCACGTTATTTCCCATTGTTTCCCTGCTGACCGGTATCGGTATCCTGCTCATCGGCAGCGGACTGTTCGGCACCCTGCTCGCCCTGCGCGCGGGCCTGGCCGGATTCTCGGACTCCGTGATTGGGGTGGTGATGTCCGCCTACTTCGTGGGTTTTTTCGCCGGCACCTTCTTTTGCCCGGGACTGATCCGCCGTGTCGGCCATATCCGCGCGTTCGCCATGTTCGCTTCTATCGCAGCCACCACGGCGATTCTGCATGTCCTCGTAATCGAGCCGGCAGTCTGGTTGATCTTGCGCATGATGACCGGCGCGTGCCTGGTGGGGATCTACACCGTTATCGAAAGCTGGCTCAATGCACAAACGCCCAATGAACGACGCGGACAGGTGTTTGCAGCCTATATGGCGGTCACCCTGCTTGCCCTCGCGTTCGGACAGGTGCTCATCACCTGGGCGGATCCGTCGGGTTTCACCTTGTTCGGAATTGCGACCATCCTGCTGTCGCTGGGACTCGTGCCCATCGCGTTCACCAGCATCGCCCAGCCGCTGCCGGTCAAGACACCGCGCCTCGGCTTGCGATTTCTCTATGCCACGTCACCGGCCGCGGTGGCCGGCGCGCTCGTGTCGGGACTGGTGATCGGCGCGTTCTGGGGCATGGGGCCCGTATTCGCACAGCGCATCGGACTCGACACCGCTGGGATCGCGAGTTTCATGGCGGCCACGATACTGGGCGGTGCCGCCCTGCAGTGGCCGATCGGACACTGGTCCGACCGCGTCGACCGGCGGCGGGTGCTGGCGCTGGTCGCGGCTGCGGCGTCGGTTTTGGCGCTGATCTCGATGGCGGCGGCGCCGGGATCGATGGCCGGCCTCATGGTCTCAACTTTCCTGTTCGGCGGGCTCGCCTTCAGCGTCTATTCGATCAGCGTCGCGCATCTGAACGACCACCTCCGCCCGGAGCAAAGCCTGGAAGGGATTAGCGGTCTGCTGTTGGTGCATGGCATCGGTGCCGCCGTGGGTCCTGCTGCTGTGGGGATATTGATCGCGGGGTTCGGGCCGCGCAGTCTGCCGGTGTATTACGCGGTCACACTGCTGCTGTTGGCAACGTACGTATTGCTGCGCATCCGGCAGGCGCCGCCGACGCCGATGGAGGACCATGCGCCGTTCACGCTGATGGTGCGGACCTCGCCCGAAGCCCTGGTGCTGCTGGCCGATACGCCGGACGAGGGAACCGCGGCCCAGCCTGAAAACCGCTGACCGCTCAACCCGGCTGGCGTCCCGAATCAGAAATACACGCCCACGTTGACGTTGACGCGGTCGTGCCAGGAATCGTCGGTCCCGCCTGCGGCCAGACCCGTGCTGAAGTTGGGGCCGATATACGGATGCTGACGGCCCCGCAGATAATCGACATAGACAAACACCTTGTCGATCGGTGTAAACGACACGCCATACACCTGCTGCTGGCTGTCTCGGAATCCGGCGGCATCCTTTGAGAGCATGCTGTAGTCGGCATAGACGGTGATGTCGCGTAGCGGACCCCACTCACCGACGCGATAACTCAGGTTGGCGGTATACAGATTGGCGCGCGCCGCCACCGCATAGGGGAAGTCGTACGCACCCATGATCACCACGTTGCGGTCCTGACCCGGCGGGTTCTCGACGCTGTTCACGTAGCGCGTCGCCTGCAACATGACGCCCCACTTCCCGTAATCGCCCTTGTAATGCACCGCACCGGCGCGGCGAGAACCATCGCGGCCGGTGGTTGCGTTCGGCAGGCGCCCGGACAGCAGCGACACCCCGAACTCGCTGGATTGCTCCGTGTCCTTGCCGAAGGTATAGGCCGCCCGGCCCACCACGGTGTCGCGTTCGCTGTTGCGCACCGCGCCGTTCTCGACGACGTTGAAGGTATAACGGGCGCTGCTTTCGCTGTCGCCGCTCCAATGGCCGCCGTCGCGAACGTAATAAGCCAGCTGTAGATCCCACGGCCCGCTGCGATGAATCAATTTTCCGCCCAGGTTGTAGCTGTCTTCCAAACCGACGTAATACCCCATCGAGAAAAAGTAATTGTGCGAAGCGAACGGCGTGATGCCGAAGGGAATCGGATTCAAGCCGACGTGCAGTTGCGTGGCGTCAGTGAACCGATATCCCACCCAGGCATGATGCAGGAAATGGGTATCGGCGCCGCCGCGATAACGGTAATAGCGGTACTGGGCCGATGCCAGCCACGGCCCGTTGTCATAGCCGGCATCGATGCGCGCGGTGTCGAAATCGATCAGACCCGTGTCATTGTATTTGGGGTCCCAGTCCTTGTAGGCGTAGTTGTAGCGCAACGCGCCACCGAGCCGAAAACCGTTGCCGAGATCGACCGCCCACGCACCGTCCGCCAGCGCAACGCTGGCCAATAGTGCGGATAACAGGGCGTTGTGCAGGGTTGCAATACGTACGGTGGATGTGGGCATGGGGCCTCCTTGGCGTGTCGATCCGCTCGCGCTGCTCATCGGACCGCCTGTAAAAAATGCATGTGTCGTTCGTACTGATCGAGGACATCGTTGATCACCTCGTCGGCGTTCCACCCCATGATGTCGTAGTCCTGCCCGCCTTCGCGCAGATGGACCTCGGCACGGTAATATTTCAGCGCCTCGGCGCGGCGAGCGCGGGTGTCGCGCAACACGAACGAAGGCGATTCATAGGGCCGCGGATGGACCGAGTAGAAAAAATCGATCTCGTCGCCGTGGCCCACTTCGATCCAGGCCCGGCCTTGCTCGTCTTCGCCGGTGCGCGCATCCCTGTCCTGCCGCTTCAATTCGGCCACCACCTCGCCCAGGGCCGGTTTGACCACCTCCTGGACGAAGCGGTCGACCTCGGTGCGGCTCGGCTGGTGAATCACATTGTGCAAGCGGCTTTGCCAGCTTTGGCCTGCCTGCAGTCCCCGCGATGCCACTCCCGCCCGGCGCAGACTCAGGCGCTTGACCGACTCGATGCGCAGCGCCCTGACGAGCCCCCAGCACATCAGGATGATGATCACGGTGAACGGCAGTGCGCTGGCGATCGTCGCGGTCTGCAATGCCTGCAACCCTCCGGCGAGCAACAACGCGGCGGCGACCACACCTTCGACCACCGCCCAGAACACGCGCTGCCACACCGGCGACTCCTCTTCCCCGCCCGAAGTCAGCATGTCGACCACCAGCGAACCCGAATCCGAGGAGGTCACGAAGAACGTGACCACCAGCAGCGTCGCCAGCAGCGAGGTGATGCCGGAAAACGGCAGGTGCTCGAGGAATTTGAACAGGGCAACCGAGGTATCGGCCGCCACCGCATCGGCAAGGTCGCCAACGTGCTGGATCAGGATCATGTGGAGCGCGGTGTCGCCGAAAAATGTCAGCCACATGAAGGTGAATCCCACCGGTACCACCAATACGCCGACGACGAATTCACGGATGGTCCGGCCGCGCGAAACGCGCGCGATGAACATGCCGACGAAGGGCGACCAGGCAATCCACCAGCCCCAGTAGAACAAGGTCCAACCGCCGATCCAGGATGTCGGTTCGTAAGCGTAGAGATTGAAGGTCATGCTGAACAGGCTCGACAGATACATACCGGTGTTCTGGACCAGCGTCTGCAGCAGAAATACCGTCGGCCCGGCCACCAGAACGAAAAGCAGCAGCAGCACCGCGAGCACGACATTGAACACGGAGAGGCGTCGAATGCCGGCGTCCAGACCCAGCGCCACCGATAGCGTGGCAATCGACGTGATTACCGCGATCAGGATGACCTGGACGCCGACGGTGGCGGGCACATCGAACAGATAATTCAGGCCCGCGTTGACCTGGATCACGCCAAAGCCGAGCGAAGTTGCCACGCCAAACAAGGTGCCGAGCACGGCGAAGATATCGATTGCGTGGCCGATCGGACCATAAATCCGCTCGCCGATGAGCGGATAGAATGCCGAGCGGATCGTTAGCGGCAGGTTGTGCCGGTAGGCGAAGTAGGCGAGCGACAAGGCCACCACCGCGTAAATCGCCCAGGCATGCACGCCCCAATGGAACATGGTGATCCGCATGGCGTTGCGCGCCGCCGCGACCGTCTCCCCGGTGCCGACAGGCGGACTGACAAAATGCATGACCGGTTCGGCGACGCCGAAGAACATCAGCCCGATGCCCATCCCCGCCGAAAACAGCATCGCAAACCAGGACAGGTAACTGTAATCGGGTTCGCTGTGGTCGGGACCGAGCTTGATGCGCCCGTAGCCCGATACCGCCAGCGCCACCACGAACACCAGAAAGCCCGCCACCGAGATCACATAAAACCAGCCCGCCGAATGCGTGACCCAGTCCTGCGTGGCCGTGAAAAGCCCGGCTGCAGCGTCGGGATAGAGGACCGCCAGCCCGACGAACACCAAGGTAAAAACGCTCGACAAGATAAAGACTGGTGGGTTGATCTGCACACGCCAGGGCGACGTGCGGTGTTCGGTTGGTTCAGACATTGGGCTCCCTTGGCAGAATCGGCTTACGGGTGGGCACATGGATCGGTCAAGCCGCTTCATGCAGTGTAGGACACGAACGCGCATGCGGGGCTTCTGCAACGCCGGTGCCGGCTTTGGAACGCCACGACACCGACGCTGGCCGAAGCCTGCGCCGGGCCCGTCTTTTTTACTCTACAGGATTTACGCGCTGTGACCGAGCGCGCAAGCCCGCACAGCAACCCTTGACCGTGCGCCGCACCGGCCCAGCCCCGCGTCGGCCCGATCCGGATAGAATGGCGGTTTTAACGCAGGAGCCGCCATGACTGAGCCCGTTGTATACGACAAAAATCCCGCCGAACTCGAACTCGAACCCGGCGAATACTGGTGGTGTTCGTGTGGCCGCTCAATGACGCAGCCGTTTTGTGACGGCTCGCACGAAGGCACCGACATGGAGCCGATGCCGTTTGTGGTTGCAGAAAAAACAACCGTGTGGCTGTGCAACTGCAAGCACACCAAAACCAAACCTTTCTGTGACGGATCGCATAACGACCTGCCCGACGATATTTTCTAATCTCATTTTTTCTTCCATACCAAGAAGGCAAACATGCCCATCGAACTGACAACACTTTGGCATGAACTGTTGCTGCCGTTTTCCTGGGGCGGACTGGTCGGCCTGGTGTTTTCGCTGGTGGGCGCGGCGGGGGGGATTCTGGCGTCGTTTGGTCTGGTCTCCGTGTTAGGGCTCACCGACGCCAATCAGGTCAAACCCATGGCCCAGGTACTCACCCTGGCCACACCACTGATCGCCGTACCCCATTACCTGCGATAGTGCCGCGTCGTGCTCCGGCTTGGATTCATCCTGGCAACGGGTGGCTTGCTGGGTGCGTTGGTGGGTAGCCGTTTATCCATGCACTACCTGGCCGACCTCTCCGAATTCAAACCTGCATTCGCGATTCTGGTGCTGATCATCGCTGCGCAACTTGCCTGGTCCCTGCGCCGGTCCGGCCAAACGACAGGCCCTTCCTCCCGTGCAGCTGCCGCCTTCGAAGGTCTGGTGCTCCAAGGCGAGCCGACTTGTTCAGTGGGCGTGCAGCGCCGACCCTGGTCGTGGCGTCGCCTTGAATTCGAGTTTGGCGGAGAGGTCTTTGAGTATCGTCCCGCCTCTGCATTTGCGGCCGGATTCACGATAGCGGCCCTCGCCTCGGCCCTGGGTGTGGGCGGCGGTTTTCTGTTGGTACCCTTCATGGCCATGGTGCTGCGCCTGCCCATGTTTGTCGTCGCCGGCACCGCCGCACTGGCCGTCTTCGTCAGCTCATCGGCCTCCATTGCCAACTACATGGCCATGGGCGTACAGCTGGATTGGGGACTGCTGATTCCCATGCTGATCGGCACCGTAGCAGGCGCCTTTCTGGGCCCGCACATCAGCCGACATTTCAAGGAAAGCTGGTTGCGTATCTTGCTGGCGAGTGTGTTGCTGGGAATTGGGGTGAAAAATGGAAAAATGGGGTCAGGTCTTGCCTTTTGCCCACCCGGAAAAATGGGGTCAGGTCTTGCCTTTTGCCCACCCTGTTATCCCGCTGCAGCAATCCGACTCACCCGCGACACTGACAGACCCACCTCCCGTGCAATTGCACTTAGCGTGTGGCCACCCTCGCGGCATGCCCGCACGATCGCTTCATTCCGCTCGTAGGTATTCAAATAGGTCTGGATCGAATCCGTCTTGCCGCGCCGCTGTATACGGGGCACTTCCATCGCACGTACGCGCTCTGGCTCCAGTAATACTTGCATTCGTTGAATGAAAGAATCATCGCCCAAAAAGATCTGCTGCTTGAGCGCGTCATCCCACAAGCGCACATCCTTGCCCTGCTCAACTAGCTTTTCATAACGTAAGGCGGCACGCTTGGCATCACGGCTCGTGGACACGTCACGGCCCAGCAAATAACCATGCACAGATGGCGTATCCAGCCAAGTCTGCGGCAATTGGCTTCCCACATGGGCCCGATAACTACTCCACGGCCAGTCGGATGGATGCGACACCATGTGGGCGCGCACCGGATTCAGATCGACGTATCGGCAAACTTCCAGCAGATAGGCATCACCATCGACCAGTATCGCCTTGAAACGCCCCTGAAACAGATGCCCCACCTTGCGGTGGCGCCGGTTATACACCTGAGTGTAAACGCCGTTGATGTGACGCATCAAGATGGACAGATTCGCACGTCGGGTATGCAGTACCAGATGGTAGTGGTTGTCCATTAGGCAATAAGCCAAGGCACAGGCGTCAAACCGGTCAAGCGCCTCGCCAACTGTCGCAAGGTACGCCTGTCGATCCGCATCATCATCGAATATCGACTCGCGCCGATTACCCCGGGAAGTGACGTGGTAAATCGCGCCGGGGAATTCTATACGTAGGGGACGGGACATGATTCAATTTAGATGGGGCGAGGCAAAAGGCAAGACCTGACCCCGTGTTTTTTGTGACCCCGTGTTTTTTGACCCCGTGTTTTTTGACCCGTGTTTTTGCGGGTGTGGCCCATTTCGGAGACGGGGACGTTTTCTTGGGTATGTTGCAGGCCCCGGCCTTGCTGTTTCTCTACGGTAGTTTGCAATGTGGCCAGATGGGAATCGGCTCAAACGAACTATACGGTTGTTGATATTCCGTCTTGGTAGTGTCCTTGAACGAATCTCCGCCGATACACCAATCCTGAATGCCGCGTCCCGACCCGGTAACGCTCTTGTATTCGACCAACTTCCAATTGAACAGAATAGACGACTCGTCAAAACCAAACGACAGGTCCACAGAGAAACCATCTCGCCGAACCTGCCTCAACACCTCATCCGGTATGCGTGATCGCACGCTGACCCGATAGGGGCCTTTGAATTCGCCTGTATAGGGCTGACCACCGGGTGGCGGCATTTCGCGCCAAGTGATGAGCACCTCTTCGGGGATTTTATGAGGATTGAGTTGATTGCCGCCAAAGCCAGGCACATATTTCACCCCCGGCTTTCTTGTGTCAGCGCGTTGTCCTGACTGACTGAAGTACCACCTATCTGGATTAGTGGCATCAACCACGCGAACCTGCTCTATTTCCCGAGGCGTAGTATTGCTCGCCCCATATCGCGCATTCTCCCCCACTCTCGACACACCCATCGCCTGCGCGGCGCAGCCGGTCAGAAATAGAAGTACTGTGCCCATGATGATTCTCCGTTGCATCTTTTCTCCTACTGAAGGGTCAGGTTCAGGTTGCTTTGCAACCACTGTTTATACTCGTCCATGTCTACCGTGCCAGCCTGGTTGCCAACATTGACGCCATAGTAGTTGATGAAGCCCTGCTGCTGGCTCTGCTCGTAGGTCATGCCGTCGAACTGCGTGTCCTTGCCCTTGAGAGTTTGGTCTGGAAACTTGACATCGCGGTCGCTGCTCCAGCCCCCAAAACCAGGCAAATACCAAGGCGCCACATTTGTTTCGTCGTGCAGGATGGGGTTGGCGACTTTGAGTTGATCGGGTTCGAGGGGCTTCAAGTTCACACCTGCCAGCTTCGCTTGCGCATACATCCAGTTCAAAGCCACGTCAGACAGATCGCCCCCATCGCCCCCCAGGCCCGCATAACCTCCGCCGATGTCGGAGTGGGCGCCGATGAAGCCTTTTTCCACACGGTTGGGCGTGAAGCCAGCGCCCCCATAACTGTCTTCAATCGACACCAGCGGAAACAGCGCCCGGTACTCGTTCACGGCAACGGCCTGCGCCACATATTCGATTTGCGAGTTCGAAATGCCCAGGTTGAAGTCCCCCACCGCCGTGCTCAGCACGGTGTCAAACAGGCCCATGAATCGTATCTTGATGCCCACACAGTTGTAGCGCGGATCGTTCTGCCCAAAACCAAAGAGCTCCTTGTTGTAGTAGTTGCTGTTTTTGCGCGCAATCACCTGGTTGGCGAAGTCGCGTGCAGCCGCCGCACCACGACTAAAGCCCACGATATCCAGTGTGATAATCAGCGGATTGTCCAGGCTATACGTATTCTTCTGAACATTGATCTCGTTGTCCCATTTAGCCTTGACATATTTATCCAGACTGTCGAGTTGGGTATTTATTTTCCCCTTGAGCGTATAGGCCACAGCACCGTCCAGCCATTCAATACCGCTAGTGCCTGGGCCTTCGATGTAGAAAGGCTTCTCGGCTCCAGGAATGGAAGGTGTCCCGTCTGGATTGCTCGTCGTATCGTTATCGTCGTAGGCTTGCCTCAACCAATAAACATTCGTCCTGCTCGCCTCGGTATTCCCCGTCCCATCAAACGCAAACAATATCAACCCCCACGGATCGATATAACTCAGCGGGTTGTTGTTGACGTAAGTGAAGGTATTGGGACTACCCAGCACTTCGGCCAACCTACCCAGCGGATCTGGACTCAGGTAGCGGCCTGCTAGTGGATCGTAGTAACGAAAGTCGTTGTAATACAGACCACTCTCGGCGTCTTCCCACTGGCCAGGCAAACGCAGGGCTAGGGTGTAGGTGGCTTTATTACTTGGTGATGCACTGGTTTTAATCAGCCTGCCATAGGGTGCGTAATCGGTCTGCCACAGGGTTTGCCCTTTGCTGTCGGTGGCCGCAATGGGCGCGCCCAGATGGTTGACGTGGACAAAGGCAATGCTGTCTTCATTGCCGGTAAGGCTGGTCCACAGGGCTTGAGCAGTTTGGGTCAGCTCTGCGAAGAAATCATCGGCAGGCGCGCGCAGTGCTTTGGGTTGTTTGGCATCCAAAGTGGCAATGAGTTGACCGGCCAGCCAAAGATATTGCCGGGTGATGTGGCCGTTGGCGTCGAGGTCGGCAATGCGTTGGCGTTGGTCGTTATAAATGGCATAGGTTGATTCGCTGCCCACTTGTTTGCTGACGCGAAGGCCGTGATGGTTATAGCGATAGTGGGCAATGTCTTTGTTTGCCTGCCGAATGGTGATGAGTTGCCCCTGAGCATTCCAGACAGTTTCGCGGGCCAGATCTGAGGGCGTTATCAGGGCGTTGCTAGCGAGGTCGTAGCTGGCTTTACGGGTGTGGCCCATTTCAGTGACGGGAACGTTTTCTTGTGCGAGGTCACGGTTTCCGTTGCGGTCGTAGTGATAACGCCAAGCACTGGGTGCACTTGCCGCATTGGCTACTTTCACTGTCGCTGACATGCCATAGGATTGCGCAGCGACCAGCTGCGATTGCCTGTCGTAAGCATAGGCCTGGCTGTGCTGCGCGCCCTGCCCTTGCTGTTCTTGCAGGAGCACATTGCCAGCGCGATCATAAATCAAACGTGCGTCGAATAAGGCCAGCGGGTTGGCTGGAAGATCCAGCGCGCCAGGCAGTTTGTTGGCAGCGGCGGGCGGTGTTTGCGTTTGTGCATACGCTACAGATAGAAGTTTGTTGAGCAAGCTTTCAAGAATGGGCTGCCTGACAGCCTCCCGAGAAGCGGCGGCGATACGTGCAGGATTAACTGCCATGCCTTGGGGGCGGGTGTATACCACGCGTGCCAATATGCCCTGCTTGCTGCGTTGCCATTGGCCCTGAATGCCGTTGCCGTAGGTCACGCTACGTAGGCCGATCAAGTCGCGTTCCATATCTTTAACGAGGGTGGTTTTGCCCCAGCCGAAGAATGTCCATGGGCTGCTTTGCTGGCTAACGGCAACAACTTGCCCTTGGCCGTTGCGCTCGTAATTGATTTGGGTGCCGTCGGGCAGGCTTTGGCTTTGCAGGCTGCCATCTGCGGTGTAGCGGTAACGGGTTACGTGGGTAGCTACAGCGCCGCTATTCAACTTGAAGGTGACGGTTTTGATGGCTGGCTGGCCACGATCGTTGTAGGTGATGCGCTCGGACTGGTTGGGATGTACGACTTCAGCAAGCCGGCCCTGCTTATAGCGCCAGGTTGTGGTTTGTGGCTCGCCTGTTTTTGGAATAAGACTGAGGCGTATACGCTGGCCGGTCAGGTCGTAGGCGTAGATTTGTATGTCGCCCTTGTCATTGCGCTGCTGAATGAGTTGGTCAGCTGCGTTGTATTGCTTGATGGTGCTGCCATGGCTGGGGCTTATAACGCTGACAGTGCGGCCAAAATCATCCTTCAATGTTTGGAAAGCTGACTGACTACGCGGCCGCTGGGCATTCGAGCTTTTACCGTAAACGATATTACGCACGCTGCCGGTATTGTCTGCCACCTGGATGAGGCGGTTGAGTGCGTCATAGCGGTACCGTTCGGTTTGCTCAAAGCTGCGGGTTTGCACGGTACTGCTAAGCAGGTTGCCTTCGGTGTCGTAGCGGGCGCGTTTGAGGATACCCAGGGCTTCGGCCTGCCATAACAGGCGGCCGGCCACGTCGTAGGCTTGTCGGGTTTGCGGCCGGTAAGGCTCCGCTTCGCCACGTTCGGATGTGTCAGGCGCGTTAACCTGGCCACCTGTTCCGGTTTCGATCATGTGGCCCAGCGCGTCGTAACGATAACGCTGCACCATGGGTTGGATACCGGCGTGTTCCCAATTCTGTCCGCTGCTGGATGTTTGAATGAGTTGGCTTCCAGCATCGTAGGTGAATATGGTTTTAAAACCGTCGGCGTTGCTGACCACAGCAATGCGGCCGACCGCATCATATTGCACCGTGCTTGTTTGACTGCCCGGTGGGGTCATCACCACTACTGCATTACCTCTTCCATCCCACTCAATCCTCGTGATATCCGAATCCACCGGACTGTTCTTCGGTCCGTTCTTCAACGGCCCATCGATCTGGCTCAGCAGGCTGCGGCCATTGATCGTTTGGTAGCCATAGGTGGTGGTGCGGCTGATCGGGGTAGCGGTGCCCTGCCCCTTTTCGTCCAGCGGACTGAAGCCGGTTTCGGTGACCTGTGTGGGTTGGCCCAGTGCGTTGGTGCTGATGCGAACTTGATGTTCGCGGCCGGGGATGACGCTGGGGCGGGCGATGAGGCTGGGCTGGTTGGTATCGCCTGCGTATTCGTAGCGTACCTGCAGTTGGGCGGGCTGGGCTTTGCCATTGATATAAGCAACGGCATGAATGCGCAGGGGACGGGCCTGGTTGTCGCGTTCGGTTTTTGTGGTGAGGCGCGGTTGGCCGCTGGGGCTGAGTTGGGTTTTCCCGGTTAAGCGGCCGAGTTTGTCATAGCCATATTTGACGTTGGACTCGCCGCAGCTAGCGCAGCCGGGGCCGCGCACGTCGATCAGTCGATATTCGTTACCGACGATGGCGTGGCTGTAGGTAGTTTGTTGGCCGAGGCTGTTGGTGAGGGTGGTCTTGCCCGGTGCGAAGGTGAGGTTGACCTGCTCGATGCCGGTGCCGGGAACGGGCTTGCCGTCTTTGCCGATCTGCCGGGGCAGGCCTTTAACGCTGAGAATGCCGCGGCCCTGATTATCGTAGGCCCAGGTGTTGATGCGTTGGGGCTTGCCCTGCCCTGCCACGCTCAGCCCGGTGAGCAGGGTGGCATGGGTTGCATCTTCGTAGTGATAGTGGCGGCTGGTTGTATTGGGGAATGTAACGGCTACGAGGTTGGCCAGGAGGTCGCGAGGATTGCCGATGTACCTTTTGGGCGCAACGCTGCCGTAGGCATAGGTGAAGCGTCCGACGGGGCTGTCGATGTGGCGGATACCGTTGAACCGGCCGAGGTCGCGCTGGGTGGGGTAGCCCAGCACGAGGCTGCGGCCCTGGGGGTCGGTGACTTTGACGAGGACACCGCTGAGGTCGTGGATAAGGCTGACGAATTCGCCGGTGGGGGCGCGGATTTCAGTGAGCCTGCCCTGATGGTTGAAGCTCAGGCTGCGGCCGTTGGTCCAGGTCCATAGATATTCCTTGCCGCGCGGCGTCTTCTGGATGGCGACCGTGCCGTGGGCGGAATTGTGGGTGGCGCACTGGCTGGGATTATTGGGGTCGCGAATGAAAATAATGCGGGTGCCGTCGGCCTGCATGATCTGCAGGGTATTGCCGATGGCGTAGAGGTCTGTTTCATAGCTCAAGCGCCAGCCGCGGCCGAGGATGCTGTTGGCGGCACGCGAGTCGGCATGAACACTGTTGTAGTGGCGGACAATTTCCAGGCCCAGCACGCCGGGCAATGCCGGCAGGTCGATTTCGCGCTGGTATTTGTTGCCGGTGATGACGTTGATGGGGTTGCCGGCGCCCTGGTTGGTCTCGCTGCTGTTGCCCTGGCTGGCGGGGCCTTCTCCTCCGCAGGGGGACCCCGATTCGGCCGGGCCACACTGGGTGGGGGTCACACCGGGGGGCAGTTCGGCTTGTGCTGGCAGGGCAAACAGCAGGCTGCCGATCAGCAACAGCGTGAGGGTAATGGCGCGCAGAGGATTCATCGGAGGGACTCAAGGACCGAAACGTTAGGGTTCGACGACGTGCTCGACACCGGCGGCATGTCCTTCGGATCGATCTTGCCTTCTCTCAGCAGGCAGCAGTAATTTTTGCCGCAGCCAGGATCGCAACGCGAATCACCCACCGGGCAGCCCGGCGGACGGCAACCATTGGGGTCGGCATCGACGTCGCAGGGTGGCGTGGGCGTACACGCCGGGTTACTGATCGGACACTTCGGCACCTCGTCTCCTCCTGGTCCGGGCGTTGGGTCCGGTCCGGGGTCGTGCGGCGTGCCGTCGTTGCCGGGGCCGGGAATACTGGCGTTGGCTTGCTCATAGGCGGGGCTTTGCATGCGCATCACCGTGTGGGTGACGATGGGAATGCGGCCGCCACGGACCAGCCCCAGGCGAAATGCATCGGTGTCGGCGCCGTTCAGAAACCCCATGATTCGTGTCATGAAAGGGCCCACCAACGGAATCTGCTTGCGCTCGGGCATGCCGTAAGTGATGCGAATTTTGAGCAGGTTGGCGTCGAGCAGGGTCTGGCCGGATGCGTTGGTCCTGGGATCATGTTTGCAGCCCGGCACATCCATCGGGCATTGGATGAACGCAAGGTTGCTGCTCGGGATAACACGGGAGGCAAGCTTGAGGCGGGAGGCAAGGCCCGGGCTAGCGTAGTCGTCGAAGCTCTCCTTGGTCGGCGAGAGGATTTCGATGCGGACGAAGGCGCCATCAGCAGCGGCCTTGGCGTAGGACGTGGCAAGTTGGGCGGTGGTGGTGCCGCCGCCGTAATAGCCGGTCATGGCGCGGGTGAAGGCGATGCGAATCAGCGCGGGGTCGGCATTGGAAACCGTGCCGGCACGCGCCGCTTCGTAGGTCGCGTAGTTGAGCTGACTTTTAGCGTGGTAGAGCAGGCCGTACTGAATGAGTGCCATTAACATAAACAGCAGCAATGGGGTGACGACGACAAACTCGACGAGGGTGGCGCCGACCTGGACCGCTCTGCCATGGAACCCCCGGTCGCGCATACGATGGCTAGCGCGCATGGATAAAATGCGTTATCACAGCGGAAGCGGGGGGCGTCACCCAACTTGCGAGCAAAACCTCCCCACGATTCATGCTGACGCCTCCTGATTAAAACTGTGCAAGGTGTGCGCGAGGGATACGCCCACCGCCAGTTCAAGCCGTTGCGCTTCACCCGCTGCGAGCTCGAGCGTTTGCCATGACCCCGAGCACGAAGCGGCACGCCATGGCTTGAGATGGGAAACGATTTTCTGCACGCGCCCTGCGCCATCGAGAAAAACCACATCGATCGAAAAACGCATGAAGGCAGTGTGAACAGCGGCGCACGGAACCATCAGCAGTCCTTGGCCAGGCCGCGGCGGGGTCGAAAACAACAGGCCGGCAAGACGGCTGAAAAAACGATCGGCGCGGCGCACGGTCAGTTGGGGCGGTGAAGAAAGTGCTGTCATTTCGCATTGACCTAAAAGCCCGAGGCCATGAATTTCATGACGATGGGGAACATGAGGATGGCGAACACACAGGGGAAGATGAAGAATATGAGCGGAAACAGAAGTTTGACCGGGGCTTCCATCGCGAGCTTTTCGGCCCGGGCAAAACGTTCGATGCGACGCTGATCGGCCTGGGCACGCAGGATCGGGCCGAGGCTCATGCCGGTGGCTTCAGCCTGAATCAGGGTCGATACAAAACTGGAGACGGCGGGCATGTCCATGCGGCTGGCCAGTTCACGCAGGGCTTCGGATCGCGGTTTACCGGCACGAATGTCGCGCAGCAGACGGGAAAACTCATCCTTCAACGCGCCGGACGGGCCCTTGTCCACAGCCTGCTGTATCGCACCACTGAGATTGAGACCGGATTCCACACACAGCGTGATGAGGTCGAGCATGAACGGCAGCGATTTCAGCGCCTGCCGCCGCCGAACGTCGATGCGGTCCTTGAGCCAGATGGCGGGGTAGAGATAGCCCAACACAAAGGCGGCAACAACGGGCGCGGTGGTCGGAAGATGAAACGTCGCGGCGAGCCATCCGCCCACCCCGCCGAATACGCAGCCCCACAATACGCGCCCGGACAGAAACTGCGCCGGGCTGAGGGCAAAGTCGAGCCCGGCGATGCGCAGCTTGGTCACGAGGGCAGTCTGGCGGGCTGCGGATAGCCACCGATCGATATAATGTGCCAGCCATTGCGTCGGCCACCACATCACCCGAAAGCCCAGGGGCGGCGCATCGAGCCAGGCGCGATCCTGTGTGGGCACGTCGGCCGCCAGCCGCGAAACCACCCAGGCCAGCAGGGCAAACGACAGCCCGGCTGCCAGGGCAAAGCCGGTGATGATCCATTGCACACTCATGGCGGATACCTCATACATCGATGGCCACGATACGGCGGATGATCCAGACGCCGGCAAATTCCATGATCAGGACCGCGACCACGACGCCCAAGCCGATGCGCGTGGTCCACAATAACGCCATAGCCTGGGGCTCCATCTGGGTGAGCACCCACAGCAGAAAGAGGGGCAACAAACCGACCACCCAGGCTTGCAGTTTGCCCTGGGCCGTCAGCGCGCGAATCTTCAGTTCCATGGCATGCTGGCTACGCAGTGTGGCGGCGGTGCGTTCCAGCGTTTCGGCGAGACCGCCGCCAGTCTCTGACGCGATGCGCATCGCCGAGACCATGAGGTTGACCGATTGCACCGGCACGCGGTGGGTCAGGTTTTCCAGCGCGTCGTTGAGGGTGACGCCGAGACGTTGCTCGTGCTGCATCAACTGAAACTCCTGGGACAGCGGCGGAGCCAGTTCGGCGCTCACCTGGCGGAGGGCCGAGGTCAGCGACAATCCCGCTTTGGCGGCGCCGGAAATCATCAGCAAGGCGTCGGGCAACTGTTGCTCGATGCGGTCGATACGGCGCTGGCGCAGCCAACGAAACGCAAAACGTGGCGCCAGACCGAGCAGCACCGCGACCCCACAAGCCAGCACCAGGCTATGCGTCAGCAGCCAGGTGCTGGTCGCCGCGAGCAGCATGACGGCGACGTTGAGCGCATACAGTCGCGACGGGTCTGCGAACAGAAATAGCTCGCGCAGGCTGAAGTGGGTGTCGTGCGTAAAGCGGGTTCGATAGGCCGCGAGCCAGCGGCTGCCCAGATCGGAAAGCACCCAAACCAGCAGGGTCACCGCGGCGGCGACGGCAAGGCTGAACCCGAAAACGATCATGCCTTGGTCGCCCGATTGAATAGCGCCAGATCAACCGGGATACCAGACTCGCGCAGGGATTCGTAAAATACGGGCACCGTGTTGCAGCCGGTAAAGCATCCGAGGATGCAGCCGTGATCATCCCGGCCTTGTTGTTCGTATTGGAACAGCGGCTGCAACTGGATTTTGTTGGACTCGATGCCGGTGACTTCGACAATACTGGTGATGATGCGCCGGCCATCGCTCAACCGCGCCAGCTGAATAATGATGTCCACCGCCGATACCACCTGATCGCGAATCGCCGTCAGCGGCAAGTCCATCCCGGCCATCAATATCAAAGTCTCGAGCCGGGCCAGGGCATCGCGCGGGCTGTTGGCGTGCAGCGTGGTCAACGAACCTTCGTGGCCGGTGTTCATGGCTTGTAGCATGTCAAGCGCTTCACCACCGCGACACTCGCCCACCACGATGCGGTCCGGACGCATCCGCAAGGCATTCTTGACCAGGTCGCGAATCGCCACCAACCCGCGTCCTTCGGCGTTAGCCGGGCGCGCCTCAAGGCTGATCAGATGGGAATGGGCGAGCCGCAATTCTGCCGCATCCTCAATGGTGATGATGCGCTCACCATCTGGAATAAAGTTGGAAAGCACATTGAGCAACGTGGTTTTTCCCGAACCGGTGCCGCCCGAAATGATGATGCTTTTGCGATGCAAAACGGCCATACGCATGAACTCCGCCATGTCCGAACTGAGTGCGCCAAACCCGATCAGGTCGTCTGTAGCCAACGCACGTCGCGAAAATTTCCGGATGGTTAGCGTGGGGCCTTTGATTGCCAGCGGCGGGATGATGGCATTGACCCGCGAACCATCTTTTAGCCGGGCATCCACCATGGGTGAGGACTCGTCAATGCGCCGGCCGAGGGGGGCAACGATGCGCTCGATCACCCCAAGCACGGCGCGGTCGCTGGTGAAGTGGGAGGGGTAGCGATGAAGGCGCCCCTCCCGTTCGACGTAAATTTCATCGAAGCGATTGACCATGATTTCGCTGATGCTGTCGTCCGCCAGCAGGTCCTCCAGCGGTCCCAGCCCCACTGCTTCATTGAGTACATCGCGTACCAGGCTTTCGTTGTCGATGGCGTCGGGCAAGGCCAACTCGGCGCGGATAATCTCGCGAATAAGTGCTTCGGTTTCGCGACGAAGATCCCCGTCCTCCATTCGCATCAGGTCGCGCCGGCGCAAATCGATGGCGTCGAGCAACTGCTCATGAATACGGCTACGCCAGAAATGATGCAATGTCGTGGCACTCGACGGAAGTGCCGTCTGGATGCCGTCTGATGGAAGGAGAGCAGGCTCCAGCGCGCGGCTCGGCGCCGACAGCATCGACAAGGTTTCCAGCTTGTCCATCACTTTGAGGGTGTGGTTTCCCAGAACGATTTCATCGGAGTGAACGATAGGTCCGTGATGCTCGATTCGCACGCCGTTAACCCAAGTGCCTGAAAATTGCCCGAGGTCCTGGATAAAAAGACCACTCTTGGTGCGAAAAATACGCGCGTGCTCGCGACCCACTCGCCAGCCGGACAGCCGAATACGGCACTCACGGCTTTTGCCGACCATGGCCGTGGTATCCGCAATCAGTTCGGCACGCTGTTTTTTGTCGGGATCGATGATATGTACTTGAAACATGGCCATTTACCCCGTGATCAGTTGTCGTCCCAAAGGGACGGCTTGTTGTTTCGGATCGCCTCGGCAGGCTGGCCCCATCCCGGAGCGCTGCTGAGGTCGGGCTCACCGGTTCGCGGTGCTGCGTCAAGCCGCGCGACAGCCTTGGCCATGCTCTCCGTCATCATCTGCGTGTTTCGATCCACGGCTACGGGCGTGACGAACACCACGAGCTCGGTTTCATTGTTCTGAAAACGTTTGGAACGAAACAGGGCGCCGAGTACGGGGATATCGCCGAGGAAGGGCACCTTGTCGACTGAGGTGCTGATGTCACGACGCAGCAAACCGCTCAACACGATGGTGCCGCCTTCCATGACATTGAATTCGGTTTCGGTCTTGCGCGTGCGCAAGGCGGGGCCACCGGTCGTGGGTATCGAGGTATCGATGTCGCTGACCTCGCTCATGATCTTGGCGCGGATCACGCCGTTGTGATCGACCCGGGGCTCGATATCCAGGCGAATGCCATAAGGTTTGAATACGATGGTGGTGCCGTTGATGTTGCTGACGCTATAGGGAAATTCACCACCAGCAAGAAAGGTCGCTTTTGTGCCGCTGCGCGCGGAAAGCGTCGGCTGGGCCAGAATGACCGCGGTGCCGTTTTGTTCCATCAGGTTGAGCTGGGCATTCAGGCCCATGTTTAGCGAAGACAGGATATTCAGCCCGGACGGAAGCGGTACGCCCGAAGTTGAGCCGGTTGCATTGCCTATGGGCGGCAGATTGTTCGGCCCGGTCTGGTTCGTGATCGAATACGGGCCGTCATCGCCGCGCCGAAAAGGCATCCAGATGCCGCCGAATGCGAAACCGCCTGTCGCATTCCATTTGAGGCCGATCTCCTTTAACGCGGTGATCGGAAACTCCACCACTTTGACGTCCATGACGATCATTTTTTCCCAGCCCATCGGATTGGTGAAGTTGACGATCTGCGGATAGCGCTTGGCTAGCACTTCCACCTTCTCGAGGTCTCGGTCTGTGAGTTTGTCGCCCTCGACGATGACCTTGTCGCCGATTACCGAGGCGCGTGCGTTGGGGATGGTGGACAAAAAGGCGGCCACCTCTCGCGTCACGCGCGGCGTATCGCTCGGCATTATGGTGACCTTGAGTCGGCGGTTGCGGCCGTCGCGCGTCCAGATATGCAAGGACGAAACGCCTACGTCGTTGGCAATCAGCAGAATTTCCTTATCGTCCATGACGGCGGCTGACAGCGCCTTGCCATTGCCCACGGCCAGACGACCGGCGTTCGGTTCGGCAATGACCCGCGTCTCGCCCGAGAACATCTCGATTTCACCTGCGAACGCGGCCTTCAATGCCACCGAACTGACCGCGCTTTGGCTGCGCCGCGCACGTGCCTTGGGAGAAGAAGGAACAATGCTCGCAGGGGCCGCCGCGTCGTTCGCGATCGATTCATTCGAGATCGCCGGTTTAATACTAGAGGCCGACTCATGGGCCACGACTTGATTTGGCTCAGCAAGCGAAACGGGTGCGATCTCAGCCGCCTGAACGGACAGGCTCAAGGTGATCAGAACGATCAGCATGATCGAGATAATCAAACCCAGGCCTCGCCAGAATTCGTGGGTGATGCTTTTCAAAATAGGCTCCCTGTTGTTTTTTGTTGGTTTCTTCGCCCGGCTGACTTAGGGCGACATGGCGACGGGCGGACCGGTCTCTCGCTGCCCCGCAGTCACGCGCATGCTTTGTCCTTCGGTGATCGGGCCGCCGCCATAGATCACCGGGACCGTGCTGGCCGAGGTGGCCGAGCCGGTGGCAAGGCCGAGCAGCGCCATGGCATCCGTACGCTCACGGGAAATTCGGCTGTCGTCACTGGGTGCCCGCAGCAAGGCAGTGACCCGGCCCACCTCCCGCGCGGCGATGACGCGTTTGGCATCCTCCGGACTGGTATCCAGGGTGATGGTGCTGAAAGTTCGGCTGCGTCCCTCAGCCTCGTTCTCCGCTTGCGAGGCTTTGGTGCCGGTGGCAAGGACGGTGACGCTTTGCAGCAAGGTGAAGGTGAAATTCTTTTTATCGTTTTTGATCGAGACGACGATGTCGATCAGATCGCCCGGCTCGACCATGCCCGACAGAGAACTGATCTCATCCACCGGGACGGTGACTGCACGCCGTCCCTGAGTCAGGCGTGCCGAAAAGGTGGGCACCCGGTGCCCTTCGAGCTGGGACCAGATCACCGGCTCACCCGCGCTGGCCGCGTAGGCCAAAGCTGAACCTTCGGCGCGCCCGAACTGATCCGGCGTGATCGAGGCGGAGTGTGTCCACTCTTGCGGAACCGAGCGCACGGCCATGTTCTGGGCAGCGAGCACACTGCCCTTGGCGAGATCGGTTTTGGCGACCACCACCTGGACCATCGCCTTGTTTCTCTCCCGTGCCTCGATTTCGGCCACCTGCCCGCTGAGGTAGTTTTTGGCACCCCATGCGGCCAGACCGCCGACACCTAATGCAGAAACGAGCACGATCCAGTTTTTGTTGATTTTGTAAGCCATGATTTTTACAAGGGAAGCGAAAGAAAACCACTCAGATTGTCGAAGGCGGTGTGGACCGCATTGAGAAACAGGTCAATGACGGATGTTTTGCCCGAAAAACTGACGCCGACCATCATCATGACGACCAGCAGGGCGACCAGATACTCGGTCATCGACTGGCCTGCCTGCCGCTGGCTGCGTGTGTGCGTCATGGCAACAACACCGTCGTCAGAACCACATTGCTGGCGCCGTCCTTGCGCACCACCACCAGGCGCGCTTCGCGGTTTTCGCCACCGAACATGACGACGCGGCCGGGTTCCGGTGTGCGCGTTTTTCCGGGCTGGGGTTTGAAACCGCGCGCCTGCAGCGAGCGTGTTATGAAATCCACGTTGGCGTCCACCGAATGGCCATTCACCAACACCAGTTGGCGCGAGCTTTTTCCGGCGTCGTTTGACTCCATATCGGACAGGACCAGGGTCTCGGCAGGGAGAGGAAAACCCAAATCCCGGTGGGCGGCATGGTGGGCGCCGCGCGCATCGCTCACCGAAACCAGCGTTTCGGTCAATTCCGGAGCCAATCGCTTGATGCGGATAGTGACGAAATAATCGCCCTGCCCCTGCGCCAGAAGCACGCCATCGGACAGTTTTTCCTCGGCGTGTCGGGGCCCCAGAGCCGCGCGATAAAACCGGAGAATGTCCGCGGGCGCCTCCTTGCTGAGCACGCGCTGCATGCGCATGGGGACACCATTCAGGCGCACGCTTTCACCGATCTGCTCGACACGGGCGCCATGCGGGGCCGGCACCTCGGGCCAGTCTGCGTGGACAGGGAACGCCCACAGCGCAGCGATCAGCAAGCGCCATGTCGGCTTCACTGATAGGGCTCCAGAACGCGATCCTGGGGGACGCGATCAGGATCGATCCGTCCCACATCCGGCGGGGTGGTATCTGCGCCGAGGATGGCCAGTACGGGGTTGTTCATCAAGACGGCAAGCGGTTGTGCAATGACGTCCAGCGCCTGATAAGGGAAGAGCCAACCCGCCTCGCGAACTTTCTCGGTGACCTGCCCTGGCCCGATGGCCGCCCAAGGGTCCACCAGCACCGTTGTCCAGCGCGTCAGACTCAGCCCGATGGAATCAAAAGGTTTCAGGTTTTTGATATCGGCGATATTGACATTGATCCGGCCGGTGTAGAGATTCTGCTGGGGCAACTTGAAATTGCCGGCGAGTGCGCCAAACGGTTGTGACAGAGCATCTTTTTGCGTTGTCACACCGACGTTTTTGACGAACTCGGGGAGCAGCGGGGTTCCCTGATGGTCAAACCACAGGGTATTGCGATGCGCGTTGAAATCTCCTGCAACATCGTGGGTTTTAATGGGCGCATCGCTATTGCTGAAAAATCGTCTGCGTACTTCGGTGGCCAGATCGCTGTCGGATTTCCAGCCGGCCGTACTCGACGAATGCCGTACCGTGCCTTCAAACGCCGCGTATCGGCTGGCTTCGGCCGCAGTCTGGGCGATGTCCATATACTTGCCCACCAGCGGCACAATGAGCATCAGCGGGACCATGACCAACGCCAGCACGGCGAACTCCGCGGTGGATTGCCCGCGCTGGCCATTAGGGCACAGCGTGCGTTTAACGTTCATCACGGTTTTCGCAGGGGTTCACCCCGGTTTCCATTTTCTGCTTGGCGCACCATTGTTGGGTAGCGTTGTTCCGCGACTGGGCCACGGTCCGCAGGCTCTCGACCGTATCGCCTTGAGGCGGGAAAAAAACGGCGCGCGGCAGCATGACTTTTTCGGCCACCTCGGTGGCCTGGTCTTCGAACATGATTTCATTTCCGGCCATCACCGTCCCCTCCAGCGCCACGTGGCCTGGAAATGTCGATGGCGTGGCTTTGAGGCAGAAGGTGCCAGACCACGGGCCGGCAACGTCTCGTACCTCACACCGGTGGCCGGCAATCGTTTTCTGCTTTAATACCGCGGAAACTTTTGATGCATCGGTCAGCGGGAAAACGCCGGCCAGTAACCCGCCCGACACTGACGCCCGCTGTTTGTGCTCGGTACGCATCCAGAAACGTCCTTTGCGGGGATCGTTTTTCAGCACGTAGTGCGTATGGCCGCTCGGGGTGTAATGCCATAGGTCCGCATCCTTTTGGTCAACCACTTCGACCTCACACACGGATTTCACCTGTAACAGCGTCTTGGTCGTCTGCCGAGCCGCCATATTCAAACCGGTCGCAAAGTATTCGTCTGTTTCCTGCTTCCCAATGTCGGCCGGATTGCCCTTCACGCTGAACGCGCCGGTAATCTGTGCGCAGGCTGCCTTATCTCTGGCACGGGCGCCCGCAGGCATCGTGGCGCAAACCGACTTCATCAGCCTGCATTGATCCTCATACGCCTTCAGCGTGACTTGCGCGCCCTTCAAAAAGTGAGGGGACGTGCCTGACCGGTGTATATGCATGCCTTCCACCTGAAAAGACGCGCCTATTGCGAGGTCCGGCATACAGGCCAATAAAGTCCCCATGCCGAGCACAAGAGCCAACCGCGGGAGGGGAGGACGAATAGCCATATATAGATCCTTCAAATCACGGCAGGACTGCGCCGCCTTGCAATAATTGCGCGGCCGCACGTTGCGCCGAGGTGACCGCGACGAGGCGCACCTGCCAGTACGGGTTAAACAAGCTGCCTTTCTCTGCCTTGTCCGCGAATAGCGGATTGGCGCCGTCAGGTCGTTCGAAGTAAACCTCCGCGCGGGCGATCGATGCGCTCTGGCCGCCGGCATGATTCCCGCGATACACATCGAGCCTGCCGCCGGGTTTGACGACACTGTTACCGCCCGAATAGCGCTGTTTCCCGCTCGGCTTGGTGAGCCGGACGGTGATTTGGGTACGGGGATCTTCCTGTTTCAGGGCGCTTTCGGAAAGTTCGTGGAACGCAGGGATGGCGCCTTTGCCGATACTGTAGGGCGCCGGATCAAACCCCTCGGCGATGCCATTGCTGGAATCCGCCTCGTAGCTGGCGTTGGGATTCGTGCTGCGCGAGCCGGCGTAACTGTAGTTGCTGTCATTGAGGTCGTCTTCGGAAAACGCCGTGCCATAGCCCACCACGGTTTCGCTGCGCCGACATCGGAAGCGCCTGATGTAGGACCGGTGCGCCGAAAGGGTGTCCATGGATTTCCAGCCTTCGGTCAGGTCGATCAACTCCGAGCTACCGCGTTTACGCAGCTTGATGCCATTGCACAGAATCACCAGCCCGAAATCCCAGTTTCGGCTGACCAAAAATGCATCGCGGCCATCATTGACCACCTGCCCCATGCGGACACGTTCCGGCTGGGATTCATAACGCTGGGTGAAACTGCCGAAGTTGTCTGCGATCGGAACGAGATCGACCGTGGCATCGGGGTCGTTTCGTTTTGCCACTTCATCCATGACGCTCTTGCGATTCCACAATGCAACGGTATTCCCTGGGCCGTGTACCGCATACTGGGAAAGCATCAACGCCTGAATGGCCGCGTCATGCAAAGGAATCACATACGAAAGCGCAAGCGTGACATAGTCCATGATGGTTTCGATGTAGTCCATCAACTGCTTCAGATACGGCCCCACATAGGGAATCAACTGGAGATAGGGACCAATCGTGTCGGCAGACGTCCCCATGTATTTGGCCCAGGAGGCGAGCCCCACCGCCTGGCCAATCGCTATCTCGTTGGCGATGATGGCGCGGTTGGTATACGCGTCGTAGTTCAACACACGCGCTTCATATACGCCCCCGCTATACGCCACCGCATCCGCCGTGTTGGTCAGGCGGATTTTTTCCTGCACCAGCTGGCCGCTGTTAAACATGAAAAAAACGGTGGCGGCAACGGCGACGAGCAGGACCAGACCTAACGGCAAAGCCTGGCCTCGCTGCAGCGTTTTGCGCTTCGTCCTCGTCAATTCCACAACGCTACGCCACCTTTGCAGATGAGCGGCGCGGGGAATTATTTGCCACTTTGGCCGACATAATCGTCAAGCGTGTTTCGGGTATTACCCACTGTTTCAGCCTGTCCCGCGGATGTTTTGGCATTGGCATTTGCCGCTGTTCCCGTGTTACCCGCGAGTTCTTGCGCGACCGCCGCCGTCTGATTGCGCACTGTTTGGCCGAAATACTGGTAAACCGCGATTGCGGCGATGGCAATCATCGCAACGATGATGATGTATTCGGTCATGCCCTGACCGCGCTGCAAAAGATGGATGGATTTCATGACAACTCCCTTTATATTTAAAGACGTGAAAAATTGCCCACTGATGAATCTAACGCAGGGAACATCACCCACGGGCAACAAGGCTTGATCCCAGCCGGCAGGGTATGGGGTAGGTTGGGCCTAAGCCATAGAGCATCTGCTCTACAACTAAAGTAGTAGAGCGTCCGGATGCCCTAAAAACAGGGGTCGGACAAATGGGCGGCCGCATCCCTAGTACGAACGTCTATGAAATGGCGCCCAAGTCGTTGAGGGAGGGCCGACGGAGGTATGCGGAAACCAGGACGGCTGCGGCGCCTCTGATCAATGCCTGGGTTTTAGAATCGGCTAAACTGCGAGTCTGGCTGGCGGTTGACAACCAGACCTTTCTTGATCGCCTTGGCCACCGCCTGCGAACGCGTATTGACGCGCAACTTGACCAGCGTGTTTTGAATCTGGTTTCTCACCGTGCTGCGCGAAAGACCGAGAATCAGGGCAATTTCAGCGCTGGTCTTGCCATCCCCCACCCAGGTCAACACTTCGCGTTCGCGTGGAGTTAAGCTGCGAGAGGTGCGCAGCGCGGGCGCATCCGCCTTGATATTATGCAGAATGCGCAAAAGCGTGGCGTGCATGTGTGGAACCAGCAGCTTCAGTCGATAGCGATGTCCATCGTCGAGGGGCCCGGGGATCCGATGAAAACTGAAATAGGACGCATACTGCCGCGATAAGTCATAGGCACCATGCGCGGCGATATTTTGTAGTCCGCTCGCCTTGAAACGCTCGAACCAGTCCCGGTCTACATTCCCGACATACGGCGCTTCGCTGTCCAGCAATTGCACGTCGCCACTGGCCAGCCAGTTCTTGATAACGGGCGGGAAGAACACCCCACCCGGCGGTTTCAGCGTCCGCAGATAATCCGCCGGAAAATTCGACACGAAAAGCTTGATCGGGGCAATGCTGGTGGAATGGATGCGGCCAATACCGCAAATAAAAGCGCCATGCGGGAAAACGGACTGCAAGTCGTGGCCGGCCCAGGCAATGAGTTGATCACCCGTGCCGATGCTATCGAGCGATTGCAAAAGCCGGATAAGCGCGATGCCGTTTGTTGGGGTTGCCATGCGGGATGGAATCCAACGTCACTGAATGAACGCTGAATATAAGGTCAGGGGTGGCCAAAGGTCAAATGCGGGCGCCCTGCAACACCACCGGGATGCTGCGTCATCATTTAGACTTGCAACCCTTGCCTGCCTTCGATTCAAAACCAAACATGACTTCCCAGCCTCAGGACATACTCGACTTCTGGTTCGGCCCGCCCGGAAGCACAACTGAAATCGTCGGTCGGCAGCGCAACTTGTGGTTCGGCAAATCCATGGCCAACGATCGGACGGTCACCGAGCGATTTTCGGCCACGCTGCTTGCAGCCACAGCCAGCCAGCTCGACCATTGGGCTGAGACGCCGCAGGGGCGACTCGCCTTGCTAATCGTATTCGACCAGTTTCCCCACCACATTTATCGCAATCAGCCGCAGGCATTTGCGACCGACCCACAAGGTCTGACGTTAGCTTTGGCCGCACTGGCCAAGCATGAAGCCGCCCAGCTGGCACCCATCGAGCGGGTATTTTTATATTTGCCGCTGGAGCATGCCGAATCGAATGCGATGCAGGAGCTGTCTGTTTCGCTTTACCAGCAATTGGCCAGCGAGGCCGCCGAAGACGAACGCGCAGTGTTCGAGGGCTTTCTCGATTACGCACGCAAGCACCGCGACGTGGTGGCACGCTTCGGTCGTTTTCCGCACCGCAACGCCATTCTGGGTCGGCCGTCCACTGATGACGAGCTGGCGTTTTTGAAGCAGCCCGGTTCCCGTTTCTAAACGCTATTCATCCCGCGGCTTATGCGCACCCTTCGGGTAAAATGGCGGCTTCCTGCGCCCACCGGGTTTTCCCTGCTGTTTTCATGTCCCGCCAAATTCTCGTCACCTCTGCCCTGCCCTACGCCAACGGTAGCATTCACCTCGGCCATCTGGTTGAATACATTCAGACCGATATCTGGGTCCGCTTTCAGAAAATTCAGGGCCACGACTGCCGCTACATGTGCGCCGACGACACCCATGGCACGGCCATCATGCTGCGCGCTGAAAAAGAAGGCATCACGCCCGAAACCCTGATCGGTCGGGTGTGGGACGAGCATACCCGGGATTTTTCCGGCTTCCACATTGACTTTGATCATTACTATTCGACGCATTCGGACGAAAACCGCGACCTCGCTTCGACGATTTATCTGCGCTTGAAAGAAGCCGGCTTGATCGACGTCAAAACCATCGCCCAACTGTATGACCCGGTTAAAAACCTGTTCCTGCCCGACCGCTTCATCAAGGGCGAATGCCCGAAATGCGGCGCGGCCGATCAGTACGGCGACAACTGCGAAGCATGCGGCGCGACCTACAACCCGACCGAACTGAAAAACCCGGTATCGGCCGTCTCGGGGGCAACGCCGGTGCACAAGGATTCCGAGCACTACTTCTTCAAGCTTGGCGCCTGTGAAGCCTTCCTGCGTGAATGGACGACCTCGGGTGCACTGCAGTCCGAAGCCTCGAACAAGATGCAGGAATGGTTTGCTTCGGGTCTCAACAACTGGGACATCAGCCGCGATGCGCCCTACTTCGGTTTCGAGATTCCCGGCGCGCCGGGCAAGTATTTCTATGTGTGGCTGGATGCGCCGGTGGGCTACATGGCGAGCTTCGCCAGATATGCCAAGGACCAGGGCCTCGACTTCGACGCCTGGTGGGGACCTGACGCCAAGACCGAACTGGTGCATTTCATCGGCAAGGACATCCTGTACTTCCATGCGCTGTTCTGGCCGGCGATGCTGAAATACTCAGGCCATCGGTTGCCGACTGCGGTGTATGCGCACGGCTTCCTGACCGTGAACGGGCAGAAGATGTCGAAATCACGCGGCACCTTCATCACCGCCGACAGCTATCTTGCCCAGGGTCTCAATCCCGAGTGGCTACGCTACTACTATGCCGCCAAACTCAACGGCACGATGGAAGACATCGATCTCAACCTCGACGATTTCGTGGCGCGGGTGAATTCGGATCTGGTCGGCAAGTTCATCAACATTGCCAGCCGCACTGCGGGGTTCATCAACAAAAAATTCGACGGCATGCTGGCCCCCAGCCTTGCCCATAGCGAGCTGATTGACACGTTTCAGGCTGCCGCCAGTACGATCGCCGCGCACTACGATTCACGTGATTTCGCAAAAGCGCTGCGCGAGATCATGGCACTCGCAGACCGTGCGAACCAGTATGTGGCCGACGAAAAACCTTGGGAGCTGGCAAAAAAAGACGATGCGATGGATCGGTTGCATGTGGTCTGCACCGTATCGCTTAATTGTTTCCGGCTGCTAAGCTTGTACCTGAAACCGGTGCTGCCGAAGCTGGCCGAACAGGTCGAAGCGTTTCTCGACATCAAGCCGCTGGTCTGGACCGACGCGCAGCACCTGTTAACCCATCATCGCATCAATGAATACAACCATCTCATGACACGTATCGACCCCAAATCTCTTGACGCCATGGTAGACGCCAACAAGGAAACCCTCGCCCCTGCTGCGACCGCCGCTGCAACACCCGCCCCGGCGCGCCACGCCGAAGCCCAGGTCAATACCGTCCATCCCGTGGGCGAAATCATCAGCATCGACGACTTCAGCAAGATCGACCTGCGCATCGCGCGGATTGCCCATGCCGAACATATCGAGGGGGCGGACAAGCTGCTGCGGCTGACGCTCGACCTCGGCGATCTGGGCACCCGCCAGGTGTTTGCCGGAATCAAGTCGGCGTATGCGCCTGAAGCGCTGGTGGGTCGCTTTACTGTCATGGTCGCCAATCTGGCGCCACGCAAGATGAAATTCGGCATGAGCGAGGGCATGGTGCTCGCCGCTTCGGGCAGTGAGCCCGGCTTGTTCATCCTGTCGCCCGACCATGGCGCACAGCCCGGCATGAAAGTGAAATAAGCGCCCATGAAAACCCTGCGCCTGCAGATTCTTGGTCGGGTGCAGGGGGTGTGGTTTCGCGAATCGATGCGTATTGAGGCTGAGCGCGAGGGCGTCAGCGGATGGGTGTGCAATCGAGAGGACGGCTCGGTGGAAGCGGTGCTTCAGGGATCAACCGAGGCGGTCGACCGTCTGCTCGAGTGGGCCAAAACCGGTCCGCCCATGGCTCACGTCGAGCGCGTCATCGCAAACGAGACCCCTTCCCCCGCACATTTCAGCCATTTTGAAAAACGCTCAGACTAGCCTGAATACCTTGCTGGTAGCCCCTTACAGGAATGCCAGGCAAAAAAATGCCCGACTCCTGAGAGTCGGGCCTAATATCCACCAAAGGAGGAGGATTGGAGGAGACAACACTGATTTGCCGTTGCGGCAACACCAGCGTTATAAGTAGTTTCTAATATTATGTTATTCATGTCAACACTTTTTTTCTCCCCCTCGCCAAGCCCCCCGTCAAGTCTTTCGTGACTCAGTAGACCACATTCACCGCCCCCGGCTTCAGCCAGCCGCCCAGTGATTCCAGCAAGCGGTCATCGAGCCGCA